>LSQX01162019.1_pt1 | contig 16371 bp, 10 predicted proteins | sample 654561 | NCBI WGS metagenome assembly LSQX01 (sample SAMN04489861, study PRJNA283612) | anaerobic digester metagenome | isolation source: 4 biogas reactors fed with cattle manure at either 37C or 55C with and... | place: Denmark: Kongens Lyngby | collected 2014 | reverse complement strand
GGCAGACATGCCGGGCACACAAGAACCTAGGCCCCTGCAAGACGAGGGGCCTAGGACGTTCCCTTGCGCAAGCCGTCAGAGCGCTCGGGCACAGCCATTTTACTCGGGCCAGCCGGTGGCGCGCCTGCCGGGAACGCTCCTCCCGGCCCGTGGCCGCGCACTCACTTTGGCGACGGAATCGCGGATGATCAACTCACAAGGCAGCGATTGCAGGCCACGAACGGGATGCCCCTCCAGCGCAGTCAGCAGCCGCCGCACGGCCAACTTGCCGAGCTCAACGAAGGGTTGACGGACCGTAGTCAACGCCACGGGCAGCATACCCGAAACCGGCAGTTCATCCATGCACAGGACGGAAAGGTCCCGCGGCACGTCGAGTTTTGCCCGCCGGGCGAAGCTCAAAGTCGCAAGGCCCGACGTATAATCCGCGGCGAAAATGGCCGTTATCTGCGGATGTCTCGCGTACCACTCCGTTATCGACTGCACCAGGTCGGCACCGTCGGGAGTCCGGTACAAAATATAGTCGGGATTCACATCGATTCCGGCCTCCTGCAACGCCTTACTGTATCCTTCCACTTCCCTTTGGTAATTCGGGAACCCGGACACGACGCCGATCAGCCCCACGTGACGATGGCCTTCACTCATAAGATACTGCATGGCCTTTTCCACGCCGGCGCGGGTATCCGCGTTGACGCACGGAAGCAGGGGGCGTTCGGGATAGTCCGATCCGAGTACCACGAAGCGTGCACCCTTCTCCGCGGCAGCATCCAAGAGGCGTCGATCCGCTTCGGAGGGGACCACCGCGATGTGCCCGTCCAGATCCCATTCGGCGATCCTGCCCTCCGGCACTTCTATATAGGACACCGCGGCGTACCGGGCATGGGCTTCCGTACGAATCCCTTCCATCATCTGCAGCAAGGAATCGTGCCACGTCGAGACCTCATTCAGGAGCAGGACCTTGACCTCGCGGTGCAGCGCGCGCTGCGCCACGAACGTCCCCTTCCCCTGCGCCGCTACGAGCCACCCTTCGAGCACGAGTTCGCTTACGGCCCGGTGCACCGTAGCCCAGCTGGTGCCGTACATTTCCATGAGTTTGTGCCGCGGCTCGATTGGATCCCCGGGACGAAGCTCACCGCTCGCAATCCGTTGTTTGAGGTCCTCCTTGATGGTGGCGTAGATCGGTGTAAAGTCGGATCTGTGCCTCGAGCGCTCCACATGTTTCACCCCTATAGACTTATATATATTTGCTTCCGCGCGCTGCGTTCGATCCCTCCTGTCCAAACGGGTCGTCCAGGGCCGTACGGGTGCGCATCCCGGAGCCATTGACAGGATGCGCCGGTACGACCCTGGACCTGGAACCCGAACCCCTACTTAGGCCTTATCCGACGATCCGGCCGTTCACCTCCACCCGCGCACCGGGCTGGGGCGGGACCACCTCAAGATCAACGGTGTCGGGCGCCGTCACCGCAATGTGCATACCGTCGTGGGACCTGCGCCACTGCACCGTGATCGGGCCGTGGGGCGTGGGCACCGTGCCGCGGCACCAGGCCAGATCGCCGGGATGGGGCTCCACCACCGCCTTTGCAAAGCCGGGTGCCACGGGACGCACGCCGAGAACGTGGGTGCTCAAGAAGAACGTCGGCGCGGCCGACCAGCCGTGGCAGTGGCTCCGCGTCAGCCGTCCGCCTCGCCGTGACCACATCTCCCAGAACGTCGTCGCGCCCATATCGATCATGAAGCCCCAGTCGCGGCGCAAAATGTCCAGGAACAGCTGGTCCTTCCCTTCCTGCTGAATCGCCTCGAGAAGGAAAAACTCGAAAAACGGGCTGCCCGCCTTCACGAAGTCCTCCGGCGGCTCCTCCATGACGGCACGGCAGCGCTCGGCCCGCTCCCCTTGCGCGACGCCTGAAATATACGCCACGGTCTGGGTCTGCTGGCTGAAGACGCTGCTTTGCTCCGTACCCCGCAGCGCGTCGGTGTAAGCGCCCTTCTCCTCGTTCCAAAGGTGGTCGTTGATCGCCGCGGCCAAATCACCCGCCAGCGCACGCCAGTCCCGGGCCAGCTCGGATGCACCCAACCACTCGGCCAGCTCCGCGCACTCCTTTAGCGCCAGCACGGCCAGGCAGTTTTGGTGGGTCACGACGCCGACGTGGGGCGTGTCCATGGCCGCCCAGTCGAAGAAGTTCCACGCTTGAATCTCGAAGAGCCCGGCGTCATTGATGTGGCTGCGCATTCCGTCCACGTTCCGGCGCACGAAGTCGAGTAGCCTCCGGCTGCCTTCCGTATCGCCCGTGAACAAAAGGTACTCGCGGCACGAGCGCATCCAAAGGAACGCCCACGCGGGGATGATGTTTTGCCAGCCGCTCGGCACGTTCGATTCGACGAGGGGCGAGCGGTGCAAGCTTTCTCCCGCCAGCTCGAGGCACCGGTACCAAAGCCGCGGGTCGCCGTTGATCACCCAGTCGATCAAGGCTTCGTTGCGGGCGTCGCCCACCCACAGCGTCTGCTCGTACGAGGGGCAGTCGGTGTAGGTGTCTTCGGCGCAGGCCCGCAGGGTGTCGGCGCCCACCTCCCAGATGCGGTTGAGCAGGGCGTCCGCGGAATGGAAGCTGCCGCGGCGGGCTTGAGGGTAGCTGTTATAGAGCACCTCCACGTTACGGAACCGCACCGGACCGCGCGCATTGCGGATCGTAACGTACGTGTAACGAAAGCCGCGCCGCACGTGGGTCTGGTACGTCTGATGTCCTTCCTTGCACACGTAGCGGAAGCTGTTGTTCATCCCCTCGGCGAAGCAGAAGCGGCCGTCGGCCTGGATAAACTCGAAATTATGGAAGTCCAAAATCGTCCCCGCCGGCGCGTCGACGACAAACCGGTGAAAGCCGACGACTTCTGTACCGTAATCGAGCAGAATGCGGGCGTCGGATCCGTCCGCGGGCGGATGCACGGTGGTCCATTCCTGGTTTTTGGAAAGCAAAGCCTCGGGCCGCTCGACCCGCACCGCCGCGCCCGTCGGCTTATCGGTGTAACTTTGCGCGAAGACGTCGACGGGAACGAGCAGGTCCGCCGGCACCTCCTGGAAGTACGGCTCATCGACCCAAGGCGCGACCGTGCCGTCTTCCCATACTCGCCCTGCCTGCTCCGCCGTGGCGCCGGCAGCGAGCGGCTCGGAAATCAGAATCGAGGTATCTTTGTACGTCTCCGCCCGCCGCCGCTCGTCCTCGGATAGAGCGAACGGCCCGATCACCGCCCACGGACTGCCCCCTGCTTCGCCTTTGCTCGCGAACTTTAGCGGCTCATCGCAGTCGACGCACAGCACGAAGTGGGAGCGGTGCTGCGGGCCTTTGTACGGAAACAGCACTTGATTCCAGCCCGGCTCCAGCTCTACGTGTTCATCCCGTGTCAGCTGGCCGTTGAGCTTGTAGGCCCCGCTGTGGTGGTGCGGGCGATGCAGGCGGCACGCAACCCGGCGCGGCGACCAAATCTGCGTGGCCAAGTACGCGCTGGCAAACCACGAATTGGCAGAGCGGTCGGCGGGGTGGAGAAGCGGCTTGACCTCGAACGACCAGATCCGTTGGATGGACCGCACCGCATCGGCGCTCACGAACCGCTTTGGCTGCACGGGCTCGAGCGTCAGGTGCGGGATGTCTCTGGGCACAAGCTGCGCCGCGGCCAACTCGGGCGCGTCGACCTGTACCGCGTCCGCCCACGCCGAGTCGTCGTAATCCACGTGCTGCCATCCGTCTGCGCGCCGGGCGTCGTATTGTTCCTCGTAGGCCTGCTGAATCGAGATGCGCGGCGTCAACGTGGCGAAGGCCGGGTCGATGGACGTCTTCCAATCGGGCCCGGAGACCAAGGTTACGTCGCCCGTCTGCAGCCGCACCCACAGCCCCGCCGGACCGCAGTTGTATTGGAACGTGCCGACGCCGTAATGCTGCACCCGCACGGCGAGAACGTTTTTCCCCGGCTGCAGGTACGGGGTGATGTCGTACGTGTCGTACTTGCGCTTGAACGGCCACGAGCGGATGGGTCCTTGACCGACGTACTGGCCGTTGACGAAAAGGACGTAGACCGAATCGGCGGTGACGCGGATATCGGTCCGCTCGCCGTTCCATTGGAATACCTTGCGGAAGCGAACGAATGCGTTGCGCTCCGCCGTCTTCTCCGGAGTCCAGATCCACTGCGGTTGCGCGTTCGCGCTCATCTTGTAGCCACCCCTCCTACCTCTTCCCGGGCACTCAGCGCTGCGTTGAGGCGCTCAATCTGTTCTGGCGTCATCGGCTTCGGCTCTCCTACGATGCGGGAGTAGACGTAGATGCGGGCCGATTCCTCGGTGACCAAGGTCCGATTATAAGCGTCTTCCAACGTTTCGCCGACCGCCACCATGCCGTGGTTGCCGAGCACGACGCAATCGGCATCGCGCAGGCATTCGACTACGGCGTTCGCCATCTCGGTCGTCGTGGGCGTGACGTAGCCGAGGACGGGCAATCTCGGCACGATGACCGGAAACTCCGCAACCATCGGCGGGATCTCGCCCAGCGTGGTGCCCACCGCGGTCGTGTACGGCGGGTGGGTGTGCAGCACGAACCGGATGTCCGGGCGGTTCCGGTAGCATGCCAGGTGGGTCGGCGTTTCGGAGCTGGGTTTCAGATGGCCGAAGACTTGCCTTCCCGAGACGATGTCGATGCCGGCAAAGTGTTCCTCCGTCAGGGTCTCGAAGGAATAACCGCTGGCGGTGATGATCATCCAGTCGTTCCAGCGCGCGCTGATGTTGCCTCCGGGACCGAGCACCAGATCGGAAGCTACGACCCGCCGCGCCATGCACTGCATTTCCTGACACAAAGCGCGAATCTCGTCGTTCACGGTGGTCATGGTATCGAATGCACTCCTATCCGTGGTTGAAAGTTCGCGGTAAAGGGACTCGTTGCGCGGCCGGCGTCGGTTGTCCAGGTCCGCGGCCCCTTGGTCCGTGGCACACATACACAATACCACAGAAAACCCAACAAGACCTGCGCAGAATGTCCCGAATCGATGAACGAACTCGCCGGGCCCTCCGCGATCTACGTCTTTCCACGCATCGGCTGCCGGGCAGACCCCTCCTAGGACACACAAACGTCAAGTGTGCTTCCCTTGGGATTGCCCTTGGCCCGCACCCTCCTGGAGGCACCAAAACCGGACCCAACCGCAACCAACATCGAACAATTCCAACCCCCAAAGCAGGAGAAGGCGCTGCGACATGGAAATATGTCCTGTACCTTATCGGCAAGCTTAATTCTCTGATGCCTCGCAACTTGACTGAGCAAAGGAAGTGCGCCCATGCTACTGGCACCTGAACGGCGGGCTGAAATCGTCCGCCTCATCGAGCTAAAGGGGAGCGTGCGCGTTTCCGAGTTGTGCTCCCAGTTCGGCGTGACGGAAGAGACGATCCGCCGCGACCTCGACGCCCTGGAAAAACAAGGCCTCCTCGAGCGCACGTACGGGGGCGCGGTCAGCCCGAAGCGCATCGCCCATGAATCGCCCTACTACGGACGCGAGCTGCAAAATAAGGCCGAAAAGGAGGCCATTGCCCGGGCGATCGCCGGCATGATCTCCGACCGGGAAACCGTGCTGCTCGACGCGTCGAGCACCTCGCTCTACGTGGCCCGGGCTTTGGCGGCGCACAAGCAGCGCCTCACCGTGATGACCAACTCGCTCGTCATCACACACGAACTCAGCCGTGCCCGGGGTTCCTTTACGGTTATGTGTACCGGCGGCACGCTGCGGGAGACTTCCCTTTCGTTCGTGGGGCCCCACGCGGAACGGGCCCTGCTCGACTACCACGTCGACACGGCCATCATCTCGTGCAAAGGGTTTCACGCCGAACGGGGCTTTACCGACTCCAACGACCTGGAAGTAGAGATCAAGAAACTCATGCTGCGCTCGGCCAACCGGGTCATCGCCGCGGTCGACTCGTCCAAATGGGGCTACGTCGGCTTTGCGGTCATCGGTCCGGCTACGTCGGCCCAGATCATCGTCACCGACAGCAACGTAGACGGCGAACAGGTCGCGGCCGTGAAGAGGCACGGGGTGGAAGTGATCGTCGCGCCCCTGTCCGACTGACGGCGGCCTGTCCAGCCGGCACGCGGAGCCGGAGCGACCACGGGCCGTCTCCGCACGCGCCCGGAAGCACCACGGAAGGAGAATCGCCATGCCTCACGCGAGCGAGCAAGTGCGCGGCAAGTTCCAAGTGGAAGACCTTTGGGATGACGCCTACGCGCAGGGGCTGCAGGATGAGCTCGACCTGCTCGTCTACCGGTCGAACCTGTTGGGCCAAGACCGCAGGGTGTGCAACTGGAAAGGCGGCAACACGTCGTCCAAGTTTACCGTGCGCGACATCCATGGCCGGCCCCGGCGGGTGATGTACGTGAAAGGCAGTGGTACGGACCTCGCGACCATCGGCCGCTCCGGCTTTGCGGGCCTTTGGCTCGACGACGTGGAACCCCTCATCGAACGGGACACGATGAGCGACGAAGAGATGGTCGACGCGCTATTGCAGTGCATGGTCCACCCGAACATGCCGCGCCAATCGATTGAAACGCTGCTCCACGCCTTCATCCCCTACGACTACGTGGACCACACCCACCCCGACAGCGTCATCGCCTTTTGCACCACCGACGCGGGCGAACAGCTCGTCAAGGAAGCCTTCGGCGACGAGGTGGCCTGGGTACCCTACATCCGCCCGGGTTTCACCTTGGCCAAGCAGATCGGGCTCCTCGTGCGCGGCAACCCGAACCTGAAGGCCGTGTTCATGGCCAAGCACGGGCTCGTCACGTGGGGCAACTCGGCGCAAGAATGCTACCGGTCGACCATCGAAGTGATCAACAAGGCCGCGGCATTTATAGAAGAGCGCTTGGCCGGGAAGGAACCGTTCGGCGGGCCTAAGGTCGCGCCGTTGCCGGACGCTCGCCGGCGGCAGCTCGCGGCGGCGGTGTTGCCCGCGATCCGGGGCGCGGTGAGCCGGAACAAGCGGATGATCTTGCATTACGACGACTCCCCCGCCACCCTGGAGTTCGTCAACAGCCGGGACGCGAAGGAGCTGGCCCTCACGGGTGCGGCGTGTCCCGATCACCTGGTGCATACGAAATACGTGCCGTTGTTCGTAGACTACGACCCGGCCGCCGACAGCCTGGATACATTGGAACGGCGGCTGCGCGAGGGCATCGACCGCTACGCGGACGAGTACAAGGCCTACGTGGAGACGAACCGGGAGGGCGGCGACGCGCCCGTTGCCGACCCCTACCCGCGCATCATCTTGATCCCGGGCCTGGGCCTGGTGGCGACGGGGCCGGACAAAGGGACAGCTGAAAACGCGGCGGGCCTGTTCCACCGGGCGATCGAGGTCATGCGGGGCGCGAGCGCCCTGGGCAAGTACATCTCCATGACGCCCAAGGAAGCGTACGACGTGGAGTACTGGCCCTTGGAACTTTACAAGCTCACCCTCGCGCCGCCGGAGAAGGAACTTGCCCGGCGGGTGGCGCTCGTCACGGGCGGCGCGGGCGGCATCGGCCAAGCGACGGCGAAGCGGCTGGCGGAGCTGGGCGCGCACGTGGTAGTCGCCGACATCGCCCACGACCGGGCCGGGGGCGTAGCCGAGGAGCTGCAGGCCAAATACGGCACCGGCCGGGCCCTTGCCGTGCCCGTCGACGTGACCGACGAAGCCCAGGTCGCCGCGGCGTACGACGAGGCGGTCCTGACCTACGGCGGCGTGGACATCGTGGTCTCCAACGCCGGCGTCGCCCTCGCCAAACCGGTTGAAGAGACGGACCTGGCCGATTGGGAACGCCTGTTTTCCATCCTCTCGACCGGGTATTTTCTCGTCGCCAGGCAAGCCGCACGGGTGATGAAGCGACAGGCCATCGGCGGTTCCATCGTCTTCGTCACGTCGAAAAACGCCATGGTGGCCAGCAGCGGCGCCGCAGCCTACAACGCCGCCAAAGCCTCGGAGCTGCACCTGGCCCGCTCCTTGGCTCAAGAGCTCGGACCCGCCGGCATCCGGGTCAACTGCGTCGCGCCCGATGCGGTGCTGGAAGGTTCTTTCATCTGGTCGAGCAAGTGGCGTGAGGAGCGGGCGGCGGAATACGGCATCGCCCCGGACGAATTGGAAGAGCACTACAGGAAGCGCACCGCCCTGCGGGTGAACGTGTACCCGCAAGACGTCGCCGAAGCCGTGGCCTTCTTCGCCTCGGACCGCTCGGGCAAGACGACGGGCTGCACCCTCACCGTCGACGGCGGCGTGCAAGCGGCTTACATGCGCTAATCTGCCGGGGCCCGCGCACATGTGCGACGGCGGGCCCTTTTGCCTTTACTTCATTGGTACGGCGCTATTCCGATCGAGCGAGCAGGAGGTAGGAACATGTCCACAGATGGCTTTCTCGCACGGTACCCGGACTGGGAAAAGCAGCAAACGGACCGGGGCGTCGACGTAGAATGGGTCAAAGCGCACCTTAAGGAACTGGCCATCGAGACGCCGTCGTGGGGCTACGGCGATTCGGGCACCCGCTTCAAAGTGTTCCAGCAGGAAGGCGTGCCCCGCAGCCCCTTCGAGAAAATTGAAGACGCGGCCATGGTGCACAAAGTGACCGGCGCGGCACCGTCGGTCGCCCTGCACATCCCGTGGGATCTGGTCGACGACTTTTCGGCTCTGAAAAAACACGCCGAAGACCACGGCATCAAGCTGGGCGCCATCAACCCGAACTTGTTCCAGGAAGACGACTACAAATTGGGAAGCCTGTGCCACGCCGATCCGAAGGTGCGCAAGAAGGCCGTGCGCCACATGCTCGACTGCGTCGCCATCGCGCAGGAAGTAGGTTCGAACATCGTCAGCCTGTGGCTCGCCGACGGCACGAACTACCCGGGCCAAGGGGACTTCCGGCGTCGCAAACAGTGGCTCATCGAAGGGCTGCAGGAAGTCATCGCGGCGATGCCCGGCGACATGCGCCTATTGATCGAGTACAAGTTTTTCGAGCCCGCCTGGTACCACACGGACATCCCCGACTGGGGCATGGCGCTGCTCTTAGCCATGAAGCTAGGGCCGAAGGCGGAAGTGCTCGTCGACACCGGTCACCATCCGCAAGGTACGAACATCGAGCACATCACGGCCAACCTGCTCGACGAAGGCAAGCTCGGCGGTTTTCACTTCAACGACCGCAAGTACGCCGACGACGACGTGATCGTGGGCACCATGGACCCGTACCAGCTCTTCTTGATCATGAAGGAAATGGTCGCCGGGCTGCTGGATCCCGCCACACGCCCGACGGCCGAGCGCGTCGCGTACATGATCGACCAAAGCCACAACATCGAGCCGAAGATCCCGGCCATGATCCGCTCCATCATGAACGTGCAGCGCTACTACGCCAAGGCGCTGCTCGTGGACTTCGACGCCCTGCGCCGGGCCCAAGACGCAGGCGACGTGCTGGGGGCCGAAGCGATTTTGCAAGATGCGTTCGAGACCGACGTGCGCCCGCTTTTGGCCCAAGTGCGCGCCGAGCTGGGCCTCCATCCGGATCCGCTGACTGCGTACGCCGAGAGCGGCTACGCCGAAAAGATCCAAGCCCGGGGCAAAGGCGGTCAAAGCTGGTCGTCTTGAGTTTAAACGCCACCGGGTAATCGCAAAGAAAGGAGCACGGACATGGCAAAGCTGCGCCTGCTCGCGGTCGACCTCGGCGCCGAGAGCGGTCGCGCCGTGGTCGGTAGCGTCGGCGACGGGCAGTTGACGATGGAAGAAGTGCACCGCTTCCCCAACCGCCCCGTCCGCCTGTTCGGACACCTGCACTGGAACTGGCTCGAGCTTTTCCACGAAATCCAGGCGGGCATCGGCAAGGCGGCGGCCGGGGGAACCCTGGCGAGCATCGGCATCGACACGTGGGCCGTCGACTTTGGACTTCTAGGACCCGGCGACGTAGTGCTCGGCGCGCCCTTCCACTACCGGGACCGTTTGGCCGAGGGCGTGATGGAGCGGGTACTGGAAGAGGTGGGAGCGGACTTCGTCTTCGGCGAGACGGGCATCCAATTTTTGCCCTTCAACACGTTGTACCAGCTCATCGCCCTTGCCCAACACCGGGCGCGACAGCTCGAAATGGCCCGCACGTTGCTGATGATGGGCGAGCTGTTTACGTACCTGCTCACGGGGGAAAAGGCCGCGGAATTTACAAACGCCACGACGACGCAGCTCTTTAACCCGCAGGCCATGACGTGGTCCGAGGCTCTGTTCCGCCGCTTCGGGCTACCGCTGGAGATCATGCCCCGGGTGGTGCAGCCGGGCACCGTGATCGGGCGGCTCGTCCCGTCCGTAGCCGGCGAGACGGGCGCGGGCCGGGTTCCGGTCGTCTTGCCCGCGGTGCACGATACGGGTTCGGCGGTCGCGGCGGTACCGGGCGCGGGCGACGACTGGTGCTACCTGAGCTCGGGCACGTGGTCGCTTTTGGGGGTGGAAGTGACCGCGCCCCTCATCACCCCCGCAGTGCAGCAGTACAATTTCACGAACGAAGGCGGCGTGGCGGGAACTTTCCGGCTGCTGAAAAACGTGATGGGCCTTTGGATCGTGCAGGAATGCCGCCGCTACTGGGCCGCGCAAGGAGAAGAGTTCACGTACGACGAGCTGACCCACCTGGCCGCCGGGGCGCCGGCCCTGCGCACGTTGATCGACCCGGACGACCGGCGGTTTCTCGCCCCGGGCGACATGCCGCGGAAAATCGCCGCGTTCGCGCGGGAGACGGGCCAGCCCGAGCCCGAAACGGTGGGCGAATACGTCCGCTGCGTGCTCGAGAGCCTGGCGCTTAAGTACCGGATGGTGATTGAACAGCTGGAAGAGGTGACCGGACGGCCCCTCCGGGTACTGCACGTCGTGGGCGGCGGGTCCCGCAATAAGCTGCTCAACCGCTTCACCGCCGGGGCGACGGGACGGCATGTGCTGGCCGGTCCCGTGGAGGCGACGGCCATGGGCAACTTGGCGGTGCAGGCCATTGCCCACGGCGCGCTCGGTGACCTAGGCGAGGCCCGGTCCCTCATCCGTCGGTCGGTGGCGCTAGAGGAATCCGCGCCGGCGGACCGTGCGCTGTGGGACGACGCCTACGGACGGTTTTTGGAGCTGGTGGCCCGGGCCGCGGCGTCGTAGGGCACGGGGCCGGGCGATTCCAGACCCGGCAGCAGCGAACGACCCGCCGGCACGTGACTGCCCGGCGGGTCCGTCGCCTTCATATCATGTGAGCGAAAAGGGGGATCCCCCATGGGTCTCAGCATTTTCGAACGGGGCCGGCTCCCCCGCTGGCTACCCGTTCGGCAAGAACTCGACACGACCGAGATTACCGACATCCCCGGCGCGGTCGCGGAAGCGGTGCGGGCGCCCCATATCGCCTCCCGCATCCCCGAGGGCGGCCAGGTAGCCATAGCCGTCGGCAGCCGGGGCATCGACCGCATCGCGGAAGTGACGGCTGCGGTGGTAGCCGAAGTGCGTCGCCTAGGGGCCGAGCCTTTCATCGTCCCGGCCATGGGCAGCCACGGAGGCGCGACGGCGGAAGGCCAAGTAGCCATGCTGGCGCACCTGGGCGTCACCGAAGAAACCGTGGGCGCGCCGATCCGGGCATCGATGGAAACCGTCGTGCTGGGCCACGTGGCGGGCGGCGTGCCGGTGTACTTCGACAAGATCGCCGCGACCTTGGCCGACGCCGTCATCCCCATCGCCCGGGTGAAACCCCACACCGACTTCAAAGGCCCTACCGAGAGCGGCCTCATCAAAATGATCGCGATCGGCCTCGGCAAGCAGCACGGCGCCGATACGCTCCACGCCCAAGGCGACTTTCGCTTTCCCGAGCTTTTGCCCCAAGTGGCCGAGCTAAGCCTCGAGCGGGCCAGAATCCCCTTCGGCATCGCCTTGGTGGAAAACGGCCGCTCGCGCCTTGCCCATATCGAAGCCGTGCCCGCCGAGACGACCTACGAGCGCGAAAAGGAACTGCTCCAAATGGCCAGGGAGAAGATGGCCCGGCTGCCCGGCACGGCCCTCGACGTCCTCATCATCGACCGCATTGGCAAAGACATCAGCGGCACCGGGGCCGATACGAACGTCATCAACCGCTACTACAGGGGCCCGCTCGCCGCCAAGCCTACGATCCAGCGGATCATCGTGCGTGATCTGACCGACGACACCGACGGCAACGCCTCCGGCATCGGCATGGCCGACGTCGTGCTGCGCCGGGCCGCAGAGCGCGTCGACGTCGTGAAAACGTACATGAACTGCATCACGGCCAAAAAACCCGAGGAGGCCCGCATCCCCCTCACCGTCGACACCGACCGGCAGGCGCTGTACGTGGCCCTGGCCTGCTGCATCGGCGTGATGACGGAGACGGCCCGCATCGCCCGCATACCCGATACGAAACACCTGGAGCGGCTTTGGGTGTCGGAGCCCTGGTGGGAGGCCGAGCTCATGCACGCAGGTACGCTCACACCCGAAGGCGCGCCCGAGCCCATCGCCTTCGACCACCAGGGCAGGTTCGCAAACGGCGCGGCCGGGCTCAGGCGTACCGGCACGTGAACGCGTAGCGGCCCGACCCGACCCGCAGCACCGCCCGGGGCCGGCCGAAACGCTCCGCCACGCCCACGTACTCCACGCCCGCCGCCGTCGCATGGTTGCCTTCGCCCACCGCCACGCCGCCTTCCGTCACGCTGCCCGGATCGGCCGTCGGCAAGTACACGGTGGCCAAAGTGTTCGCCGGCACCTCCAAATCGAGGGCAAACCGCTCGCCCTCGACGCGCCAGTCGACCGCGATCGGCCCGTGCAGCGATTCGTACCTGGCCCGGGCCCACGGCATCCGGGGGTGCGGGTGCGGCTGCACGACGAACTCCTTGTACCCGGCCCCGGACGGCTCCACTTCGATCCCCGCCACGTACCGGTACAGCCACTCGCCCACGGAGCCGTACGCGTAGTGGTTGAAGGAGTTCATTCCTACGTCCTGGAACGTGCCGTCTTCCTTCAGCGAATCCCACCGCTCCCACATCGTCGTCGCGCCCAGTTGGATGGAATAACCCCACGACGGATAGTGGGTGGCCAAAAGGAGCGTGTAGGCCAAATCGAGCTCGCCGCCTTCGGTCAGCTCGGGCAAAAGGTACGAGCAGCCTACGAAGCCCGTCGACAGCCGGTTGCCGCGCCGGCGCACGTCTTCGGCCAAGTGGTGCACGGCCAGGCGGCGTCCCTCCTCGTCCAGCAAATTCATCCGCAAGGCGACCAAATACGCCGTCTGGGTGTCGCCGTGGATCCGCCCGTCTTCCTTCACAAAGCGCGCGTGAAAGGCCTTGCGGATCTCCTCGAACAGCTTCTCGTACCTTTCCGCGTCGTCGTCCTTGCCCAAGAGCCTGGCCATCCGGGCGACGAGGCTCGTGCTGTAAGCGAAGTAGGCCGTGGCAATGACGTCCTTGGGCGTGTCGGCGTCGACCGAGAGCCAGTCGCCGTAGCCTTGCGCGGGGCGGATCAAGCCGTCGCTGTGCTCCTTCAAGTACTCGATCCAGCGGGTCATCGCCGGGTAGCTGCGCTCCAAGATGCGCCGATCGCCGTAGCACAAATACATCGTCCACGGCACGATGACGCCCGCATCGCCCCACGCCGCCGTGCCGCTGCCGAGCCCGGGCGCCGGCGCGATGTCGCTGAAGGCGCCGTCTTCCCGCTGCGCGTCGACCACATCCTGCATCCACTGGGCGAAGAAGGGCGCCGTCAGTGCATTGAAGCTGGCCGTCCGGACGAACACCTGGGCATCGCCCGTCCAGCCGAGCCGCTCGTCCCGCTGCGGGCAGTCCGTCGGCACGCTCAGGAAATTCCCCCGCTGGCCCCACACGATGTTGCTCTGCAGCTGGTTGATCATCGGCTGCGCACACTCGAAGCTGCCGGTAATGGGCGTGTCGGAGTGCATCACGTCGCCCGCCACGTCATCTAGTTCGGGCTCACCCGGATAGCCCCGCACCTCCACGTAACGAAAGCCGTGGAACGTGAAGCGGGGCTCGAACCATTCCTCGTCGCCGCCTTTGCAGATGTACACGTCGATCTGGCGGGCGCTGCGCAGGTTCAAGGTGTAGAGGGACCCGTCCGGAAGGAGCATTTCTCCGTGGCGCAGCGTGATCACTTGCCCCGCTTCGGCTCCCCGCACCCGCAGGCGCACCCGGCCCACCATGTTTTGGCCCAGGTCGAAGATGGTCACGCCCGGCTGGGGTTCACTCTTCGCCACCGGCCGCAGCGTGAGCGTGGCGCGTACCGGCGGCTCCACCTGCATGTACAGGGTGCCCCGGTAGGGGGAAAGCACCTGCACCGGCTGCCAGTCGCGGGCGTCGTAGCCGGGGCGGTCCCAGCCGGTAAGCTCGAGCCGGGCGTCGTACGTTTCGCCCATCAGCATGTCCGAGGCGACGATCGGCCCGCTTGTGCCCCGCCACGAGCCGTCGGTGACCACGTGTTCCACCCGGCCGTCTTCGTATTCGATCTCGAGCTGGGCGAGGAACCCGAGGGGATACGGCCCGTACACATGCCGTCCGAACATGCCGACGTAGCCCGCGTACCACCCGTCGCCCAAGATCGCACCGATTACATTCTCGCCCTGCCGCAGCTGGCGCGTCACATCGTAAGCCTGCACTTGGAGGCGTTTCTTGTAATCCGTCCAACCCGGAGCAAAGTAGGCATCGCCTACCCGCTCGCCGTTCAGCCGCGGCTCGTACACCCCCAGGGCCGTCGCATAGAGCCGGGCCCGCCGCACCGGTCCGTCCACGTTGAACCCTTTGCGCAGGAAGGGAGCCGGCTCGGCCCAGCCCGGAATCTCCTGCCGGCCCCAGGGCTCGTCTCCGTAGCGGGCTACAGGACTTGCGGCAGCCCAGTGTGCGTCGTCGAAGTCCGGGCGCTCCCAGCCCGGCTCGTGCACGCTGCTCGCCTTCCACGTTTCGTCGATGTCGAAGGTCAGCCGCTCGCCGCCTTCCAGCTCCGCCTCGAACCTGCCGATGAGCCCCGCGGGCAGGCCGGGCCGCTCTACCTCGACGGCCAAGACGTTCTTGCCCGGCCGCAGGTAGTACTTTAAATCGACCCACTGCATGCGCCGTTGGAAGAAGGTGTGGCGCGCCGACTCGAACCCGTTTACATATTGGCGGAAGACCCGATCGGCGTTGATGAGCAGCCGTGCGCTCTTGACGGTAGCCTCTGCCGGCAGCTCGAACGTGCGACGAAAGTAGGCCCGGACCCGATTCCTCGCCCCACCGTCCGAGGCGCCCTGCTCCCTACCCTGCACCCACATCCACCGGTTTCCGCTCAGATCGGGCGCGGGCTCGTCCTCCCCCGCACGCAGGCCGATCCACTGCGCCCGCCAGTCGCCGGGTTCTAAAAGGCCCATCTCCCAATGCGCCGTTTCGCTCTCGACCGGTTCGTCCATCCCGTCGCACCAAACCTGTACCTTCCAATGGCAAACTTGGCGCGATCGCAGGGCCGCACCTTCATACACCCGGTGCGTCGTCTCGTCGGAAGGGACCCGGCCCGAGTCCCAAAGATCCCCTTCGTTGCGGTCCAGAAGCTCCGGCCGGCTCGCCACCAAGATTCTGTACGCCGCCTGCCGCACGCCCCGCTCCGCGGAAACGAGGCGCCACGACAGCCTGGGGCGCCGCTCGCCGATGCCGGTCGGGTTCCTCCGGTACTCACAGCGCAGATCGACGACCGAAACTCGCTCCTGGCCAGCAGTACGGGCCATGCCCACATCCCTCCATGAGAACGCGGTATGAAACAAAATGATGCCACACAACCCCGAGCACTACTTCCCCACGACGGCGGACTCTCCTTCTTCGGGGCGGCGACGAGGCAGGCATCGCCGGGCATCCGGGGAATACACACCTTTGGCCGCTCGGTTCGGTATCTGTTTCACGGCGTGTGGGAAGGGACGGGCGAGCGGCAGCATGATGGAACCCGGGGTGACTTGTTATATGGAAAGGGTTTACCCGTGGATCATCGGCGGTCTCGTGTTGCTGCTGTTCGTACGGGAAGTCGCCTGGCGCCTGCGGATGCGGCGGGCCTTGCGGGAACGGGCGCAGCAGGCCGTCGAGCGCAGCCGGTCGGTACTCAAGGGGCAGATCGGCGAGCAGCTCGCGCCCTTTTTGCCTGGCTTTCCTTTCCATCCGGGGGACGTGCGGTTTCTGGGCGGCATCGTCGACCTCGTGGTGTTTTCGGGTTACCATGCAGGCCACATCGACGAAATCGTACTGGTCGACGTGAAAAGCGGCGGGGCTCGGCTCACCCCTTTGCAACGGCAGGTGGAGCAAGCCGTCGCCGACGGAAAGGTGCGCTTTGCCACGGTGCGGGTGGAATGACGATCGAGTAGGGTGACGCTCGCT
>LSQX01141133.1_pt1 | contig 16374 bp, 14 predicted proteins | sample 654561 | NCBI WGS metagenome assembly LSQX01 (sample SAMN04489861, study PRJNA283612) | anaerobic digester metagenome | isolation source: 4 biogas reactors fed with cattle manure at either 37C or 55C with and... | place: Denmark: Kongens Lyngby | collected 2014 | reverse complement strand
TGGCGCAACGGCACGACCTACGACGAACGACTCCATAAGAACAACCGAAACCCCAAGCCTGCATGAAGAACTTCACATGACAATTGACATACACAGTCCGGACGACAACGACGCAACCCTCGCCGTCGCGGTCCGCGGCCTTCTACCGATGCAGCCCCTTCAGCAGCTCAATCGTCTCCGCGACGATCTTCTCGCCCGAGCCGGCGACGAGCTTGCTCGATGGGGCCATCTGCGACTCGTAGCCGCCCTCATACGCGTCCTCGCTCGGCACGTAGCCGATCGAGCCGTTGGCAAGCTCCACCACGAAGGTGTTGCCGAACGGGCTGCCGCGCTTGATGCCCATCCCCAGCGAGCAGAAGAACTCGCCCGGGTTGCTGGCGAACGCCGTGTCGCCGATGCGGATCGCCTGCAGCTCACATGGTACGACCGCCTCGGTCTCCACCATCTTCGCCAAATTCAGCCACTCGCGCGACCAGATCGAGTCGGTCGCCCAGCGCGCCGGGTTGGGCTCTGTGCTCTCGGCGTGCTCGCGTGCCCACGCGATCTGCTCCTCGGTAGGCACGCGCGGCTCAAGCTCGATCTGCACGCGCTTGCCGCCGACGGCCATGCTGTCTACGAAGCGCATCTGCACAAGCTGCTTGAGCGTCTCGCCCGCGACCGAGCCGCCGACGCGGCGGGCGGCGATCGGGCCGGACTGCACGTAGTCGGGGTCCTGCGTGTTGTCCACCTGCGTCACGTCGCCGCAGGCGCCGTTGAGGAAGACCACGCCGAAGTCATCGCCGAAGACGCGCTTGAGACACTGGCGGAAGTAGCCGATCCAGTCGGCGGAGGCGAAGCCCGCGCCCCAGCCGGTGGTGCCGTGGCAGGTGAAGTTGACCACGCAGCCGCGCGGGATGCCGTCCTCGCCCGCGACGCCGACGACGTTGCACGACTCATCGAGTTCGCCCTGCGGGCGGTCCATGTTCGCCTGATCTGCGCGCGGATGAGAGCGCTGGCTGCCATCCTTCATGAGCCACCGGCGCGGATGCGCGACGCCCTTCACCTCGCCGACGCGCACGCCGACCTGCAGCTCCTGCTTGCGGCGGTTCGCGTCAATGACCGCCGTCGCGATCTGCCTGGACATGTGCGTCAGGTATTCCGGGTCGCTCTCGGAGATGAAGATGTCGGCCGCCGGGCCTCCGGCGTGAGTGTGCGAGGCGCCGCACATGACGTGCTCGGGCACGATGCCGATCGCGTCGAAGATGATCTCGCGGGCGCGCTCGACGACTGAGTGCTTGATGGAGAGGCTGTCAACGCCGACGAGCGCCACGGCCTGCTCGCCGTCATCGAAGACGGCGGCGGTGGCCTGAAGCTCGTCATGCACGCCCTGGGTGAAGCGCTTGCTCATCCCGCCCGGGACTTCCATCCCGTAGCTGGGGGTGATGTTGGCTGACGAGAAACCGATCTGCATGGTGGTGGGGCTCCTTTCGGTTGGAACGGCCGCGAGACGGTGGTCGGATGATTCGTCATCAGTCTGCGGGAACCTTCACTGACGTGGACGTTCAAACAGTGTTTGCCGCTGCCTGTGCCGTGCCTGCTCGTCGCGAAGCGACGATCCTGTAGGCGCGTAGCGCCGTATCCTGTCAAATGCCGTTGCCGTCTCCGCTCGCGAAACCGGAGAAGGACTTCGCTCGCCCTCGCGCGAATAGCCCCTCCGTTGCATCCAACGAACTCCCCTGGAGACGATAGCCATGTCCGAGAACAAAGTCGCTCTCGCGGTCGGCGCGCACCCCGATGACGTTGAGTTCCTGATGGCCGGGACGCTGGCCATGCTCGGCGATGCGGGCTATGAGCTTCACATCATGACCGTCGGCAACGGCAACTGCGGCACCGCCGAATACACGCATGAGGAGATCATCCGCATCCGCGGCCGAGAAGCGCGCAATGCCGCGGCGCTGATCGGCGCCACCTATCACCACGGCCTGGTGAATGACATCGAGATATACTATGAAGATGAACTCCTGCGCCGCGTCACCGCTCGCATCCGGCAGATCAAGCCGAACATCGTGCTGACGCAGTCGCCGCAGGATTACATGGAGGACCACACGAACACCAGTCGCCTGACGGTCACCGCCTGCTTCACACGCGGGATGCGCAACTGGCAGACGATCCCTCGCGAGGTGCCCACATTCCAGGACGTCTACGTCTACCACGCACAGCCGCTGGGGAACCTCGACCCGATGCGCAACCCGATCATCCCGTCGCTGCTGGTGGACATCACGGAGAAGATGGACGTGAAGGCCGCGATGCTCCGCGAGCACAAGTCGCAGAAGAACTGGCTGGATATTTCACAGGGCAAGGACGCCTACATCGACGCGATGCGCGACATGGCTGAGCAGGTAGCCGACATGAGCGAATCGACCGTGAAGTACGCCGAGGGCTGGCGCCAGCACCTGCATGTTGGTCATTCCGCCCACGACGGTGATCCGCTCAGTGAGGTTCTTGGCAGCAAAGTGGAATGCATTCGCCAGGGCGGCTAGTCCAGTCGTTTGGAGGGCGCGGGATCACATTCCCGCTTGGTCGTTACCGGAGGGGACGCTAAGAGCGGCCCCTCCGGACGTATTACCGGTGCCGTATCCCCCGGGCTTACGATCAGAACTTCCATGTCCCGAAGCTCCCCGGCTCCACGAAGCCCGTCACCACCTGCGACCAGCTGCTCAGTTCGCTCACCGCGCGGCGCTGGCGGCAGATGTTCGCGCGCAAAGTGTCGCCTCGCGTCGGTGCCTCCCAGCCCATCGTCGCCCATGGCAGCGCGATCTCCACGTTCCAGAACTCGTCGCCGCGATAGGTCGCGCTCTGGTAGTCAGGGTCCCACGATCGATCGCCCGCTTCGCCCTCATGGACTGCGTCCCAGATGACGTTCGCGGGGTTGACGATGATGTGATAGAAGCGACCTCCCTGCTCGCGCTGGAGGAACAGATCCACGCTGTCGCCCATCCAGACGTTGTCATCGCGGCTGCCGCCGATGACCTCCATCGCCTCCATCTGCGGCTCCATGCAGCGGATCGCAACGTAGAGCGCCTCATCGTCATATGCCACATGCGCCAGCGTCGTGGCGAGATCGGGGCGCTCAACCGAGAATGTCGCTACGAAAGGCTCCAGTTCCGTCGCATACTGCCACGCCTCATCATCGCGGGCACCGTCAATCACCGGGGTCAGTGCTCGCGAGAGCTTTGCGATCGTGGCGTCGCGGCGCAGCAGGTCCGCCTCTATCTCCTCCTGCATCCTCTGGTGCGCTTTCTGCCAGAGCGCATCGGCGTCAATCTCCATCGGCTGGCCGGCATCGTGCGTGGTGCGCGCGTTGATTATCGCCTGCTCAAGCCCGGCGGGCACATCGGTGTCGGTCCACCAGTTCATCTTCTCCGAGTAGCACCACACGTAGCGGTCCGAGGACTTCAGGGCCCAGTAGGTGTTGTGCTCGAACCACTGCGCCTGCTCCTCGGGGGTGAGGTAGTGCCCCTCGACCTTGCGCGCCCTCAGGCCCATCAGGTGGTCCACGTAGAGCGCCTGCGCCACCTGCACCTGCCCCCGGTACTTGCCATGATTCTCCGGCGCAATCGCCCCGAGCGCGCCCTGCTTGATGTAGTGATAGACATCGAGGTACTGCCGCGAATCATGGTAGTAGTAGGCAGGCTCGTTGCCGTCGGTGAGCACCGTGCCGGGGTCTATCGCGTCGAGGATGCCGTTGATGAACGCCGCGTAGAGACCGTAGGAGTAGTCGCGGAGGATCTCATCGCGCTGCTCTGCGGTCTCGGCCATGGCGGCGTTACGGAAGCCAGCCAGAGTGGTGAGGTAGAATGTATGCACCACCGGCTCGCTCATCTCCGCCTCAACCGCGTCAATGAACTGCGCACCGCGCTGCCTAACCTTCGCCTGGAAGTCGGCGAAGCTGTGCTGGTCCGCGCCCGGTTGGGTGGGGTAGTGCCACGGGTTTTCGCCGTAGGGCTCGGCATCGAAGCAGAGGCCGACGCAGCCGCCCGCTTCGGCGCCACTCGCGAGCAGGCGGATGTTGTCCACTATGATGGCCCAGTGCTCATCGGAGAACCAGTCCATCTTCGAGGCAGCGTATGTCATCAGGAAATTGTCGGTGAACCGGTCCCACTCGATGCGTTCGAGCGCGTCAAGCTCGGCAGCATACTGCTCGCGGGTCCGCGGCGTGGGGTCGAAGACGCTGCCGAGACCGCTGATTCGCATCAGGACGCCATCGAACGGCCGCTCCTCCATCTCGCGAATGTGCTCGGCGACATAGCTGGGTTTCGGAACATCCCAGCCGTACTCAAGCAGCTTCTTCGCCGGCGGCCCGGCGTGCTCGACCTGAGCGGCCGCAAGCGTGCAGATTGAAGCAAACGCGACGGCGATCAAAGCGCGTTTCATGAGAGAGTCCTCCCTGTGCGCCGGACGGGATCCCACAAAGGCGGCACCCCGTTCGGCGGTTCCGTCGGACCGCTACTGTTCGATGATGGGGCGTTTACGCACCCCAGTCGAAATGCGGGTGCGGGTCGCCGCCATTGTAAAGCTGGCTATGCTTCATCGCCTTCGCGTGTCCATCGCAGAACCCCGCATTGCCGGTGCCGTTGTGGCGCTCCAAAAAGTTGAAGTCGGGGCGGTCATATCTCGACGAGTGCGAGCCCAGCGGCTCGGCATAGAGTGAGTTGTGTGTTCCGCCACAGACCTGGCAGTTCGTGCCGTCAGGGTCGCATTTGAATGGCCCGGATGCCGGACTATTGAGCGTACAGTTGTTGTTCTGGTCGTGGCACACGTCGCCCATCATAACGATTTCGGCCGGACGCTGGATGAGCGCCATCTTCCGCGACCCGTTGGCTACAATGATCTCCCTGTGGTAGCCGTAGCTGCGGTTACCGCCATAGCTCGTGAGGTTCGATGTGTGGCTGGCGCTGGGACAGTCGTGCACGTTTCGATTCTTGATGTATGGATCCAGCATGTGCATTATGCCGTACCAGTCGCTTGACGAGGGCCGCCTGTTCATGTAGAGCATCGGCATTCTCTCGTCATAGTCCTGTGCGTACATCAAAATCCCGAGGGAAATCTGCTTTACGTTGTTCAGACAGGCGGATTGACGCGCCTTCTCGCGCGCGCGTGCGAAGACCGGGAACAGGATCGNNCCGCCAGGATGGCGATGATCGCTATCACGACCAGCAATTCGATGAGGGTAAAGCCACGTCTCATTTCTCTGACCTCCACTGCACGAAGTCGATCGCTTTTCATCCGGCCTCTGGCTTACGCCCCTCATTCCCCCTTCCCTCTACCGCTGGGTCTTATCTCGCTCGCGTCTTACCCCGTCTGCGAGCGCCTCCGGGCATTCACAGCTCCACGATCCCGCCCGTCTCGGTTGCTTCGTAGATAGCCTCTCCGAGGCGCAGGGCCTCGTAGCTGTCCCACAGATCCGGCCCGCCCTCGACCTCACCTATGCAGCGCAGAGCGAAATGCCGCACTTCACCGAGGTAGCCGAAGTTCGCGCGCGAGTTGGAGATGCCCGTCCATGCCGGATCGTAGTTATACGTGAAGCGACCGGTGTGCTCGGGGAAGTCGATCCATTCCTTCGGCGGCTGCCACGTGAGCGACTGCATCCCGTCGCACTCAATGAAGGACTCGAAGCCAACCAGCTTGACCCACTCACGAATGTCGCGGAAGCCGGTCTTCGTCTCGAGGCCGTTGAGGTCAAGCTGGCCGATAGCGCCGGACTTGAACGTGAGGTTCACGAGGTAGGCGAACTGCGTTGGCGTGACCTCACGATAGAGTGCCTGTACGGTCGCCACGTCGCCGCCGAGGAAGCGCGTCAGGTCGAAGATGTGGCAAAGTTGGCCGATGAGCATGCTCCGGCGGGCCGAGTCAATCCCCCAGATCTGCGGGTATGGCCCCTGGCCGAAGTGGATGGTGAGCATGTTGAGGGCGCCGAACTCCTCGCGCGCCATGATCTGCTTCGCCATGGTGTAGACGTAGGCGAAGCGCTTCATGAAGCCGCACTGCCCCCACGTGTTGTTGGCCTCGGCAAGCTCGGCAAGCTCCTTCGCCTCGGGCGAGGTGTTGGCGGAGGGTTTCTCCACGTACACGGGGATGCCGCGCTTCAGGACAACGGGGGCCACCTTGTAGTGCATTGGCGCGGGCCCGATGACGAAGACGCCATCAGGCTGCTGCTCATCGAGCATCTTGTCGGCGTCGGTGTAGACCTCGCGGGCGCCGAAGTTGCGGGCATTGCGCCGCGCCTTATCCTCGTCGAGGTCGCAGATCGCGACGAGATCGATCTCGGGGACTTTGTGAAGGTTGGGGTAGAGGGAATTCGTGGCGAACCCACCAGCGCCGATAAACGCCAGTCGAGCCTTGCGGTCCTCGGACATTTCGTTGGCCTCCCTGATAAGCTGCAGGCGCGTCAGGTGACGGACGTGCGCGAGGTTTCCCCGGGAAGCGGCGGAGTCCTGCACGGCGCGGGAAGAGCTTCGTAACGGTGCTGATCCCGCCAGAAAAGCGGGATCAGCACGCGTGATAGCATCGCTACGCCAGATACGCGGCAATATGCGTGATCATCTGGTCGTTACGCTCGCGCGCGCAAGGTGAGAAGACGCCGATGACCATGCCGTCTGGACAATGCCATCTACCCAGAGCATCCAGCGTGAAGGCGTAGGGGGGATACCGGCCGATGGAATGCCAGGATCGGCCTCGCTGCGGCTGAGCCACGGCTCGAGCCCCGATTGTCCATACTTCCTATACGCCAGTTGGAACTCGGGACTCCCCTCGTAGACAAAGTTCCTTACGCCGCTACCAGAGAACTTCCAGTCCCAGGCGTCGCCAGCGAATTCGTAGTCGTACATAGCGAGTTCGATCTCGGTCCACCACAATGCTCCCGCGGGCACCCTGCTCTGTAGACGCCTCAGTTCGCGTTTTGCCTCGATGAGGTAGTTGCTGTAATCTCGATAGTTCACCCCAACCTCTACGGCTGTCTCCAGATCACCTATGGCGTCAAGCGCTTCCGTACGCACAGACGAGGAGGAAGCAACGGCTTGCCGTCCCGGCGGCACCGCTTTAGCAGGGTCATCTGTAGATTGATGGGGTCGCTCCGCTTCTGGGTGCTCCTGCCGTGCGGATTGCGGATAAGAAGTCGTTACGCGGCTTGAGGGTTCGGGCTCTTCCGCAATCGGGGCCTGAGTTGGTTCCCGAGAGGCGGATTGAGTGAGGGAATCACTGGGGGGTGAATTGACGGGTTTTTCAGGTTCTGGGGACCGTGCGACAGCCACTTCGGTGGCGGGGCGTTCCGCAATCATTGCCGATTCGTGCCGCGTGCCGGTTACGAGGAGCCAGACTAAGCTCGCGCCCAAAACAACGATGACTGCGACTAGGGCGCTCACAAGCAGTTTCGCCTTGATAGGACCTGCCGCCGAAGGCAACTCTTTCTGCGATTCTGGTTGCCGGTCCATTTCTGGCTCGGTCGACGCGGAAGCCGCCCGGGCGCGGACAGCTTCATCGAAGGCCTCGTCGCCGATGGCTTCTCTGACGGTCACTATGCGCCCCGCGCCCCGACGTGCGCTCCATCCGGACTCCACTTGATGCAGTGTGAGCAGTTCCGTCAATTCTGTCTTTGACAGAGGGCCGATGAAATCACCATCTGGCGTCCGAACCCTCCAACCGTCATCTTCAGACGGAGTTTTCCGCTCCTTGCGGATCTTGGCCAGTTCCGTCTCCGCGCGCCGGTACTTTCGATCGAGTTCAAGCGCCCGGTGTTGGGCATCTTCAGCCTCATCGTGGCGCCCCTGCTTGCGCAGGATGGTGCCCAAGTTGCTCCATTGGCGTGGACTGTTCGGCGTCAGCCGAAGCGTATGCCTGGCCGCCTCTTCGGCCGCTTCCCATTGCTCCAGTTCAAAGTAAGCTGCTCCCAATAGTGACCAAGCGACCGAATCGTCTTGGTGCCGCGCAACATCTGGCTGCAGGAGGCGTACAACCTCTGCGAGTTTGCCCTCCTGCAACAGGGCCTTCGCCGCTTCTATGGGATCTTCGCTATGCTCTGACACAGGATTGCCCCCAGTGCCGAAGTCATGTTGCCCCTGCGCCAATATCTCCGAGCGTCAGGGCGGGATTGTGCTACTCAAGCGTTCGCGCCGGCCGTCCCAAGCGTGCAGGAAGACCACCTTTCGCAGGCTGCTTCTCGTCCAGAGGAAACGCCACTCTTCCTCCCGCTTCCTCAGCCAGTTGTATGTCGTCGGCCAATATCTCGACTGAACCGATGCCCACAACTGGCATGATCCTAGGAGACCGAGGACAACCCAGTTGCTCCCACGTCACTTCTCGTCTCATCCCCGCGATCCTCCTTCATGCTGCGTCAGGCTTCGGACAGGCACCTTGGCAACGCGTCTCGGAAGAACGAATGACCAATTGGCGACCGCTAAGTCATATACGCCGCCTCGACCTTCCGCAGTGCCTCCGCGGTGTCGAGGGCTGTCTGCTCGTCGCAGCACTCATGGACGCCCATGCGCATGTGGTTCTCATCCGCCACCCATGCGTTCGGCACATCCAGCGCCCATTCCCAGTCTCCGTCGGGCCAGACGCAATCCCACGGGAAGTGGCTATCGCGGCCGAATGCGCTCTGCTCCTGCAGCCAGTGCGCTTTCGGGGCGATGGCGCCGTAGTTCATCCCCACCGGGATGCCCTCAGCCTGAATCGCCTCGACCGCCGTCGCCTTGTCGCAGGTCAGCTTTTCCGGGTAGATGCGGATCAGCAGGAACCACCACGAGGGGTCGGACTTCTCCGGATACCAGCAGACGTTGAATGCCTGCAGATCCGCGATCTCCTCCTCGAGCTTATATACGAACGCCCGGCGGCGGTTCGCGATATCATCCATCTTCTCAAGCTGCACCTTGCCGATAACCGCGTCAAGCTCTGTCATGCGGTAGTTGAGGCCGAGGAAGAGGTTGCCCGCGACCTCCGAGTTGAATGGCTTGCCCCGGTCGGCGAAACGCTTGGCGTTCCAGTAAAGCTCCTCGTCATCTGTGGTGACCATCCCGCCCTGTCCGCCGGCGACAGTGTGCTTGCCGCTCATCAGCGAATAGGCGCCGAGGTGGCCGATGGAGCCGACCGTTTTCCCGCCGTACGTGGCTCCATGCGCCTGCGCGCAGTCCTCAATCACGTATAGATCGTGCTCGGCCGCGATCGCCATGATCTCGTCCATCTGGCAGGGGATGCCGGCGATGTGGCCGCAGATGATCGCGCCGGTGCGCGCGGTCAGCTTCGCGCGAATGCCCTCAGGGCTCATGTTCATGCTCTCGGGCGAGGCATCGGCGAAGACGGGGATGTAGCCCTGTGCGACTACGGGCATGACGGCGCCCTGATCGGTGATCGGCGCAGTGATGACCTCAGTGCCCGGCTCAAGGCGCAGTGCCGCGAGGGCGGAGTGGACCGCAGCGGTCCCGGCGCTCATGCCGGTGGCCCAGCGGGTGCCGATCTTCTCGGCGAACTTCACTTCGTATTCATCCACGTGGATGCCGCCGTAGCGGTCGAATGCGCCCCCGGCCTTCGCGGCGGTCATCAATTCCATCACCGCGTTGATCTCACGGTCGTCGATCTGCAGCCGCGCGGGCCACGGATCGGTGCGGACAGGTGTGCCACCGTCAATCGCAAGCTTGCTCATCGCAAAAACCCTCGCTTCGTGGCGTCAAGGCTGTGCGGCAGCGGCGTATTCGTCGCTGCGCTCACTTTCCCTTCAATGAAGGGCCAGATGGTGCAATTGGCGAATCCTGAGATACATTTCAAGAGAGGAGCGCTTCATGCCATCATCGCTGACCCCACGCGAGCGCTGCGAACGAGCAGTGCGCTTCGAGGACGTTGACCACGTTCCGCTTACGATCTACGAGAGCAAGATCCCGCAGGCCGAGGCAGAGCGCAAGCTGCGCAACGATGGCCTCTGCATCGTCCAGCGCGGTCCGAACGTCTTCAGTGTGCGGCACCCGAACGTGCTCGACAGCGAGAGCCACACCTACGTCGAGAACGGGCGCCAGTTGACGCGCACGGTTACCCGCACCACCGCGGGCGATCTGACCACCGTCAGCGAACCCGCGGGCTTCACCACCTGGCACCACGAGAAGATGTTCAAGGGCCCCGATGATTATGCCGCGCTGCTTGCCTACGCCTCGGATGTCGAGGTGGTGCCGAGCTATGAGCCATTCATCCGCATGAGCGAGATGAAGGGCGGCGATGCGGTGATGCGCGGCGCGGTGGGCCTTGAGCCGATGCAGCTTATCATCCACCACTGGATGGGCGTGGAGGTCTTCTCTGTGGAGTGGATGGAGCGGCAGGATGAGATAATGAAGCTCCACGACGCGCTCGTGGAGGAGCGGCGGAAGACCTACCCGGTGCTTGCGGCCTCCCCGTGCGAGCACTTCAACTACGGCGGCAATGTAACGCCCGAGATCATCGGTCCGAGGCGCTTCCGGGACTACTACCTGCCGCACTACGAGGAGTGCTGCGAAGTACTGCATACCGCCGGGAAACTCGTGGGCTGTCACTTCGACGCCAATACGAAGATCATAGCAGATGCCATCGCCGAGACCTCGCTCGACTACATCGAGGCCTTCACGCCTGCCCCGGATACCGACATGACGCTCGCTGAGGCGCGGGCCGTGTGGCCCGACAAGGCGCTCTGGATCAACTTCCCATCTTCCGTGTGGCTGCGCAGCGATGAGCAGATGCAGGAGGTCACGCTGGACCTGCTGCAGCAGGCGGCGCCGGGAAACGGCCTGCTGATCGGCGTCACCGAGGACGTGCCCGACGGCCGCCTCTTCCCGGGGCTGCAGGCAATCAACCGGGTCATCCTCGAACACGGCCGCCTGCCGATCCAGCCGAAGTCTTAGCTCCTACCGCGCAACGGAGAATGCAGATGGAGGGAACGCTCATGATGACGCTGCTGACAAGGCCGTGGCTGTGCGTGGCGGGCGAGATGCAGGCGGAGTTCGCCCCGATTGAGGACAACCCGGAACTGCCGCGGGTGCTGCTCATAGGGGATTCAATCTCCGTCGGTTACACGCTGCCGGTGCGCGAGATGCTCGCCGGCGAGGCGAATGTGCATCGGGCCTGCGAGAACTGCGGAGCAACGAGCCGCGGAGTGGAGCGGGTTGATGCGTGGATTGCGGACGGACCGTGGGACGTGATCCACTTCAACTTCGGCCTGCACGATCTGAAGATCATGGAGGACGGCAATCACCAGGTGCCGATCGAGCAGTATGAGGAAAACCTTGAGCAGATCGTGGCGAAACTTCAGCAGACGGGTGCTGAGGTGATATGGGCCTCAACCACCCCGGTGCCCGAGGGTGTTGGTGGGCCGAAGCGCGATCCCGAGGACGTCACCCGATACAATGGCGTGGCCGAGGCGGTAATGCACGCCCACCGCATCCCGGTAGATGACCTCTACGAGTTCGCGCTCCCGCAGCTTGAAAAGATACAGATGCCGAAGAACGTGCACTTCACGCCCGAGGGCTCGAAGGTGCTGGCGCGCCAGGTGGTGGCGGCCATCCGCGGTGCGCTCATGCCGTTGCGAACTGCTGGCGGGACGCCGTGAGTTACCTGGGCATCAAAAGGAGCGGGTAGGAGCACAAGCCATGGGAGCAGAGACAGGCTCTGAGGAGCTGTATGAGGGATGGCGGGACGATCCCGAGTTTCTCGCTGAAGGTTCATCTGACGCTGGAACCGGCGCTCACTCCCGAGCCGAGCGCCACTCACTAAGCAGGTCCGGCCGACCGCAGGGGCGAACTTCGCGCCGCAGCGATTGAGACATTCGTGGGGAGTGCATCAGCCATGTCAGAAGTGAAGATCGGTTTCATCGGCGCGGGCGGCAATGCTCGTGGCCACATGACCCGCCTGAGCGAGCTTTCAGACGCGCGCATCGTCGCCATCTGCGACGTGTCCGGAGAAGCGGCCTCAAGTGCCACGAGTGAGTTCGGCGGCACCGCCTATACCGACCACCATGCGATGCTGGACGAGGCAGAGATGGACGCGCTCTACATCTCCGTCCCGCCCTTCGCGCATACCGATGCGGAACTGCTCGCCGCCGAACGCGGCCTGCACCTGTTCGTGGAAAAGCCCGTGGTCCTCGACGTAGAGCAGGGGCTTGAGACACTCGACGCCATCCGCAGCGCCGGCGTGCTCTCCTCGGTCGGCTATCAGCTTCGCCTGATGGACACCACGCAGCGCATCAAGGCCTCCCTCGCCGACAGGACTGTCGCGATGATCTCCTCGCACCGGTGGGGCGGCCTTCCGGGGCAGTCGTGGTGGCGGAAGATGGACGGTTCCGGCGGTCAGCTCCACGAGCAGACCACGCACCAGGTGGACCTGATGCGCTACCTGACCGGCCATGAAGTGGTCGAAGTCTACGCGCGTTATGACCTGCTGGCGATGGATGATGTCGAGGCCCTCGATATCCCCGACAGCCAGGCCGCGATCTTCACCTTCGACAACGGCACTATCGCCACGATCACCACGAGTCCGATGATGACTCAGGGCGGCGGGAAGAGCGACATCAACTTCCTGCTGCGCGATCAGATCATCGGCTGGTCGCCGAGCGCGGTAACAGTTACGGGACTTGAGGCGCCCGAGCTCGCGGGCGAGCCTCAGGAGACACCGAACATTGACGCGACCTTCGTCCGCGCGATCCTCGCGGGCGATCAGTCGCTCATACCCTGCTCCTATGAGGACGGCCTGCGCACCTCCGACCTTACTCTCGCGGCGAATGAATCCGCGAAGAGCGGCAATCCAGTCCGCCCGAAGATGGTCTGATCCTCGCTCAGCACAGATGAAAAGCCCCGCCGGAGTGGATCCGGCGGGGCTTTGTGTGTCTGACACTGGTTTGCTACTACTCCGGCAGCAGCGAGCGTTCGATGAAGCTGTGAGTCGCCTCGTCGTAGCCGTAGTAGCTCAGGCCGGTGTCTCGCGCGATTGCTGTAGTCTCGACCGTCGCCTCCGGGTGCAGCACCGGGAGGGCATCGAAGACGAAGTCACCGGAGAGGTTGCCCTGTATCATGATACCGACCGGGCGCTGCTCGTAGACGAAGCCCTCCTCCTGCACTGGCTCGACCGGCGCCTTGTCCTTCACGCCCTGCGGCCCCGGCGGGACCGGCACGTACTCCCATCGCTCACCATCTTCCGCGCGGCGGAACCATGCATTCACCGCAGCATACTTGTTGTTGCGCATCTGTAGGCGATTGGCGCCGCGGACGACGATGCAGGCGTTGTCGGAAAATTCATTGCGCCGCCAGCCATGGCCGTAGTAGCCCCAGAAGAGGTTCGTGTCGATGGTGGTCTCCCACTCGGTCATGACGCCGAGGTGGTTGCCGTTCGCCTCAAAGTAGCAGCCTGCGACGAAGGTCTGTGCGCTGGTGAGCAGCAGCAGGCCGTAGCCCTTGTTCGCCTCGAAAATGGTCCCGGAGATGTGCTGGCCGTTGGAGCCCCACTGCCCGCGGTCCGGGCCGATCACGAGACCGTCGTAGTTGTTGCGGCGGAATGTGCAGTTGGTGAGGCCGATGTTGTTACCGTGGTTTTGTATGATCATGCCGCGCCCGTTGCCCCGGAACATGCACTCGGCGAAGAATATCTGCCACTGGTAGTTGATGTGAACGCCGACGTTCTGCCCCGTGACCTTGATGCTGCGGAATGTGGTGTTCTTCGCGACGCCATGTCCCATCGGGAGGGAGATGCCGACCCCGTTGCCGCGCGCTTCGCGGTCGAAGGTCAGGCCTTCGATGCAGAAGTTGCCGCCCTCGATGCCCTCCATGCCGTGGATCTGCAGGATCGGGATGCCGAGTTCCGCCTCCTCAGGCTCACGCTCGGGCATCTCAAACGCATCGAGCGCCTCGGTGCCGCGTAGCGTCGCGCCGTAGCCGACCACGTGTAGGCCCCACTGCCCGCGCGAGGTGCCGAGAGTGACTGGCCGGCTGACGGGGTATACACCCGGAGGTATCAGGAGCGTCCCGCCGGTCAGGGCGGGGTCATCCGAAGCGAACGAGTCGATGGCCGCCTGCAGCGCGGGCGCCCAGTCGCCGTCCACAGCGGCGTCCGCGAAGTCGGTGAGGCAGACTTGACGGGCCGCTTGAGGGCCGGGAGTGATCTCCGCAACGTTCTCCTGGGCGGAACAGGGGAGAGCCAGGGCCGCTGCAATCAGACAGAGCGCAATAATCATTGTTCATCCTCCGATATGGCGATGCCGGCTGTGGCGGTATCTTCGACGACGTGGTGCATCAGCCCTCTGCCGTCTATGGAAGGAGACCGGCGGCGATCGGGCGAACTGACTACCCTGCGAGGATTCCTGACGTTCCGGGTGAGGATTTGGTATGACGCGTGCGCAGAAGATGTTTACCGAGGCCCTGATCATGATCGGCCTGCTCGGCGCCATCTGGATCGCGGTGGAGCGCGTGATGGTGGAGCAGACCAATCGCACCGTTGGCATGGCGGTTGACTGGGGCGAGGTGGAGAAGATGGCGGCCATGGCCGGTGTGGCGCCACGTGACGTGCTTGTGGCCCTGCAGTCCGGGGGGGCAACGCATCTCGCGGTAGCCGAGCAGTCGATGGCCGATCTCATCAATCGTGGGGAGATCAAGCTGTTCAGCCGCGGCGTCGAGGTGGACATAATGGCCGGCGATCCAGGCGCGCTGCAGCAACTGGCGCGCGGCCTGGGGGCCCGCTTCCCCGGCAGCTACCAGCGGTCTGATGTCGCGGATGGTGAGTACTGGCTCACTGCTCCCGGCTATGCGGTGACTATGCTCACTGCCGGGGCGGGCTACCCGCGCCGAGCGATTGAGGCGGCCGAGCAGGTGGGATTGACGATCGTGGCGCGCCCCATCGGCGACGGCGTGCGGACTCCACTGGCGGTACAGCAGGTGCTTCAGCAGGCCGCCGATACCGGCGCGCGAATCATCGTCTTCAGCGGGGAGAACATAGTCGGCTTCCCGGGACTGGTGGAGGAGACCGCGGCGGCAATGCAGTCGAGTGAGCTTACTTTCGGCATGATTGAGCTTGCGCCGCAGAACGGCGAGGCGGAGCTTGCCACGCGGCTCGACCACCGCCTGGTGCGCGTACACAGCATCACGGAGCAGGAGATGAACCTCGCGACCGCCAGTGACGCCGCCGAGCGGTTCGTGCGGGCCGCGCGGGAGCGGGGCGTCCGCCTGCTCTACCTGCGGATGCTGCCCGCGCCCGACAGCGGTCTCCTCGATGGCAATGCGCGCTACCTCGACATGGTCCGGAGTCGGCTGAGGGCTGCGACGCTGCAGACCGGCACTCCTCAACCGGCGGTGCAGTTCGAAACGGCCCCGTGGAAGCTCGCAATCGTGAAGCTCGCCGTGTGCGGCGCGCTGCTGTGGGTCATCCAGGCGCTGTTCGCCCTGGAGCCACGCTACTTCTGGTCGCTGGCAGGTGTCGTGCTGATCGGTGGCGCGCTGGTAATGCTCGCCGCGCCCGGCCCTGCGCGGTTGCTCGCGGCGCTGATGGCGGCAGCGCTCTTCCCGACGATGGCGGTAGGATGGACGGCACGAAGCCTCACAGTCGGAGTCCCCGGCACTCCAACGCTCTGGCGTGGCTTCGGCAGGTTGTTGGCGACCTTCCTCGCTGTGTCGATCGTGACCATCCTTGGCGGCATACTGATCGTCGGCCTGCTGGGTGATTCAGCATTTCTCGTCAAGGTCGCGCAGTTCCGCGGCGTGAAGTTCGCCACCGTCCTGCCGATCGTGGCGGTGGCGCTCATCTGGTTGGGCCGCTCGACCGAGGCCTACCGGGCGCATGTCGCCTCTGCCGCTCCGGACCTTGTTGACTACCGCAGCGGTGAGACGATCGCCGAATGGCCGGCACTGTGGGCGGGGCTGAAAGAGGCCGCGCGCCAGGTCATCGTCTACTGGCATGTCGCGGCGGCGGTGGTGGCTCTCGCGGTGCTCGCGATGATGGTGCTGCGCACCGGCAACGAGGCGAGTGGCGCGGTGCTCCCGATGGAGATGGAGCTTCGCTCCGCGCTCGATCGGCTGCTTGTCGTGCGCCCGCGGACCAAGGAGGTGTTCGTCGGGCACCCGATCCTGCTGCTGGCGATCCTGCTGGCTATGCGACGGGTGCGGCCGGGCATCTGGATCGCCTTCGCCATCGGCACCATCGGTCAGGTGTCGCTGCTGAACTCCTTCTGCCACGTCCACACGCCCCTGCCGCTGACGCTGCTACGCGTCTTCAACGGTCTGTGGATCGGCGCTATCGGCGGCATCATTCTCTGCGCGCTGTGGGACATTTTCGGTGGCGCGCCTGAGGCCGCAGAAGAGTCTCCGCCTCTTGAGGAGGAAGAGGACGAGGAGCAACCATGAGGCTGCT
>LSQX01338990.1_pt1 | contig 16375 bp, 16 predicted proteins | sample 654561 | NCBI WGS metagenome assembly LSQX01 (sample SAMN04489861, study PRJNA283612) | anaerobic digester metagenome | isolation source: 4 biogas reactors fed with cattle manure at either 37C or 55C with and... | place: Denmark: Kongens Lyngby | collected 2014 | reverse complement strand
CGTATGCGTCGTTTGAAATAATCATACCCACAATGGAGAGCATTCCGACCGCCGCCATTGCGATGCCGAACATGGGATATTCCCCTCCGAGCGGCTCGCATATTTTGTATGCCCCGAGGGCAGAGACTCCGATACCAATCATTGCTGGCAGAGTGCTCAAAAAGCCGTAAGATATGCCGGACAGGATTGTAAATGCCGGACCCGATTCCGACGCCTTGGCAACCCTGCGAACCGGATTTTTTCTGTCGTCGGTGAAATAGTCGGTCGTGATTCCTATGATAACACCGACCACAAGTCCAAGTATACTGGCGCCCCATATCCTCCACTCAAAGCCGAAAGCCCATGTCGCGAGGGCGGTGAGGACACCGAATATCGCTGTTGTAACATAAGTGCTGCTGTTAAGCGCAAAGGTCGGATTTCCGTTTTTGCCGATACGCGCCGTGGCAACCCCGATAATCGAGGCAAGCAGACCGATGGCGGCATAACAGAACACCATATTGATATTTATTTGTTTGCCGAGACTGGCGGCAATCACAAGGGCGGCCGACATCGACGCAACGTTGGAATCGAACAAATCCGCCCCCATTCCGGCCACGTCGCCCACGTTATCACCGACATTATCGGCGATAACCGCGGGATTGCGCGGGTCGTCTTCGGGAATGCCGAGTTCAACCTTGCCGCAGAGGTCGGCGCTTATATCGGCGGTTTTGGTAAAAATGCCGCCGCCCGCCTTTGCAAACAGGGCAAGCGAGCTTGCGCCAAAGCTGAATCCGAGAAGGGCGGTCATGTTGTCTGTAATCAGGTAAACAAGTGTTACACCGAGCAGGCTGGCGCCCACAACCGCCATTCCCATGACCGCGCCGCCGCGGAACCCTGACATGAAAGCGGGGCGGATACCCTTTTTCGCCGACTCTGCCGTTCTCATATTTGCAATCGTGGCTACCTGAATGCCGATTTTACCGGCTATTGACGAAAACACCGCGCCGGTGATGTACGCGATTGCCATGGTGAGGTTTTGGATAAAATCGTTTTTCCATATCGGACTCGGGAGAAACAGGAATATCAAAAGGGAGGCGACGCCGACAAACTTGGCGAGAACCATATATTCCTTTGCAAGGAAGGTGTTCGCTCCTCTTCGTATCAAACCGCCGACATGTATAATACGCTCGTTTGACACCGGCTGCTTCTTGACCCATCCGTACAGCCATGCCGCAAAGGCAAATGACAGTAAAGCGATTAGGATTGACACCGCGGGAAAAAATGCTTGGCTGAATGGCATATTTTACTCCTCCATTGTTGTCATTATATACTGGCATTCGGTTAAATTTTTCCATACCCCTTCAATTATATAGTCGGATAATATTAATAAAATGTGAATTAGTACAAATTTTAGTACTATTATTCTATATTACTGCAACATCATATTATATGTCGTTAAGGCGTTTCGGGGAACCGAATCCTACCCGCTGACAGCCGCAAAGCCCCTGCCGCGGCGGTAAATCACGAAATTCCCCTGTACCGATTTTCCGATATTATTCCCTGATTTTATAGTTTTAGAAAAAATTATAGAAATGCATTGACATTTATTAACGACAGAGCTATACTAACTGTATTATATCAAATAGTACGGTTAGTATAGTAAAACTAGGAAAGGGGAGCGGTTATGTTTTCAATTGACATCATGTCGCGGCAGCCGATATACGAGCAGATAATCGAGCAGCTCGAACGGTATATCCTCTCAGACCTGCTTAAGCCGGGCGACCAGCTGCCGTCCGTCAGGGAAATGTCGGTACGGCTTTCAATCAACCCCAACACCATACAAAAGGCTTATTCCGAGCTCGACCACCGCGGAATCCTCTGCTCGGTACCCGGGAGAGGATGCTTTATATCGGAAAACGCCGTCCCCATTTTAAGCGAGATGCGGAGAAAGGATATCGAAAAACTGGAGGACTTGGTTTACAATTTGGCGCTGGCCGGTGTCGAAAAGGAAAAGACGATTAGCATTGTAGAAAAAGCTTACGAAAACATTCGCGGGCAAAGTACAAACGGGAAGGATGGTAACCATGATAAAGGCTGAAAAGCTTACCAAACGGTTTGATGATATCACGGCGCTTGACGGCATCACCTGTACCATACCCAAAGGCTGTGTTTACGGTATGGTTGGCTCGAATGGGGCGGGAAAGTCGACATTCCTGCGTCTGGCTGCCGGGGTATACAAGCCCGACGGAGGTCTTGTCACGGTTGACGGTATGCCGATTTACGAAAACCCCGAACATAAGGCGCGGATCGCCTATATTGCGGATGAAACATATTTCCTGCCGGGCGCCAACCTTAAAAAAATGGCGGGTTTTTACGCCGCCGGCTATCCTTCGTTTTGTATGAAGCGTTTTACCGTCCTGACCGACCGGTTCGGGCTGGACATAAAAAAGCCGCTCGGAAGCTTTTCAAAGGGGATGAGAAGGCAGGCCGCCGTAATACTAGCTCTTTCCCGCCGCGCGGATTATTACCTGTTTGATGAAACCTTTGACGGGCTTGACCCGATTGTTCGAAAGCTGGTAAGAAGCCTTATCTGCGACGAGGTGATTGAAAATAATTCGACCGTTGTGGTTACCTCCCACTCACTTCGCGAGCTCGAGGATACCTGCGACCAGCTTGCCCTGCTTCACCGCGGAGGGGTTGTCCTCGAAAGCGATGTCGGCAACCTCAAGACCTCGCTGTTTAAAATACAGGTAGCATTCCCGCAGGAGTATGACCATTCGTTATTCGACGGGCTTGAGCTTGTCCACTTTACCAAACGCGGCTCTGTCTCCAACCTTATCGTACGCGGCGACCGGAAGGAAACGGTTGAACGGCTGCGGGTCTTGCAGCCGACCGTGCTTGACGCCTTGCCGCTGACATTAGAGGAAGTGTTTACCTACGAAATGGAAGCCCTGGGTTATGCGTTTTCCGAAACAGGGATTCAGGGCACAGAGCAAGCCATCTAAAATTATACTATGATGGGTGAAAGGGTGACATTTTATAATGAGACGTTTTTTCAGCAGCAATCTTTATCTGGACGGGCTGCGCCAGCTGCGCGTAGTGGGCGTTACCTATCTAGTAATCCTGATGATAAGCTCAATCTTTTTCAGCGTATTTGCAGGTATCAACTATTCAAGCTATTATGAATTTACCATGTGTCAGACAAACCGGTTCCTGCCGATTATAGTTATCATCTTTGCCGCCATTTTTACCATCTTCATTTTCAGCTTTATGAACAAGCGTAATGCCAGCGACGTCTTTTTCGCGCTGCCCGCAAGACGCGCCGCCCTGTTTTTTAGCTATTTTGCGGCAGTCCTGTCATGGATGATATTCGGTATTATTGTATCGTCTTTGTTATCAATTCTGGGATTTGCTGTTTACATGCCGGACACAGTTACCCTCGTCGTTTCCACCATACCGTGCACGGTGCTCTATTACATACTGACGGGATTTTTTATATCGTCGATTGCCGCAATCGCGATGAGTCTGACCGGCACTCTTTTTTCCAACCTCGCCGTATTCCTGCTGATTGCTTTTGCTCCCCGGCTTTTCGGGTTGGTGTTTAAATATTCCCTGCAAGACATGCTCCCGATTATGCCGGATGAAGCCCTTCCATACTGGCTGATTGAGAAGAATAATCCCATCTTCTATTTTTTTGGCCAGTTGGTTTCAGGACTTTCCCAGATAACCATGTATCAGATTATATATCTGCTTGTTTTAAGCACCGCCTACACCGCGGTCGCGGCAGTCCTTTTTACCTGCCGCAAAAGCGAAACCGCCGACAAATCCGCCCCAAATCGGCTTGTCCAGGCCGTCTTTCGCCTGACCTTTTCCATGCTTGTCTGTCTCATACCCTGCAAGAATATACTGGACTCGTACAGAACCTCGGATCATATTCATATTTTTTACTATGTTGTTTTCTATACCATTGCATTGGTCGTTTACTTCCTGTATGAGCTTATTACCACACATAAAGTAAAAAATCTTTTGCGCATTGTGCCCACCCTCGGCGTCCTCGTATTAATGAATCTGGGATTTATCGGCGGAATCCATATAATTCGCGGGATAGCGCTTGCCGATTCTCCCTCTGCCAAGGACATTGCCAGCGTCCGCATCCTCGATATGTACTCGTCATTCTTCGGTTACAAATCAAACAATGAAATAAAGAACATCAGGTTTGACAATATGGAAGTCAGGGAAATTATCGCGGCAAACCTTGAAGAATCCATACAGAAAATCAAGCAAAACAAACATGATTACGATGATAATCTAATAAAGGTTTTGATTGATCTCAAGGGCAGAACAATGGCGCGCGAATTCTATATTTCCAATGAAGAATGTGAAAACCTGATGTTTCACCTTTTAAAAAACCCCGATTTCAAAAACACATATAAAACCCTGCACGATACCGATTCCGCCAATTATTATATGAGTAATAATCCATATGGATTCACGGAGAGGGAAATCGCCGATATCTGCGACACCTTTCGCCGCGAGGTAAACGACATGGAGTTTGACGAATGGATGAAATTCATCAGCACCAGTTCATACCATACCGACTACGTGGTATACGGCGAGTTTTTATATCTGCCCCAGGCAATTCAAATCATCAGCAAAAATTCTGAAAATTGGTATTTCCGCGAGTATTCCATCTCATCCGCAACGCCAAAAACGGCGAACAAATATATGAAACTGGTAAACCGCTATTCGGATAAAAGCATAATTTCATCACTGTCGAATATCGGCGCGCAGGAGCATTTATCGGTAAGGGGATACAGCTTTATGGATAGGAACGGGAAACGGGTGGATTGTGAGTCCTATGTCTTATCTCCATCAGGCCAAAAGGATTTGGAATTTTCCGTTTATCTCGCCTCGCTTTACAACAAGCAAAAAAATCTCGATATTGACATAACAAAGCCGCTATGGGTGGTCAACGACGGCCAGACCGGAAAAACATTGTATATTAACCAACCGGACGGGGTATTGCCAGACTGTGCTCCGGAAGGGATTCAACCTATTGCCCCAAACACCATAAACATATATACATCTATACTAAACTAAACTAGAAACAATATAAAAGCCACGCATATTCGGTAATTTGCCGGGTATGCGTGGCCTGTTATGTTGTCTATCGGCTTATATCCAGTTCCTTTAGCCTTTTTACCGACGAATTATAGCCCGTTTCAGCCGCCTTTTTATAACAGACCTTAGCCTGTTCGACATTGCCCGTCACCTCATAAAAAACCCCGAGATTATGAAGCGCCAGAAAGCTGCCCGCTCCGACAATCCCCTGATATTTGGGGTTCTCGCCTATTTCAATGCACCTTTTGTATGCTCGCTTGATTTTATCAAAGTACTGTATATACTCCTTTGGATTGCTGATTACAAGATCAAGATAGAACCCGCCGCACGTAAAATGGAATTCGGGAAAATCGTAAAAACGCTCTCCCTCATTATCAATCAATTCAAGGGCGTCCTTAAATCTCTTGAGCGATTTGAGGGTCTGTAGGTATTCGACAACAATATTCGGGAAAAACGGCCGGCCCGGTTCTGTCTGCCGGTATGCCTGTTCAAACAGCCCGCACGCCTTATCAAGCTCGCCCATCCCTTTATACTCCTGCGCCAGCTTGTATAAAAAATACGGGTCATTTTTATCCGCCAATTCCCTTTCCAGTATGGATATGTTTCTGATAAATTTCTCCCTGCTTCTGTTGTCATATCCGTCATGAAATATCGTAATCGGCAGCTTGACTCTCGGAAAATCCGAGCTGATTTGTTCATGGATTGCCGACACATACCTTGCCTCTTTTGGGAAAAGTATACCCGAGAGGGATGTGCGGACGGTCATTTCCCCGTTCTCGTAATAATGGTTCTTAATCTCGGCAAGACCGCACATCTTTTTGTCCTTTATAAAATCAAGGATATAATCCCTGGGGAAGCTTTCAACAACATAATCCGCATCCAGCATTAGTATGAGATCCCCGGTGGCATGTTCAATACAAAAATTTCTCGCTTTTGAAAAGTCATTGCACCATTCAAAATCATAAATCTTTGCCCCGTATGCGGCGGCAATCTCCTTGGTCCTGTCGGTAGAGCCTGTGTCGGTGATTACAATCTCGTCCACATACTGCCTGACGCTGTCCAGACATCGGGCAAGCTTTTCTTCCTCGTTTTTGACTATCATTGCAAGACTGAGCTTCATACACTGTTCCTTTCCGTCATTTTAATATTCGCGTTATTTACGGACTCCGATTTTGCATTAACGGAACAAGATCGCCGATTATGCTACCATTATATAGCAGTCAGGTGCAAATATCAAATTCTATTCCATCGCGTCAAAACCCAACGCAAGATAATCGTCATATGTAATCGTGTATTTAACCTTTAAATTATTGTCCTTTTGAAAGCTGTACAATGCTTGCTTGAGGTCATCCTCATATATTCCGTTATCCTCGCCTTTAAAATAACCCAGTTCTTTCAGCCTTTGCTGGATTGCCCGCACATCAGCCCCTCTGTCTCCCGGAACCAGCTCACGAAATCCGGTCCCGAACGGCCCGAAGGGACCGTTGATAATAATTACCGGTGTACCTATCTCAACAACATCGTAAAGTTCCTTTATATCTTTATTAAACATGCGGATACATCCGTTGCTTACTGCACGACCAATGCTGTTTTCGCGTGTGGTGCCATGAATTCCGTATTTGCCCCAAACAACATTCAGCCCAAGCCAATATCCTCCGAAGCCTTCGCCCCATTCATACTTCTCGACAATTTCCCACCGGCCTATAGGGGACGGGCTTTCATCTTTACCGGATGCAATCGCAAACTCCTTGATACACCTGTCATCCTCAAACAAATACAATTTCTTTTCCTCTATGTATATCATTATAAGCAGCTTGTTTTCGCTTTTGGAGGTGTATTTCAATTTCGACAAAATCGGCTTGACAAACGCGCAATAGACCGCTGCAGCAAACAAAAGAGTCATAACGGCGGAAATTATAATAAGGGTATCCCTCTTTTTTAACACAAAAAACATAAGCCACCCCCTTTGAAATCTATATGACCGGCATTTTCACAGAATCACCGGTAGACATTACAAAAGCGAGAAATCTGCAAACAGAATACCGCTTGCAGATTTCTCGCTTTTTGTTCCTGTTATTATGCTATACTGATTCCGAACACCTCGGTATACTTGAGTGTGCCATTGACTCGTTCGGATTTCATCAAGCTGAGCCGTCTTGCCTTCATGGAAAAGGCTTCAAACGAAAGGCTATCGCCGCTCAAGGCGACCTCCCGCCCGAGCGTGACATGCGGACAGAATCGGTTGTTGCAGTTGACCTTATAGCCCGCCTGCTCCAAATCGGCGCAAATGCCCTGATGAAGCTTTTCAAGGTCGGGATTTTGCTCGACCCCCACCCAGAAAATATTATTTTTAAAGCTGCCGATCTTGGCGAAGGAGAGGGTTACGGGAGAGGTGAAATGTCTCGCCATACTTTCGCGGGCGGGCGAATAATCGGTGACCTCGCCCAGAAACAATACTGTCAGATGCAGGTTTTCGGGCCTTGTGAAATTTCCGGTGGTACTGTTTTTGAGCTTTTGCTGAATATCAAGCAGCCTTTTCTTTGTCGCTTCATCAAACTTAAATGCAATAAACAATCTCATTTTATTCACCGATTATCTTTACAAGAACCCTTTTCATTCGTTTGCCGTCAAACTCACCGTAAAAAATCTGCTCCCATGTGCCGAAATCCAGCCGCCCGTTTGTCACGGCTATTACGGCTTCACGCCCCATAACGGTGCGCTTCAGATGGGCGTCGGCGTTATCCTCGTAGCCGTTATGGGCATACTGGTCATACGGCTTTTCGGGGGCGAGCTTTTCAAGCCACCTCTCAAAATCCGCGTGCAGGCCGCTTTCGTCGTCGTTGATAAAGACACTTGCGGTAATATTCATGGCGTTGACCAGCAAAAGCCCCTCTTTAATACCGCTCTCACTGAGCGCCGCCTCCACCTGCGGCGTTATGTTTATAAACGCCCTGCGAGAATCGGTATGAAATTTCAGCTCTTTTCTAAAAGATTTCATGTCGTCACCGTATCCTTTCCGTATGCTGGGTTATGCTTCCCGCACAACCCATACATTTTCAACCATTATCCCATTGTGATTATATGATTCGTCCCGAACTATGTCAATATTCTGCCGCTTCACGGCAGAATCGCGGACGGCAAATTCATATATCCCTGTCCCAGCAAATTCATATATCCCTGTCCCAAACTCCTTGATTTTCAGATTGATTTCGTGTATAATAAACCGAAGTCAAAAGTGGGATGTGTCGGCTTTTGAGTGGAACCGTGTGCTCTGGGGCATACGGACGGGCGGGTCCTGTGCGACGGTGCGCCGTGAACCATGTCAGGCGGGGAACCGAGCAGCATTAAGCGGTTGCTGCCGTGCGCCGCAGCCAATCTGTCCGTTCGTATGCCCGAGGGCACGTGTTTTTTGCAAGATATGTAAATTTTGTTAAAGGGGGATGGCCATGTATCAAGTGCTGTACCGGAAATGGAGGCCGCAGACTTTCTCGGATGTATATGGTCAGCCTATGATTACCGCCGCGCTGAAAAACGAACTGTGTACCGGACGAATTGCCCACGCATATTTGTTCACAGGCTCTCGCGGTACGGGCAAAACCTCCTGCGCCAAGATTCTCGCCAAGGCGGTGAATTGCCTTGACCCGCAGCAGGGCGATCCCTGCAATCGGTGCGACAACTGCCGCGGGATTGACGACGGGACTATTCTCGACGTTGTCGAGATAGACGCCGCTTCCAATAACGGGGTGGATAATATCCGCGATTTGCGTGAAGAGATAAACTTTACACCGGCGGTTGTGCGTTACAGAGTTTACATCATCGACGAGGTTCACATGCTTTCGGCCGGTGCATTTAACGCGCTTTTGAAAACCCTTGAAGAGCCGCCTGCCCATGTTATATTTATGCTTGCCACCACCGAGGTGCACAAGCTGCCGGCAACCATCCTTTCGCGCTGCCAGCGCTTCGATTTTCACCGTATATCGCCCGATGACATCACCGCTCGTATCCGATATATTGTTGAGCAGGAGGAGTTTACGGTCACCGACGATGCGGCGCTTCTTATTGCTCGGATTGCCGACGGGAGCATGAGGGACGCCCTGTCGCTTCTTGACCAGTGCGTTTCCCATACTAATGAGATTACGGCGGATAGCGTTGCCGATGCTGCCGGACTTGCGGGCCGGGAATATCTTTTTGAGTTTTCCTCCGCGGTAAAAAACGGGGACGGAGGTTCGGCAATTGGTCTGGTCGGAAGATTGCACGAGGCTTCCCGCGATATGGAGCGGCTTTGCGCCGAGCTTATTGAGCTCTATCGCAATCTGATGATTATAAAAAGCGTTCCCGATCCCGCAGGGTTGATAATTGTGCCGCCCGCCGAGATGGAGCAATTGCGGAGTGAAGCCGAACACTATGAGCTTCCGGTTTTGCTTCACTGTATCGATACCCTGCAAAACGCGCTGGAGGGACTGAAGGCGGGTGCATCCCGCAGGGTGGCAATGGAAATGACCATGCTGCGCCTTTGCTCGCCGGAGTTGGATTCGAGTACCCGGTCGCTGTTGCGAAGGGTGCATGCTCTCGAAAGCGCGGTTAAATCGGGTCGCTTTACTCCTGTTGCCCAGCAAACCGCTCCGCCTGAGCCGGCCGAGAATGCAAGCAAACCGTCAGGCCGTACTCCCAAGCAGCCCTCAGTCGTGACCGCTGACCCGACTGCGGCAGCTACAGACGCAGAACCTGCTGACGAGGCGGAAGAGACCCCTTTCACCGAATGGAATGAAGTGGTTGAGATGCTTTCGTCCGCATGTCCGCCGCTGTATGGCGTACTTCAGGGCTCAACCGCAACCTTCCGAGGGAATTATGTTCTTATCGAAACCGATAACGAGATGTTTAAATCACTGGTTACCAGAGACGGCAACAAGAGCATACTGGTTGATACAATCAAAGGAGTTACGGGACGTGTATGCCGAATCGGAATAAAGAAAAAGCCTGCTGTAGCAGACAAGGCGGAAGACCCGCTGTCAGAGTTTATTCGCTCCAGCCGCGAGCTGGGAGTTAATATGGAGATTAAATAGTTGCTTTTACTTTACTAATATATAAGGGGAGAAACAAATGAAAGCAAGACTTCCGCAGGAATATTCGAATAAAGGACCCGGCAACATGCAGAGCATGCTTAAACAGGTACAGAAAATGCAGGAAGATATGGCGGTGCTTCAGGCCGAACTTGATGAACGCGAGTACAGCGCTTCCTCCGGCGGCGGGGCGGTTACCGCTACGGTTGACGGCAAGCATAAGATTACCAAACTTGACATAAAGCCCGAGGTGGTTGACCCCGAGGATGTCGAGATGCTGGCTGATTTAATTATGGCGGCAGTTAATGAAGCGGTTCGTCAGGCTGTTGAAACCTCTGAAGCCGAAATGTCCAAAATTTCCGGCGGGCTTTCAATGCCCGGTATTCTCTGATTATGTCACATTTAGCAGCGCCGCTTGCGCGCCTGATCGAACAGTTTGAACGATTGCCGGGAATCGGACATAAATCAGCACAAAGACTTGCGTTTCATATACTTAATATGTCGGAAAAGGGAGCAGAGGAATTTACCGCCGCCATAACCGAAGCTCGTGAAAAGATTCATGAGTGCGCCCGTTGCTGCAACCTGACGGAACAGGAGCTTTGTCCGGTCTGTCGGGCAGACGGGCGTGACACAACCACCATCTGTGTCGTTGAGGATGCCCGGGATGTTCTCGCATTTGAACGCACGCGAGAATACCGCGGGTCATATCATGTACTTCACGGCACAATATCGCCGATGGACGGAGTCGGACCCGAGCAGCTTCGCATCAAGCAGCTCCTCAACCGTATTGCGGATGAGGATATCACCGAGATTATCATGGCAACCAATCCCACCGTGGAGGGAGAGGCCACCGCGATGTATATATCCAAATTGCTTGCGCCCTTTGGCGTTAAGGTTACAAGGCTGGCATACGGAATCCCGGTCGGCGGCGATCTGGAGTATGCCGATGAGGTTACCCTGCGCCGTTCGCTCGAGGGGCGAAATCCTCTGTAAGCGTGTTTGTGCGGGAGTTATGGTGATTTAACGGGTCGATTGCCGCCAAAGCACTTGACTAAAAACATATAAAGGAGATTGTGTGCAATGGCCGATTTATCTAATATAAAAACCATAACAACCAATAAAAAGGCCTTTCACGATTACTTTGTTGAGGAGACCATGGAGGCAGGTATCGAACTGGCCGGAACAGAGGTCAAGTCTCTTAGGCAAGGTTCGGTCAATCTCAAGGACGCGTGGTGTTCGATTGACTCCGGAGAAATTTTTATTAACGGCATGCATATCAGTCCGTATGAAAAGGGAAATATATTCAATCGGGAGCCCACACGCGTTAGACGGCTGCTGATGCACAAAAAAGAGATACTCCGGCTTTTCGGGCTGATAAAACAACAGGGGTATACCCTGATTCCGCTGTCCCTTTACTTTAAAAAATCGCTGGTAAAGGTTCAGTTGGGACTATGCCGCGGCAAAAAGCTGTATGATAAGCGCGAGGATGCCGCAAGACGCGAGATGAAGCGGGAGGCCGAACGCGCAATCAAGGAGCGAAATCAGTAGTTAAAGGGCCGGCACACAATTAAAAGTTGTGGCCGGCTTCGGTTTATTTCGTTCAAAAAGTATTAATATTATGTTGATGACAAATTGGGTTTGATTGGTTATAATATTTGGTGTTTGATGTCAATGATACGGTTATTGAAAGGACAGATATATACATGCTGGACTCCTATTGGAAGCATTTTAAAAGCGGTACGGATATAAGAGGGGTTGCGATAGACGGCGTGGAGGGCGAACCGCTTGACCTGACCGATTCGGTGGTTGACTGTATAGCCGTCGGCTTTGCCGAATGGCTTTCTGAGCGAAGCGGCAGACTGCCCGGGGAGCTGACGGTATCGGTCGGACGTGACAGCAGATTGTCCGGACCGCGTATACGGGATGTGGTGGTAAACTCGCTCACCGGCGCGGGCGTGAGGGTGATTGACTGCGGACTTGCGTCTACTCCGGCCATGTTTATGACTACGGTTGACCTGAACTGCGACGCCGCGGTGCAGATTACTGCCAGCCACCATCCTTTTCACAGAAACGGATTAAAATTTTTTCTTCCCTCCGGAGGGCTGGAGGGCAGCGATATAACCGAGGTTCTCGAGTATGCTCAAAGACTTTCGGAAAACCCGGAATCCAGAAAGAAGTCGTCCATGACCGGCCCTCTTGCGAAGGAGGATTATATGTCGCAATACGCCGGCAGACTGCGCGCCCTGATTTGCGAGGGTGTCAAGGCGCAGGATTACGAACATCCGCTGAAGGGCTTTCATATAGTTGTGGACGCCGGAAACGGCGTGGGCGGGTTTTACGCCGATAATGTGCTTTTACCGCTCGGCGCAGATATATCGGGAAGCCAGTTCCTTGAACCGGATGGGCGGTTTCCAAATCATGTGCCCAACCCCGAGAATAAGGAGGCCATGGCATCGGTTTGCGAGGCCACGTTCAAAGCGGGCGCCGACCTAGGGGTTATATTCGATACCGATGTCGACCGTGCCGGATGCGTAGATTCGTCAGGGCGGGAAATCAACCGAAACCGGTTGGTCGCCCTCGCCTCGGCCATTGTGCTGGAGGACAACCCGGGTGGTACTATAGTTACCGATTCGATTACATCAAGCGGGCTGAAGACCTTTATTGAAAAAGAACTTGGCGGCGTTCACCACCGTTTTAAGCGGGGATATAAGAATGTAATAAACGAAGCCCTTCGGTTGAATGCGCAGGGGATAAACTGCCCGCTAGCTATTGAAACCTCGGGTCATGCAGCTTTGAGGGAAAATTATTTTCTGGACGACGGCGCATACCTAATCACCAAAATCATCATAAAGGCTGCTCAGCTGGGCACACATGGAAGGACACTCGAATCCCTGATTGAAAGGCTTGCCGAACCGGCGGAAAGCGTGGAACTTCGCTTTAATATCACCCAGCCTGATTTTCGCTCCTGCGGAAACCGTGTGCTTGATGCCCTTGAAGAATATGCCCGAAACAACGGGTGGGAGGTCGCGGACGACAGCCGCGAGGGTGTCCGTATATCGTTCGGAGCGGGGCAGGGGGAGGGCTGGCTCCTGCTCAGACTAAGCGTGCATGATCCGGTCATGCCCCTCAATATTGAAAGTGATGTCAAGGGCGGCTGTCTTGTTATGGCCAAAAAGCTGAACGAATTTTTAAAGACACAATCAGGTCTTGATATCGAGGCGCTGACAAAATTCATATTGTGACGAAGGATATAAAAATCGGGAGGAAGATCCTCCCGGGATGGAGAGGACAATGGAGTGGACCGAACTGCTTTTAACCGTGCCGTCTGATCAGGCGGAACGCGCGGCGGATATTGCGAACATGGTTGTGCCTTACGGTCTGTATATTGAGGATTACAGTGACCTTGAGCAGGGGGCGCGTGAGGTCGCGCATACTGACCTTATCGATGAAGAGCTGCTCGCCCGTGACCGTACCCATGCCGTAATCCATCTTTATATCAGTCCGGAGGAAAGCCCCGCTGAAGCTTTGGCCTTTCTGGAGGAAAGGCTTACCTCGTCGGGAATCGTACATGAGGTTAATACCAAGTCGCTCAACCAAGATGACTGGGCAAACAACTGGAAGCGTTATTTCAAGCCGCTCCCTGTTGGCAAAGGGCTTTTGATTTGCCCGACATGGGAGAAGCCGCCGGCCGAAAACGACAGGGCTTTGCTGAATATAGACCCGGGAATGGCTTTCGGCACAGGCGGACACGAGACCACCAGACTGGTGCTTGAAACGTTGGAGGAATATATTAATGGCGGAGAAGCCTTGCTGGATGTCGGATGCGGCAGCGGAATTTTATCTATTGCCGCTTTGCTGCTCGGGGCAAAGAGCGCGTTCGGGGTGGATATCGACCCGCTTGCAGTGAAAACGGCGGTCGAAAACGGAAGGCTCAACGGCATGTATCCGCCTGAATATACCATGGTTCAAGGTAATCTTGTGGATAAGGTTAGCGGACGGTTCGATATTATCGTCGCAAATATTGTGGCGGACGCCATTATTGCACTTTCGAAAGATTTGCCGCCCTTTATCAAACCGAACGGGATATATATCGCCTCAGGTATTATCGATACACGGGTTGAGGAGGTGCAAAACGCGCTCGGTCGCTTCGGCTTTGAGATTATTGAGAAACGGGAGCAGGGCGGCTGGGCGGTGATTGTCTCAAGACCACGTATATCAGTATTTATTTAATCATATTTTTGGAGGTTGGCCATGCCGCGTTTTTTTGCCGAATTCGGCGGCGGAGATTCCGCAGTGATAACAGGACAGAATGCGATTCATATACGTCGTTCTCTGCGCATGCGTCCGGGCAACAACCTGACTCTGTGCGACGGACAGGGGAATGATTATTACTGTGAAATAACCTCTTTTGAGGGCGAGGACGTTATGCTAAAGGTGCTTTACCGCACCCCGACAACCTGCGAGCCGACAACCCGTGTGACGTTGTATCAGGGACTTCCAAAAGGGGATAAGCTGGAATGGATAATACAAAAGGCGGTTGAGCTCGGTGTATATGCGGTTGTGCCGGTCGAAACGGCCCGCAGTATTTCCCGTATCGATGAGGCTTCCGACAGGTCGGCAAAAAAACAGAAAAGGCTGCAAAAAATTGCCGATGAGGCTGCGGGCCAGTCCGGACGCGGTATACTGCCCAAGGTAGAAACACCCTTAAATTTCAAGCAGGCGCTCGAACGCATAAGGAATGAAGGCTCTCCAGTTATTGTGTTTTATGAGGGGGGAGGTTCCTCTCTCGGCGGTATGATAGACCCGAGCTGTAAAAATATTTCGATAGTTATAGGTCCCGAGGGCGGATTTGAACCGTCCGAGATAGAAGCGCTAAAGGATATTGGAGCACAAACCGGAACACTCGGTCCCAGAATACTCAGGTGCGAGACGGCCCCGATAGCTGCGCTGGCGGTCATTATGTCGCTGACAGGCAATATGGGATGATATAAGACAATGAAGGAGTGGATTGCTTGTGAAGATAATTGATATTTCGCGTGAGCTGTTATCCGCTCCGGTTTATCCCGGAGACCCCTCTCCTGAAGTACGGCCCATTTCCGGCATTGCTCTTGGGGATGGATGCAACACATCGGCGTTGAATTTTTGCGCCCATAACGCTACACATCTGGACGCCCCGCTTCACTATATACCGGACGGAAAAGATATTGCATCTGTCTCTCTCGATGCCTGCGTCGGCGAATGCAGTGTTGTTGAATTCAACGGTATTTTGTTGGGCGCACAGGCTGAAAAGATTATATCCGGACTTCACCCGCGCATACTGTTTAAGGGGAATATGGAGATCAGTCCGAGCGCCGCCTTTGTCCTATCGGAAGCGGGGCTATATCTGGTGGGGGTAGAAGCCCAATCGGTGGCTTCGGCCGAGTGCAGCGGCTCTGTACACCGCCAGTTGCTAGGAAGCGATATGGTGCTTTTAGAGGGACTTGATTTATCAAGGGTTCAGCCCGGAAGCTATTTTCTGTTTGCCGCGCCGATTAATATCGCAGGCTGCGACGGCTCTCCGGTCAGAGCGTTGCTTATCGAAAGATAAATTAATAAAACGGGAGGAATACATATTATGTCTTATGAAACTAATTTTGTAATAAGCGGTATAGCCGGGTTATTCGTAGGTATAGGGTTATTTTCGCTTATAGGAATCGGTTCATGCATCCTGTTGGCACTGAGCGTATATAATGACGCGCTTTACCGTCGTGTGGAAAACCCGACCATGTGGGCGGTTTTATCCGGTTTTTTCAATATTGTGGCGCTGGTATATATTATCATTCAGGCAACAAAAAAGGCTGCTCCTTTGCGCTGTATGCAGTGCGGTGACTTCCTCCATCCGAACAGTCGGTTCTGCCAGAGGTGCGGCAGACCGCTAATGATCCCTTCCCCCGATGAGCTAAACAATTATGACAGGCGAAGAAAGCTGTTCCTGTGGCTTTGGATTGGTTCGTCGGTTCTCTCTTTTATTGTGCTTTTTGTGTTCATATTTATTTATGTGGTGAGATTTATAGGTGCAGTTTAAGTAGGATTTTTCTAATGACGAATGAGTAATTTTGACAATTTTCAAATTTGAAAAATTGCAGCCCTTTTGTATTGACAAGTCGGCTCAGATATAGTATTATATACACCGTCGCCAAACAAGGCGACGGCTTGGGAGCATAGCTCAGCTGGGA
>LSQX01213709.1_pt3 | contig 16375 bp, 15 predicted proteins | sample 654561 | NCBI WGS metagenome assembly LSQX01 (sample SAMN04489861, study PRJNA283612) | anaerobic digester metagenome | isolation source: 4 biogas reactors fed with cattle manure at either 37C or 55C with and... | place: Denmark: Kongens Lyngby | collected 2014 | reverse complement strand
TCATGTTGCTGACTCTGCAAGTCATAAACTTTCAAGATATTGTGGGAATCTCGACTCGGAAAACTGTCTTCCGACAATCACGAACAAATAATGACTTGGGAAACGCTGAAAGACGTTGAGAGTCACTCCTGGGAACGCCAATTTCCACATTGGCACACAGCGGGTCAGGACATTGACATTTTGCAAACGGTGATTGGGCAATAGATCTTTTACAGGCCAAGAATAAAATAAAAGCCTTTGTAAACTCTGAGTCTTTGTTCTCCCGTCAAATGCATATATAAGTCATGGTCTTTTCCCGGGTGTCCTGCCAATGTGGAAATTGGCGTTCCCAGGCTGCGCGACCCAAGATCTTTAATTCATCAGTGTTAATCAGTGTTCATCTGTGGTTCTAAGGAAGGTCGTGTCAGTGTCATCTCTTCGGTCAAGATGTATTTTTTCCGTGTGTGACCTGATTGACCTGGTTCAATTAGAAAAATATCATTTGCTTGCGGCTGTGCTGCGCTGTGCATACAAGTGACCTGAGGTCTATAATCAATCTCCAATGGAATCTGTCGGATCTGCGAGGGACGGGGGTTGGAATCGGGGTATACAAGTGATTTGATCATGCAACGGCTTTCTCTGTAGACTATGAAGCATTATCAATACAGGAATGGGGCGCAAGCATACCATCGAGGCCAAGCATGAGCGCACTTCGCAAACAGTTGAATTCAGATAAGCAATGGCTTTTTGCCGCGGACCGGGATCAGGTCGGCAAAGATCAGGAATGGTTCAGTACTTTTCCTGTTGAAGCCGAAGAAACAACTCTTTCTGCAGGGTCGGGACATTTTCCCGATGACTGTGAGATTGGCTGGTATTGTCATTCTTTCACTGTGGACAGGGGATGGACCTCCGGCAAAAGCTTTCTCCGTTTTGAGCGGGCATCTTATTATACAGAGGCCTGGCTCAACGGTTCTTATCTGGGCGATCATGAAGGAGGATGGCTGCCTTTCACTTTTGAGACCGGCGATGCCCTGACTTCCGGAGAAAACCGGCTCGTTGTCCGTGTTGTTTATCCAAGAAGTGCTGAAGGGGTGGAGAATCTGATTCCGGCTGAACAGCCCTTCTACGGGCAATGGGCTGACCGGGCCGGGCTTCTCGGTTCCCTTACCCTGCTAAGCTTGCCGGAAGCTCATATTGAAGATCTTTTTGTCCAGCCGGACTTGAGGCGTAAGCGGGTGGCTGTGGATGTCCGTTGCAGCGGATGTCCCGACGAATGGGAAATCCTGCTCAAAATTGCCGATACAGATTTTTCCGTGCGGGGTCAGGAGAACACACTGCTTCTGGACATGCCGGATTTTGAGTTGTGGTCTCCTGAAAACCCGTATTTATATCGTCTGGAGGCGACTCTGTTTGTCAGGGGGAAAAAAGTTGACGAAAAGACGCTGACTTTCGGCATGCGTGAATTCACACTGAAAGACCGTCGCTTCCATCTGAATCAACGCCCTCTTTTCATCAAGTCACGGGCTTGTGTTCTTGCACCCTTTTATACATTGGAAGAGACAGAAAGACAGGAGGCCTACAGGGAACTGATCCGCGAAACCCGAGAAGCAGGCTTCAATATGATTACCCTGACGGGCCATCCGGCATCGGAGGAATTTCTTTCTCTGGCTGATGAAGAAGGCATGCTCCTCGCTTCGGAATCGTCACTGCATCCTCTGGTCGACTCGGACTATCTGGAGAAGCGTTGCACGGATGCGCTGACGGCACTGGTTGAAAGTGGAAGAAATCATCCTTCGCTGGTCATGTGGCATCTTTTCAATGAAGAGCGCTGTCAGGAAAAGAAAAAGAATGATGCCCGTTCACTGCGTGAAAACCTGTTTACCCTTGTCCGTGATATGGATCCTTCCAGGTTGATTCTGGGTGGCGGCCTGCTCAACGACAACAGAGAAGCGGCGTGGATGGTACGGCCTTACCGGAGTATTCCAGAGCGTTACAATGATTTCTTCTTCAGCCCCACTGATCCCGTGCCGGAAAAGCGCATGCGCTATCTGCAACACAGCGGCGAAATCAATCGTCTTTGCATCGTGAGCGGCGTGAACCCTCTCCTGTCACTTCCTGAAGATTCGGAAGATATCCTTTCAGCCAGCTTTGAGGAGCGGGGCCTGCAACGGATTTTCGGGAGCCTTTCTGATTTCATCTCGCTGGCAAGCACGGCAACCAGAGAGTTTTCCGCATCGCAAATGCAGGCCATAAGAACCAACAGCAAAATCGCCGGTTATTTCTGTTCTTTCCCCTTTGACACACAGGACTCGGGGAAAACAGATGCAGACCTGAAAGAATTCAAAGAAGCTCAGGCGCCGTTGTTGCCGCTCGTCACCCTGGAGAAACACAATCTTCATCCCCGCGAAGCCACAGGGGTCACGGTGCAGATGATCAATGAGACGGGAATGACCGGGTCGGCGGATCTTTCTCTGCAGGTCATCGGTCCTACCGGCCAGGTTCTCTGGAAGAAAAAACGAAATATCAAACTGCCTCGCCATGGTCAACTCATCTGGTCGGGCAGTGTGGATGCTTCCGGTGCTCTGGGGCTTCATCGCTTCGCAGTAAGCCTCATGCAGGGAATGAAGATACTGGCTCGAGGCGAAGATTCTTTTCATGTCTTTGAAGCGGCCCCGCCTTCCACAGTTGATATTCATCTGCTGGACCCGGACAAACAATACCTGGACCGGATCTCCGCCTATGCGAAGACGGGGACTTTATTGGCACCGATTCACATCATTCCCCCATTGGGCAATACGATCCGCTGCTATCCCGACAATGACCTGGTGCAGATTCTTGCCCAGGTCCGTGAGGGAGCTCTGGCCATTGTGTTTTCACCACCCCGAGACTGGAATGATCTGGCGAAGGTGCTGGATGCGAAAATAGAGATTACTTCTATGGTGGCTGCACGTCCCTGGGCACCAGCCTGTCATTATGTGAAACTGCATCCGGTATTTGACAAACTGCCCTCCCGTGCCTTCATGCGCGAGGCATACAGAAATATTGCGCCGGCCATTAATTTCGCTGAACGGGGGGAAGAAGATATTTCCGGGAGCCTCAGCCTGGGCCGCTCAGTATTTTCATCTCAAAGCGATCCGCAATGGGGCAACAATATTCTGGTGCTGCGTTATGGTACCGGACGTATTGTCATGACCCATATGCCTGTGCTGGAGTATCTGGGCAAAGACCCCGTTGCTGACCGGCTCTTTGTGAATCTTCTGAATCACTTTGAACGGCGCAGCATTCCTTCCACCTCGCCCGAACCGCCTGATCAGCGTACCGTTGAATGGCTTCGCGGCGAACGCCGTTTCCAGCTGCGTCGTTGGCTGATTCTGGGCGGTATCGCACTGGATTCACAGGGTCCCGGAAAAAGTGCGGCCCGTGCTGTGGAAACAACCCGCAATTTCGAGATTGCTCAGGAAGGCTGGCATCGTCCGGAGGAATGGCGCAGCTGGTTTACCCGTGCCGATGAAGATCACGAGCTTCGCCTGTCTGAGGCGCTGGATCCTGCAGGCCTCCTCTTTTCGCATTATGAACGCTCGGCCGGCTATGCCTATACGGAGATCAATTGCGAGCGTCGCCTGGACAGTTTTCTGAGGCTTCGCTTTCACATGCCCATACAAATCTGGCTGAATCAACAGCTGGTATTTGAAAATCAGGAAATGCCCGAGGAGGAAGACCATTGCACAGAAAGTGTTCCGATCACCATGAAACATGGCAGAAACACGCTGCTGGTCAAATGCCTCAAAGAACGGGGTGAAGCCCGCTTCGCTCTGGATATCGTTTCTGATTCACATTTATCAACAGCCCTGAAATGGTGGAAATGACGGGAGCATGCCCCCGTATCTTTTCCCGGAAGCGCAAGAAAGACGGTGATCATGGTATCAAGTCCTGAGGCTGATGCACTGGAAAAAGGTGTATCCCTGTGGGAAGACGCCTGGCGACGGCTGCGCAAAAACCGTTTGGCACTGCTGGGACTCGGCGTGTTGATCTTCGTGCTTCTTCTCTCCCTCATCGGACCGCTGTGCAGCCCCTATGGCTATGAAAGACAGGATACGGCTCTGGGCGCAGCGCCTCCCTCCTCCCGGCACTGGCTGGGGACGGATATGCTCGGCCGGGATCTGCTTACACGGCTTCTCCATGGCGGCCGCGTCTCTCTGGGCATAGGCCTTTCCGCCACCCTGGTCTCTTTATGCATAGGCGTGATTTATGGTGCCATTTCGGGCTTTGCGGGAGGCCATGTTGATCGTGTCATGATGCGTCTGGTCGACATTTTATACGCCCTGCCTTTTACAGTCTTCGTCATCATCCTCATGGTTTTTTTCGGAAGGAATTTCATCTTCCTGTTCATCGCCATCGGTGCGGTTGAATGGCTGACCACGGCCCGCATCGCCCGGGGCCAGACCCTTTCACTGCGCCATCGTGAATTCGTGGAAGCAGCCATACTCCTGGGATACAGCCGCACACGCATTGTTCTGCGGCATATCATCCCGAACATGCTGAGTCCCATCATCATTTATGCCACCCTCACGGTTCCCCGGGTCATGCTTCTGGAGGCCTTCCTGAGCTTTCTCGGACTGGGCGTACAGCCTCCCATGAGTTCCTGGGGACTGCTCATCCGCGAAGGTGTGGAAACCATGGAGGAATTTCCCTGGCTCCTTTTCTTTCCCGGTATCCTGTTCACCCTGACCCTTTTTGCCTTGAATGCGCTGGGAGACGGCCTGCGCGATGCGCTGGATCCGCGCATTTCGAAGGACTGAGCCATGAAGAAGAATGATCCCCTGCTGGACGTGAAAGACCTGCGCACCTGGTTTCATACCCGTGATGGTATCACCCGTGCTGTGGACGGTGTGAGTTTTTCGCTCTATCCGGGCGAAACAGTGGGGATTGTCGGAGAATCGGGCTGTGGGAAATCGGTACTGTTTTATTCTCTTCTGGGTCTGTTGCCCAGCCCGCCGGCGCGCATTGAATCGGGCCGGGCTTTCTTCCAGGGCGAAGATCTTCTGTCAGTTTCTCCTGAACGCTTGCGTACTCTGCGGGGTCGTCATATGGGAATGATTTTTCAGGATCCCATGACAGCCCTCAATCCCTATATGAAAATCGGGTCGCAACTCATGGAGCCTCTGCTGGTTCATGGTCTCTCTTCGAAGCGGGAAGCCCGTGAGCGGGCTGTGGAGATGATGAAGGCCGTGGGTATTCAGGACAGTGAAACCCGGATGCAGATGTATCCTCATGAATTTTCCGGAGGCATGCGTCAGCGTGTGGTCATCGCCATGGCACTTGTTGCCCGGCCCGAACTGCTCATTGCTGATGAGCCCACCACGGCGCTGGATGTGACTGTACAGGCCCAGGTACTGGCTCTTCTGGCGGAGCTTCAAAAGAAAATGGGGATGACTGTCGCTTTCATCACCCACAATCTGGGCATCGTCTCTCAGCTGTGCAAGCGGGTTCTTGTTTTTTATGGGGGGCGCATTCTGGAGAGTGCTCCAGTGACAGCACTCTTTACGCATCCCCTTCATCCCTATACAGCCGCACTGATGGCATCACTGCCCCGGGCTCATCAGACCGGCCGGGCACTGGCGACCATTCCCGGACAGCCTCCTGAAAAAGGTGCGCCGCCGGAAGGCTGCCCTTTCGCGCCCCGCTGTCGCCATGCAGTGGACGCCTGTCATAGCCGAGACTGTCCTCTACTCCCCTGTGGAGAGGAACGTCATACCGCGTGCTGGCGTGTCCAATCGGGTGAACTGAAGGAGATGATGCCTTGAACACTTGGAGAGATCACATGCCGCTTCTTCAGGTGAAAGAACTCAGCCTGAGTTTCCCGCTGCGGCGCAGAAGCCTCCGGCCCGGCAAAAAGGACAGCCTTGAAATCCGGGCACTGGACCGGGTCTCTCTCGAACTGGCAACAGGAGAAGTTCTGGGCATCGTCGGTGAATCGGGTTGTGGAAAATCCACGCTGGCACGGAGCATCGTACGACTGGAGCGTCCTTCCTCCGGGGAAATTCTTTTCCGGGGAATGAACATCCATGATTTGCCTGCGGGAAAACTTCGCGCTCTCCGTCCGGAAATACAGATGGTTTTTCAGGATCCTTATGCCTCCTTGAATCCACGGATGACCGTTTATGACACCTTGGCGGAAGTATTGCGGGTCCATCGCAAGCTGCGGGGCCGTGATCTGGACAGGGCCATTCGTGATCTGATGGGAAAAGCCGGCCTGGCCGCACGCTTTGTCCGCAAATATCCCCATGAATTTTCGGGCGGTCAGCGGCAGCGCATTGCCATAGCCCGTGCGCTCGCCCCGGAACCTTCCCTCCTTCTGGCCGATGAACCCGTCTCCGCTCTGGATGTCTCCATTCAGGCGCAAATCATTAATCTGCTGGGAGACTTGCAGCGGGAACAGGGCCTCGCCATGATCTTCATCTCCCATGATCTCGGAGTCGTCCGTCATATTGCCCATCGTGTGGCCGTCATGTATCTGGGACGTATCGTGGAATCAGCACCACGGGAAGACCTGTTCCGGGAGCCTCTGCATCCCTATACCCGCCTTCTTCTTTCGGCCATGCCCGATGTGGATGCTGTTATCTCGGAAGACGGAGAAAGATTTGTGCAGGCCCGGGGTGAGCCGCCTTCGCCTTTGAATCCGCCGGAAGGCTGTGTCTTTCATCCCCGTTGTCCCCTGGCCCGGCCAGAATGTTCAAAGGAAGTGCCCGGGCTTGTTGAAAAAAAGCCGGGTCACCGGGTGGCCTGCCCCTGCGAGCCCGAAGAATGAATATTTCTGAAGACAGGCCGAAGAGTCCTCGGGAACACTTCTCTTTTAAAAAGGATATGCTTGTAAAGAAAGAGCCGGATTTCTCCCTCTTCTTCTTTCTGCAGTATCATAGGATTATAAACCCCCTGTTTTTCGGATCCTTCTGGAGATACCGTGACTGATTCGACCCATAACCAGCATGCAGCGCCCCTTCTCTTTATGGGAGCCGCTTTCTTCATCATCCTTTGCCCGCTCTTCTGGATCAGCGTCGAAGCGCCGGGCGATGGCGGTGTATCGGCCGAAGGCGAAAATATTCTGCTCTACCGTCAGATTTTTCCTTCTCTCATCTATGGTACGGACAGCCTGCGAACGGGCAAGCTGCCTTTATGGAACAACCGCATTCTTTGCGGTACACCCTATTTTTCTGAAGGACGTCATGGCCTGTTCCAACCGCTGATCCTGCCTTTTCTCTTTATGGATTTTTCCCGGGCTCTGGCACTGCATGCTTTTGTCGCCCTGTCGGCAACAGCCTTTTTCTTTCTTCTCTTCGCCCGTTCTCTGGGGTTGCGCTTCATCCCTTCGTTACTGGGTGCACTCATCGCCGTATGTGGAGGCACTTCAGCGGCGATCATGTCCAATCCGCTCAGCTTGCAGACAGTCATGTGGTATCCCCTGGTACTGTGGACATTGCGCGAGCATATGCACCAGCCCCGTCGGGAAACGCTGGTGCTGGGCGCTCTGGCACAGGCACTGCTTCTTTTCGGCGGAGCACTCATGCCTGCACTGGTGCTCCTGATCAGTGCCCTGCTCTATGGACTTTTCTGCGTCTATTGGGGCACAGGCGGAAATGAGAGCAAAAGAACGGTCCGTCTTCGCCTGAAAGGCGCCGGGGGACTCTTCGCCATCTTCGGCCTGGCACTGCTCCTTTTCAGCATACAGGGACTCCCTCTGCTGAGCCGTCTCCTGGAGTTGAAAAATCCTGAACTCTTGCTCGATTCTTTCCGCATGGCCGCTTCTTTCCCTTCAGGACTGAAAGGGCTGTGGACGCAAATGCTGGATTTACAGACTCAGCTGCTTCCGGCACCCGGGCGTTTCGGGGTCATGACACTGCTGCTGATTCCCTCTGCGTTTCTCCACCCTCTCCCCCGTTGGGAACGGGCCTTCTTTGCCCTGGCTCTTCCCGGAATAATCCTGCTGGCTCTGTTGAGCGGAGAACAGGGCTGGGTACAGACCCTCTATCTTCCCTGGAGTTTTTTCATGGCTGTTCTGGCGGCTCTGGGTATGGACCGTCTCTTTACGGTACGACGGAATATCACGACACCGCGACTCTGGATGCCGGTCATTCTCTCAGCTCTTCTTTTTGTCATTCTCTTCATTCTTGCACCCGACAGTGCCCGGGGCCGGATGCTTCCTTTTGTTCCCGCACTGATTTTCTTTCTGACTTTCCGGCGTAACTGGGCCTCCGTTCTCGCCTGTATTTTCATTCTTGTCTTTTTGTATGTGGATCTGGCTTCGTCTTTTGTCAACAGACAGGATCATCCTTTTTTCCAGGCTGCGCCCGAACTGCGGCTGGACAGACGGACAACGGCCGGTCTGCGGGAAAGTGCATTGGATGGTCGGGTTCTGCTTCTGGCCGATGCTGAGAACCGCCATTTTCATCCCAATATCACCATGACCTCTCCCCTTTACGGGGCGCTGGGCGAGGGAGCGCTGTTCAGCTCTCCCCAGGCACTCTGGATGGATCAATGGCAAACTGTCTGTGATACAGGCGACTCACAGGCTTTTTGGGCCATGCTGCGGCTCATGGCTGTTCAGGCCGTGGCATCGGACAGGTCTTCTCCGGTCGCTCTGGAAGAAGGGCTTCTCTCAGACCTGAATGTGCAACAGCGAAATCGGGAAGGAGACCTTTCCATCCACAGTCATCCTCAGGGATTGTCCCGGGCCTATTGGGTTCCGCGGTGGCGCCTGGCAACAGACGATCAAGCTGCTCTGGCCGGTGTCTGCGACAGTGGTTTTGATCCCGCCCGGGAATGCCTGGTCACCTCTGACAAAAAGACCGTGCATCATCTGGCGCGGATCATGGCTGACAGCAATGAGCACTCTGAGGAATTTTCAACACCGCGCATTGTCATTACCGAACAGCGTCCTGAAGAAATCACCATCCGCCTGGATACGCCGGGCCCGGGCATACTGGTATTCAGTGAAAGCTTCGAGGAGGGCTGGCGTGCTCTGGAAAATGAATCGCCCCAGCCCCTGCTCCGTGTCAATGGCCTGTTCATGGGAGTGGCTCTGGAAAAAGGAAGTCATTCCATTCGTTTCATCTACAGACCTCCTCTCTTCATTGTCGGAGGAATCATCAGCGGGCTGGCGGCGTTCTTCTGTGTAAGCACCCTGCTGGCTTCGCGTATACGCAAGCTGTACAGCGGTACTGTGAAACCCCTTCCCTCTCTTTCAACGGATTGATTTTCAAGGAAATAATTATGACTGCTGATTTCAGTTCCACACTGGCCCTCGTGTTGGCGGGAGGATCGGGAGAGCGATTCTGGCCTCTCTCCCGGCCTGAACGTCCCAAGCAGCTGCTGGATCTGGACGGATCAGGAAAATGTCTGCTCCGGCTGGCGGTGGATCATCTGAAACCGCTCATCGCGCCGGATCAGATCTACATCAGTACCAACAGTCTCCTCGCACCGGCTGTGCGGGAAGTGCTTGAAGAATTGCCCGAGAAGGCCTTTCTGGCGGAACCCAGCAGCAAAAACACCGGCGGCGCCCTGGTTTACACTCTGGCCAGACTGCTGGCGGAACGGGGCGAAGAAGCATGCAACAGTCTGACCCTGGCCATCATCACGGCGGATCAGAAAATCGAACGGCGATTCTGCTTTCACAAAATGTTACGTGAAGCTGTGGCGACAGCACAAAAAGAGGAGGCGCTGGTTCTTTGCGGGATCATGCCCGCCCGTGCGGAAACAGGCTTCGGGTATATTGAGATTGTCCGGAGCCTTGTAACAGGACCGGGCAAAGAAAAAAAACAGGCCTGGCCCGTGAAGGCCTTTCATGAGAAACCTGATACGGCCCGGGCAAGACGTTTCGTAAGCTCAGGAAAACATTTCTGGAACAGCGGCATGATTTTCTGTCGCTTTTCCGTGTTCATGAAAGAGCTGGAAAGGGTTCAGCCGCCTATGGCCGCTCTGGTCCACGAACTCGCAAGACTCTTTCAAAAGAATCAACTGGAAGAGGCCTCATCTCTTTTTTCCACTCTGGAAGCCATCAGTATTGACCATGCCCTCCTGGAACATGCGAAAAAACTGCTCATGGTACGGGGAAGCTTTTCCTGGCGGGACATGGGTACCTGGCATGCCGTGGCGGAAGAGCGGACAGCCGACAATATGGGGAATGTGACCGTGGGCGAATCCATCGCCCTTGATTGTCGGGACAGTGTGATCTGGAATGCTTCGGAAAAAACGGAGATGACAGTCGCCGCTTTAGGCCTGTCGGATATTGTCTTCGTCGTCACAGATGATGCCATCCTGGCCATGCACAAAGATCATGCCGGGGATTTACGGAAAGTGCTGGATGAGCTGAAGGTGGAGAAAAAAGAGGAGGCGGAGTAAAAGCTTCTCAAAGCAGGTCTTTTTCTTCATCGGCTGCTTTACTCACGGACAGATCTCCTTTCCAACGGGACAGGATCCCATTGATACCCAGAGCAATCCAACCGATGGGAACCCATATCCAGACCGTGAGCAGGCGAAAAGCCAGAACAGCCGGAACCAGATGGGCCGGAGGCGCCTCAAGCCAGTAGAAGAGTGCGCCCATATAACTTTCGGCCACACCGAAGCCGGCGGGAATGCCTGAGCTGGCACTTACAAAAAGATTGGAAGTGCTGATCATGAAGGCGTGTGGGAGCTGCAGAGTGGGGACAAGCTCTCTGAAGACGAAGTAAAGGTTGGAGGCGTTGATCATCCAGTTGACAAGACTTGCAAAGACCAGGCCCAGCGTTGCAGCATGAAGAAAATGATAAGAGGCTGGAAACAATTTCATTCTGCGCAGAAGAGGCTGGAAAAGTTGTGCTGCGCCCAGGCCCAAAGGGATAAGCAACAGGGGAAGCAATGCAGCCATCCGGGAAAAGTGGACCCAGGCCAGAGCTGTCACAAAGAGAGACAAGGCGGCGACAGCCGTAAAGCCCAGATACAGCACTTCAGTGGACAATGCCACTGCGAAGGGGACAGAACATTGGCGGGCAACTTCGGTGGAGCGGAAGGCACGACCCAACTGAGCCGGCATGAGCAGGGCCGCATGGACAGAGAAGTAGAGCAGGATACCCCGGAAAATCCCGGGACGGATCCCCTGTTGACGGAGCACTCCGAGCCATATCAGCCCATCCAGGGCAATATCACAGCAACTGATGAGAAGTATCTGAAAGAGGAGAAAGCGACGGGCCATCCAGAAATCGCGCACCTCTCCCCAGTTGCTTTGCCGCAGACTGTACAAAGCATAGAGGGTGATGAGAGCCAGAACACAGAGCACGACCAGGCGAATCCGGCCCAGCCACCGACTCCAGAGAGATTGTGTTTTATCAGCCGATGGGGCTGTTGTTTCAGACATGGGCGGTCATTCTTCCATTCCGGAGTATGTTGACTCCTTTTCCCGCTGACGGTCTTTCATATGTGCATTTGCCCGGAGGTTTTCCGCCGGAACTATGGCGTAAAGGATACCAGATAGAGCACGCATTGATCGCCTGTCCGATCCGGTTTTTCAAAATAATGTTCTCCTGAGGGATAGCACTCTTTCCCGGCATGAATCCATTCTTTCCGGGCTATATCATACCAGTGCAGGGCATAACAGCCTTCTTCGAGAAGCAGGCCGGGCTGATTTCCTTTCTCCTGATAGACCAGATAGAGGAGGCCGGGCTTCGCCAGAACATAACGGCTCGTGCCCCGAGCCAGATCGTCGGCCGGAGCCGTCTCATGAAAGCGGACTGACTCCATGAAAGATACCAGATCGCCGCAAATACGCAAATCCTCTTCTGTGGTGTTTTCTATGTCCATGAAAAGAATCATGGAATAGGCTCCCCCGAAGACAATGGACCAGACTGTCTTCCGCAATGCCTCACCGGTGGGCCGGGGCTGGAACTCGGAAAGATTGATATTCTTTTTTCCCCCGGAATCATGCCAGGCCACCACAGCGGCGTCATGCAGCTCTTCAGGAGATTTCGCATTGTATTGCATGGCGAACTGATCGATCCGGGGATCTTCTGAAAAATCAAATGAAGTACCATGGTTCTGATGAACGGCGACAGGATGCTGGTAATCATCCCGGCTTTTGATCCGCTCCGCAATTTTGGAAACACGGGCCGCGGACAGAGCCTCGGCATATTCTTCGGCCACGCACCAGATCAGATAAGGATGATGTTTGAAGCGGGAAACGATCGTGTCGACAAAATATGCTTCCCGGGGATGCAATTCGCCCTGAATCAGATCACGGGGAAAAGGGGCACTGCTGTCATCATATAAAAAAAGAAAAATCACGATGCCCTTTTTGTTCATTTCAGTGAACCACTGCTCCCACTGATCCAGAACCGCTTCATTCAAAGGCTGGTTTATGTCATTGTCCACAAAAGGATTTTCCTCCGATCCGCCATCACCCCCATGACTGCGCAAGGCCATGAGATAAATACAGTTCGCTCCTGTCCCGGCCATTTTGTTGATCAAAGCCAGCTGATCACCTTCGCGCGTGCCGTCATGCTTGCCCTTGCCCCGATACAAGAATCCTTCCGGATCACCGGGACCGCACATGAAAAAAGGAGAGCCATCACCATAAAGAAGCCACGCCGGATATTCCGGGCTGACTTGCAAGGGTCCTTTCGATTTCGCCGCATCAGATTCTGAAGAAAAAGCAGCTATTCCAAAAAGCAAAGCAACGCCGAAAACAACAAAAAAGGCCACTTCCCGGAGCCCTTTGAATGGGTAGTGCTGATACATGATATTTTCGCCTTTCCGGATCGGCACCCGCATCTCTGTATACTTCGAAAAGTATAACACGGTATTTTCAACGAATGAAACGAAAGACCGGGATGCGGAAAAAACCGGACCATGGCAAAGGGAAAAAAGAAGAAAATGAAATGCAGGACTTCCGGTGAGCTCCGTCTACTCAACTCATTAAAGACAGCCGATCCCCGGAAGTGTTTTATAATTCGGGATCACAACCCTCGCCGGCCATCCAAAGACGCGCCTTATTCTTTCCTCCTTTTTATGATGAACCGCTTGAACAAGTTTGACATTATCTATCGGGTAGTCTAAAATACATCCAACGGGGAATACCCTGTCACATACTGCAGTGTCAATACTATACTTCACATGGACCGAATCTGCAAAGATAAGAAAGTATGGGTATCTTTGTTTGACCAGGCAACTTTGACTTTAAAGAAAGAAAATCCAGTATGAAAACGAACCTTTCTCTTTTCAGCCGACTTGGTATCGTCATTCTTTGCATCACTGTCTTCAGTGGCTGTCAATACCGCCTGCAACGGGAAATGGAGATGAATCTGACTACAGACGTCAAGATCTCGGGGGTAATCAGCAGCGGTATCTCCACGGATAACGATGACAATGACGATGCCGAACTTTTTGAAGAGCTGATTGCACAGGGATGGGAAGTCGGTGTGGTCACCATACCTATCGGAGAAGACTGCGGATTTTCCCGAAGTGTCCGCGATCTGGAGGAGGCACTGAAAAATCCCGGAGACATGATAGACGGTCCCTTCGCCCCTCTTCTCCGGTTTTTACCCTGGCGGGGTCGTATCACAAGTCTGGTCCTGACAGAAGTCACTCTCGATACGAGTTCAGGTAATTTCGCATCCATTGACAGGATCAACTTCAGTGCAGCCGATGCAACGCAAGGTACCATCAACAGTTACAGTGCCACAGGACCTTTTGAACAGGATCCCGTTTTGACACCGGACCGGAATATTGACCTTTACAGTGTTGTCTCCAATGGAAAGGTTGACTGTATCAATGCGGAGATTATTCTTCGCGGTGAGCGTCCGAAGAATGATCTGATTTTCTCCACCCGTGCCAAAGCGCTTTATGAAGTGAAAATAGGACTTTTTTGAGCCGCTGTCTTCATATATTCTCGGGACTGCGGCAACTCTGATATCCCGGAGAGATGATAGAGATTGTCTCTTGATATATTTTCAGTGAAAAGTTATGGATCAGATTCTGTAAAGAAGCGAAAAGGCATCGGTAAAATAAGTGCAATATCTGCACCAACAGGCTTGACAGGAGAAAAGAAAATGAAAAAAGCAACACTTTATCACTTCACCTTTGTGGGAATTGCTCTGGCTGTCACTGTTTTCAGCGGCTGCCATTATGACCTGGATCAAAATGTGGATTTTGAGATATTACCCACTCCCATCGAGATAGATGCATCTGTATTGACTGATTTGCCCGACGGCGGATATGCTTTTGAACTGGAACAGAATTGCGAGTTCCCTGAACAGATCCGCATGGTCATCAACGAACTGGACGCCTTCATCAAAGAGCAGGAGATCGATCTCAGTTCAGTACCTCTGCTCTCTGTCTTGAAACCCCGTTTCGAACTGCGCTCTTTCTCCCTCAAAAACATCGTGCTCACAGCCAGCGAAGGGACTTTTTCCGGTCTGAGCTCGCTGAGTCTGGAAATGAAAGACTCAAAATCAAACAAAAAAATTGTCTTCAGCAGTACAGGCAATCTGAAATCAAAAGAAATTTCTCTGACTCCCAAGGGTGAAACAGATATATATGGCTTTTTTAAATCACCCGATCTGGAATGTCTGGACTTGTCTCTGATTATTGACGGCAAAGCTCCTGAAAAGCCCGTTACCTTCAACGCCCGGGTCTTTGCAAACCTTAAAATCAGGGTTCATTTCATTTAGTAATCGCTCTCCCGGAATATCCGGAAAGAATCACTGCGAAGACCGGCGAAGCTTTGTGCTGCTGCACGTCAACTTCTATTATTCTTTCGAAGAAGTTTGCGTTGCTGTCGACCTGAGTTCTTTAACTTCGGGATCTGATGCGACCAGAGATTCATGCCATTGCTTAATGTGTAATTTCGCCTTTGTAGTGGGAAACAGGCGGAAGAAATGCTCTGACGCAACATTCCCAACCAAGAGCCAACTCCCGCCGTCATCCCGGTTTTTTCTCGCTGAGGACGGTGTGCAAAGATGATTACAGAGACAACGAGAAAAAGACCGGGATCCAGGATAAAGTCCAGAAGAATGGTGTTAAGAGAAAGTAAGAGAAACCAAGTATGAATAAAACATCGGAGAGCGTTGGTTATGCTTCTCTTCGTCTTGCCAATCTGGATGCCGGTCTTTTTTGCGTTGTTGTGGCTGAATGCTTTGATAGGCGGACCTGGTTGCAAAAAAACCGGCATGACGGCGGCGGGGTGTCTCTTGAGGGTCAGTTGAATCTTCGGGTGGCATCACTCCGCCTCTCTTTTTCATTTCCTTCGTGAACCTTCGCGTTCTTCGTGATTTCCGTGGTTAAAAAAGAAAAAATATTCGGTTGCGGCTGTGCTGCGCTGCGATCCATTTTTTGTCACTCAGAGAGTGCGGGCCAGACGGAAGCCCGTGGATCGATAAAGAGATTCAGGCTGAGCGATGTCCCTACGGGCTGTTCGTTGACCTGTGGCGGCTTGATGGTAGGATCCGCCCCGCACAACACGGTAAATCATCTTTTCCTGAGGACCTGTGGGGTTGGATGAAGGGCTCTCGGTATAGTAATCGAAATGATACCAATCGTGGCACCATTCTTTTACATTCCCGCTCATGTCATAGGCCCCCACAGGACTTTTCCCTGGATGAGTCAATTTCTCGGGTTCTTTCAATCGGATCGGGTTGATACCGTTATACCAGCCTACAGGGGAAGTGGGCGGATGTGTCATCAGATATAAGGGATTTCCATTGCCGAAGTGTTCGGCGGAGTAGACATAATTTATCGAGCTGGTGCTGATATCATCACTGGATATACCGTATTTCCAATGCTTCTCACCATCCCAGGCGGCTGCACGTTCCCATTCAGCTTCCGTAGGCAGGCGGTAACCATTGCGCACAGGCTCATAACGTTCCCAGGTGGAGGTGTTGTAACAAGGCTCCAGCCCCTGAGTCCGGCTCAACCAGTTGCAGTAACACACAGCACCATACCAGGAGACATGGACAACAGGATGGTCGGCCATGGAAAACATCTGGCCTTTATACCCTTCGCGACTTCTCGCACTGAATACACCATTGGAAAAGACAATCTGAGACTCAGAGCTGGAACTCTCAGTGTTTGCAATGACCTGTCCATAGGCATAAATGGCATTGTTTGTATAGGGCGTCCCATCAGCGTTGCTGAGAAGTCCACGGCTATGGGCCCAGTTGAGAACATCAACGAATTCTTCATTGGTCAGCTCATACATGCCGATCTGATATCCATCGAGACAGACTGTATGGAGCGGCTTTTCATTGTTGTAGCCGTCTTCACTTTCAGGACAGCCCATCTCAAAGCAGCCAGCAGCTATGCTGATCATTTCCCGGAGAACCACCTCTTGCAGATCTTCCCCTTCCCAGCCGCCCGGAACATCAGGACTCTCACC
>LSQX01219672.1_pt1 | contig 16376 bp, 14 predicted proteins | sample 654561 | NCBI WGS metagenome assembly LSQX01 (sample SAMN04489861, study PRJNA283612) | anaerobic digester metagenome | isolation source: 4 biogas reactors fed with cattle manure at either 37C or 55C with and... | place: Denmark: Kongens Lyngby | collected 2014 | reverse complement strand
TTAAAATATATCTCTGATGCTTTTGAAGAACTATACAATAAACTCAACTCTAAGGAAGGTGATTATGAATTTGCCGACCCGGAAGATAAAGAAGAATACAAAGCAGAAAACGTGTTTTTTGTTCCACCAACTGCACGTTGGTCTTTCTTAAAAAACCATGCCAAGCAACCAACAATCGGAAAAACGGTAGATGAGTCAATGGATGCTATTGAGCGAGAAAACCAGTCACTCAAAGGGGTCTTGCCAAAAGTTTATGCGCGTCAAAACCTTGACCCTACAAGCTTAGGCGAGCTTATAGACCTTATTACCGCATTATCAAAATCCTTTGCAATCGCTATTCCACATGAAGAAGCAATGGATGTAAAAGATGAAGTTTCATTTTTTCAAGCAGTAAAAGCAAGATTAGCAAAATTTAGTGATACAGGGACAGGCAAGACAGACGAAGAAATTGACCTGTCTGCGTGCGACGCACAGGCAGAAACAACAATCCGGCAGGTGATTGACAAGGCATTAGTCTCTGAAAAAGTTATTGATATTTTTGACGCAGCAGGAATTAAAAAACCGGACATTTCAATTCTTTCAGAAGATTTTTTGTTGGAATTGAAAGGAATGGAACATAAAAATGTTGCTCTTGAGGTTTTGAAAAAACTATTGAATGATGAAATTAAATCCCGTTCTAAAAAGAACCTGGTCAAAAGCAGATCATTAATGGAGATGCTTGAAAACTCAATAAAGAAATATCACAACAAAATATTGACAGCAGCCGAAGTAATGGACGAACTCATAAAGTTGAGTAAAGAGATCGTCAACATGGACAGCGAAGCCAGAGCACTTAATTTGACAGACTTTGAATACGCTTTTTATACGGCAGTAGCAGATAATAAAAGTGCCAGGGAGCTAATGCAAAAGGACAAACTACGGGAATTGGCGATTATTTTAACCGAACGAGTTAAAGCAAACGCATCAATTGACTGGACGATAAAAGAGAGCGTAAGAGCAAAATTGAAAGTGATAATAAAGCGGACTTTGAGACAATATGGTTATCCACCCGACATGCAAAAACTGGCTACAGAAACTGTGTTGAAACAAGCAGAATTAATTGCCAATGAATTGACGAATGGATAGGCTAACGCTAAAGCCATACACATTTGCAATTTACACATGCCAGCACACGAACCAAAAATTGCAAAAGAGTATGTCTTGTGTAAAATTGTAACTAAGAGAAAAGAATGGAAAATTTCAAACATTTTATTGTTACAAGATTTAATTTAAGAACATCCAATAATAAATGGAATAAGGATGAAAATATCAATCGCACCATTGATAATAGTTGGATGTTATACAGAATAAATATTTTTAATCAGTATTGTTTGCCTTCTGTATTAAATCAGTCTTGTGAAAATTTCACATGGATAATTTGTTTGGATATAGAAACTGATGAAAAATTCAGACCGTTTTTTCATACTCTTTCCCAAAAATACAGTTTCATTGTACCATTATACATAGATGGGATGCAAAACCTTAACAGTAAATACAAAGAATATATTATAAATCAGTTAGGTAATGAAAAGTATATAATAACATCGAGATTGGATAATGATGATATTTTACACAGAGATTACATAAAAAAAATTCAAGAACAATTTGATTTTCAAAAATATCAAGCAGTTAATTTTTTAAAAATATTGATGATTTCCCCTGAAAACAAAAATAAAATACACATAGATTATTCATTTTCAAATCATTTTATTAGTCTGATAGAAGAAATAAATGAAAACACCTTTAAGGGATGCTATAGTAAAAGGGATAGACATTGGAACATAAAAGGGGAAATTACTCAAATTATTGACAAACCTTATGTTGCGGAAACAATACATGATAGAAACTTATTAAATCAATTTAGAGGATTCCCTGTCTTGAAGAAAATGAACCTAAAAGCATTTGCAATAGAAGAAACATATAAAACTAAAATTTTGGATAAAGACAATTTCAAACTTCACAAAATGAGTTGGGGAAAACTGGCTATTTATTTAAAACTTTGCATAACAATCAGCCTCCAATAAAGCGTTGCTTGCATACGCTCCCCCTTGAAAAAGATTAATTACAATAGGATCTCTTTTCAAAAATTACTGTAATCGGCACGGTGTAATAGAAGTTATTTGCTGAAGAAACTGAAATTTACCTTTCCATATTTACGGAGTTCGGTAAAAAATGGGAGACCTGAAAAGTTGTAACTCTTCGGATGCTCCAGGATAAACAGTCCGCCTTCTTTCAATATTTCCGCATCGAAAACTGATTTTGGAATTTCCACGATATATGGCGCATCAAATGGTGGATCAGCAAAAACAATATCAAATTTTTGACGGCAGCCTTTTAAATATTTGAAAGTATCAACACAAATAGCTTGTGCATTGGCAATTTCCAGCTTTTTAAAAGTTTCCCTTATGTGGCGAACGCCCCTGAAATCTTTTTCGACAAATATTACTTCGCCAGCTCCGCGACTAACAAACTCATAGCCGATGCTGCCGGTGCCGGAAAAGAGATCGAGAATTTTCATTCCTGACAAGTCATACCGGTTTTCAAGGATATTAAACAATGCTTCTTTTGCCTGATCTGTGGTTGGGCGTGAAGAAAATTTCTTATTGGCTGTTATAATCCTGCCTTTGTATTTTCCGCCAATGATGCGCATGGTTAGTAAAAAAAAGTGTGCATATAAGGTGCTTTTCCAAAAGCTTCAAAATTGTAATCAACGGAAATGTTCTTTAAGCGAACAGTTTTAAAAAACTGGCAAAGTATTCTGAAAGTTTCACTTTCCTCTGTTATATTTCCTGCCAGCTCCATTTCCGTATCCTTTGCATTGATATTATTTGATTTAAGCACTGAGAATAAAAAATAGGCAACATCGGCAGCGACAACCGATTTAAAATGATTTACAGTGAGCAGGCTGCCTTCTGAAAAAAGGAGCATATCGAAACTTTTCCGGTTGAAAAACAGAAAAACTGAACTGTTCTTTGAATTTTCCTTTTTAGTATTGGCGATGAAACCCGAGAGAGGGTGTTGAACCGCTATTCCGGGATAATGATTTTGAAATGTTTCAATCAGCGACAAAGGAATAGTGAAAATTAGGTTTGCAGAAACTTCAGGTATATAATTGTCTCTTGTTTCACATGCTTTGTCACTGCCAAACAGCAGATTAATCAGTGTGTCCTGATTTTTGTAGTCGTAAAACGCTGAGGGAGCCAAAGTGTACTTACCGGAATAATAGTACAAGTTGATTTCAGCAAACTCCTTTTTTAGAATTTCCTGATGATTTTCAAGCCACTCATCAAACCTTCTGCCAATAAAGTGTAAGGAGCTCAGCTTGATTTCCTCATCGTAAAAGGCTAAAATCCTGTTTTTCACCGGATGAACTACGGAAAAAGAAAATCCATCCGGGCTGACCTGGATGGATAATTTATATTCTTTGGTCCGGTTGCTGTCAAATTCGGAATCTGTTATCCGGCTAACCATTTTATTATTCCCAATTTCCGGCGTTGTTGACAGATTCGGTAAGCGAGCCTACCTTTAATCCGGGATATCTCTCATTGAGCCTTCTTTGCTCATTCATGTTGATTACGAACTGTCTGTCAAGCCCTTTAAGAACGATGTTATTGTGGGCTTTAGCCTCAAAAACAGGAACTTTAATTCCGGAACCGGTAGTAATAACATTTGCTCCCATATCAAATATGGCAACTGTATCCTCCACCGGAATATACTGTAGTTGGTCAGCATTGAATGATTTATCAAATATAGCTCCCAGCACAGGTACCCTGATGGTATCACGAATAATCAGGCCTCTCTGCAAAGCTCTTCTTTCGGTTAGCCCCGCATCAATCATACTGTCGGTCAACTCGCCGATTTTACGCACGTTCCTTAAAGAATCATATTTGATAAAGTGGATAAGTGTATCCCAGCTGCCGGTAAACTTTCCGTAAACATCTTTGTAAGCCAGTTGGGCTTTTCGGATGTCTTTTAATTTTTCGATGGTTTGTTCATACCGTGCATCCTTTTCTTTCTCAAAATTGATAGGGTCCTGAATACTTTTGTAAATCAAATAACCCAAAAAAATTGCAACAGCAGTAAGTAAAATTTGAATAACAGCTCTCATTTTAAAAATTTTAAGTAAGATTATTGTCGAATGCTCACAAAATTATAAAAAAAAACAAATTACCTTATCTTGTAATCATTTATTTTAGCCGTTATGATAAAAAATCATGTGAAAGCACTTTTGGAGCAAAACATGCCTTTTGTCCCAACTGCTTGTCAGTCAGAGTTGATGGCTGGTTTAGCCCATTTTATTGCCTCGGGAGAGCCGGATAAAATAATGTTGATAAAAGGTTTTGCCGGAACCGGTAAAACAACAATGATAGACGTGCTGGTCAAAACGCTCACTGTTTTAAAGATTCGGGTTGTTCTTCTTGCGCCAACCGGACGTGCAGCAAAAGTGATGTCCGGTTACACGGGAATGCCTGCTTTCACAGTACACAAAAAAATATACAGGCAGCAAACCTCTTCCGACGGAACCGGAAGATTTGTCATAGACAAAAACTTGTTTGCAGATACCTGGTTTGTGATTGATGAAGTTTCAATGATTTCAAACGAAAGCAGTCAAAATTCAATTTTCGGCAGTGGCAGGCTTCTGGATGATATTCTTGAATATGTCTATTCAGGAAAAAACTGTCATCTCATTTTAGTTGGCGACACCGCACAGCTTCCTCCAGTGGGATTGCCGGTTAGCCCCGCCCTGGAAGCTCACAACCTGAAAAGTCGCGGATTTACAACGGATGAGTTTACTTTGACCGAAGTTGTTCGCCAGACGGCTGACTCAGGAATTCTTTCATGTGCAACGCAGATCAGAAATCACATTGAACACGGGGATACCCGCAAATTTCTACATTTCAAACTGGACTCTTTTGATGATGTGGTGAGAATATCGGGCGGGGAGCTGATAGAACAAATTTCAAACTGTTACAGTAAGTATGGCATTCACGATACTACAATTGTTACCCGTTCAAACAAAAGGGTGAATCTGTATAATAAAGGAATCCGGGGTACTATCTTATACCGTGAAAATGAGATAGAAAGAGGGGATTTGCTCATGGTGGTAAAAAATAACTATTACTGGGGCAAAGAAGTTGAGGAGCTGGGTTTTATTGCCAACGGCGAGAGTGCCGAAGTGGTTTCCATTTATGGATATGAAGAGCTTTACGGGTTCCGGTTTGCAGATGTGTGTCTGCGTTTCACAGATTATGATGATGTGGAAATTGACTGTAAGATCTTTTTAGATACGCTGGCTCTGGAAGCGGCTTCGTTTACTTATGAGCAAAACCGGCAGCTGTTTGAAACGGTTTCTGAAGATTACATGGATATAAGAAACAGAAGAAAACGCTGGGAGAAAATTCGTGAAAACCCGCATTTTAATGCACTTCAGGTAAAATATGCCTATGCCCTGACTTGCCACAAAGCACAGGGAGGCCAGTGGAAAGCTGTTTTTATTGATCATGGATTTTTAAAGGAGGAAATGTTGGACAGGGAATATTATCGCTGGTTATATACCGCTTTCACCCGTCCGGTTGAAAAGCTTTATCTGGTAAATTTCAATAAAGGCTTTTTTGATGAACAGGAAAAATAGTAATCCCATTTATGCTTTTATAGAATATTTTTTTCCATCGACAGCCGTTTCCGTGTTTTTAAATTCGCTTTGTGCTTCTTTTAAAAATTGTTCTGTGGTTTTATAGCGTGACGAGAAGTGCCCGATGATGAGTTTCCCTGCATTCGCCATTTTTGCAATTTTAGCTGCATCCAACGCAGTGGAGTGATAGGTTTTGACAGCCCATTCTTTCATCTCTTCCGTGAATGTGGCTTCGTGATACAGCGTGCTCACCTCCTTTATGGTTTCAACAACTGGCGGGTGAAAGGCAGTGTCGGAGCAAAATGCGTAGGAAACAGGCGGAGGCGGGGGAGTGGTAAGTTGTTCGTTTGGGATGATTTTGCCGTTTTCTGTTTTAAAATCAGCACCCTGTTTTATGGCTCTAATTTGTGCAATGGGAATGTTAAACTCCTGAATGTATTCCTTTTTGATGTTTCGCTCCTTTGTTTTTTCGCGAAATAAAAATCCACAGCAGTTGATGCTGTGTTTCAGAGGAAATGAAATTACTTCAATTACCTTGTCTTCAAAAATCAGCTCTGGCTTTTTAAAATTCAGCGGATGAAAAATGATGTTGAATTGCAGCCCGGCTTTTAACAGATTGAGCTGGGGCTGTAGTATCTCCCTCAGTTGCGTAGGCGAATAAATGTGTAAATCGTTTTTTATTCCCAGAAGGTTAAAGGTGGAAATCAGCCCGATTAATCCATAATAATGATCACCGTGAAGGTGTGAAATGAAAATATGCCTGATTTTTCCGAAAGCAATTTTTTGTCTGCGAATCTGGATTTGCGTCCCTTCTCCGCAGTCGATTAAAAAAAACCGCCCCGATGCGTTCAGCACCTGGGCGGTTGGGTATCTTTCGGATGTGGGCAGGGCAGAACTGCTTCCCAATATGGTTAATTCAAAAGCCATTTCTGCTTATAACCTCATCTTTGTATATTGATTCATCATCGAATTAGACAATTTTACCGGAACTATTCTGCAGAAGCAGGTTTGCTCTCTTCCTTTATCTCCTTCTTTTCCTTCTTTTTCTTCTCCTTTTTCTCTTTTTGCTCCAGTTCAGTTTTCAATGCTGCCAGCTCAGAAATGTCTCCTAAAGTGGGTTTTTCGATACTTTCACTTACTGCCTGAACCGCTTTTCTCGAAGTGCGCGTCTGTATTCTACGTTTTGATGTATCGTCAGCACGTTTTTCATCTTCGTAAACCCTTGAGTGTGAAACAATGATTCGTTTTGCCGATTTGTTGAACTCAATAACTTTGAATTCCAGTTTTTCATCCTGTTTTGCCTGCATTCCATCTTCTTTCACTAAGTGACGCGGTGTGGCAAAACCTTCAACTCCATAGGGCAATGCGATGACGGCACCTTTATCCATCAGGTCAATGATTGTGCCTTCGTGAACTGAATCGATGGTGAAAATTGTTTCAAACACATCCCATGGATTCTCTTCCAGTTGCTTGTGCCCGAGGCTTAAGCGACGGTTTTCCTTGTCAATGTCCAGCACAACCACTTCAATCCCTTCGCCGATGGCGGTAGCTTCAGAAGGATGTTTGATTTTTTTCGTCCAGCTCAGGTCGGAGATGTGGATTAAGCCGTCAACACCTTCGGTGATTTCCACAAAAACACCAAAATTGGTGAAGTTACGCACAAGCGCTGTGTGGGTTGTGCCAATACCGAAATTCTCTTCAATTTTTTCCCATGGGTCAGCTTTAAGTTGTTTCATTCCCAACGACATTTTGCGATCCTCACGGTCAAGTGTAAGAATTTCTGCATCCACTTCGTCGCCCACTTTCAGGAAATCCTGCGCACTGCGCAGGTGCTGGCTCCATGACATTTCCGAAACGTGTATAAGTCCTTCCACTCCGGGCGCTATTTCAACAAAAGCGCCATAGTCGGCAAGTACCACAACTTTGCCTTTAACCGTATCGCCAATTTTCATGTTTTCATCCAGATTATCCCATGGATGCGGAGTGAGTTGTTTCAGACCCAAGGCAATCCTTTTTTTGTCGTCGTCGAAATCGAGGATAACTACGTTCAGTTTCTGATCCAGTTCAACAATCTCTGTCGGGTGGTTGATGCGTCCCCATGAGAGGTCGGTAATGTGGATAAGTCCGTCCACGCCGCCGAGGTCCATAAATACACCGTATGAAGTAATATTTTTGACCGTGCCTTCCAGTACCTGCCCTTTTTCCAGCTTGGAAATAATTTCTTTCTTCTGTAGTTCAAGCTCTGCTTCAATCAGCGCCTTGTGGGAAACCACAACATTTCGGTATTCGTGGTTGATTTTTACAACTTTGAACTCCATGGTTTTACCTACAAAAATATCGTAATCGCGAATGGGTTTGACATCAATCTGAGATCCGGGAAGGAATGCTTCTATGCCAAAAACATCTACAATCATACCGCCTTTTGTGCGGCATTTGATAAATCCTTTGATGATTTCATTCTGATCAAGCGCTTCATTAACACGATCCCATGAACGGGTTGCCCGTGCTTTTTTGTGGGAAAGAATCATCTGCCCTTTTTTATCTTCAAGGCTTTCGATGAAAACATCCACTTTGTCGCCAACTTTCAGCTCGGGATTGTAGCGGAATTCGTTAAGGCTGACAATTCCATCAGATTTGTAGCCTATGTCAACCACAACTTCACGTTTGGTAAGTGCGATGACGGTGCCTTCTAATACCTCTTTTTCGGCAACGATGTTCAGTGTGCCGTCATAAATTTTTTCCAGTTCAGCCCTTTGTTTTGAGGAGTAGGAATCAATGTCTGATTCGAGGCTTTCCCAGTCAAACTCTTTGTCTTCTTCTGTTTCTGTTTCAGCTTCAACTTCTGCTGCTGTTTCTGTTTCGGGAGTTTCTTCTTCAACAACTGTTTCTTCTTCAGCTGTTTCCTCAGCGGTTTCTGCTTCGGCAGTCAGGCTTTTTTCTTCAGTTACTTCTGCCTCAACTTGTTCTTCTTTAGCTGCTTCTGCTTTTTCGTCAGCTTGCGGAGTTTCTTCAACTTTTTCAGTTTCCGGTTTTGCTTCTTCGGTTGCAGTGGTTTCTTCGTTTTTTGATTCTTCTTCGTTTTGAACAATCGGTTCAGTTACGTCCTGAACTTCCTGTTCTACCTTCTCATTTTTTTCAGTCATGTGATTTTCAATAAATTAATAAATTAGACATTATATTTGTTTAAAACGCGCGCAAAACTATAACTTAATTAGTTTATATCAAAGGTTTTCAGCCTATTATTTTCGTTTTGTACCATTATTGGCAGATTCCTTAACAGATAATTTTCAGGATGTTTTATGCCACACTGTTGAGGCAGCCCGCGTAATTTTATTAATTTTGAACTCCATTAATTAATTATTAATCCATTTTTGCATGAAAGGAATTATTCTTGCCGGGGGCGCCGGAACGCGGCTTTATCCCATAACACGGACTGTTTCCAAGCAGATTCTTCCGGTTTATGACAAACCGATGATCTATTATCCGCTGTCGGTGCTTATGTTGGCGGGCATCCGCGAGATACTGATTATTTCAACGCCAACCGACATGAAATTATATGAAGACCTTTTCGGCAACGGCAGTCAGTTGGGACTGAAAATTTCCTACAAAGTCCAGCCGTCACCCGACGGACTGGCGCAGGCATTCATTCTTGGCGAAGAGTTTATCGGCGACAGTAATGTGTGTCTGATTTTGGGCGATAACATCTTCTATGGCTACAATTTCAGGTCAATTCTGGAAGAATCGGCAGAACTTGAAGATGGCGCCGTTGTTTTCGGATACTATGTAAACGATCCGCAACGCTACGGTGTGGTTGAGTTTAATGAAAGCAAAGAGGTGATTTCCATTGAGGAAAAACCGGAAGATCCCAAATCAAATTATGCAGTTACCGGACTGTATTTTTACTCAAATGATGTGATTGAGAAGGCAAAAAGCCTGAAACCATCCAAACGCGGAGAGTTGGAAATTACGGATTTGAATCGGCTTTATTTGCAGGAAAAGCGGCTGAACGTCAAACTTTTGGGGCGGGGATTTGCCTGGCTGGATACGGGCACCCACGACAGCCTTTTGCAGGCATCCAATTTTATTGCAACCATTGAGCAGCGGCAGGGGCTTAAAGTTTCCTGCATTGAGGAGATCGCCTACAAAAAGGGATTTATTTCAAGAGAACAACTCATTGAATTGGCTAAGCCGCTCAGCTCCAATCAGTATGGTGAATATCTGCTGCGATTGGCAGATAAACAGATTTTTTCTTTTTAAATTTTCTTATGAGAATTGTTAAAACACCTTTTCCCGGACTGTTAATTATAGAACCTTCAGTTTTTTCTGATGAAAGGGGCTATTTTTTTGAATCGTGGCAGGAGGAGCGTTACCGAAACAGTGGCATTGATGCGGTTTTTGTTCAGGATAATGAGTCGCAGTCATCCGGCGGGGTAGTGCGCGGACTTCATTATCAGCTTGCTCCGTATGCGCAGGCAAAACTGGTGCGGGTGATCCGGGGCACTGTGTATGATGTTGTTGTCGATTTGCGTGAAGGCTCCCCAACATTCGGAAAATGGTTTGGTTTTAAGCTGGACGGCATTTCAAAAAAGCAGCTGTTCATTCCAAAGGGCTTTGCACACGGTTTTTCCGTGCTGAGCGAAACAGCTGTCTTTTCATATAAATGTGATAACTTCTATCGGCGTGAATATGAAAGGAGTATCAATCCTTTTGAACCTTTTATCGGAATTGACTGGCAAATAGATGAAAATCAGGTAGTAACTTCCGAAAAAGACAGAAAAGCGCCGCTTTTCAAAAATGCCGAAATGAACTTTAAATTTGAGCGTTTATGAAAATTCTTGTTACGGGTGCTTATGGACAATTAGGAAGCACGATTAAAGAGCTTTCGGTACAATTCCCGCAGTGGGAATTTCTTTTTACGGATATCGACTCGTTAGACATCATCTCAAAAAAAGCTGTGTCGGACTACTTCCGGGAATTTAATCCCGGATACGTAATTAATTGTGCAGCTTTCACCGCTGTGGAAAAAGCGGAAACGGATGCTGAAAATGCCGAGGCTGTCAACACGGTTGCGCCCGGAATTCTGGCAGAAGCGACAAAAAAATTGCAGGCGGGGTTTATTCACATCTCCACCGATTATGTTTTCGACGGAAAATCATCTGTTCCCTACACAGAGGAAGATGCTGTAAGCCCGACAGGAATTTATGGCGCTACCAAGCTTGCCGGCGAAAGGCGAAGTCTTAAATTAAATTCTGATACAATAATCGTTCGCACATCGTGGCTCTACTCTTTGTATGGAAATAATTTCGTTAAAACGATGCTCAGGTTAGGGGAGGAGCGTGGCTTTGTAAATGTGATATATGACCAGGTGGGAACGCCTACCTGTGCCGAAGATTTGGCGCGTGCCGTCCTCACGATTGTCAGCCGGGACGATAAAAACAACCGGAAAAAAAACAGCGGCATTTACCACTATTCAAACGAAGGAGTGGCGAGCTGGTATGATTTTGCCAAAACAATTTTTGAGTTTTCCGGTATGGATTGCAAGGTAAACCCGGTGTTGTCGGATGAATTTCATTCATCTGTGCAACGTCCACATTTCAGCGTATTGAATAAATCAAAAATTAAAACTACTTTTAATCTTGAAATTCCATACTGGAGGGAGAGCTTGAAACAATTTCTGAAAAAACTTTAAAAGAATATATTTATGGAAAAAGAGTTATTAAAACAGGTTCAGGAGAAGGCACAGGAGTGGCTTTCAGATAAATATGACGAAGAAACACGAAAAGAGGTCAGGCGAATGCTTGGCTCTGACGATAAAACAGAGTTAATAGATGCTTTCTACAAAAACCTTGAGTTTGGCACGGGCGGTCTTCGCGGAATTATGGGAGCAGGCACAAATCGTGTAAATAAATACACCATTGGCGCAGCAAATCAGGGACTTGCAAATTATCTGAAAAAGGAGTTTGCCCATTTGCCTCAGATTAAGGTTGCCATTGGGCACGATTGCCGCAACAACAGCCGCACTTTTGCCGAAAGCAGTGCAAAGGTTTTCGCAGCAAACGGAATTAAAACCTATCTGTTTGAAGATTTGAGGCCAACTCCCGAACTTTCGTTTGCCCTCAGAGAGCTTGGCTGTCAGAGCGGAATCATCATCACCGCATCGCACAATCCCAAAGAGTATAACGGATACAAGGCATACTGGAACGATGGCTCGCAGGTTGTTTCACCCCACGATGTCAATATTGTTGAGGAGGTGTCGAAAGTGAAAGTTGAGGATATTCTGTTTGACGGCTCTGACGATCTTATCGAAATTATGGGTGAGGAGATGGATAACAAATTCCTTGAAAAAGTGAAAACAGTTTCGCTCTCACCTGAAGTTGTTGAAAAACACAAGGATATGAAAATTGTGTTCACCCCTATTCACGGCACGGCTGTGAAACTTGGTCCGGCGGCGCTTCGGAAATTTGGGTTCACCAACATCATCAATGTTCCCGAACAGGATGTGGTCAGTGGTGATTTTCCAACGGTTATTTCGCCAAATCCCGAGGAGAAAGCTGCCATGGAGATGGCGATTAAAAAAGGGTATGAGGTGGATGCTGAATTGATCATGGCAACCGACCCTGATGCTGACCGCTATGGCGTGGCAGTGAAAAATGAGAAGGGTGAGTTTGTGATTCTCAACGGAAATCAGACGGCGCTGATTTTTGTCTATTATATTATCACACAGATGAAGAAATCCGGCGCGCTGAAAGGCAATGAATATATTGTGAAAACCATAGTTTCTACGGAACTCATCGCCGAAATAGCATCCAAAAACGATATTGAATTTTACGATGTTTACACCGGATTTAAGTTTATTGCCGAAGTTATCCGCGAAAACGAAGGAAAGAAAAAATTCATTGGCGGCGGTGAAGAGAGCTTCGGTTTTATGCCTGCCGATTTTGTGCGCGACAAAGACGCCATTTCATCCTGTGCGCTGATGGCTGAAATTACGGCATGGGCAAAAGAACAGGGAAAAACTCTTTATGAACTTCTTCAGGATATTTACCTTGAATACGGTTATTCTCTTGAAAAAATGAAATCTATTGTGCGCCCTGGAAAGGAAGGTGCAGATGAAATTCAGGAAATAATGCGCAAATTTCGTTCGGAACCGCCACGGAAGTTAGGCGGCTCACCGGTTGAGTGTATAAATGATTTTTCCCTGCTGAAGGCTAAAAATCTGATTACCGGCGAAGTGAAGGAAATTGATCAGAAAGTTACATCGAATGTGCTTCAGTTCTTCACCGGAGACGGAACCAAAATTTCAGTGCGCCCTTCGGGAACGGAACCAAAAATTAAGTTCTATTTTGAAGTGAAAGGAGAATTGAATTCGCGCGCCGATTACGCTGAGGCAGAAAAAACAGCCGATGCAAAAATTGATGCTATCATTGAGGAGTTGAATCTTTAAACAGCGATTACTTTATTGTCAACCAAATAAATTATTAAGATGAAGAAGATTGGAATTGTATCTGTGTTACTGCTGTTTGCAGTTTTTCAAGTTTTGGCTCAAACTGACGGACCTATGCCCATGAAGCCGGAAATGACCGAAATCTGGGATCCCGAGGTTCCGTTGGTTACTCCGGGCGTCACGCCGCTGGATGCTCCCTCGGATGCCATTGTTCTTTTTGATGGTGTCGATATCGGGCGTGAATGGACCAACGGCAAAGGTGGAGCGCCGGGTTGGAAAGTGGAAGATGGTTGCGTTACGGTTGTAAAAGGGGAGGGAGTTATTAAAACCAAGCGTGTTTTTAATGACTTTCAGCTGCATATCGAGTGGCGCTCGCCAACCGAAATTGTGGGAACAAGCCAGGGGCGCGGGAATAGCGGAATTTTTCTGCAGGAGAGATACGAAGTACAGGTTTTAGACAGTTACGATAACCGAAGCTATCGTAACGGGCAGGCTGCCAGTATTTATAAGCAGCACGCTCCGCTTGTGAATGCCTGCAAGGCGCCGGGCGAATGGCAGACCTATGACATTATTTACACAGCGCCGCGCTTTAACGATGACGGCACCTATTTTACTCCGCCTAAAGTTACCGTGCTTCATAACGGTGTGTTGGTACAGAATAATGTGGATGTGCGCGGTCCGACCGAATATATCGGTATTCCGGAATACAGCGTCAAAAAGCACGGAGCGGGAAGCATAATCCTGCAGGACCATGGGAATCCGGTAAGTTTCAAAAACATCTGGATCAGGGAATTGTAATACCGGCCGGTTTTCAGAGTAGTCAGGTTATATACATAAAAGAACAGCTCAAGGAATTCTCCGTGAGCTGTTCTTTTTTGCTTTACTGTTGAACACTTTCAAAGATTTCGTTCTCCGTAAATCTTCTCTCCCACAACACCTTTATCACCCAACGCCCTTCCTTTAATCAGCCAGCTGATTCCGAAAGTGAATAGCGAAAGCGCCTCAAACAGAAATGTGGAGTATTTAAAATTGGGAAACAGCAGCCCTGAAAGCGGCACAAGAACAACAAACAGTAAAATCAGAATTCCGCATAGCCGGTAAATGTTATTTTCATCTAAAATGCTTGACGGAACACCTTTATCCCGGTTTTGCCCAATAGTGAAAACAAACAGCGACATCATTGCAAAAATTGTAAACAATACCCCGGCAAAGCCATAATGAATATAGCCCAAATAAGTTTTGTCAATCGGAACTAACGAATAGACCTTGTCCATCCCGATTTCGGGATTTGTCGGAATCAAAGCTACTCCAAATGCCATGAACCCGGCAATGTTGGTGAGCAGCGTGTCATTTTTCCACCATTTTTCATTCCCAAACCCCTGGTAGCGGATTAAAAACAGTCCCACGGCACAAAGTATTCCGGTGAAAACTTCACGCATATTGGTGTAATAATAGTGGCTGATGGATGGCTGAAGTTTTACGTAAGTGCCGAAAATGGAAGCTAAAACAAGGATAACAGGCAAAAAAATCCCTAAATAGCCGATAATTCTTCTTAACCTTCTATAGGTGAGCGAAACATTGTCCTGATAGTCCATAATTTCATGTTTTAATTGATGATAAATGTTCTGTCCGTTTATTTTCAGAAATCTTGAGATGATGCGAAGTTGAGTTCACCAGATGCGCATAACACAAAATCAACAATACAACACAGTTTTCGGGTTTTTGATTTTGTAAACTTAATTTAAAGTTCTTTGAAGTTTGATTTTTTATCAATTCTTTCCTGTAAAACAGCGCCTAAATTTGGCATTAATCTACTTGCTGATTGTTTTATAAATGGATCGTAACATATAGCTTTATAATTTCAACTTTTGCTGAAGAGTTGAAATTAAAGTCTCAGCGTAAATAGCTTCGTTTTTATTGATGTAAAAAATCATATGTTCAGCCGTTGAAAAATAATTTAAAATGTAGTTTGCTGAATATCTGTTTGCTGATCTTGGTTTTATACAGGATATAGATTTTGGCTGGCAAAAGTTTTATGATTTTTATTGATGAAAGTTTGTATCTTGGTTGAGTAAATAAAGAAGATAGGCAATTTGCCAAAAGAGGCATATACATTTAAACTAATTTGGCTTTTACCAATGCACGAAAACGGAGTATTAATTTTGAAAATCGATTAAAGACAGTAAATGAAGAATTTTAAAGAGAAAGCAGACCTGATTTGGAGAGTGGCAGATCTGCTGCGAGGTGATTATAAGCAGTCGGACTATGGAAAAGTAATCTTGCCAATGACAGTATTAAGACGATTAGACTGCGTACTTGAACCAAACAAACAGAAGGTGTTGGACTATTTGCCGAAAGTAGATACGATGCAGGAAACTGCCAAAGATATTGCATTGAATAAAGTGGCAGGTTTTAACTTTCACAATAGCAGCCAATTCAATTTCGACAAACTAATTGCCGACCCAAACAATATTGCCGCAAATCTCAGAAACTTTATCAACGGTTTCTCCACAAGTGCAAGAGAAATCATTGAATACTTCAATTTTGATGACCAAATTGACCGTATGGATGACCCTAAAACGGATATTCTTTTCCGGGTAGTTAAAGCATTTCAGGAAATTGACCTCACGGATATGGATTCGATGGAAATGGGTTACACTTTTGAGGAACTTATCAGAAAATTTGCTGAACAGTCCAACGAAACAGCCGGAGAGCACTTTACCCCAAGAGAAGTTATTCGCCTGATGGTGAATGTGCTGTTTATCGAAGATAAAGAGATACTCACACAAGAGGGAATTGTGAAAACACTTTATGACCCTGCCTGTGGAACAGGCGGGATGCTTTCGGTGGCTGAGCAGTACGTAAAAGAGCTCAATCCCAAAGCAGATTTGAAGGTTTTTGGGCAGGAAATAAACCCGGAATCCTATGCCATTTGCAAATCTGATATGTTGATTAAAGGGCAGAACCCAACGAACATCAAGTTTGGCAACAGCTTTACGGTGGATGGATTGGAAAATCAAAACTTTGATTATATGTTATCCAATCCTCCATTTGGTGTGGATTGGAAAAAAGCACAAAATGTCATTAAAAAAGAAGCAGAAAACAAAGGTATGAGCGGGCGTTTTGGTGCAGGACTGCCTCGCATTAACGACGGTTCTTTGCTCTTTTTGCAGCACATGATTTCTAAAATGAAAGGAGACGGCACGCGCATAGCCATCGTGTTTAACGGTTCGCCCCTATTTAGTGTCACTAAGAAAACGC
>LSQX01202973.1_pt2 | contig 16376 bp, 15 predicted proteins | sample 654561 | NCBI WGS metagenome assembly LSQX01 (sample SAMN04489861, study PRJNA283612) | anaerobic digester metagenome | isolation source: 4 biogas reactors fed with cattle manure at either 37C or 55C with and... | place: Denmark: Kongens Lyngby | collected 2014 | reverse complement strand
AGCTACCACTGCTCCACTCCGCGATTTATTTAGACCACAAAGGTAATACAATTTTTCGGATTATCAAAATAAATGCTTATTTATTTCATTCCAAGCAAAAAACCTAAATTTGTAGTGAATAATTTTACTGAAATAGCTAAAAGTATGATTCCAAAGAACTTACGCATGATATAAATTCCGCCTTGTCCGATAAGTTTTTGAATTTTACCGGTAGAACGAAGTACAATAAACACAAAAACGATATTAAGCAGCAGTGCTATCAGCACATTTATCATTTCATATTCGGCGCGCAAAGAGAGTAAAGTGGTAAAGGACGCGGGGCCCGCCACCAACGGAAATGCGATAGGTACAATGGCGGCTCCACCTTTCGGGCCATGATTTCTGAATATCTCAATATCCAACACCATTTCCATGGCAAAAATAAATATCACAAGCGCTCCTGCCACAGCAAATGACTGTATGTCGACATGGAACAGTTTTAGAATTCCTTCGCCCGCGAAAAGGAAAACAACTAAAATCAATAAAGATATAACGCTGACACTTAGCGATTTAATTATGACACCTTTGGCTTTGATATTCAAAATGATGGGTATAGAGCCTAAAATGTCTATTACAGCAAAAAGTACCATAAAAGCACTTGCGGTTTGTAGTATGTCGAAATTCATTGTATGATTGATTCTAAAATTAACTTTTTATCTGATTGATGAAACCACAAAAGTTATAATAATGCAGTTTGAATGCAAAGTTACGATAAATTTAACTTTTTCAGCGTATTCTTATTTATTTCTTTCCGTTCATTATCAAAAATCCATCCGTATTTGTTGAAATACTTGATTAAATTCCAGGTATGTATAAAAAAGAGTTTTGTGCTTTTGTAGGATCCTTGTTCGTGATTATGAACTATTTGTACGTTTGGATAAAAAATGGTTCGGTATTTCTGATGAATCCGGCGTGTAAGGTCAATATCTTCCGGATACATGAAAAATCGCTCGTCAAACAATCCAATTTCTTTCAGCACTTTGGTACGCAACAGCATGAAACAGCCGGAAAGATACGGGATATCCATGATTTTATCGTATCCGGATTGTCGAAGTTCAAAACGTTCGTTTGATTTTTGAGTCCATTTCGGGGGGAGAAATCGTCTGAGAAATAAATCAGAAGGTGTTGGAAGAAGTTTGCAGAGAAATTGATTATCACCGTTTGGATAAAGTACTTTTGGCATGACATGACCAACTTCTTTATTGCTTTCCATAAAGTCAAGTAGCTCACCTAAAATCTCACCTTCAAATAGTACATCTGGATTTATAACTAAATGATACGGGATGTTTTGTTCTATTGAACGGCGAATGGCGATATTGTGTGCTGCACCGTAACCGAGGTTTTTTCCGGTGTAAATATAAGTGGCGGGTAATTTTTCAAAAGCCGGATTTGCCTCTCTTGAGTTATCAATCAGATAAATTTCCGAAATCAAACTGAAGTCGCGTAAAGTTTGCACGAGTTTTTCGATTTCAGCCGGTGCGTGATGGTATAGGACGATGGAGGCATTAAGCATGGGTTTTTAACATCAACGTTTGTTGCTTAAAAAGTATTCGAGTTTTTCTTTATATATCTTGATAATTGCTTTTTCATCAAATTTTTCTAAGATTAACGCTCTTCCATTTTTACCCATTTCCTCTCTTTCTGCAGAGTTTAACTTTGACATTTTCTCCATTTTGTCAGCTAAATCTTGCGGGTCTCTTTTAGTGCACATGAACCCGTTCACACCATCTCTGATTAGCTCTATACAACCTACATTATTCGTTGTGATAATTGGTTTTTCCATACTCATCCCTTCCATCAGACATCTTGGGACACCTTCATTGTAATGCGATGGTAGCACCACACAGTCACTTTTCGCAATAAAATCTCGCACATCAATTGATTCGCCTAAATAGTTGATAACACCTTCTGAATGCCAGGAATTTACTTCATTAATGGAAATGGTTTTTGAACTTTCCGGCTCCACTTTACCAAGTAATTGGCATTCTACATTTAAGTTGCGACTCTTTAATATTCGAGCAGCATTCACATATTCTTTTATTCCTTTGTCTTTTATTAATCTTGAAAGTAAAAGAAAAACCAATTTCTTATTGTCTTCTTCCTTTTCGACCGGGAAATAATAATTGGAATCAATTCCTTCTCCATTCAGAATGAAAGTTTTGTTTTCGGGTATTATTGTATTCTTCAGGAAAACTTCTTTATCGTTTTTATTGAGAAACCAAACCTCCAATACAGATTTCAGTGAAGCGCGATAAAGTCCGGTCACAATTTTATTCAAAAAATTTTTTGACTCAAAAGCATAACCTAAGCCTGTAGTAATGGCAATAGAAGGGATTTTTAGAAATCTACATGCAAAAGAACCGTAAATAATCGGCTTGATTGTGTAGTGAAAAATAAAGTCAATATTATTCTGCTTATAAATATTAATAAGTGAATTCAAATAAAGAATATCTTTCAGAATATTTGTACCTTGTGCATCTATTGTCAAAGGAATGTATTTTATATTTTCTTTCTCAAAAAAAGTAGAATAATCATCCTCAGGCGCGATAGCATATACAGAATATCCATCTTCAATAAAATTTTTCATTACTCCCAAGCGAAATTTATAAATAGAGAATGAAGAATTTCCAACAAAAGCTATACGTTTCAATTTCATAAAAATTAAAATTGGTGAGTACATTTTCCGGTTTTCCCTCTAAAACCATCTCGTAACCCATGTAAAGAGTATTTCACAAAAGCCTTTTTGTTTTCAGAATAAATTAAATAGACAAAAAAACGGACAAAATTAAAAACAATTTCTCTGATTTTATATCCCAATGAGATATTTGGATTTTTTATCATGTAAATGCTGTTTCTAAAAAGATAATATTTCCGTAACGGGGCATGATAAGAAACTTTTCTCCCCAAAACAGAGAGCCTTTTTTCTCCAATCACATGATTCATTTTTGCAAACGGGGCAACATACAAGTTATACCCCATTTTTCTTGCTCTAAACGACCAGTCAACATCAATATAATCTATAAACAACTCTTCATTCATCATGCCCACATCTTTTAGAACATCAGTTGAAATGAGTGTACCGGAAGAAATTAGAAAAGAAGCCTTTACCGGAGTATTTTTAGGTAATTTCCTTTGGATAAAAGGACCGATGTATTTTGTAACGGGATACTGTTCGTTAGTCTCTTTGTTAAAATAAACAGGGCCAATCGCTCCAATTTTTTCACCTTTGTCAATTAATTCTTGCTCTGCTTTAAGCAATTCTCCGACAAAATTATCTTCAATAGTAGAATCATCATCCATCAGTAAGACTTTAGCAGCTCCAAGTTCAATTGCTTTTTTTATCCCCACATTCTGAGCGTATCCTAATCCCTCATTATTTTGATTTTTAACAATATGTACTTTCTCCGGATTGAATTTAACTAAAATTTGCTCCAACTCTTCTATGTTACTTGAATTATTATCAACAATAATTACAGTGTTAGTCTGAAGAAGTAGTCTTGAAATTTGAAATCTAATTCTTTCAATTTGAGGATTAAAGGTAATAATTATAGTTGAAACTAATTCACTCTTATTCATTTTTTTGATTTATTTCATGCATTAAAAGTTCTTGATAAATATTAAATGTCTGATTTGCTACATTTGTCCAAGAAAATTGTTGAAAATCAAAGGATGATGTTTTCCCATGTTTATAAGCATCAAGTACAACCTTTTCAATTTCGGTTATATCCAAAGGGTTAGCTACATAAGGTTGATTTGAAAAATAAGTATTAAGTGGCAGAAATCTTTTATCTGATATTACAATTGGACAATTATTTGCAAGCGCTTCGATGCTCACCAATCCGGGTGATTCTCGTAAAGAAAGTAAAACATGAAGCTTAGCAAATTTATAAAACGCCCTAATCTCACTATAAGGAACTGCGTTGATAAAAAAAACATTACCTCTTTTTTGCGCGAGTTTATTTAATTTATCAAAGTATTTGTCATCTACTATTTTCCCTACAAAAACAATAGGAATTTTATTTTCTTTCATCAATGCCGCTACTAAATTAAGTTGATTCTTACAATATTCAATCCTTCCAACTTGCAGAATATAATTTTGTGGGAGATTGTATTTTGCAAGTATCTCATTTTCTGTAATGTCTAAATCATATAGGTTATTTGCAATATCTGTAGCGTTATAAACCACCCTGATTTTATCAGATTTTTTTTTATTAATCCATTTCAACAACAATTCACCTTCTTCTTCAGAGTTAGGAGCCACAATGTCGGAATTCTCAAACATCCATTTTGCTTTTTTTCTAAATACTCGCGACACCCCAAGTGGTCTTGGAGAAAAAAGACCCACGTAATTCATTATTCTTTTGTATTTCAGAATTTCTTTTTCTTCTAAGTATGGCTTTTTGCTCAGTAGGAAAAATAGCTTTTTGGTAGAATCAAATGTATAGTCCCAAAAAATTGAAGAAGAAACAACAGGAATCTTCAAAGATTTGGCTTTTCTTATAAATTCAACGGAATTTTTATAAGTCGAAAAATTAAAAACATGTACTATTTTATGTTCAATTGAAATTTCATTTGTTCGAGTAACAATATCAATTTTTATCATAAAGTATTTCTCCAAATACTCTTTCGTCTTAAGCATTTGAATAGCATCTCCGCCTAACGGATTATCATATCCTGGTCGGATACAAAAAGCAATTCTCATTTCTTCTTTTTATATGGTGATTTCTTTTTATTATAATCTCGTCTGTATTCGATAGATGGAAAATCTTTTTTCACCCAATGGTATAAATAATTTGAGTAGGGTACATATCTATAATCTACTGTCACCAAGCTATATGTTTGCCAAAAAGTAAACAGCACAAAAAACAGACCCATCAAATATCTGTTTGATTTTATTTTAAACGATTTTAGCAAAAATAGAATTCCCAAAACAAAAAATGGAGAAATATAAATTATTATTCTTTGAATAACTTTCATAGAAATCCCTAAAGGATAAAGTATTAAGTATAAAATTCCAAGATTAAAGATATATAAACGAAATTTGCTTTCACCCACGATTATATTCTTAAACATCACCATTATCAGAATAATAAACAATCTTAAGAATGAGCCTAAATTGATAGAATCAGTAATATATCTTGAGTCAACTACATATCCACCCAATCTTGCATTTATTACAGGGCTGATTTCTATAAGCGGTAAATATATTTTATTTATTATAAATTTTGCATTGAAAGCCAGTGAATAAATGATTACTGTAGTAATTATTATAAATAATACTTTAAAGTCTCTTTTATAAATTACATATGTAAAAATCAAAAAAAGAGCTGAAATGTGGAATAATAAAGCTAAAAACGTAAATACGAAGAAACTTATATGTTTGTTTTCAAATAACTTTCTAAATGCGATTAAACTAAATCCAAATGCAATTAAATTCCTAAAAGGACAATCTATAAATAAATAAAATCCTGCAAAAGGGATAAAAAAAACCAAGAAAAAGAATATGTTTACATCAAATATTTTTAAGAAATATATTAAAGCAATAAATACTAATAATTTGACAGCAATATGAAAAACCCAGAAATCAACACCAATTCTACTGAAAAAACTTTGTACAATTAAATATCCTGATTCCCTGTTTTTCAAGATCTTTTCAGCAATATCTATATTGTTATAATATATTTCATAATTATACCAATCTGTACCAGTCATATACCCAAAACACAGAAAAACAGCAATGAGTATCAATGCCCCATTCTCTACAAATTTTGGTAATTTAAAAAATGCAAGTATTAAACAAAATAATATGACCGATAAATAAATCAGCATGTATTTTCTATTAAATGATTATCCATAATTAACACATAAGCAACTATTATACGTTAATGTCCCCCTAAATCCCTCATTTCCAGCACAAGTTCCTACACACGGTGGCTTCTGTACGTGTAAAAAAAATAAGAAACTCGTGTTTTTTAGTTTGCAATAGTCCTCCTATCGGAACTTGTCCGACTTTTTCGGATTTAATGGGTATCGAGCTAAAAGCTTCTTAAATGCGGATAATCATATTCTGTTAACAACCTTATTCGTTAAGCCTTTTCACAACAAAACACCTCCTACTTTACTCTCATCCTCAACGCTATAAAACCTTGTGCTATACTATGTAAAAAATAACTTGCCAGTAGCGCATAAGCCAGCCCCAGAGCTCCCATTTGCATTTTTCCTACAAACAACAAAGAAAACAAAACAAGCCAAGTTGCCCAGAGCAAGTTGACTCCAAACCCAGTCCACATAATTCCTTTCGATGCGATTACCTGCCCGAAAACATTGTTTGCAGAAGAAATTACAACAGTTATTAAAAGTATCAGTAACGGACGGAAATCTGTGAATCCTTCTCCATAGAATTTATAAATAAAAGGGGAAAATAGAGCCACAACAACCGTAATTGCCAATGAAACTCCAATATTTATCACCAGATTGAATTTCAATAATTTGTCGTATTGATCCTTCGAGCTATTGTAATTCACATTAGTCAAAAGAGGTAAAATGATAGTACTCAATGATGTAGGAATAAACAAAACAACATAGTACCATTGCTCCGCCACATCAAAAATAGCCATTTCACCATAGTCAGACTGATCTATCAAATATGTTTTCGCCCACCATAAAACAGGAATAAAAACCAGTCCTTGCAAAATAGCAGGAAGAGAAAATTTAAAAAATACAGGTTTGGGGTTGAATCTATCTTCATATGCTCCTTTTGGAGCGCTGCGTGTAAGCTCTATGTCAGTTCTCAATGCAAAGTACAGCTGAAAAAGGAGTATAAAGCTTGCAACTCCCAATCCCAGAATCACTCCGTTAATTCCTCCAAAGTGCGCGCCCGCAACTACGCATACAAGTTGGATTAATCCATTGACAGCCGTGTTGATTCCCAACTTCTTAAACCGCTCAAAGCCACTAAGAGAGCCGGTTAGAACGGATGATAAAGTCATCAGAAATAATGCTGCTGCTCCGATTTTCAGTGCTTCAGAAAGATGAGTCGAATTTAATTGTCTTTCAGCTATAAAAGAGCTGAAGATAAAGACCAGAACAGAAAAAATCAGTCCAATCCATATTACAGTTCTTTGTGTAAACCGATAAACTTCATAAGCCATGTAAGGATTTGAAGTTCTGTATTTTGCAATGTATCTCGTTGCAGTAATTCCCATTCCTGCCGATGAGAAAATCAAAAACATCATCAGGGTAGAACGTACAATTCCTACTTGCCCGTACTCCTCTTTTCCTAAAATCCTGGCAACAAAAATAAATGCCAGTAATTGTAAAAACTTCCCGACTACGTTGCCGATTAATGTCCACGAAACGCCTTCAAACAGTCTTTTTGAGAGTGATGATTGGTTTGCTTTGGAGCTAATCAATGCTATGTATGTAGAAAGCTTTTTCACTCTATAATCAATCTTTTTAACAAAAACTCAATTACAACTTAGCAGCCAGATATTCTACAATTCTTCCTGAGCTTTTACCATCCCCGTAAGGATTGACCGCTTTTGCCATTTTATCGTAATATTCGGGACTTTCGAGCAAAAGGGATATCTCTGAAACTATCTTCTCCCTGTCTGTGCCAATTAACTTGACGGTGCCGGCTTCAACAGCTTCGGGGCGTTCCGTGGTATCACGCATGACCAGAACAGGTTTTCCCAGACCGGGTGCTTCTTCCTGAATTCCTCCGCTATCGGTCAATACGATTGAACTTTTTTCCATTAAGTAAATAAATGGCAGATAATCAAGCGGTTCAATCAGGAATAAATTTTCCGGAACCCGATTCTTAAATACAGCCGAAACTGCATTTCTAACGATTGGATTCAAATGCATCGGATAGACAAAATCGTTATCAGGATATTTCTGAGTTAATTCATCTAATGCATTGCAGATATTTTCAAATCCTTTCCCGAAATTCTCTCTTCTGTGTCCCGTAATCAAGACAAGTTTTCGCTTCCCAACTAATCTATCGAGTTTGTACCCGAAGTTTTCGATACGCTGCTCAACTTCCGCTACTAAATTATCATCAGATTTTATCTTGTTCAATACCCACAAAAGTGCATCAATCACCGTATTCCCGGTCACAAATATAGATTTTTCATCTACACCTTCCTGAAGTAAATTGTTTTTACTTAATTCAGTAGGTGAAAAATTGTAAGTTGAGATTCTACCTGTTATTTGCCTGTTCATTTCTTCAGGCCACGGACTGTAAATGTTGTGTGTGCGTAATCCGGCTTCAATATGCCCAACCGGTATCTGTTGATAAAAACCGGCTAACGCAGCAGCCATAGAAGTTGTTGTATCACCATGTACCAGCAAAATATCGGGTGTTGTCTTTTTCAATACATCCCTCATCCCCATTAAAACACGAGTCGTAATATCGTACAAATCCTGTCCCGATTTCATAATGTCCAAATCAAAATCAGGTTCTATCTGAAACAATCGAAGCACTTGATCAAGCATCTCTTGATGTTGTCCGGTGACACACACTATCGTTTCAAAATACGTATTTTCTTTTTGAAATTCCTTTACAAGAGGTGCCATTTTTATGGCTTCCGGTCGGGTTCCAAAAACAAGTAGTATTTTCTTTTTCATTATTAGAGTTTATATAACTTTGAATGTTGTGAAGTTGAATTTTAGTGTTTTAACCTCACAACTGCCCCTCTCTTTGCGGAAAAGGAAAATTTCCAAAAATGGAACTGTAAATTCTATCAATACAGGCGCTGTACTCCCCCCTTTTTCCGCATGGGGGAAGAGGTTATCAATTAGCTTCAATGACCGATTATAATTCACGTGTTATCATCTGTTGCAAAGCGTTAGGTAATGTTAAATCATAAATATAACAAATATTATGTGACTTAATTCGCATACTTCATGTGAACTACGTGAAAAGGAGTAATCGTCCAATCTATTATCGCAAATCCAATTTCATCCAAACTTTCTATACTCAAATCAATACTTCCCCACCTTATCTTCAATACTCACATCGCTCAGCGCGCTTTGAATTTTGAAATAGGCCATAACGCTTTCTGCACCGGCATCATAGCAGGCTTGCTGAGCTTGCTTGAATACGGCCATTATTTCGTCGTATGTACCCTCTACAACTGTTTCAAAAGGGCAGACTTTATACTTCAAGCCGGACTTTTGGATTACTTCGATGGCTTGGTCAACTATTTCGTAAGGATGTCTTGTTCCGCCGGATGGCAAAACTTGTAAAGAAGCGTTAATGATTCTATTCATAGGCCTGTAATGTTTAGATCACATGATGTTAGATTTAGTTGTATATCTTCTGTAAAATTGTTGACGTAGGTTAACATAAAGATAAACGTATAACCTGATTAAAAATTGCATATTTAGTTAGAAAAACGACATATAGTGGAAATATAAAAAAAACCCGATTTCTCGGGTTTTTATATTTTTTGACTTAATACTAAGATTAAGCCTCTTTTGAAGAGTCATCTGTTTTATCAGCTTCGGATGCATTTTCCGCTTTGGGCTCCTCTGCGGCAGGATTTTCATATGCTTTAGCTTCTTCCGCTTTCGGTTCCTCAGTTTTCGGATTTTCTTCGGCTTTAGCCTCTTCTGCATCGGGAGCATCCTCTGTGGTGGCTTCTGCTTCTGCTTCTGCTGCTTCTGCTCTTTTCGCGGCTAATTCTTTTGCTTTTGCTTTGTTGATGTCTTGTTCTGCTTTCAAACGTTGTTTAATGTCAGCTTGTTTTGCGGCATCAAGCTCTTCAATTGTTTTAGAAACAACTTTTTCTTTGTTTTCTTTCCAAGCGTTAAAGCGCTTTTCTGCTTCTGCTTCATCAAAAGCTCCTTTCTTTACGCCACCTTGCAAGTGTTTCATTAGCAAAACACCTTCTTCGGAAAGTATGTTGCGGGTAGTGTCAGTAGGTTGTGCACCTACATTCAGCCAATACAATGCACGGTCGAATTTTAAGTCAACTGTTGCCGGATTGGTGTTTGGATTGTACGAACCGATACGTTCGATAAATTTGCCATCACGTGGCGCGCGACTGTCAGCAATCACAATGTGGTAATATGCATACCCTTTGCGACCGTGACGTTGCAATCTAATTTTTACTGCCATTTTCTCGAAATGTTTTTAAAAAATTTGTAATATGATTATTAATCGCTTTTTCTCGAAAAGCGGATGCAAAGGTACGATGTTTTTTTGGAATCTAAAAATGGAAAAGAAATTTTAAAAATGAGAAACGGATAAGGTGTGCGAAAACGATAAAAAGTCAAGACTAACTCTATGTAAACTTTGACTAATCCCAAATAGCCGTTACAGATTTTTTAGGCAAAATTAAATTTTCTATTCGCTCAGAACCCAGGCATCAGAAAATTGTGGGGTATTTGCTCTTAAATGTTGCATGTAGCGGATTGCTTCCTCTTTAGTGGCGAAAGACTCGATAGCTACCCGATAGGTTTTTATCGGAGGTAGAATGTGAGCTTTGGTAAAATTCATTTTATTTAATGACGAAACAAGTCCTTCGGCTCCTTGCTGAGTTGCCATGCATGAAACAATTACGTGATGTTTCAAGTCCGAGTTTTCTGCTGCGGCTGCTTCCATTTTCTTTGTTTCAGAGTTTGGAATGCCGATAATAAGTGGTTTTACGGATTGCTCAACTTCTGTTTTTTGGGTAAAAAATTCGGTTGGGAGAAGATTTGCTAAGCTTTTAGTGGAATCTCCAATTTTTGGAGCAGCGAAAAATAATCCTACAGCAACAGCAGCCACAGCGGCATAGCGAGCTACTTTCTTAGCTGAAGGCAGTGTGAAGCTTATCACCTTATTTTCCGGTTTGTCGGTAGAAGCAGCGTAATGCAATGTGCTTAGGCCGTAGTTTGCCGGAGCCAGATGTTTCCCCACTGCCGGGGTGAAGATGATTTTCCGATTATCATCAATAGATAGTGACCCCAAATTGCCAATCTCAACTTTCTTTTTGCTCTTGAGTGAAGATTTTAAACTCTCTACTTGCTGATTAATGGAAGCTGTTGCTTCTCGGAAGCTAATATTTTCACTCCGAGAGATTTCAATGGCAAGCAGTCCGTCAGATGTCTTCATCAATGGATTGAAACTCACGGTGGTCAGAGGCGGCTGAATGCTTTCACTTGTAATCACAGCCGGTCTATATTGATAAACAAAACCACCCATTTCGGGCACAATAACATAATCATGCCTGCGAAGTAAAGTCTCGATATGACGGAAGATACTATCCATGATTTACAAAAGTAGGGATTTTCTTTTGAAATAAAAGAATTTTAATGCTAAAAGTTATTAACAAGTTTTAAATGTAACAAGACAGGGATATTTAAGGTCTGCTAAAAATGAGCGAATTTTTGCTCTATTTTTTTATCCAACTGCCATACATGTAGAAAATTTTGTTCAAAACCCTCGTGCTTTATCTATTCAAAATATCTTTATTTCTCTTAAAGTCAGTATGTTAAGGGCGATACAGCAGGTTCTGATTACTTTGGCGCTCTTACATACAAGAAGATTCCGATAGAAAGAAAAATAATATTTGGCAGCCACACGGCAAGTAAAATCGGCATGGCATTATTTACAGCAAATGTTGTGGACATGGTAGTGAAAATAACAAATAATGAGCTCAATCCAAGGCCAATGCCGAGATTGAGACCCATCCCACCTCGAATTTTTCGAGAAGACAGCGAAACGCCTATCAAAGTCATAATCAGTACTGAAATCGGGAATGAATATCGTCTGTAATACTCATCTTCAAAGGCTTGTACATTTCCGACTCCTCTGTTTTTTTGTTGATCTATAAAAGTCTTTAGTTCGTTCAAGTCAAGCTGAGGCGCTTCTTTGGCTGTAATAAAAAACTCATTAGGTCGTACTTGAATCAGCGTGTCCAGTTCACTTCCCCGAGTCAGTTTCTCGCGCATTCCGTCGAATTCCCTGTGGACATAATTCTTGACAGTCCAATGATAAAGCGAATCCCACACAACTGTTTGAGCGGTCAAACGAGATACCAGCGTTTTGTCTTCAAATTTTTCAAGTGAGAATGAATATCCGGTATTTGAACTAATTTCGTAACGCTCAATGTACATAATCACTCCTTTTTCGATTTCCATTTGTACATTTCGGGTGTTGTCGGTTTTGAATTCCTCGATATATTTATTCTCAAATTCCAGTAACCCCTTGGTTGATTGCGGGATGATATATGCTCCCAACACAAAAGCCAGCAGTGTGATTACCATCGCTGAAATAAAGTAAGGACGCATCAATCGGTTGAAACTTACACCACTGGATAGAATGGCGATAATTTCAGTGTTGTTTGCCATTTTTGAAGTGAAAAATATCACTGAAATAAATGTAAACAGTGGCGTGAACATGTTGGCATAAAACGGAATAAAATTGAGATAGTAGTCAAATACGATTACTTTCAGTGTGGCGTTGTGCTCATAAAAGTCATCGATTTTTTCCGTAATGTCAAAAACAACCGCTATACTTAAAATCAAGATAATGGAATAGAAAAATGTCCCCAAGAATTTCTTGATGATATAAATATCTATTTTTTTTAATCCGATTTTCTGGTAATTCATAGTTGTCTTTGGTGAATCTAATTCTTAAGTTTGAAAACGAAAAGTTCTCAGAGCATGGAACTCATAGCCTGTGTCCTAAAATGAATACCATTTCTCTTTTCCAGGTTATGAAATCTCCCGCTTCGATGTGTTTGCGCGCTTCATCTACAAGCCACAGGTAGAATGCCAGATTATGTACCGAAGCAATCTGCATTGCCAACAGCTCTTTGCTTATAAATAAATGTCGGAGATAGGCTTTTGAATGGATTTTATCAACAAGCGCGGTTCCAAATTCATCAATGGGTGAAAAATCATTTTTCCACTTTTCATTCCGCATATTCATAATTCCTTGCGAAGTAAAAAGCATGCCGTTACGTCCGTTTCGAGTCGGCATAACACAGTCAAACATATCCACACCACGTTCAATTGACTCTAAAATATTAATCGGTGTACCTACACCCATCAAGTAGCGTGGTTTGTCTTTTGGCAAAATTTCATTGACAATTTCCACCATTTCGTACATCACTTCTGCGGGTTCGCCCACAGCCAAACCTCCGATGGCATTGCCTTCCCGTTCTTGTGAGGCGATAAATTCAGCAGATTGTTTTCTCAAATCTTCATAAACACACCCTTGTACAATCGGGAAAAATGTTTGGGAATAACCGTATTTCGGTTCGGTTTCATCAAATCGCTTCACTCCTCTCTCCAACCATCTGTGTGTCAGCTCCATCGACTCCTTTGCATAGTTGTAATCGGCGGTTCCGGGCGTGCATTCATCTAATGCCATAATGATATCAGCGCCGATACTTCGTTGGATATCAACAGTTCTCTCCGGGGTGAAAAGATGCTTGCTTCCATCGATATGTGAACTGAAAGTGACTCCTTTTTCATGCATTTTTCGTGTTTCGGAGAGCGAAAACACTTGATAACCACCGCTATCCGTAAGAATGGGCCCATCCCAACTGTTGAACTTATGCAGTCCGCCTGCTTGTTCTAAGATTTCTGTCCCTGGTCGTAAATAAAGATGATATGTGTTTCCTAATATAATTTCAGCCTTTATTTCCTCTTTCAGCTCTTGTATATGAACACCTTTCACACTTCCTGCCGTCCCGACCGGCATAAATATGGGTGTGCGAATTTCGCCGTGATCGGTTGTAATCAATCCGGTACGAGCATTGCTTTTTGGATCGGTATGTAGTACTTTGAAATTCACGCTAAAAAATTTTCTAATATCTTTTGTCCCATTTTGCCGGATTTTTCGGGATGAAATTGTACGGCAGAGAAATTGTTTTTCTGTATTCCGGCACTGTATTCAAGCCCGTAATAGGTCAGAGCAATGCTGAAATCACATTTTTCTACATAGTATCCGTGGACAAAATACATATATTCTTCTTCTGAAATACCATTAAATAAGTTGGATTTCAGATTATAAATTGTATCCCAGCCGATTTTCGGGATTTTCATTCCGAGCTCTGGAAATCGTTTCACTTTTTGATCAAAAATTCCAAAACAAGTTGTGTCATTTTCTTCCGAATAGCTACACATCAATTGCATCCCGAGGCAGATACCCAAAACCGGTTGTTTCAAGTCTTTAATGACTTTGTCTAACGCTCTTGCTCTCAAATATTGCATTGCTGAGGATGCTTCACCTACTCCGGGAAAAATGACCCGATCGGCAGTTTTGATTTTTTCTTGATTGTCGGTTATCTCGGCGTTCACACCCAGTCTTTTCAGCGCTAAGTCTACCGAACGAATATTCCCGGCATTGTATTTTATAACGACTACGTTCATCCTTTCAATTTGAAAGTGCAAAAGTATAAAACAAATTTCTTTTAACAATCTATTTTAATGATTGTTTTGACATTGACTAAGGCAAATCGGATTTGTCTTAATAAAAATCAAACCAGACAGACTATGAAGCCGGCATTGTTCAATTATCTGTCATTTGAAGTTTCGTGTTTTCAATACGTAGTTTTCTACAAATCAATTTATTTCCCACAAATTTAAGAAATATAAGTAGTAGTCTCAGCTTTTTTGAATAAATTTGTAGTTTAGAAATAAAAAAATCAATTTAGCGTTTTATTTTAATAGAGTCATAGCGTAGCAAATCACCCCGCGATTTCAGTTTGTGTTTTTCTCTCTTTTTTTGTTTATGCATAAAAAAAATCTTCATAATTTCCCAAGTATATTTGTCGGAATCTTAATTTCGATATTCTTTTTTCATTCCTGTATCGATGAGAGCATATCTACCGATCCGAGTTTAAGACTTGCATTTTCAAAAGACACAATGTTTTTTGATACTATTTTCACGACAATTGGGAGTTCTACGGCAAAAATAAAAGTTTATAATCTAAACGAAAAAAATCTGCAAATTTCAGCAATCGGGCTGGGTGGTGGAGCTGAATCGCCATACAGTATTAATGTTCAGGGTGTTTTAAATCCGAATAATCAGTTTACCAATGTTGAGTTGAGAGCTAAAGACAGTCTGTATATTTTTGTGGAAGTGAAAGTTGATCCGCTGAATGTGAATTCCCCGGTTTTTATAGAAGATTCCATAGTTTTTCTGACGAATGGAAATCAACAAGCAGTGAAACTTTTGGCTTACGGGCAGGATATGGTTGTTTTTAAGAATAAAAAAATTCTGAACGATACGATATTATCCGCTGAAAAACCTTATTTAATTTATGGAGATTTGGAGGTGGACACGGCAAAAACACTTACGCTTGAACCCGGAAGCAAACTCTATTTCCACGCCGGTGCAAGTCTGGTTGTGTACGGAAATTTAATTGCTGAAGGAACAATTATCGCCCCTATACTTATGCGTGGCGATAGGACAGACAAACTATTTGAAGAAGTACCATATAATTACGTTTCGAATCAATGGGGCGGGATTTTGTTGTTATATAAAGAAGGGAATCACAAACTCAATTATGTCCGAATGAACAGCGGATATGTGGGAGTTTATTTTTCGAATTCCGACCGACGTTTTCGCCCAAGACTGGAAATCAATAATTCTCGGATTCATAATTTCCTGAAATATGGTTTAGTAGTTCAAAACGGCGATGTGCTGGTTACCAATACAGAAATTTCGAACACCGGAGCTTATTCCGTATTTTTGAACGGCGGAAAGCATACATTTATCCATAGCACCATTGCCAATTACTTTAACAGCACCAACATCCTGATGCAGCCTTCGGGTAAAGAGGGTAACGCAGCGTTGATGATAATGGAATTGAATAAAATCCTTCCGATGGAGTCGATCTTCCAAAACTGTGTGATTTCAGGAAGTAGCAACGAGGAGTTTCAGATTTTAAGCCGCTTTGCCGATCGATATAACGGCGTTTTCACCAATAGCTATATTCGGAAAACTGAACCTGAACCGATTCCGCCGATGTTTACCGATATAAAATGGTATAATTTGAAAGATACAGTCTTTGTCAATTCTTATTTTGACAGGGAAAAGCTTGAGTATTACAACTTTATGCTTGATTCACTATCTCCGGCTCGGGACATTGGCGACTATAATGTGGCGCTGCAGTATCCGACTGATATGAATGGAAACAGCCGTTTGGAAGATGGGAAACCCGATGCGGGAGCCTACGAGTGGATAGGGAAAACGGGAACACCATAATCAGCCTGTGGTAGATCGATTTTCTCGGTTTAGGTTTTTGCAGGTTTTGTTATTTTTGTCAATAGCAGTGTTTTATTAATCAAAATATTTCTGACGGTAATTGATATGAAACAGCCATTTAAGATAA
>LSQX01082832.1_pt3 | contig 16378 bp, 10 predicted proteins | sample 654561 | NCBI WGS metagenome assembly LSQX01 (sample SAMN04489861, study PRJNA283612) | anaerobic digester metagenome | isolation source: 4 biogas reactors fed with cattle manure at either 37C or 55C with and... | place: Denmark: Kongens Lyngby | collected 2014 | reverse complement strand
GCTGCGTTTCGTCCACCCCCGCGCAAACCGGCAGCTGGATCTTAAAGCACCCCTGCCTGAAGACATGCGGTCGATTTTGAAAAAACAGCTAGTATTTCCTGGGTGTGACAGGAAATAAGTTTCGAAGTGCGAATATAAACCATAAGGCTATACTTGAGGAGGGGTAGCGTGAAAAAGGCAGCAGTTGCAGCACTAGTTCTGTTAGCTCTTACTGTCTCAGTCCCGGCAGCAGCGTTTGAATTGAGTGGTGGGCTATGGTCTGTTTCCGAACAAGAACTGATCCCTGCAAATCAGATTGAGAATGTCTATAGAGCTAATCTGACTTTAGTGCGGATTGGGCCGCTGCGCTTGACAGGCAGCGCGCTGTACGGCGGCAAACTGAACCACATCGCCGATTTTTTGGATCTGATGCGGAAGGACTTGGACGAGGCGGCGTTGGTTGAACTGGACGATTTTTATGTCCTGGGAGGCGTTTCCGGCAAGGTGCGGATCGACTGGCCTGTCTACAGTAGGCTGGCGGTAATCACCAGTGTGGGCTACGATGTCATGGGCAGTATAAGCAAGCAGGGAGACACAGCCGATGACGTAGTCGGCGGGCTTTACGGCGGCATCACCTACGGCGCCGGGCTCGGTGTGGAGATTGCTCCGGGATTGAAATTGGCGGGGATCTATGAGTATACACCGGCGGTCAAAAGCCTTTTCGGCAGCGAAGACAGCGGCAAGATCCAAGCGGTTGATGTCAGCATCGAATACCAGATTCCCATAGTTCTGGCAAGAGCCGGTTACCGCTTCCAGTCCTTAGACCTGGATCATGCATCCGGCCATCGTCTCAGTGGCTTTTATGTCGGGGTAGGCATTCATTTTTAAGCAAAACAAACAACAAAGCCGGAGGATGACCTCCGGCTTCTTATTTGTCCGCAGAGGGAATTGCTGTGAAGCTCTTTATTTTCCACGCTGATCCATCACGGAAGTATCCGAACTCCAGCCTTAAGGACGATCCACTTTCAGTCTGAACCAAAAACACAACGCGCTGGCGGTCCTCATTGACAGCGGCGGCAATCCACTCAAGCAGGCCGTGGGTTTGCTGCAGAAAACTGAGTACAGCGATTCTGGCTCCTGCCATGTGATGATCGAGCCAGGCTAGATCCAAGGCCGCCAAGGCTTTGGCCAAATCGGTGGCCCACTGTTTTAAGGCTGAGTCTGTGATCTGTTCGAGAAACTCATATTCAGCCGGGATTTGGATGAAAGACCTCATCAGCCAGTCTCCCGACTCCATGCTCCAAACCACCACAGCTTTGGATAAAAGCGTCTCGCCGTAGTAAAACTCTGTGTCGGCCAATACCCTTGGAAACTCCATTTGTGCGTTCACAACCTGGGCTGCGATTGCGTCGTCCGGCCCCGGATGGTTGAGAAGATAATCAAGGAATTGGCTGCGGTGAGGGAGATCCTTGCTGACCAGGAGTTCCAACGCGCCGCGGTCACGGGCGGCAAGCGCCTCGGCAAAATGATTCACAGCATCCGTAAGTTCCGGAGGAAGGATAACAGTCTCTTCTGGTTCTTCGACCGGGAGCGCCGGAGGAGAAGGTGGTTCGACTGGCTGGTCAACCACTTCCGGCGTTTCGGGCGGCTGTTCCGGCTCTTCATGCTCCTCTTCAGGTTCAATTTCGGACACAGGCTCGTCGTCGCCAAACCAGACCACGGGATATGCTTGACCCGATATTCTAAAGGTATATGTGGTGAAAGTCCCCTGGCGTTCTTCAACAAGTGTGCCGTTCATCCTGGGGACATATGCCTGCGGCAGGGTGATCTTGATTTGGCAATCGCCTATGTCCAAACCGGTGAATTCTGGAAACCACAGCAGCCGTCGGTTCAAGGTCTTGTCCGGCAGCAGATCGTAGTTCAGCAGAAAACCCTCATAGCTAATTTCCAGGATTTCTCCCGGTTGACTGGGAGCCATGCGGACGACGACCGCAGTGCTGGTGCCGGCACGGTCAACCTCATAGGCCACCAGTCCCGGAATCCACAAGGATGTCACCTGGGCATTGGGAAACAAGGTGAACGCTGCCGTTTCCAAGTCCCCGGGCATGGGGAACCGGGCGTTAACCCTGATAAAACCTTGTTCAGGGACGAAAAAGGCCTCAATATAAGCTGGTTCGCCGGCACGCGCCGAGCCGCCGGCCACAGTCACACACAGGAGAATCACGCCGATAAAGCCCCAGAGTCTCAACGACAAACCCCCTTATGATCCATTATTACATTTCTTGGATCGCCGCAGGAATCCTTCCGCCGAACTAGTAACATTCGGCTGGAACCACCAAGAACACTGTTGTTTTTTTCCTCAGAACCTGATATAATGCTGATGTGCACAGATTTGTGTACAGATTCTGAGGGAGGTACACCATGCATCCGTATATTGAGCATGTCAATCCAAACCTAGGCGAGTTGCTGACTAAAATTGGACTCGACAAGTGTTTTGTCAAAGGCGAAGGCTGCCATCTGTATGATCAGGACGGCAATACATATCTGGACTTGATCGCTGCTTACGGCGCCCTGCCGTTTGGCTTCAATCCACCGCAAATCTGGGAAGCGATCCGTCAAGTGGAAGCGTCCTGCGAACCAAGCTTTGTGCAGCCATCGCTGTTGGCGGCAGCCGGCGCGCTGGCCCGGCGCTTGCTTGAGCTTGCTCCCTGGATGGGCAAAGTCACATTTGCCAACAGCGGGGCGGAAGCAGTGGAGGCCGCTGTCAAACTGGCCCGCGCCAAGACTGGGAAGAAAGGGATTGTGTCCGCTTTCAACAGCTTTCACGGAAAGACGCTTGGAGCTCTTTCCGCCACAGGCAACAGTAGTTACCAGCGGGCTTTCGGAGCCCCGGTGGAAGGGTTCCGCTTTGTGCCCTACGGAGACATAGAGAGCCTGCGGCGGCTTCTAGCGGCGGAAGCAGACGATTTGGCGGCGGTGATCCTTGAGCCGATTCAAGGTGAAGGAGGCATCGTCGAACCTCCCATCGGTTATTTGCCGCAGGTGCGGGAACTGTGCACGCAATACGGGGTACTGCTGATCTTCGATGAAATCCAGACCGGCTTGGGCCGCACAGGTCTGATGTTCGCCAGTCAAGCCGAAGATGTCAAGGCCGACATCATGACGCTGGCCAAGGCGCTGGGCGGCGGGCTGGTGCCCATTGGTGCTGTGCTTTGCACTGACGATGCCTATTCTGAGGAATTTGCCACCAAGCATTCATCGACATTTGCCGGAAACACTATCGCCTGTCGTGTCGGGCTAAGAGTGCTGGATCTGTTGACCCAGGACGATCAGCGGTTGGTGAAAGAGGTGGCCCGCAAGGGCAGTGTTTTCAAGCAAGGCTTGGAAGCGATCAAGGCTAAATATCCACAGGTTGTCAAAGGTGTGCGGGGCCGCGGACTGATGCTGGGGCTTGACTTCGGCGGTACCAGAGATCCCTATCACAACAGTATGATCGGAATTATGGCCGAGCAAAAGGTGCTGACGCCGATCATAGCAAGCCACTTGCTCAATGTGGGGCGGGTGCGGGTGGCTCCGACTCTGAACGGCGCCAGTGTGATCAGAATCGAACCGCCGCTGGTTATTTCTGATCAGCAGATCGACTATGCCCTGGAAGCTATCGAGCGCACAGCCGCCATCCTAGCCCAGCGCAGCACAGCCGCCTTGACAAGCCATTTGGTTCCTGGTTCCGCCAAGGCTGAGATCACACCGCTGGCCTCTGTGGAGCCTTCGGCTTGGGCTCAGCCAGAACCGGGCGACGGCCGGTTTGCCTTTCTGGTCCATCCCTTGAATTTGCAAAACTACGCCGACTACGATCAAAGCCTGAAAGCGTTCACAGCTGAGCAGCTTTCGGACTTGGCCGAGAGGTGGGCCGATATGCTGGATCCGTTCGTCCTCTCCAGGGTGCGGGTTGTTTCGCAGACACAAAAGGCGGCTACCGGCGACTTTATTGTTGTGCCCTACACTGCGGCGGAGTTGATCCAGATGCCGCGGGAAAAGGCAGAGGATGTGATTGTCCAGGCTGTCCAACTGGCGGTCGAGCGGGGAGCGGAAATTGTAGGGCTGGGTGCGTACACGTCTGTGGTCACAGGCGGCGGAAGGTCGCTTCTAAAGCATGTCTCAGTTCCAATTACGACAGGCAACAGTTTTACAGTCACCTCGGGTGTGGATGCGCTGATGATCGGCGCCGAGAAACTGGGACTGGCACTGCATCAGGCAGCTGCCGCAGTCATCGGGGCCGGCGGGGCGATCGGCAAGGCGTCAGCCCTGCTGTTGGCGGAACAGGTGGCCCGCCTAGTCCTGATCGGCAATCCGCAGCGCCCGGAAAAACATAGGCAGAGGATGCTCAATGCAATGGCGGATATGTACCGCTATCTTCGGGAGCGGAAGGAACAGGGAGTCACCTATGCCGCGGGGAGCATCGGCGCCTATGTAAACAGCCTGAAGGATCTGCCGCCCCTTGATGCTCCGGTCCGTGAGTGGGTCGAGTATGTCGAGGGCGATCTCAATAACCCTGATTGCCCGGTGGCGGTAACCGTCGACCTCGAACGAAGTCTTCCCGAAGCTGACCTGATCCTGGCGGCCACCAGCAGCCCCGATGCTTTGATCACTCCAGAGTTGGTCAAACCAGGAGCGTTGATCTGCGATATGTCCCGTCCCGGCAATGTCAGTCCCGATGTTTTGGAGAAGCGCCCTGACGTGCTGGTGATCGATGGAGGAGTGATCGAGCTGCCGGGGAAACCGGATTTGGGCTGGAATTTCGGCTTTGACAAAGGCTTGGGTTACGCCTGCATGTCTGAAACGATCATCCTGGCTCTGGAAAAAATCTATGCCAACACAAGCATCGGCGCAGACTTAAACCTGGAATACATGAACCAACTGAAGGAATACGCTGCCGTTCACGGTTTCAGGCTTGCCGGCTTCCGCAGCTTCGATCTGCCGCTGCCGGACAGTGTGTGGCAGCGGGTAGTGGCTGCCAGGGAATCCTTGATGAAAAGTGAACCTATGTCAATTTGACACAGGTTCTTTGCGTCATTCATGTTGTTTTTCTCAATCCGGAGCCTGTGTCTGTCCGGATGTGGTATTTTTTGTACTGCATCGGCGACAGGTGGGTGAACTGTTTGAACACTCGGCAGAAGTGTGTATGGCTCTCAAAACCAACTTGTTCCGATATAGCGCTGATGGGCATTCCTGTGGAGAGGAGCAGTTGCTGGGCAGCCTTGATTCTGGTGTTGTTCAGGTATTCTGTCAGTGTCAGGCCGGTTACCTGTTTGAACATCCTGCTGAGATAATATGGGCTGATATAGAATTCGTGCGCGATCTTGGCCAGGGTCAACTTCTCCTGGTAGTTCTTTCTGATGTATTGGATAATCCTGTGGATGGTATGGTAGGTGGGGTTGAGATCGCTGAAATAATGCGGCGCCAGGTCGAAATTAAGCTGGTTGGCGAAAAGCAAGAGTTCGGTGAGGAGTATCTGTTGGTACAGGTTCTTGTTGGGATGCTGCTGGATAAAGTCTGAGGCCATTTTTTTCAGCAGCGATTCCATGAAGTTCTGCTGCGACACTGTAAGGTGGATGACCTTCGCTTCATGGTAGAAGCAGCTTAGAAGTTCCTGAAGCTGAGCCTTGGCGAGCATCTGCTCCAGGAAATCTTCAGTAAAATAGACTACATAGCGGGCATGGGAGCCGACGCTGTTGTCGGCGTCGGTTGTCCGGTGGATGTACCCTTTGGCGATGAAAACCAAGTCTCCTTGATGGACATGGTAGATTTGGTCTTCGATGAAATAGAACCGGTCGCCCGACACCAGATAATATACTTCATAATGATTATGCTCATGCTTGCGGGGCATGGAGTAAGAAGTGTCCAGTTTATTGTACAGCACTGCGAACCTGACTCCGCTCATACAATGATCCCTCCGTCCAGTATCATAATTGTACCACACATCCATTCGAAAGGCAAAAAATGTTGAAAGTGTTAGTATTTGGCAAAAGAAGTAAAGAAACTTATCTTTCCTTGCGTTATAATAGTTAGCGATCGGTGGTTCCTAACTAGAAATTAACAGGAATTTAAGATCAATTGTCGAATGTGGTACAGTGTGATACTGTTTAACAGCCCAATGTAGGCAGAAAAGGGGTAGATTAGGACATGAACAAGCGTGCCGCTGCGTGGTCGGTAATCATTATCTGTTTCGCACTTGCCATCTCTGGCCTGATTTACGCGCAGGATCCCGCAGGCCTGGAACCGGGTGCCGCTGAGCTTCCAGATGTTGTGGAAGAAGCTGCGCCGGACGGCGCCGAACCAGAGCCGGAAGCCATTACTGCCTATGTTAGGGAAAGAAATTACCATGAATACCTTGCCCGATTCCCGAATGCGGCAAGGCCCGATGTCACAATCGTAATTCCTGCGGTGGAATACTCCAGTTCCGACATGGAGCTGAGCACAGTGTCCGGTTTGGGCGGATATGACCGGGAAGTCCTGCTTACCCGTGAATCGGGGTATGTGGAGTGGGCTTTCGAAGTCCCGCAGGCTGGTTTGTATAATATCGCCATTGAATATTATCCTATGCCCGGGCGGGGCGTCGATATTGAGCGAGAACTCTGGATTAACGGCGAACGCCCCTTCAACAACGCCCAGTACCTGGAATTCAACCGGGTATGGGGCGATGAAGGTCCGTTTCTGGTAGATTCGTTCGGCAATCAGATCCGCTCCCGCCAGGTTGAAAAACCGATGTGGATTTACAAGGCAGTGCAGGATCCAATCGGCTATGAGCAGGAACCGTACCTGTTCTATTTCGAGGAAGGAGTAAACATTATTCGCTTGGTGTCCCGCATGGAGCCGATGGCCATCGCTGAGATCAAGATCTACCAAGAGCCTCGCATTCCCACATACGCCGAGGTGCTGCAGTGGTATGAGCAGCAGGGGTTCAAGCCTGTGGAGGGCATTTCCCTCACAGTCGAGGGACAGGAGAGCACGCTCCGTTCGTCGCCCACATTGTTCCCTGTTTCGGACCACGGGGATCCGACAGTGACGCCGTATCATCATGCGGAAATCCGTCTCAACGCCATCGGCGGTTACCGCTGGTCACAGCCGGGACAGTGGATTCGTTGGGAAGTCGATGTCCCGGAAGCGGGTTTGTACAAGATTGCCGTAAAAGCGAAACAGGATCAGAAAATCGGCGCTTTCAGCACCCGCAGGCTGTACATCAACGGCGAAGTCCCCTTTGCCGAAGCGGCAGCGATTCCATTCTACTACTCTACATATTATCAGATGAATGTCATCGGTGATCCTAAAACACAGGAACCGTACCTTTTCTATTTCCCTGCCGGCAAGAACGAGATCACTCTTGAGGTGGCACTGGGGGATGTGGCCCAGGTGCTCAGCCTCACGGAGGAGCATCTATATGAGCTGAACACTATTTACCGGCGGATTATTATGATCACCAGCGGCAACCCGGATCCGATGCGCACTTATGAGCTGGACAAGCGGATTCCAGAGGTGATCGAGCAGATCGGCCGCCAGGCGCAGATTTACCAGAGTCTCGCCCGGCAATTTGCCGACGAGTCGGGAATGGAAGGTGAGCATACGCAGGCGCTGACCCAGATCTCTTTCATCCTCGGCCGGATGTATGGGGACACGGATCGGATCCCGCGGCTGTTGAGCGAGTTTAGAGATAATCTTGGTTCTCTCGGGCAATGGGTGGCGCAAATGAGGGAGCAGCCGCTGCAGATCGATTATATGATCATAGCATCTCCTGAGCAGAAACTGCCCAGAGCCGAGCCGACATTCTGGCAATCGCTCCTGCATGAGATCAAAGCGATCATCGCATCGTTTTACCGCAATTATGACATGGTGGGTAATCTCGGGGATCCTGAAGGGATTGACGAAACCAGAGAACCGCTGACTGTTTGGATTGGTTCAGGGAGGGACCAGGCGCAGGTTCTCAAGCAGATGATCGACAATGAGTTCAGCCCTCAAACCGGCATTCCTGTGAAGCTGCAGTTGGTGCCTAACTTGAGCCAGCTCTTGATTCAAGCCGCCATCGCCGGGACTGCTCCTGATGTGGCCATCGGCTTGCAGACGCAGGACCCGGTCAATTTCGGCATGCGCGGAGCCCTGTACAATCTGGCTCAGTTTGACGATTTCGAGCAAGTCATGGAAGATTTCATGGTCAGTTCATATGTCCCTTACACTTTCCGGGACAATGTGTGGGCGGTGGCAGCCCAGCAGTCGTTTCCAATTATGTTCTATCGCAAAGATATTCTGGCGGAGTTGGGCATAGATATACCTCAGACGTGGGACGACGTTTACCGGATTCTGCCCATTCTGCAGAAGAACAACATGTCCATAGGTATCGGTTCGGGAATCTTCTACACAATGCTGTATCAACGCGGTGAATTGGTTTACAAGCCTGACGGTGTGGAGAGCAATTTGGATTCGGAGGTCGCCATACAGACCTTCACTGAATTGACTGAGCTGTTCAACTTATATGGCCTGTTGATCACGTTTGATTCTCAAAACAGGTTCCGTTTTGGTGAAATGCCCATTGTGATCGATGACTACGGTTTGTACAACCGCTTGGTCGTGTTCGCTCCAGAGCTGAGAGGAGAGTGGGGCTTCGCCCTGATTCCCGGTACGCGGCAGCCCGACGGCACGATCAACCGGACGGTCATGGGCATTATGGAAGGAAGCCCCATGTCTGTCCAACTGTCAGGAATCCAAGGCCCAGCGACTGGCATTTTGTCCACGACTTCTGATCCGGAAGCTGCTTGGGAGTTCGTCAAGTGGTGGATCAGTGAAACGACTCAGCTGCAGTTCGGGCGGGAACTGGAAAACCTGATGGGAGCGGCGGCACGCTATCCGACAGCTAACCTGAAGGCTTTCGCCCAGCTGCCGTGGACAGCCGAAGAGCGGCAGATCCTTATGGAACAGTGGCAGTGGGTGGAAGGCGCGCTGGAGGTGCCGGGCGGGTACTATATGGGCCGGATGTTCGATTGGGCTTTCCGTTCTGTCGTCACCAGCGACAATTTCACATCGCCCCGGGAAACGTTGATTAAGTATAACATGGATATCAACTATGAGCTGCGGTTGAAGAGACAGGAATTCGGCCTGGAGCTTGAGTTGGATCAGATTCCGCAGGAGTATATCGACCTCTTCTGGTCGCGGTTCACCCATATTCCGCGCAAGGATCAGTATTGATAACTAACGATGGGGGAAGCAAAATGAGTTCAGTTGTGCGCAAGCGTTCCCAAATTGGAGTAGAAGCGAAACAAAGCAGGTTTTCGGCTGTGTTCAAGGAGATGCGGGCCTACAAAATGTGCTATCTCTTCATCGCGCCGTATGCCATTTTATTCGTGGTCTTCACGGTTGTGCCTGTGGTGATGGCCATTCTGCTGAGTTTCACCTATTTCAACATGCTCCAGCCGCCGCAGTGGGTCGGGATGCATAACTACATCCGCCTGTTTCTGGAAGACGAGGTTTTCCTGATTGCTGTCAAAAACACATTGATCTACGCGGCGATCACCGGGCCAGTCAGCTATCTGCTCTGCTTTGTGACAGCATGGCTGATCAACGAACTCAAGCCTAAAGTGAGGGCGGTTTTGACGCTGCTGTTCTATGCCCCGTCCATTTCCGGCAACGCCTATGTAATTTGGCGGGTGATTTTCAGCGGCGATACTTACGGCATCGTCAATGGATTTTTGCTGTACTACGGCTGGATAAACGCGCCGATCCAGTGGTTGCTGGATCCTGACTGGATTATGCCTATTGTGATACTGGTCGTACTTTGGATGAGCCTGGGCACAGGTTTTTTGGTGTTTGTCGCCGGCCTGCAGGGGCTGGATCCCAGGCTGTACGAAGCCGGCGCCATCGACGGAGTCAGGAACAGGTGGCAGGAGCTGTGGTACCTCACTCTGCCTCAAATGAGGCCCTATTTGATGTTTGGTGCAATCATGACCATCACATCTTCGTTCACGGTCGCAGGAGAGATCTCAAACCTGGTGGGCTTCCCCAGCACGGATTACGCCGCCCACACCATAGTCCAGCATTTGCAGGATTACGGCACAATCCGCTTTGACATGGGATATGCTTCGGCGATTGCGGTGATCTTGTTCTTTATGATGGTTGTGTCGCAGCGAGTGGTTCAGAAGCTCCTGAACAAAGTCGGCGAATAGGAGGAAGAGAAGATGGCATCAAGGTTCAGCATCAGAAAAACCCGTTTGTCCCGTTCCACGGGCGGAGATATTGTCATCATTCTGTTTCTGTTGATCGGCGGAGCCTTTATGGTGATCCCCATGATCCTGATCATCAGCAACGCGTTCAAACCGTTGAATGAACTCTTCTTGTTCCCTCCTCGCCTGATTGTGCGCAACCCAACCACCAAGAACTTCCACGACTTGATGGTGATGATGGCCCAGTCCTGGGTACCTTTCGGCAGGTATCTGTTGAACTCGCTGATCATCGTTACGTTAGGCACATTGGGCAACGTGTTTTTCGGTTCATTGGCGGCATATGTGATCTCAGTGCGCAGAGTCCCTGGGACCAAGACATTCATGAGCATAGTGGTCTTGTCGCTGATGTTCACCTCTGAAGTAACCCGGATCCCGAACTATGTCACCATCGCTTTTTTGGGCTGGATTGACTCGTTGAGGTCAATTATCATCCCCCGGTGGTCGGCACCCTTGGGACTGTATCTTGTGAGCCGGTTCATCGAGGGCATGATCGACCGGTCGCTGATTGAGGCTGCCGAGATCGACGGTGCGGGTGATTTCCGCATCTACTGGCAAATTGTGATGCCGAATATCAAGCCGGCATGGTTGACTATGATCATTTTGAGCTTCCAGGAATTGTGGCGTACTCAAGGTGGCCATTACATCTACTCCGAACAGCTTAAGACCCTGCCCTACGCCTTGAACCAGCTTGCAGCCCAGGGCGGTGTGGCCAGGCAAGGCGTTCAGGCTGCTGTTACTTTGATTATGATGATTGTCCCCATCATTGTGTTTTTGATCAACCAGAGCAAGATCGTGGATACTATGGGGCACTCAGGGATGGCGAACTAATCTTGGAGGACGGAGTGAGGAACTTGAAGCTGTGTAAGGCCCTTCTGCTGGCATGCATACTGGTGGTGGCGGCATTCGCGCCTGCATACGCCGTGCCGTACGAAACGTACACGTATGATTACTGGAACAATCCTGTGCCTTCTCCTCACGCATATGTACCGATTCGGGTCGTGGATGGCCAAATGTTGGGGATTGGTGGTTTCAAGACACCTCAGGACATTTATGCCATCAATGATCATATCTATGTGGTCGATTCAGGTAACAACCGCATTGTCCACTTGACCCGCGACTGGGAAGTGGTCAGGATTGTCGACGGTTTTGACAATGAGGGTAAGCGGGATACATTCAAAAATCCCAGGGGCATTCACGTCACACCAGAGGGCGGCATGTACATCGCCGACCGGGACAACAGCCGGATCGTGGTCCTGGACAGCGACGGCAATCTGCAGCTGATCGTTACCTCGCCCGCCGAATCCCAACCGGAGTACTTTACAAGCGATTTCCGTTTTCGGCCTGACAAAATCGGCGTAGATCAATACGGTACTATTTATGTGGTATCCGCCGGTGTTTACGACGGTATCATGGAGTTTGACATCAACGGTGAGTTTCAGGGGTTTGTGGGAGCTCCCCGCGTCCATCCCACAACATGGGACTATGTCTGGCGTTTGATAGGCACAAAAGAGCAGAAGGACCGCATGAAGCTGTTCCTGCCGGTGGAACACAGCAACATCCATGTGGACTACCGGGGGTTTGTCTACGCGACAGCCGTCGGCGGTGAAATCAGTGCGGAGGATAAGATCCGGCGGATTAACACCGCAGGCCAGGATCGGTTGATGCGGATACCCGGTTCACCGCCGATTGGTGATTTTCCCGATGTCACCACTTCTGTTTTTGTGGATGTGATCAGCCGCGAAAACGATATATATTCGGTGCTGGACAGGGCGAACGGAAAGATTTTCACTTACAACGCGTCCGGGCATCTGCTGTATGCGTTCGGCGCGATTGGGGAAGTTCAAGGGACCTTTTCCAATCCTGCGGCTTTGACTGAACTGGATCAGCATTTGCTGGTGGTCGACGCGATCAAGAACAACATCACAGTGTTTGCTCCCACTGAATACATGAAGCTGATCCACAATGCCATCGCCTACTATTCGAGAGGAGACTACGACGCGGCCACGGAGACCTGGTACCGGGTGCTGGAGCTGAACTCCAACTTTGACCTAGCCTATACCGGCATCGGCAACGCGCTGTTCATGCAGGGAAAATATGCCGAAGCCATGAGCAATTTCAGGCTTGCGAACGATCGGACGAATTACTCTGAGGCTTTCCGCTTTTACCGCAAACAGGTGATGGAGCGATACTTCGGATTCCTGATGGCCGCAGTGGTGATTCTGATCATCTATGTGCTGTTCTTTGCCACATCGAAAAAGTCCGAGATAGGTGTGGCGGAAGCCAAAGCTCAGCAGGCAGCGGCATATGAGCAAGTGCTCCAATGGGAAGAGATGAGGCGCCGGCCTTTGAAGATCCAGCTCAAGCGTATTTGGTATGGGCTGCAGTTCGCGTTGAAAGTGATCGTCAGCCCGCTGCAGGGCTTCTGGGATCTGAAGTATGAGAAGCGGGGCAACCTGCCGACTGCGGTTATTCTCATCATTCTCTTGGTCGTTTCTTACCTGGTGATGTATCAATATACGGGGTTCATCTTCAACACCAACAATCCAAGGTACTTGAACCTGGTGTCCGAAACGGTAAGCATCGTGGTGCCGATCCTGATGTGGATCATCATCAATTGGTCGCTGACAACACTGATGAACGGCAAGGGGACTTTCAAGGACATCACGATCGCCACTGCCTATTCGTTCACGCCGCTGATCCTGGTCATGATCCCCATGACAATTGTCAGCAACTACATCACCGCCGACGAAGGGGCATTCTACTATCTGGTTTTGTCCATAGCCCTCGTATGGTCGCTGCTGCTGTTGTTTTTTGGGACTATGGTCATTCATGAATACAGCCTTGGGGCCACTATTGGAGTCACCATCTTCATATTGGCGGGCATAGGCATCACCATGTTCATCGCGCTGTTGTTCGTGGACATCGTATTACAGTTGTTCGCCTTCATTGGAGAAGTCTACCGCGAATTCTCCTTCAGGTTGTAGCAGGGAGGAAGCCACAATGAGAACGCTTAAGCAATCAGGGGTTTTGATCTTGCTGCTCATGCTGGCCGCGTTAGCCGCCGCGAACGCAAGCGCGGTGGAGCTTGCCGGGTATGAGCTTGTAGCCGAGAACGAGTACTTATTCATGTATTTCAATCCCGATACTGCCGAGGTCGCTGTATATGACCAGCGGACCGAGGAAGTTTGGTTCACCAACCCCCAGAACCGGGCGAAGTTTGAAACTCTTGCCCGAGGCGCGGCTAAAGAAGCATTGGCGGCTCAGCTGCGGATTACCTACTATGAACCGGGCGACGTCATGCGGACAATGGACAGCTACAACGACAGTGTGGCTTACGGCCAGTTTGAAATGCAGCCTGTTGACGGCGGAATTCGCGTGGAATTCACCTTTGGCAAAGAGTGGGAAGACAAGTATTACCTCCCGCTCATTGTGGAAAAGGAACTCTTCGAGACAGAATTCTTCAGCAATCTGGACTCAAGCCAGCAGCGGACGATCTCCAACCTGTACGCTCTGGTGGACCTGGCTGAACCAGGTGAAGGGGAAACAGCGAACATCGCCGGCAAGTATCTGATCCGCGATGTAGGCGGAACCCTGACCTCACGGGATACACGAGTAATCCATAACGTGTTTCTCGATCATGTGGTAAGTTACAAATCCAATCTTTCGGCACCAACAGACGTCAAGCCGGAGGATGTGGACCCGTTCGTAGACCGGCCGTTTTACATGCTTAAACAGCGGGAACGGGACATGCTCAGCTGGGACAAGACAGCGGTCATTGACATCGCCCGTTCGGTTGGCTTCGATCCATTCATCATCGGAGCTGGTTATGAGCTGTACGGCCTGGAAGCCGGCAAACCCAACGTCGTAGTGTTCAAGGTGCCCATTGAATACCGCCTCGATGGTGAAAACCTGTTGGTGAGTATTGACACGGCAGGGATCGAGTATCCCGAAAATGTGACCAACAACGAAGGAAAGAAAGAGACTTACATCTTGACCCAGATAGATGTTCTGCCGTATTTCGGAGCAGGGGACAGAGGCACCGATGGATATATGCTTGTCCCCGACGGTAGTGGGTCGCTGATCTATTTCGACAACGACAAGATCCATCTCAACCCTTACACAAGAAGGGTCTATGATCAAGATCATGCTGTCAGTGTGCCGGCCATGAATGTGAAGACTTATGTGCCCAGTTTCCCTGTTTTCGGTATCAAACATGAGAGCAAAGCACTGTTCGCCATTATCGAGCACGGCGCCACCATCTGCAGGCTCAACGGAGATGTTTCCGGAAGGCGCATTTCTTACAACACCCTGTTTCCGTCGTTCAATATCTTTGAACGTACATCTTCTTCGCTGCAGGGAGACATGCCGGATATTCACAACGCTTCAGCACAATGGGTGGTCAGCGGCGGCACTTCGATCAATGTGTACCAGCCGAAGATGTATGATCAACAGATCCAAGTCCGATATGCATTCTTGGATCAGTCTCAGGCTGACTATGTAGGGATGGCCCGGTATTACCAGGACTACCTGGTGAAAAGGGGAGTGCTTCGCAAGCTCCAGGCTCAGTCTGGCATTCCGCTGATGTTGGAGATTATCGGGGCTGTTCAAGACCGGCGGCCGATTCTTGGTGTGCCCCGCGATGTGGTTGTGCCTCTGACTACTTTCGCCCAGGCCAAGTCTTTTGTCTCAACGCTTCACGGGCAAGGAATCACCAATTTGGCCGTGACCTACAACGGTTGGATGAAAAACGGCGTCAGCCACTATTATCCCGACAAGGCCAGGCTGGAGACCAAACTGGGAAGCGCGGCTGAGTTCAGCGAGTTGAACGCTCTGGTCACCGCCAAAGGCGGGAGCTTCTATCCGGCAGTTAACTTCCAACATGTGAAATATGACCGGATGTTCGACTCATTCCTCTCGATCTGGGACGGTTCCCGTTCCCTGGTGAGGACGATTGCCACCAGTGTCGATCCTGTGACAATGCTGCCGTTTTATATTCTCTCTCCAGCGAAGCTCGACGGCCTGGTCGACAGCTATCTCGCTTCGCAGCAGCGGTATCAACTGTCGGGGATCCATTTGACTGATTTGGCCAGCAGGCTTTACGGCGATTACCGCCGGAACAGAGTAGTGCTGCGGGAAGAAGCGGCGGAGATAGTCACCCGGCAGCTGTCCAAGATTTCCCAGGATTACGGCTTGAAAATCCAGTCGAACGGAATTCTTGCCCATGCCTTGCCTTATGTGTCGAGCATCCTCAACCTGCCGTTGGAACACAGCGGTATTGATATCACGGACACGGCGGTCCCCTTCGCCCAGATCGTGCTCCACGGTTATATAGAGTATGCTGGGGAACCGCTGAACCGGGTTGGCGATTATCTTGACTATATGTTGAAAATGGTGGAGTTGGGCGCTTATCCTTACTTCCAGGTATTCGCCGCGGAGCCGAGTGTGCTCAAAGGAAGCATCTATGCCGATTATTACACCGGAGAATTCAGCAAGAGCGTGGATGACATCGTCAGAGTCTACCAAGAAATGAACAGTGTCCTGGCGAAGGTCCAAGATCAGCGGATCGTCGACCACCGTGAGGTGCAGGATCGGGTATTCCTGACGGCATACGAAAACGGTGTTCAGATTATATCCAATCACAGTCTTGAGCCGGTCGAGATCAATGGAGAGCAGATTGGGCCAAAGAGCTACCGAGTATTCGAGGGGGAGAACTAGATGAGTGCAAAGCGTAGGAGCCGTCTCAGTTTACGGGCGCGGGAGGCGATTAACGGGCATCTTTTCACTCTTCCGTTTGTCATCGGGTTCATCATGATGTTCCTGTACCCGTTCATCCAATCAATTCTGTTCAGCTTCAGCAAGCTTGAGATCAGCTCTCAAGGATATACTCTGACCTGGATTGGATTGGAGAACTACTACAATGCTCTGTTTGTCAATGCGGAATACCCGCAGCTTCTGGTGGAAACGGCACTGCAGATGCTGAGGAACGTTCCGTTAATCCTGGTGTTCAGTTTCTTCGCGTCAATCCTGCTGAATCAGCAGTTCAAAGGCAGGCTGTTTGCCCGTGTGGTCTTTTTCCTTCCCGTGATTCTTTCAGCGGATATCATCCTGCGCATGGAAAGCGCAGACTATATCTC
>LSQX01066042.1_pt1 | contig 16381 bp, 15 predicted proteins | sample 654561 | NCBI WGS metagenome assembly LSQX01 (sample SAMN04489861, study PRJNA283612) | anaerobic digester metagenome | isolation source: 4 biogas reactors fed with cattle manure at either 37C or 55C with and... | place: Denmark: Kongens Lyngby | collected 2014 | reverse complement strand
CGTTTAAAACGGTTAATTCTTTAACGAGAATTTCGATATCGCCGGTGGGCAGTTGCGGATTTTTAGACTCTCTCTCAATCACTGTTCCCGTTACGCGAATTACATATTCCCTGCTTAATTCAGAAGCTGCCTGCATGACTTCTTTGGAAGTTCGTTCTTCATCAAAAATAAGTTGAGTGATTCCGTAACGATCTCGTAAATCAACCCAAATCATAAATCCTTTATCGCGTACTTTTTGTACCCATCCGCTTAAGACGACTTCTTTGTCAACAGCATTGATACGTAATTCTCCGTTGGTATGCGTTCTATACATGAATTTCCTAATTTTTAGTTTATAAGATAATTGTCCGATATCGGATTTTTATCACGCGTGCAAATTTACTCAATTAATCTATTGTATTGCGAATCCGTAACAAACAAGATTTAGCCTGATGCCGGCTTTTGGATACATTTTAATTAATTAAAAAATGGGGTTGCTAATTACTTTTTGTTTATTATGCTATCGAATTGATTGACTTGGATTAATTTTACACAAATTTTTTTTTAAATGGAAATCCTTAAAGAATACATAGATTTTCTAAATCGGAAATTAGAAGAAACGACAATCGTAAAAGAACCGGAACAATTATATAAACCTATTGACTACATCCTTTCTATCGGAGGGAAACGAATTCGTCCCGCCTTAACTTTAATGACCTGTGATTTGTTGGCAGATGAATATGAAAAAGCGTTGCCTGCGGCTATGGCAGTAGAAATGTTTCATAATTTTTCGTTGATTCACGATGATATTATGGATAATGCGCCTCTGCGAAGAGGATATCCTACTGTTCATGAAAAATGGGATGTTAACACCGGCATTCTGTCCGGAGATGCCATGTTGATTTTAGCATACCGTTTTTTTGAATCGTACGAACCCGAGAAGTTTAGAGATTTGGCAAAGCTCTTTAGCAAAACTGCCATTGAAGTATGCGAAGGACAACAATTGGACATGGATTTTGAAAATCGTGAGGATGTAAGTATGGAAGAATACATTTTGATGATTGAGCAAAAAACAGCGGTGTTGTTGGGAGCGGCTATGAAAATGGGAGCGATTGTGGCAGATGCTTCTGCTACAGAGCAAGAGAAACTATACGAGTTCGGAAAAAATTTGGGAATAGCTTTTCAATTACAAGATGATTATCTGGATACTTTTGGCGACCCGAAATTTTTCGGAAAACAAAAAAGTGGCGATATCATTGCCAATAAGAAAACAATTTTGTTCCTCTTGGCAAAAAAACACGGAAAACCGGAACAAGTAGAGGAATTGTTGCATCTTTTTTCTATTACTCCCAAAGATGCCGGACAGAAAATAAAAACCGTCAAAGAAATTTACAATCAAGCAGGGGTTGTTGAAGCAACTAAAAAGCAAATTGATAAATACCGTAAGATTGCTTTTGATAATTTGGAAAATTTATCCTTGCCTGAAAATAAAAAAACATGGCTGAAAACCTTTGTTTTTGAATTAATGGAAAGAAATACATAGAATTATCGGGAATACCACCGTGAATTTCTTTTTACGGGAGGTATTCATAGTAACAGCAATATGAGAAACTTGTCATAGATTGAACTAATTATTTGTACTTTTGTATCGTTTAATAAACAAGCGCTTTTTTTCTTAAAATAATGGATAAATATTCTTTTCTAAATACCATTCACCCCACCCAGCTGGAAGAATTATACGAGCAATATTTGAAATATCCGGATAGTATTGAACCTAGTTTAAGAGCATTTTTTCAAGGTTTTGACTTTGGAAGTGAATCTGCCTTAAATTCTGATGGAACAATCTCAGATTCAGGTAAAAAACCTGATGAAGATTCTTGCGACGATATCATCAAAGAATTTCAAGTAATTCGACTCATAGACGGCTATCGCACACGCGGGCATCTCTTTACCAAAACAAACCCGGTAAGAGAACGACGTCAATATGAACCCACATTAGACATTGAGAATTTCGGATTGTCTGAAGCTGATTTAAAATTGAAATTTCAAGCCGGTGAAATAATCGGTATCGGAGTTGCCACTCTGGATGAAATAATCAGGCATTTAGAGAAAACATATTGTGATGCCATCGGGATTGAATATATGTATATTCGAAATCCTCAGGAAATTGATTGGATTCAACAATATTTAAACAAGACCAACAATCAGCCGAATTTTAATTCGGACAAGAAAAAAAGAATCTTACAAAAACTTACTGAAGCTGTAGGATTCGAGCATTTTCTTCACACCAAGTTCGTCGGTCAAAAACGATTTTCACTCGAAGGTGGAGAAAGTTTAATCCCCGCTCTGGATATTCTTATTGAAAGTGCTGCCAAAAAAGGAGTCAAAGAATTTGTGATGGGAATGGCTCACAGAGGGCGATTAAATACGCTGACCAATATTTTCGGCAAAAGTCCAAAAGATATTTTTACCGAATTTGACGGTAAAGATTATGTTGAAGATATTTTTGACGGAGATGTAAAATATCACTTGGGTTGGACCTCTAAACGAAATGTCAATGGTCAGGAAATCAACCTGAACATTGCACCAAATCCCTCACATCTGGAAGCCGTAGGCGCAGTAGTACAAGGGATTGCCAGAGCAAAACAAGATGACTATCACAAAGACAATCCCGAAAATGTATTGCCCATTGTGGTTCACGGAGATGCTGCAATTGCCGGTCAAGGAATTGTTTATGAAATCGTTCAAATGGCACAATTGGACGGATACAAAACCGGTGGAACCATTCACATTGTGATTAATAACCAAGTAGGTTTTACCACCAATTATTTGGACGGACGTTCTTCACTATATTGTACAGATGTAGCAAAAGTTACGTTCTCGCCAATTTTACACGTAAATTCCGATGATGCCGAAGCGGTTGTGCATGCCATGCTTTTTGCACTTGAATTTAGAATGGCCTTTGGTCGGGATGTATTCATCGATTTGTTGGGATATCGTAAGTACGGTCATAACGAAGGCGATGAACCGCGCTTTACACAGCCTAAACTTTATAAGATTATTGCAAATCATAAAAACGCAAAAGATATATATGCCGGAAAATTAATTGCACAAGGAGTCATTGACGAGAGTGTTCCCAAAGAAATGGAAGCCCAATACAAAGCCTTGCTGGAAGAAGATTTTGAATCTTCTCGCAAAGAGGAAAATGCCACAGTTACTCCAATAATGCAAGGCAAATGGGAAGGCTTTGAATACAGTGTAAGCGAAGCGAAGATGTTGGAAACAATTGATACTACAATTTCCTTAGATCAATTGACACAAATTGCTGAAAAAATAACGCAACTTCCTAAAGATAAAAAGTTTATCAGAAAAATTGAGCGATTAATCAATTCCCGTCATGAGATGTATTTTGAAAAAAATAAGCTCGACTGGGCAATGGGTGAATTGCTGGCATACGGAAGTATATTGGAGTCCGGTAACGATGTACGAATGTCCGGTCAAGATGTGGAAAGAGGAACATTCTCACACCGCCATGCTATTATTAAAGTAGAAGACAGCGAAGAAGAAGTTTGCACCCTGAACCAGATTAAAGAAAATCAAGGAACCTTCTATATCTATAACTCGTTGCTTTCGGAATATGCCGTAGTCGGATTCGAATACGGTTATGCGATGGCAAGTCCAAAATCGCTTGTCTTATGGGAAGCTCAATTTGGCGATTTTGTAAACGGAGCACAAATTATGATTGACCAATACATTTCGGCTGCAGAAGATAAATGGAAGCTGCAAAACGGATTGGTCATGTTGTTGCCACACGGTTATGAAGGACAAGGTGCAGAGCATTCTTCGGCGAGAATGGAACGTTTCCTGCAACTTTGCGCAACCAACAATATGTATGTCGCCGATGTGACCACACCTGCCAATTTCTTTCACTTGTTGCGAAGACAGGTTTTGATGCCCTTCAGAAAACCGTTGATTGTCTTCACGCCGAAAAGCTTGTTGCGACATCCGAAAGTAGTTTCTACCAAGGAAGAGCTCGCCAACGGTTCGTTCCAAATGATTATTGACGATGCCGATGCGAAAGTGGATAAAATAAAATCGTTGGTTTTTGTAACTGGTAAATTTTACTATGACTTATTAGAAAAACGCGAAGAATTAAAAAGAGACGATGTGGCATTGGTTCGCATCGAACAATTATTTCCTTTGCCAAAAAAGGAAATCCGAGAAATTATCAAGAAGTATAAAAATGCAGACGATATCGTTTGGGCTCAGGAAGAACCGAAAAATATGGGAGCTTATTCGTTCCTGTTATTGCATCTTGAAGAAGCTGCCAGCTTTAGAGTTTGCAGCAGAAAAATGTATGCGGCTCCGGCTTCCGGAAGTTCAGTGAGATCCTTTGCAAGACACGCTAAAGTAATAGAAAGTGTTTTTGATAAAAATCAGAAATAATTTCTTAAAAAGATTCAGTAACTTTATACATCATTAATTAAAAATAATATAAGCATTCAAACAGCTAAAAATTAGCGCTCAAAATAAGAAGTATTATGGCATTAGAAATGAAAGTTCCTTCACCCGGAGAGTCAATTACCGAAGTAGAAATTGCATCTTGGCTTGTATCTGATGGTGATTATGTGGAAAAAGATCAACCCATAGCCGAAGTTGACAGCGATAAAGCTACTCTAGAACTTCCGGCAGAAGCCAGCGGTATTATTACCTTAAAAGCAGAAGAAGGCGATGTGTTACAAGTAGGTGATGTGGTCTGTCTTATCGATACCGATGCAGCAAAACCGGAATCTGCAGGCACAGAAGATAAAAAAGAATCCAAAGAGGCTAAGAAAGAAGAAGCACCTAAAAAGGAAACAGCAGCTAAAGAAACCTCTGAGAAGAAAGAAGAAAAGACAACATACGCATCGGGGACACCTTCTCCGGCTGCTAAAAAAATATTGGAAGAAAAATCCATGACCGCTGAGGATGTAAAAGGTACCGGTCGAGACGGTCGCATTACCAAAGAAGACGCCATCAAGGCAACACCCTCAATGGGAACTCCCGGTGGCGGTGCCAGAGGAAGTGAGCGAAAAAAACTGTCTATGCTTCGTCGCAGAGTTGCAGAACGTTTGGTCACCGTAAAAAACGAAACCGCCATGTTAACTACTTTTAATGAAGTTGACATGAGTGCAATTTTTGAAATCAGAGAGCAATATAAAGAAGAATTCAAGCAAAAACACGGCGTGGGTCTCGGGTTTATGTCTTTCTTTACCCTTGCTGTGGTCAGAGCCTTGGATATGTATCCGGAAGTCAATTCTATGATTGACGGTGACTATATGGAGACTTTTGATTTTAAAGATATTTCGATTGCAGTTTCCGGCCCCAAAGGACTGATGGTTCCAGTGATTAGAAATGCAGAAAATTTGAGTTTCCGCGGAGTTGAAAATGAAGTTAAAAGATTGGCTACGCGTGCCCGAGACGGACAAATTACGGTAGATGAAATGACCGGCGGAACTTTTACAATTTCAAACGGAGGTGTTTTTGGAAGTATGCTTTCAACGCCCATTCTGAATCCGCCACAATCGGCAATTCTCGGAATGCACAATATCGTGGAGCGTCCAATCGTCCGCAATGGTGGAATCGTAGTGGCGCCGGTAATGTTCCTTGCCCTGTCTTATGATCATAGAATTATTGACGGTAGGGAATCGGTAGGATTTTTGGTCGCAATTAAAGAAGCGCTGGAGAACCCGATTGAACTGTTGATGAATAATGACTTGAAAAGAGCGTTGGAACTTTAAAATCACAGCGTAAATGCATACAAAAAAATAAGCCGTCTCAAAATACATCGAGACGGCTTATTTTTTATGGTGCGGGCGGGGAGACTCGAACTCCCACACCTCGCGGCACTAGATCCTAAGTCTAGCGTGTCTACCAATTCCACCACGCCCGCCAATAAATTTTAAAATACAGCAATGCTGTAAAAACGAGGTGCAAATATAATCAAGATTTACATTCTTCAATAAAATCAAAGAGATTTTTTATTTGCACGATAGAATTTCTTTCAATACATCGGTTTGTCAAGATTCCGACACTTTCTTTTAAGGTTGTGAATAGAGTTTTGTATTTTAGCACATCTTCATTTCCTCGTAAAAGTTGTGAAATTAAGATGGAAATCCGTAAAATTTTTTTAAAAACAAATGTTCATGAAAAGTGCAAAAAATTATATTGAAGAAAATAAACAGCGGTTTTTGGATGAATTGATAGAGCTTCTGAAAATTCCGTCAATTAGTGCAGATCCGGCTTATAAAAAAGAGATCATCCGTACTGCCGAAGCCGTTAAAACTCAACTTGAAAAAGCCGGATGTGATGTGGTGCAGATATGCGAAACTCCCGGAAATCCAATTGTTTACGGAGAAAAAATAATCGATAAAAACCTGCCGACCGTTTTAGTTTATGGACATTACGACGTGCAACCACCGGATCCAATGGATTTGTGGGACAGTCCGCCCTTTGAACCGATTATCAAAAAAACGGAAACGCATCCTGAAGGAGCGATTTTTGCACGAGGAAGTTCCGACGACAAAGGACAAATGTATATGCACGTAAAAGCATTGGAATACATGGTCAAAACAAATCAATTGCCGTGTAACGTAAAATTTATGATAGAAGGTGAAGAAGAAGTAGGAAGTGTAAGCTTGGGCTGGTTTGTGGAGCGAAATAAAGAAAAATTAAAAAATGATGTTATTCTGATTAGCGATACGGGCTTAATTGCCAAAGACGTTCCTTCCATTACCACAGGTTTGCGCGGTCTCAGTTATGTGGAAGTGGAAGTTACCGGTCCGAATCGCGATTTGCACAGCGGATTGTATGGCGGAGCAGTAGCCAATCCAATTAACATACTGTGTGATATGATTGCACAACTTCACGATGAAAATAACCGCATCACCATTCCGGGTTTTTATGATGATGTCGAGGAGCTTTCTCAAGAAGAGCGAAAAAAAATGGCGCAAGCTCCATTTGACTTGGATGCGTATAAAAAGGCATTAGGCATTGAAGATATCCATGGTGAAAAAGGCTATAGCACCAATGAACGCAATTCCATTCGTCCCACATTGGATGTCAACGGAATTTGGGGAGGATACACCGGAGAAGGTGCAAAAACTGTTATTGCGAGCAAAGCTTTTGCTAAAATCAGCATGCGTTTGGTTCCCGATCAGGATTGGGAAAAGATTACAGAATTGTTCCAAAACCACTTTGAAAAAATAGCACCCAAAAGTGTTCGGGTAAAAGTAAGTCCGCATCACGGAGGCGAAGCTTACGTCACTCCGATTGACAGCATTGGTTATCGTGCCGCCGAAAAAGCTTATGAAGTATCATTTGGAAAAACTCCCATTCCTCAACGAAGCGGCGGAAGCATTCCCATAGTTGCACTTTTTGAGAGAGAACTGGAAAGCAAGAGTATTTTGATGGGCTTTGGATTGGACAGCGATGCCATTCATTCGCCAAACGAACATTTCGGAATATGGAATTTCTTGAAAGGAATCGAAACCATTCCACAGTTTTACCATTATTTTACCAAATTGAGTAAATAAGAAAGATTTGAAAAGGGAATAAAACCAATCGAGATTGTCAGAATTTCGATTGGTTTTATTATTATGTGTCAAAGGCATATTGAATCATTTTTTATTCTGTCAAAATTCGACCGTCGAAGCTTTTTCTAGCGGGAGTAATTTTAAAACATATTTTTAATTATTTTTGCCCAACAAAACAGGGTTATGTACAAAAGAATTTTACTAAAACTCTCAGGTGAAGCGTTGATGGGCAATCAGCAATACGGAATTGATCCGCAACGTTTGAAAGAGTACGCACTTGAAATCAAAAAAGTAACGGACAAAGGCGTCCAGGTTGCTATTGTCATTGGCGGCGGGAATATTTTTCGCGGGCTTTCGGGAGCAAGCAGTGGGATGGATCGCGTACAAGGCGATCATATGGGAATGCTTGCCACAGTGATTAACGGTCTTGCCCTGCAAAGTGCTCTGGAAAACGAAAACGTGCCTACACGCTTGCAAACAGCTATCAATATCAATGAAGTTGCCGAACCGTTTATTCGCAGAAAAGCAATTCGCCATTTGGAAAAAGGTCGAGTGGTAATTTTCGGAGGAGGTACCGGAAATCCTTATTTTACCACCGATTCGGCGGCTGTTTTACGAGCCATTGAAGTTGATGCCGACGTTATCTTAAAAGGAACCCGCGTGGACGGAATTTATACCAGCGATCCGGAAAAAGACAAACTTGCCACTAAGTTTGATTTTATTACCTTTGAAGATGTATTGCAAAAAGGTCTGAAAGTAATGGATACTACCGCCTTTACTTTGAGTCATGAAAACAAATTGCCGATTATTGTTTTTGATATGAATACCGAAGACAATTTGTTAAAAGTTGTCTCCGGAGAGAAAATAGGAACAACAGTTAATTTGCATTAAAACAAATTTAAAACCTCCGCAGTTGCGGAAAGCATGTTATGGAAGAAGAAATTGATTTAATAATGGAAACGACAGAGGACGCCATGAAAGGCGCTCTGAAACATTTGGAAAAACAGTTTCTGAATATTCGTGCCGGAAAAGCATCTCCGTCTATGTTGGGAAGCGTTATGGTCGAATATTACGGCAATCCGACGCCACTGAGTCAAGTGGCAAACATCAACACGCCCGATGGAATGACAATTACCATACAACCTTGGGAAAAATCGATGATTCCTGAAATTGAAAAGGGAATTCTTCATGCAAATCTCGGTTTTAATCCGATGAATAACGGCGAAAGCGTCATCATCAATGTGCCGCCACTTACTGAAGAAAGACGAAAAGACCTTGCGAAACAAGCCAAAGCCATCGCGGAAGAAGCTAAAATCGGTATCCGAAACGACCGTAAAAATGGAAATAACAGTCTGAAAGAATTGGACATTTCCGAAGATTTAAAAAAATCCTTGGAAGATGATATCCAAAAATTAACGGATACATACATCAAACGGGTAGATGAGATTTATGCGAAGAAAGAAAAAGAAATCATGACGATTTAGATTATCAATAACGAACACTATTCAAAAGCGACTTCAAAAAAGTCGCTTTTTTGTTGATATTATCAACTTAAAACGAAAACAGACTGTTGAAAAACTTCCTGTACGTCTTTTTGGCTTTCATTTTTTTTAAAATTTTTTAAAAGTATCTTTGCGCTTTAAACACAATACTATGTATACTACGACTGTATCAGATTTATTACAGACAGATTTGCTAAACCAAAAAATTACTGTCTGCGGGTGGGTGCGTTCTTTCCGAAGCAATCGTTTTATCGCTTTAAATGATGGATCGACTATAAAAACCATTCAATGTGTTGTTGATTATGAATCATTTGATGAGGCTGTTTTAAATAAAATAAATATAGGCGCTTCAATTTGCGTTACCGGTACTTTGGTTGAAAGTCAAGGGCAAGGTCAAAGCGTTGAAATTCAGGTGGAAGGCATTGAGATTTTGGGAGAGGCCAATCCTGACGAAGTTAAACTAACCATTCTTTCGCCCAAAAGACATTCTCTGGAAACTTTGAGAGAACAAGCGCATTTGAGAATTCGGACCAATACTTTTGGAGCGGTTATGCGCGTGCGCTCAAAACTTGCGTTTGCCATTCACAAATATTTTAACGAAAAAGGATTTTTTTATATGAATTCGCCCATTATTACGGGCAGTGATGCAGAAGGCGCCGGAGAGATGTTTACGGTAAGCTCGTTTGATTCAAAAAATCCACCTTTAACTAAAGATGGAGCCATAGACTTTTCCAAAGATTTTTTCGGAAAAGAAACGCATCTTACGGTAAGTGGACAGTTAGAAGCAGAAACGTATGCCATGGGCTTGGGAAAAGTATATACGTTTGGCCCTACTTTTCGAGCTGAAAATTCCAATACAAGCCGTCACCTTGCTGAATTTTGGATGGTAGAGCCGGAAGTTGCATTTTACGATTTGGACGACACCATGGATTTGGCCGAAGATTTTATAAAATACATTCTCACCTATGCCTTGGAACAGTGTGACGATGATTTGGAGTTTTTGGAAAACCGATTGCTGCAAGAAGATAAAAACAAACCGGAGGCCGAACACAGTACGATGAAATTGCGCGAAAAATTGCAATTTGTTGTCAATAACAAATTTGTGAGAATCAGCTATACAGAAGCAATTGAGATTCTCAAAAAATCGAAACCCAATCAGAAGAAGCGATTTAAATATCTAATAGACGATTGGGGTGTGGATTTGCAATCGGAACACGAGCGTTATTTGGTCGAAAAACATTTTAAATCGCCTGTCATACTGTTTGATTATCCTGCAAAAATCAAAGCTTTCTATATGCGATTAAACGACGACGGGAAAACCGTTCGCGCGATGGATGTATTGTTTCCCGGAATTGGAGAAATTGTGGGCGGCTCACAACGTGAAGAACGCTATGATGTACTGTTAGACAAAATGCGAGCGATGCATGTCGATGAAAAAGAATTATATTGGTATTTGGATTTAAGAAAATTCGGAACAGTAGTACACAGCGGGTTTGGATTAGGTTTTGAACGCATGGTACAATTTGCAACCGGAATGAGTAATATTCGCGATGTTATTCCTTATCCGCGAACACCGGGCAACGCGGAGTATTAATCCGTTTGCTTATTGAAAACGGTCTGAATCGTTGGTAAAATCTTAAAAACCGATTGCTTATTTTTTTGAGTGGTTGGTTTTTTTTAACTTTATGAAGTATTGTAAAGAAGTATGTTAAAGCAACAATTAAATTTAAAACTCTCTCAGAAGTTGTCTCCGCAACAAATTCAGTTGATGAAGATGATTCAACTTCCTACACTTGCATTTGAACAGCGCATAGCCCAAGAACTTCAAGAGAATCCGGCATTGGAACGCGGCAAAGATGAGGAAGCGTATGAAGATGACGATCGAGATACTTATGAAGAGAATTACGATGAAGGCAATGAGGTAATCGAAACGGAATTTGATGTAGATGAATATTTGAGTGATGATGAAATACCCAGTTATAAATTGTCTGCTAACAATTACAGTGCCGATGATGAAGATAGAGAAATTCCTTACGCATCGGGTGTTTCTTTTAATCAATATTTATTACAGCAATTAAACACGTTCCGATTGACCGAGGAGGAAAAAGAAATTGCAAAATTTTTAATCGGAAGTGTAGATGAAAGTGGATATATTCGGCGTAAAGTCAGTGAGATTGTCGATGATTTGGCATTTACACAAAATCTTTATACTACAGAAGAACGCGTGAGTCATGTTTTGTCAATTGTACAACAATTGGATCCGGCAGGAGTAGGCGCCCGCGATTTGCAAGAATGTCTGTTGCTGCAATTAGAACGAAAAACGGATTCGCCATCGGTTATCCACGCCAAAGAGATTTTGACAGACGCTTTTGATCAGTTTATAAAAAAGCATTACGAAAAACTTCAACAGAAAATGAGTATTTCCGAAGACCAACTTCGTGAAGCTATTCGGGAGATTGAAATGTTAAATCCCAAACCCGGAGGAAGTTATGCCGGAAATACAAAAATGATTGAACATATTGTCCCCGATTTTACCATTCGGATTGTTGACGGGGAGTTAGAATTGACATTAAATGGTCGCAATGCACCGGAGCTTCACGTTTCTTCGGAGTATACCAATATGTTGAAAGGATATAAAGAAGCGAAGAGTAAATCCAAAACTCAAAAAGAAGCCGTCCTTTTCATCAAACAAAAGTTAGATGCTGCAAAGTGGTTTATCGATGCCATTCGACAGCGTCAGCAAACGCTTTATGTTACTATGGATGCAATTATGAAACATCAGGAGGAATATTTTCTGACCGGTGACGAACGAAAATTAAAACCGATGATTCTCAAAGACATCGCCGATAAAATCAATATGGATGTTTCAACCGTATCACGCGTTGCTAACAGTAAATATGTAGATACACCCTATGGAACAAAATTGATAAAAGACCTCTTTAGCGAGTCTATGAAAAATGAAAAAGGAGAAGATGTTTCCACACGGGAAATTAAAAAAATTTTGGAACTTACGGTGGCAGAAGAAGACAAGCGTAAACCATTGACCGACGACAGATTGGCAAAAATTTTATTGGAAAAAGGATATCCGATTGCCCGACGAACAGTAGCCAAATATCGAGAACAACTAGACATTCCCGTTGCACGCTTGCGAAAAGAAATTTGATGAAAATATTCCTTCAAATTGCATCGATTCTCTATCATCCGCTCCTAATTCCGTTAATTGGAAGTACTTTGTATTTTTCACTTACTCCGAGATTCATCGATTGGGAATGGGCCGGAACGCATCTGATTTCTATTTCCATCATTACCATTGCCATTCCCCTTGTATCTTATTTTATTCTCCGCTCGTTGGGACTGGTTGAATCGATTTATTTAAAAAACGTTCGGGAACGACGCTATCCCTTAATGATACTCTGTCTGTTGCTTTTACTGATTGTCAAAAAAGTACTTCATCCCTACGACAATCCGGAGCTTTATTTTTTCTTTATAGGCTTGTTGTTTTCAGTAATTGCTGCATTAATTATGGTGTTGTTGAAAGTAAAAGTTAGTTTGCATCAAATGGGAGTGGCAGCATTGTTGATTTTTGTGATTGGATTAAGCGTTCATTTTAAGATTCATTTGTTGACGACCATTAGTTTCTTGTTGTTTTCAAACGGGTGGGTTGCTTCTTCTCGATTGACTGCAAATGCACACACCGTTCCCGAATTGCTGGTCGGTTTTTTCGTAGGAGCACTTCCGCAATTTGTTTTATACAATTATTGGCTATAAGATGTAAAAAATTAATCCGACTTTCATACTCTGAAAATCGATAGGTTCTCCATTAAAGGTTTTTCCTTCATCAAACCATGGAATGAAGTCGTAAGCAATGTAAAAATTAAAAGTACTATATCCAAAGGCAAGCGAAGTACTCAGTCGGAAAGGATTAAATTCATCAATCTTGGTTTGAACAACCTTGTTGTCTGCTTGTTTAAAATAGGATTGAAACCAATAAACATACCCCAGTCTTAAACCAGCATAAATCCGCCAAAATTGATAATCGGTGGGTGTGGACGTGCGCCATCGGAATTCGATGGGGAGTTGAATTGCAGCCATATTAAAACGGTTGGAGTCGTAATGCACATATTCATCCAAGATTCTGAAAATACTTTCATCCGCTTCATTCGCTCCGACAAAGAAATTGTGTCCAAACTGGTCGTATGCCAAGCCCATGCCGATAGCAATTGCAAGATTTCTTCGTTTGTTGATAGGAAAATCTCTGAGAAAACCACCGTGAATTCCTCCGGAAAATCCTCTGTTTGTCAGATTGGAAGGTTTATCGACTAGAAAGTTATAGGTTAGTCCCAGATAGAATTGATCCTCACGATAGAGCGAATCTGCCGGTGCAAGTGCCGATTCACGTGCCAGTTGGGAAAAAGCAGGCGTACACGCAACCAAACTTAGGAATACCAGATAAATTTTTATACGCGGCATACGGGGCGATATTTTTATCAAATATACAAATGAAAAGACGTCTTAATTCAATTGAAATAAGACGTCTTTAAGTTATTTTAATTTTTTTATTTATTGATAGTCTAAAACATTCCCCGGACTGGTAACATAAATAATCTTTAACATATTGAGTTCTCTCAATTCTTGTTTGATATCGGTAACCAAGCCTGTATTTGTTTCTTCATCAACTTTTAGGGCAATCATGATCCGGTCTTGTAATTCCGGTAACAATCTCGCCCGAGCTTCTGTCAATGCAAATTTGAGATTAGAAATATCAGTAAATTTATCTCCAATTTGAATTTTTCCTTCAGTTCCGTATTGTTCAACGTATCTATCACTCGGTCTTCCTGCATAGATATAAACGGATCTGTCCTTTTTTAATTTTTCTACTTGGTCTGCTTTTGGAAGCGTATTTCGGACCATCAAGTTGTCATCTCTCAACACAGTAACAACCATAAAGAAAAAAAGCAACATAAATACAATATCAGGAAGAGATGCAGTCGATATTGCAGGTGTTTCGCCGGATGATCTTTTAGTGAATTTTGCCATTACTTCATATATTTTTATTGTCCAGACCTTCTCGGTTCAGCTTCAGAAAGCTTCATAGGATACATCTTTTGTATGGTTTCCAATCTCTCTTTTAACAAAGTTTCATTGCCTTGGTATTGTCCTTCTTCCAATGCATTGTACATGTCGGTATAATTCCAACCATACAATCTTTGTGATTCTCTATTTCGAAGGTGATAGTAAGCTGCTACCAATTCATTCTGAACTGCAATATACATTTTATAGGATGTCAGACGGTCATTTTGAACTGAAATGACAGCTTTATCCGGATTGTCCGAAGATTCTCGATCTCTACGTCCTTGACAGTAATCACAGTAATCCGCAGTATTAGCAGGAGCTCCTCCGTTATCTAAAAAGTCAATAGCAGCCTGACGGAGATCTTTCAATTCCATAAGCTGATCATTTACCATTAATTCGTCATTTCTGTTGACCGAAACAATAAGTAAATTTCGCTCTCTAATCTTTGGAGGGTTTTCTACCTCCTCAAGAGGAGGGAGCTGACGTGCAATTCCCGAATCTTTTTCAATAGTTGTAGTAACTAAAAAGAAAATAAGCAACAGGAATGCAATGTCGGCCATAGAGCCCGCATTTACTTCAGGAGCTGATCTAATTGCCATTATTTTCTAATTTTATTAATTTCACTCAAAATCATCGAAGCTATTGCGATTCCTGCAACCATATAAAATGTGTACAATCCCGTTCCTATCCATTTGGATTGCGTGGATGAAATCACAGTGCCATTGCTTAAGGTAACTTCTGAACCGTCAGCCAAACCATAGGATATTGCTATAATAACCAAGAATGCTCCTAAAGGAACCAAGGTTTTCATGATGTTTCCAGAAAGAATTCCTTTTATAACAAAAAACAGAACAAAAAGAATAGCTAAAAGCAAGGTTATATACGCAATAGTGATAAACCAATCAACGCCTTCTCCTGTATTTTGCACTTGCTCGTTCCCTTGTATAAGAATGTACAAGAAAAATCCTGCACCTACCAAACTTAGTACAATAGCTAATATTTTAATTAATTTATATAAATTCATTTTTTGATACCTGAATTAAATTTGTTGTCTTTTTTTATAATCTACCAAAATATCGATTAAGGTGATTGAAGCATCTTCCATACTGTTCACAATGCTATCCACTTTTGCAATGATGTAATTGTAAAATATTTGTAGAATAATCGCGACAATCAAACCGAATACGGTAGTCAATAACGCTACTTTAATACCTCCTGCTACTAGAGATGGGTTCATATCTCCGGCAGATTCAATTCTGTCAAACGCGATAATCATCCCCACAACAGTTCCGAGGAAACCGAGCATTGGAGCCAATGCGATAAACAATGAAATCCAAGAAATATTTTTCTCTAATTGACCCATCTGTACACCGCCATAAGCAATTACTGCTTTTTCCGCAGCATCAATGCCCTCGTCGTGTCTATCCAATCCTTGGTAATAAATAGAAGCCACGGGACCTTTTGTGTTTCTACAAACCTCTTTGGCTGCTTCAATACCTCCACTGTTTAACGCTTCTTCAACGTCTTGCGCTAATTTTTTGGTATTTGTAGTAGAAAGATTTAAGTAAAGAATTCTTTCAATGGATATAGCCAAACCTAAGATTAAACACAAAAGAACAGGAGACATCCAAACCGGACCACCTTCTATAAATCTGTTTTTAAATCCTTGATGCCAACCTACTTCTTCAGTTCCTGTTGCACTTGCATCATCTTGGATGAAGGTAACTACTGTAGCACTTACTAATGCTTCGTGTACGTTGGAATGGGTATCAATTACATTCGCTTTTGCGTTTAAAGTGCCTACAAAAACCATTGTGGCAACGGTAATAACGGAAAAAAGTTTTTTCATTGCTATCGACTTAATATTTGTTTAGTTTTAAATTTAGGGTATAAAATTAATTAAAAAATCAGAAGTAAAAATAAATAATCTATTTATTCACGTGTTTAAAAAAAGGTTGTACTCTTAGATAACTTTAAAAGTACCTTTATATTATGCTCCATGAATAAATAATCCTTCCAAAATTTTTGCAGAGAGGAAGGGATTCGAACCCTCGATACGCTTTTGGCGTATACACACTTTCCAGGCGTGCGCCTTCGACCACTCGGCCACCTCTCCCTTTTTGAAAAGTCCCCAAAAGGGCTGAATTTTCAAGGTGCTAAAATACAAAAAAATTGAAACATAAAGTAAATTCAATGTTTTTTTCCCAAGAACAGAAGGCTTATATTATTTTGCTTTGCAAACAAATCTTGTAT
>LSQX01387500.1_pt1 | contig 16383 bp, 13 predicted proteins | sample 654561 | NCBI WGS metagenome assembly LSQX01 (sample SAMN04489861, study PRJNA283612) | anaerobic digester metagenome | isolation source: 4 biogas reactors fed with cattle manure at either 37C or 55C with and... | place: Denmark: Kongens Lyngby | collected 2014 | reverse complement strand
GTTGCGCTCCCGCAGAGCCGTATCCTGCAAGTGCCACCCCAAAGCCTACCACACCTTTTGCGTTGTCAAGCCCCTCAACGAAAAATTCCAGTTTTGATAACTACACTTTTAGTCCAGTTTTGTTATCCCCGCGACAGCCCTTCATTTATTATTTCGCAACATTCGACAACATTCTGCCCGCCTCCCCGAGGCCCACTTCCGGCTTGCCAACGGCCCTCGCGCGATCCACGCTCACGTCCAAGACCGGAGGAGATCATGAGCACCGCGACCTACATCCTGGCTCTGGATCAGGGCACCACCAGCTCCCGCGCCATTCTCTACAATCGGAATCTCGAGGCCGTGGCCGCCGTCCAGCAGGAATTCCCCCAGCTCTATCCGCGCCCCGGCTGGGTCGAGCACGATCCCGCCGCCATCTGGCAGTCTCAGCGCGAGGTCATGCTTGCCGCCCTCGATCAGGCCGGCGTCTCCCCCGGACAGTTGGCCGGTCTCGGCATCGCCAATCAGCGCGAAACCGTCATCGTCTGGAACCGCCGCACCGGCGAACCCGTCCACCCCGCCATCGTCTGGCAGTGCCGCCGCACCGCCGATGCCTGTCAGGCGCTCAAAGCCGCCGGACGCGAGCCGCTCATCCGCGCCAAAACCGGCCTGCTCCTCGACGCCTATTTCTCCGCCACCAAAATCCAATGGATCCTTGATCAGGTTCCCGGCGCGCGCGCCGCGGCGGAACGCGGTGATCTGGTCTGCGGCACCGTGGACACCTGGCTGCTCTGGCAGCTTTCCGGCGGACAAGTCCACGCCACCGATTTCACCAACGCCTCGCGCACCATGCTCTACAACATCCACGAGCTGCGCTGGGACCCCGAGTTGCTCGAGCTCTTCAACATCCCCGCCTCCATGCTGCCGGAAGTCGTCGCCTCCTCCGGCGTCATCGCCCCCTGCCGCCTGCCCGAGTTCGGCGCCCACACCCCGCCCATTCTCGGCGTGGCCGGCGACCAGCAGGCCGCCCTCTTCGGCCAGGGCGCCTTCGAAGCGGGCCAGGCCAAAAACACCTATGGCACCGGCTGCTTCCTCCTGATGAACACCGGCCCCCGGGCCGTCGAATCCAATCAGGGCCTGCTCACCACCCTCACCGCCCAAACCCTGCCCGGCGCCCCCCAATACGCCCTCGAAGGCAGCGTCTTCATCGGCGGCGCCATCCTGCAGTGGCTGCGCGACGAACTCGGCATCCTCGCCACGGCCGCCGACTCCGACTCCGTGGCCGCAGGCATCCCCGACACCGGCGGCGTCTATCTCGTGCCGGCCTTCACCGGCCTTGGCGCGCCCCACTGGGACATGTACGCGCGCGGGGCCCTCCTGGGCCTCACCCGCGGCACGGGCCGTCCCCAGATCATCCGCGCCGCCCTCGAAGCCATCGCCTATCAATGCGCGGATGTGGTCCGGGCCATGCAGGCCGACTATCCCCACCCCCTCACCCTCCTGCGCGTGGATGGCGGCGCGTCCGCCAACAACTTCCTGATGCAGTTCCAGGCCGATCTTCTCGACTGCCCCATCGAGCGCCCCGGCCACATGGAAAGCACCGCCCTTGGCGCCGCCGCCCTCGCCGCCCTGCATCTCGGCTGGCACGATCCAGCCGCCCTGGCCAACCGCCCTCCCGCCCGTCGCTTCGAACCCGCCATGCCCCCCGCCCAGCGCCGCCAACTCCTCGAAGGCTGGCACAAGGCCGTCGCCCGCACCGTCCGCTGGGCCGAACCCGCCGACAGCACCAACGGCACGCCCAGGGCGGAATAATCCAGGTTACTGCAACAACATGGCCAGAAACCCCGGACCGAGCCCCTTGAACGTGTCCACCACGGCAATCGCCCCCGCTTGCAGCAAACGCCCGGGCGGCAGATACGAAGCCACCCCCAAAGTCACGATGCCTGCGCCCAGGGCAGAGGTGATCCCGTCCACCGTGTCCTCGATCGCCAGACAGGTTTTCGCCGCAATCCCCGCCTCCGGATGCCGTTCCGCCAGACGCTCCAGCGCCAGCACATATCCTGCCGGATCCGGTTTGCTCCGGGGCACGTCATCCGCCGTCACCCGGATCGGAAATACCTCCTCCAGCCCGATGCCCGCCAGCACGGGCTCGATATCGCTGCGCAAGGCGCCGCTGCAAAGCGCGAGCGGATAGGCCGCCGCGCACGCGCGCGCAAACTCCACCGCCCCGGGCATCGCCGCCACCCGCCCCTCGGCCGCATAGCGCGCGAAACGCCCGGCCTTGTTCTCGACCCGCCGCCGGACCTCCTCCGGCGTGGGCTCCACCCCCGCCCGCTCGAGCAGCCAGGCAAACGCCCCGCGATCATCAAACCCGATCAGGCTGGTCTGATAGGTCTCCCAGTCCAGCGGGGGGCCGTCCGCGCCCATGGCCTCGGCCATGGTCTGGCAGTGCAGCTTCTCGCTGTCCACCAAAACCCCGTCAAAATCGAAAATAATCGCCGCAGGAATGTTCATCATCTACCTCAAATCGCCGCTGCCCTGCAGCCGGCCGGTTTGCTTGCGATTGCTCAGCTTGGCCAGGTTGTCCGCCGCGATCTGATCCAGGTCCAGCCCCAGCTCGCTCGCCAGCGTTGCCAGATACCAGAGCACGTCGCCAAGCTCCTTGGCCAGCAGGCCGCGAACCTCCGGCGAAACCACCCCGCCGTCATCGCGAATCACCTTCTTGATTTTTTCGCAGATTTCCCCCGTTTCACCCGCCAGCCCCAGCGCGGGATAAACAAAATTGCCCGTCCCCCGGCCGGGATAAATCGCCGTCGTGCCGGCTTGCTTCTGATAGGTCGCGAAATCTGGCATGGTCAGTCTCCTGCGGGGCGGGCATAGGATGGGAAGCCCTCCGCCGACATGCCCGCCGGGATGTAGCGCCAGCGCCGATAGGACCAAAGCCAGTAATCGGGCCGGGCGCGGATGGTTTCTTCATAAAACGAGGTGATGCGCTGGGTAATCTCGCGGGCGGCATCCTTGGGCGGAATCGCGGCGATCTCCTCCGGGGCAATGCAATGGGGCATTTCGCCCCGATAGCTGCCGTCAGGTTGTGGTAGGGCAAAGCCGATCACAATCTCCGCTCCCGTCCGCGCCGCCAGCACCCCCGCCGCCGGCGACACCGCCACCGGCCGCCCGAAAAACGTCACAAAAATGCCGCCGTCGGCCGGCTTGGTGTTCTGATCCAGCAAGAGCCCCACAATGCCGCCGTCGCGCAGGTGCCGCAACAGCTTCTTGAGCGCCCCCTGCCGCGCCACAATCTGCTGCCCGGTGTTCTCCCGCAGCCGGTGGATCAGATCATCCACCTTTGGATTCTTGACCGGCATCGCCACGCTCATCATGGCACCCGATGCCAACGACCAATAGCGCCCCGCCATCTCCCAGTTGCCAAAATGGGCCGTCACCCCCACCTTGGCCCCCGGCCTGTCCATCGAGGCCTTGAAGTCCGGCTCCGGCACAAACCAGCGCTCCATGCGCACCGCCGAATCGCGCGTAAACCACAGCAAATCCAGCATCACCAGCAGAAAGTTCCTGAGCGCCTGCCGCAGAATCCGCCGCTTTTCCGCTGGCGTCTTCTCATCCCCAAAGGCCAGATCAAGATTCTCCAGCCCGAACCGGCGGCTGCGGGTCGAAAGATAGTAGCCCAGCGTCCCCAGAACCCGCGCCAGAACCAGGATCACCCGCCGCGGCAGACGCGGCACCACCACCAGCCCCAGCCGCAGCAGGGGCGTCTCCGCCGCAAGCCGGATCCGTTTGGACAAAGAATATTTACGTGTCATTGAAGGATCCGCCGCCCGCTCAAGGTACCATGCAACTCATGTTCCCGCCGCACCGCCCCGGCCCCGGTCAGTTCTCTTTGTCTTCGCCCCCGCCCTCTTCAAGCGGACGGCTCTTCCAGCGTTTGTGCAACCAGAGCCACTGCGCCGGATCCCGCCGGATCTCCTCCTCGATGACCCGGGTATAGCGGGCCGTATAGTCCCGCAACGTCTCCGCCTTGCGGTCCGGCGGCGGCTCGATCATCGGCTTGGCCTCCAGCACGTGGCGGCCATCCGCCGCGCGCAACATGAACACCGGCACCACCGGCGCGCCCGTATGCGCCGACATCAGCGCCAGCCCCGGCGTCGTGGACGCCAACTCGCCGAAAAACTCCACAAACACCCCCTGCTGGGTGGGCCGGTTCTGGTCCAGCATGAACCCCACCAGCTCCTTCTGCCGCAACGCCCGCAAACAGGCGCGATAGGCGTTCTGCGGCGGCACCGCCTTGAGCCCCGCCTTCTGGCGCAGCTCCCAAATCACCTCATGCAGCCCCTCGTTCGAGATGGTTTTGGTGATGATGGTGACCGGATATCCCAGCACCCGCGCCGCAAACAACCCCATCAGGTCATAATTGCCGATGTGCGCGATTAGAATCAGCACCCCCTTGCCCAGCTCCAGAGCCTGTTTCACAATCTCCTCGCTGATAAACTCAAGCCGCTTGGCCAGATCGGCCTCGCGCCCCCCCGCAAACTGCAGCAGTTCCACCATGTTCCGGACCTGGTGCTGTAACATGGACGCGTACAACGCCCGCAGCTCCTTGGGCGTTTTTTCCGGAAAACTCCGCTGCAGGACGTTCAGCACATAGCTCCGCCGGTAGCGGATCACATGCACAATGATCCAAGCCGCCCCCCGCCCCGCCGCATACGCCCATCTCATGGGCAGCCAGGCGAAAAACTTTGCCAAACCTCGCAAAAAATTAGCCATGAAGAGAGTTATGCTACCCTACCATCACCTTCCCGCCAAGCCTCAGTTTCCCGGTTTCCCACCGGAAACATGGTTGCCGCCTTCTCCGCCTTGTGCCTTAATCCCCCCCATGCAACAACTCATTTCCACGTGGCTTGAATCCATCGGCGAGGACCCCGCCCGCGACGGCCTGCGCGACACCCCCCGGCGCACCGCCGAAGCTTGGGCCTATATGACCCGCGGCTATCAACAGGACCCCCTCGCCATGCTCCGTTCCGCCCTCTTCGAGGCCACCGCCGGGCAAATGGTCCTCGTGCGCGATATCGCCATCTATTCCATGTGCGAACACCACCTCCTGCCCTTTTTCGGCGTCTGCCACATCGGCTATATCCCCAAAAATCACATCGTCGGCGTCAGCAAGCTTGCCCGCCTGGCCGACATCTTCGCCCGCCGCCTCCAGGTGCAGGAGCGCCTCACCGACCAGATTGCCGGCGCCGTCATGGAAGCCCTCGACCCCGAAGGCGTGGGCGTCATCATCGAGGCCCGTCACCTCTGCATGATCATGCGCGGCGCTGAGAAGCAAAACTCCCGCATGGTCACTTCCGCCATGCTGGGCAGCTTCCAGACCACCCCCGCCATCCGCGACGAATTCCTCCAACTGGCTCGCCTGGGCGCATCCGCCTGACCATGCTCCCACGCTTCATCTTAGCTGCAGCTCTCCTCGCCTTGCTCCCCCCGTTCGCCCGCGCCGAGCCTCATCTCTTCCCGCTCGATCCCGCCACCCTGGGCGGCGCCGATGTCTTCACCCTTGCCGAACAGCTCGTGGCCCGCGCCGCCACCGACGCCCAACTGGCCTTCGACCCCGCCCCCCGCCCCCTCCCCCCGCGGGTCATCGTGCCCCTCGCCCCCGTCGAATCCGACCCGCCGAAAACCCGGACCGTCTTCTTCTGGCGCGGCGACATGCTGCCCGACCAGATGGCCCCCGCCGAAACCGGCACCCTCCACCGGCGCAAACCCCAAAAAGACGGAACATGGAAAACGACCCTCACCCGTCCGGGCGCCATCGAGACCTTTGGCGACAAACTCCAACCGGGACCGTTTGCCGTCGCCCCCGCCCCCCTTCCCGAATGGGTCATCGAAACCCCCTATCACCTCGGCGCGGCCGGCCCCGCCACCGCCACCCTCCTGCTCTGGCGCAGCGCCGAAGAAGGCACCCCGCCCCTTGCTGGCGCCATCGCTCTCACCGATGCCCCCGCCGAACTCCCCCCCGCCCTCGAGGCCCTCCTGCCCCCCTTCACCGAGTCCGCCGCCTGGCAAGCCCTCTGGCAGATCTACTCCGCCCCCTGACCCCCCTCCGCCCTGCCCACCTGCGGCTCCTTGTAAACCGCCCGCGCCGGCCTCGGCGCCAGCACCCGCCCCGTCTTGCGCGCGTGCGAAAGATCCGCCGCCGGGTCGGGGTCATACCACCACAGGCTGAACGCGCTGCGCTCGTCCCCGTACTTGCCCAGCGGAGCCTCCGGCATCCCGAACTTGTTCCACCACAGCAGCCGCGTGCCCCGGGTAAACCAGAGCAGCACATAGGGAATCTCCCGCGCCAGAATCTCGTCAATCTCCCGCACCAGGCCATGGCGCACCTGCACGTCAAACTCGGTGCGCTGTGCCTCGATCAGCGCGTCCACCACCGGATTCCGAAACCCCGTAATGTTCTGCCCCGATGGCCGGTCCGCCTCGCGCGACGACCACATGCTCTCCGGATTCTTGAACAACCCCGCGCTCCAGGCCGCCCAGGTCATGTCAAAATGATACTCGTCCATATCCTTCGACCACGCCGCCCAATCCTTCTTGTCCACCACCAGCTCGATGCCAACATCCTTGAGGTCTTCCTGGAAAATCGCCGTAAACTTGTCGTCCGTCCCCCCGCGCGACAAATAGCGCAGGCGCAGCGGCCGCCCGTCCTTCATCAAAATGCCCGTGCCGGAGTCCGCCCGCCACCCCGCCTCCGCCAGCAACGCCCGCGCCCGGTCCTTGTCAAACGCCAGCGACTCGTTCGGACAGGGCTGCGCCGGGTCATATAAATCCTCATAATAAGAACGGTGCAGCTCATAGGCGTTGTGCATCAGCGTCGCGTTCATCTTCTCGCGGTGATACAAATGCCCCAGCGCCCGCCGCACGCGCGGATCATCCAGCGGCGGCCGCCGCAAATTCAGCGCCAGCCCCTGAAAACCCACCGGTTTCTGATTGGCGATTTCCTGCTTCACAATCCAGTTGCGCGCGTACCGCTCCCCAGTGGTCTGGTTGCGCCACACATGGGCCGTGTACACCGGGAACAAGTCCAGTTCCCCTTTCTGAAACGCCTGAAACGCGTTCTCCCGGTCCTCAAAAAAACGAAAACGCAACTGGTCGAAGTTCGCCAGCTTCCGGAACCTCGGCAAATCCGCCGCCCACCAGTCGGCCCGCCGCTCGAGCGTCACCTGCAGGCCGTCGCGAATCACCCCCAGCCGGTACGGACCCGACACCACCGGAAACTCGAAGTTCTGCAAATTGAAGTCCCGCCCCTCGAACGCGTGCTTCGGCAGCACCTGCAAGCCGGCCAGCGTCAGCAGATTCTGCCAGTGCTCCTCCTTGGCTCTAAAACGAATCGTCATCTCGTCCAGCGCCTCGGGCGGTTCGAAGCGCTCCAGGCCGATCTTGTGCGGTCCGGTCAGGTGCTTCGGATCCATCACCGCCTCGAACGTCCAGCGCGCGTCCTCGGCGGTCACCGGCCGACCGTCGCTCCACCGCGCCTGCGGATTCATATAAAACGTGAACGTCCGCCGGTCATCCTCCAGCACGCACCGCTCCGCCAGCAGCGGCTCGAGCTCCAGCGTCAAAGGATGCTGCGTCATCAGCGTCTCAAAAAACTGCCCGAACACCTCCGCCGACATCACATTCTGGTCGAGATAATAGTTGAAGCTCTTCGGATACGGCCCCATATAGGCCACCAGCATGCCCCCCTTCTCCGCCCACTCCGACGCCAGCGGATTCGGCGCCTCCACCCACCCCTCGCGCGGGAACACCTCCGCCCCCCCCGCGCCCGATACCAGCGCCCAACCCGCCCCGACCGCCAGCGCCCAGCCTGTCAACCTCTTCATGCCGCCAGTATCCGCCACCCGCCCCCGCTTGAAAAGCCGGAAGTGGGCATGAAGCGGTCCGCGCCCTTGGCGATTGCTTTCCCCATCCCATCCAAGGTACATTCCCCGCCATGAATCCGACCCTCAAGCGCGTGATTTGGCTGCTCAACACGGCCGGATTCGTCTTCTATCTGGTCTGGCTGGCCACCATGAGCAACCAGCACATCCTGCGCGAACAGGACGGCATCGTCTATTTCCTCCCCGTCATCCCCTTCTTTTTCGTTTATATGCTCCTTTTCTCCCCCAAACCGCCCCCCCCCTCCGGCTCCCCCACCGATTCTCCCCCCGACTCCACCCCCGATTCCATTGATGACCACTTCTCCGCCCCGCCCGAGTCATGAGCGCCTTCCGCGAACGCCGCATCACCCATATCTCCATCTGGATCAATTTCGGCCTCAGCGCCGCCAAAATCGCGGGCGGCCTGCTCGGCCGCTCCCAGGCCCTCATCGCCGATGCCGTCCACTCCCTCTCCGACGCCGCCACCGACTTCGGCGTCCTCTGGGGCCTGCGCTTCTCCTCGAAACCCTGCGACGACGACCACGCCTACGGCCACGGCAAATATGAAACCCTCGTCGCCGCCATCATCGGCCTCGCCCTCGGCGTCGTCGCCGTCGAAATCGCCCACCGGGCCATCGTGCTCATTGCGGCCACGTTGCGCGGCAACCCGCTCCCCCCCCCCGCCCTCTATGTCCTCTGGATCGCCCTCTTCTCCATCGCCCTCAAAGAGGCGCTCTACCGCGTCACCATGCGCGTCGCCCGCACCACCGGCAGCCCCGCCCTGCGCGCCAACGCCTGGCATCACCGCTCCGACGCCTTCTCCTCGATCGCCACCGCCATCGGCGTGGGCGCCGCCGCCCTCCTCGGCAACCGCTGGGTCATCCTCGACCCCGTCGCCGCCCTCCTCGTCAGCGCCTTCCTCCTCCGCGTGGCCTGGAGCATCCTGCGCCAGCAGGTCGGCGAACTGACCGACTCCAGCCTCGAGCCCGCCCTCTGCCAGGAAATTATCGCCATGGCTCAAGCCATCCCCGAAATCCAAAATCCCCACGACCTGCGCACCCGCATGGTCGGCCGCACCCCCGTCATCGACCTGCACATCCAGCTCCCCGCCGACCTCCCCCTCCACAAGGCCCACACCATCTCCACCGACCTCGAAAAAACCCTGCACCACCGCTTCGGCAAGGAAACTATTGTCAACCTGCATCTCGAACCCTATCCTAGCTAGTTATTTTATCGCTGGAAAAAACCCCGACATAGAAAGACGCCGCCATGGAACAAGGAGCCAAAACCCTGCTGATCATTCTGATCACCGCCCTGCTGCTGGGCACCTTGGTGGTCGCCTTCAACCCGGCCTATCGCCAGGCCTTTTTCGCCCTACTGCGCGACGAACCCGCCAAATCGCCCATCTGGCGCTCCAACCGCGACTACTATACCGATATCACCCTGCCCGCCACGCAGGCTGCGGACAAGTCCGCCACTCAGGAGACAAGCCATGACGCAGAATAAACTGATCAGCTTCTGCTACCTCTTCATCATCGGCATCGCCTTGGCCATGGCCTTCCCGCTGGGCTCCACCGCCGTCGTGCCGCTCTGGGCCGCCACCGCCATCCTCGGCCTCCTGGCCGGCACCGCCCTCCACTTCGTCCGCCGACGCCAGCCCGCCGATGCCCGCGACGCCCTCTACGCCCCCCCCCCGCGCTTCGACGCCCTCCAAGTCGGCGCCTGGGCCCTCCTCCTCGCCGCCGCCCTCTTCCTCGGCTACACCCGCTACCTCGCCATGATCCAGCCGCCCGATCAGACCCTCGGGCGCGTCCGCTTCACCGCCGAAGGCGCCACCTGGAAGCCCACCGACCAGATGGCCGCCACCTCCTTCCTCAAAATCAAAACCATCGCCCCCGTCACCGAAGACATCGAACTGCGCCTCGTCGGCCGCCTCGAAGCCCTCCGCCCCGTCCTCGATGACAACGGCCTGCCCATCCTCGACGACCAGGGCCGCTGGAACTTCACCCAGACCGACCTCCCCCAAACCAGCGACCCCGTCCGCATCCCCGCCGGCACCCCCGCCGGCGCCGAAGTGCTCGTGGCCCAGCCCTTCACCCACCTCGACCAGGTCGAACCCCTCAACCAGCCCTCGACCGGCGTCCTCGCCATCCTCAAGCCCGTCAACGCTGTCTCTCTTTTCGCCCGCAGCGGGCGCAATGTCGTGCCCATCCGCGCCCTCGGGCGCATCACCGCCGATCCCTGGGTCTATTCCTTCAAAACCGTCCTCGCCATCACCCCCGACTACATCCAGTATCAGCCCGACGGCCCCTACTTCCCCGTCGAACGCCAAACCATCCGCGTTACCATCAACCCCGACCTGCCCATCTACGACAGCCTCGCCCGCTCCGCCGCCTATGGCTACGATATCGCCCTTTCCGGCGAACTGATCGCCCCCCCCGCCGCCGCCAACGTCGGCGCCTTCGACCAGGCCAAATACCTCCGCAACTACAACATCGGCGGCCAAATGCTCCTGCGCACCCCCCTCGAGGGCGCCTTGCCCATTGATATCATCATCCCTCAGGGCCACGATGTCCCCCGCGAAGGCAACGGCCTCGTCGAATTTTCCCTCTACCTGCGCGATGAAATCGTCCGCGTCATCAAGCAGACCATGCCCCAGCCCAACTCCGCCTTCCTCGGCGCCCTCACCCTCGGCCTGCGCTACGGCATGCAAAACACCCTCTCCATCGCCTCCGAGCGCTACGACGACACCTCCGTGCGCCCCATCCTCGAACTCGGCCGCGACACCGACGAACTTATCGCCGACGAATTCCGCGCCTCCGGCATCAATCACGTCCTCGCCGTCTCCGGCCTCCACGTCACCATCATCACCATCATGTTCATGGGCATCTTCGCCCTCCTCAAAGTCTCCCGCCGGGTTTACGTCCCCTTCGTCATCTTCGCCCTCGTCATCTTCGCCATCATCACCGGCGCGCGCCCCTCGACCCTGCGCGCGGTCATCATGAACTCCCTCTTCCTGCTCACCTGGGGCTACATGGGCCAGGGTGTTCGCTCCTCCGCGCTCCTCGGCGTCCCCGTCGCCGCCTTCATCATCCTCCTCCAGAACCCGGCCATGGCCGTGGACCCCTCCTTCACTCTCTCCTTCGGTGCCATCCTCTCCCTCGCCCTGCTCACCCAGCCCTTCTTCGACATCTTCAAAAAGTTCCAGGGCAACCAATTCATCGCCCTCGCCATCCTCGTCTCCCTGCTCACCTGGGCCTTCGCCGTCCACTGGCTCCTCGTGGTCACCGTCCGCTTCTGGGTCCTCTACGGCCTGCTCGCCGCCGTCCTCTTCTGGCTGGCGCGCCTCCTCGATCGCCGCAACATCAAGCCCATCGGCTCCTACGGCTTCGCCAACATCACCCCCGGCGTCGCCGGCTTCATCGCCGCCCAGTTCGGCATGCAAATCGGCATGATGATCCCCCTCAGCGCCTACTACTTCTACCGCTGGCCCGTCGCCGGCGCCTATGCCAACCTGCTCGCCATCCCCCTCGTCGGCGTCGTCCTGCAGCTCTCCATGCTCGCCGGCCTCATCGGCCTCATCCCCGGCATCGGGATCTACATCGCCCTCCTGCTCGCCGCCGCCAACTGGATCTTCTCCACCCTCTTCCTCCTCATCGGCCACTACTTCTCGCGCTGGTTCACCTATCCCTTCGTCGTCAAGCCCACCCTGCGCTGGCTCTTCACCTACTACGCCGCCGTCGCCCTCTTCATCTGGTGGCGACCCATCTGGTTCCGCCTCCTGCGCCCCCGCTGGAACAAAGCCACCCGTGCCGGACGCGCCATCGCCCTCACCGCCGTCGCCCTCGTCGTCGCCTCGGTTTTTGCCGCCGGCCACGCCGAAACCAAGGCCATCCGCCACGGCGGCGAACTCGCCATCTCCGTCCTCTCCGTCGGCTACGGCTCCGCCATCCTCATTGACACCCCCGACAACAAGGCCATCCTCATCGATACCGCCTACGTGCAAACCGACCGCGGACGCCGCAACGACGCCGAGCGCACCGTCATCCCCCACGTCTGCCACAAACGCATCCGCAAGCTCGACGCCCTCATCCTCACCTCCCCCGAACCCGAACACATCGCCGGCGCACCCACCGTCCTCCAGCACTTCCACGTCGGCCAGCTTGGCCACCCCGCCTCCCTCGACGCCAAGCTCGCCGAAGGCCCGCTGGCCGAGCTGCTCGCCGAGCGCTCCCCCCGCCGCCTCAAGCATCGCTTCTCCGGCACCGCCATCCAGCCCCGCACCCTCGTTGCCGGCGAGCGCCTCTTCGCCAGCACCGTCCAAGGCAAGCCCTTCGCCATCGAAGTCCTCGGCCCCGCCCCCGGCGACACCAAGGCCCCCCTTACCCTCCGCGTGGTTTACGGCGACTTCGCCATGCTCATCCCCTCCGACCTCACCTACGCCCAGCAACAGCAGCTGCTCGAAACCACCCCCGCCGAGCAGCTCGCCTCCCAAGTTGTCATCGCCCCCGGCCATGGCACCCCCGGACTCGAAGGCATCCTCGTCGGCATGCCCAAAAACTACGAACGTTCCCTCACCGAAATCACCGCCGCCCTCCTCCAAAAAGCGGGCGCCGAAGCCGTCATCTTCGAATTCGGCAACCCCCGCCCCGTCGTGGGCGACAAATACAAAGTCGCCGCCAAACTCCATGGCGCCGCCCGCCGCATCGTCGAAGACCAGCTCCCCGATGCCCGTCATCTCGCCACCGACACCGATGGCGCCATCACCATCCTCTCCGACGGCCACACCTACACCCTCACCGCCCAATACGACGCCGCCGTTGGCTACGTCGACACCCCCACCTCCCTCGAAATCGGCTGGTAACCCTCCCCAATCCGGCCGTCGCCCATTATCCCCTCGGTATCCCCTCGGGGTCAGTCCTTGACAATTGACAATTGCCCCCCCCCCAACCACTGTTGTTCACCAATTTTCGCCAGTTTTTGGCCAATTTGGACCGTTTTTGAGCTGTTTCGGCCTGTTTTGGGCTCTTTTCCCCGCCGCGTCAGCGGCGTCCCCAGCGTCCGTGTCCGTCCGTGCTCGTCCGTGTTGGTCCGTGTGGCTGTTCCCGCCCCCTCCGCCCCCCGTTCGTAGTCCCGCTTTCAGGCGGAATCCCCCTCCCCCCTTCCACTTTCCACACCTTCCACCTTTCACCTTTCACCTTTCACCTTCCACCACTCCCCCCCCCCGCCCCGCTCCCCCGCTCTCTGCTCCCCGCTCGCCGCGCAGCGGCGCCCGTTTGCGTTCCTTTTGCGCCTCTTGCGTCGTTTGCGTTAAAAATTGTCCCCCCTCTCCCGCTCCCTGCTCCCCGCTCGCCGCACAGCGGCGCCCCCCCCCCCTTGAATATTGGTTGTTGAATATTGAATCTTGAATATTGAACACAACCACGAAAAAGCCGCCCCTGAACCAGGGGCGGCTTGCGCCATAACCAAACGGCGAGCTTACTTGCCCAGCGCGGCCTGCGCCGCGGCCAGACGCGCGATTGGCACGCGGTACGGCGAGCAGCTCACGTAGTCCAGACCCACCTTGCAGAAGAACTTGACCGACGCCGGATCGCCGCCGTGCTCGCCGCAGATCCCGCACTTGAGTGTCGGGCGACTGCTGCGGCCGCGCTTCACGCCCATCTCCACCAGTTGGCCCACGCCAACCTGGTCCAGCGTCTGGAACGGATCCGCCGGCAGAATCTTCTTGTCAATGTAGTCCGGCAGAAAGCTGCCGATGTCGTCCCGGCTGAACCCGAACGCCATCTGGGTCATGTCATTGGTGCCAAAGCTGAAGAACTCGGCGCTCTCCGCCACTTCGTCGGCCACCAAAGCCGCCCGCGGCACCTCAATCATGGTCCCCACCAGATACTTCACCTTGGCCTTCTTGGCCTTGATGATCGCGTCGGCCGTCTCGCGGATGATCTCCGCCAGATAGTCGAACTCCTCGCGGGTCCCGATCAGCGGCACCATGATCTCCGGCAGCACCTTGCGGCCCGTCTTGGCCACGTTGCAGGCCGCCTCGATAATCGCGCTGGTCTGCATCACGCACAGCTCCGGATAGGTGATCGACAACCGGCAGCCGCGATGCCCCAGCATCGGGTTCAGCTCATGAAGCTGCTGCACCCGCGCCGCCACCGCCGCCTTCGTCAGCCCAAGGCGCTTGGCCATCTCGGCCTGCCCGGCGGCATCCTGCGGCACAAACTCGTGCAGCGGCGGATCCAGCAGACGAATCGTCACGCCGTAGCCGTCCATCGCCTTGAAAATGCCCTCGAAGTCCCTGCGTTGCAGCGGCAGCAGCTTCGCCAGCGCCTTCTTGCGCGCCTTCGGTTCCTCCGCCAGAATAAACTCGCGGACGGCCCAAATGCGCTCGCCCTCGAAGAACATGTGCTCGGTGCGGGTCAGACCGATGCCCTCCGCCCCAAAGGCGCGCGCCGCGGCCGCGTCGCTCGGACTGTCCGCGTTCGTGCGCACCTTCACCTTGCGGTACTTGTCGGCCCAGTCGCTCACCTGCTTGTACATCAGATAAATCGGATGCTTCTGCGCCGCCTTCCGGCCCCCCACCACCGCGCTCACCACCGGACTCGCCTGCGACGGAATCTGCCCGGCATACACCGCGCCCGTCGTCCCGTTCAGGCTGATCCAGTCGCCCTGCTTCAGTGTCTTGCCGCCCACCTTGACCGTCTTGGCCTTGTAGTCAATCTGCAGCGCCCCCGCGCCCGCCACGCAGCACTTGCCCCAGCCGCGCGCCACCACGGCCGCGTGCGAGGTCATGCCGCCGGTGCTGGTCAGAATCGCCTGCGCCGCCCACATGCCGCCCACGTCCTCGGGGCTCGTCTCGTGGCGCACCAGAATCAGCTTCGCGTTCGCATCCGCCTTCACGGCCGCTTCCACGTCGCCCGCCGTAAACATGATCTGCCCCACGCCCGCTCCCGGACCCGCCGGCAGCCCCGTCGTCAGCAAGTCGGCCTTCTTCTCCGCCGCCACGTCAAAAATCGGGAACAGCAGCTGCTCCAGATCCGCGCCGCTCACCGTCGCCAGCGCCTCCTCGGCGGTCAGAATCTTCTTCTGGCGCTTGCCCGTAAAGAAGTCCTTGCCCGTCGCCATCTCCACCGCCCAGCGGATGCCCGCCAAACCGGTGCGCTTCGCGTTGCGCGTCTGCAGCATCCACAGCGTGCCCTGCTCCACCGTAAACTCCACGTCCTGCGGATACTTGTAGTGTTCCTCCAGGCGCTTCATAATCTTGATCAACTGCGCGTGCGCCTTCTTCCAGATCGGGCTCGCCTCGTTCGGCATGTCGTCCAGATGCTTCGGCGTGCGGATGCCCGCCACCACGTCTTCGCCCTGCGCGTTCAGCAGATATTCGCCCATCGGATGCTCCGAGCCCGTCGAACCGTCGCGCGTAAACGCCACGCCCGTCCCCGACTCCTCGCCCATGTTCCCGAACACCATCGCCTGCACGTTCACCGCCGTGCCGAACAGGCCGGTCACCTTGTTAATCTGACGGTACTTCACCGCCCGCTCCCCGTTCCAACTGCTGAACACCGCGTTCACCGACGCCAGCAACTGCTCCATCGGATCCTGCGGAAAAGGCTTCTTCACCTTCTGCTGATACACCTTCTTATAGATGTCACACAACTCCTTGAGCTGCTCCGCCGTCAGGTCCGTGTCCTCCTTCGCGCCGTACTTCTTTTTCAGGGCGTCCATCGCCACTTCAAAGTCGCCGTGCGTCAGACCCGTCTCCGGCCCCATCACCACGTCCCCGAACATGTCAATAAAGCGCCGGTACGAGTCCCACCCCGTGCGCGCGTTGCCCGTCCGCTCGATAAAGCCTAGGATCGACTTGTCGTTCAGCCCCAGGTTCAAAACTGTATCCATCATCCCCGGCATCGAAATCGCCGCGCCCGAGCGCACCGACACCAGCAACGGGTCCTTCGGATCCCCCAGCTTCTTGCCCATCAGCCGTTCCAGCTTGCGCAACTGCGCCTTCAACTGGTCCATCATCCCCTCGGGATACTTCCCATCATGCGACGAATAATACGCGCACGCCTCCGTCGAAATCGTAAACCCCGCCGGCACCGGCAAACCCGCGTTCGCCATCTCGCACAAATTCGCGCCCTTGCCCCCCAAAATTGCCCGCATCGTCTGGTCGCCCTCGGTGTGCTCCTTGCCGAAGCCGTAAAAATACACATACTTCTTCTTGGCCATCTTCTTCTCCGTTTATTATTAAGACCCTCGCGGGCCGCTTCTGTCTAAAAGAATACCACGCGACGGAACGTGGCAAATCGGCGGCAGTGTCCACCATCCCCCGCCCATTGTCAAGAGAACCCCGCACAAAACCAATCCCCCATTCACGCAATCTCGCAACTCCCCTCCCCCATTTTTCCCCCGCCGCGCCAGCGGCGTCCGCAGCGTCCGTGTTTGTCGGTGTGGGTCCGTGTTGGTCCGTGTGGCTGTTCCCGCC
>LSQX01204934.1_pt2 | contig 16383 bp, 13 predicted proteins | sample 654561 | NCBI WGS metagenome assembly LSQX01 (sample SAMN04489861, study PRJNA283612) | anaerobic digester metagenome | isolation source: 4 biogas reactors fed with cattle manure at either 37C or 55C with and... | place: Denmark: Kongens Lyngby | collected 2014 | reverse complement strand
TCAACAAACAGTTGATGGTCCTTCATCTAAAGACTGGAGAGGTGGCCGTGCAGCTTCTGCAAACATCATTCCTTCATCTACAGGTGCTGCTAAAGCAGTAGGTAAAGTAATTCCAGAATTAAACGGTAAACTGACAGGTATGTCTTTCCGTGTTCCAACAGTTAATGTTTCTGCAGTTGACTTAACAGTACGCTTAGAAAAAGAAACTACTTACGAAGAAATTTGTAAAGTAATGAAAGAAGCATCTGAAGGTCCATTAAAAGGAATTTTAGGTTACACAGACGAAGCTGTTGTTTCTAGCGACTTTATTGGTGATGCACGCACATCTGTTTTTGATGTTGACGCTGGTATCCAATTAAGCCCAACTTTCGTAAAGGTTGTATCATGGTACGACAACGAGTGGGGTTACTCAAGTAAAGTTGTTGATCTTATTCAGCACATGGCAAAAGTGAACGGTTAATTAATTAACCCTTCTCTTATACATATATTATAAGCAAAAACGCTCTCGAAATATTTCGAGAGCGTTTTTTTGTCTGTTTATTTGAAAAATAAAACTGATTGAACCCTTTTTAATTATAAGTTCTTTACTTTATTTACTTTGCAAAGTAAAGAGTAGTATATAATTTGAATGTATGTTGCAAAAGAAATAACTATTGACCTGAGAGAACATAAAAAAAAGGGTATTTTCTACTTATTTGGCAACCCCTATAACTCCATGAGCTACCCGTCCTCCAGCATCACCAGTAGGTTGCGAAACAAGATCATCGCTATCCTCATGTATAATAATTGATCTACCAACTATATTATTTACTCCCTTAAATGATATAAGACTATCAACCCGCTCATAATGGGCATTTCCGTTCTCGTCGGCTATAATATTACCAAAATCACCCGCATGTCTTATTGCATGTTCGGGTCCAGCGTGTTCTTTGTCTTCGGGATTAAAATGACCACCTGCTGAGGTTCCGTCTGATTTTGAAATATCTCCAAATTCATGAATATGAAATCCATATTTTCCTTCAGATAAACCTTCAACATTCGCTTCAATTAATATTCCAGCGTCAGTTTGTGTAAAAGTCACTGTCCCTTTAACATTATTACCCACCGTTGGCGTTAATACGCAGATAGCCTTCGATATCGCATTGCTATTGTCTTGTGATATCGTACTAGTATTGTCGTGATGTGTAACCCTTTTATTTGAATTATCTCCACTGTTACATGAAGATACAATGAGAAAAAAACCTATTGTAGCAAGTAAACTTAATCCTAGTTTATTTTTAATCATGTCTTCTAAATTTTTATATGTGATTTATGTTTAATCTTAATCTGTAGTAATGCATTACTACAGATTAAGAAAATAATATTGAATTGGTTCATAAATTCATTTTCAACTACTTAATTTCTTAACGTTTGCAATAAAAATTTGTTCATCGTTTTTTTACAAGTCAACACATCATAGATTGTTGGGTACTAGCTCATGTATCAATTAAAATGTGATGAATAATAGATTAAACTGTCCAAACATGTTGTATAACATAAAAACTTTATTATCTTTGCACGCTTGAAAAAACCAAAGCAATTATATCGTTTAATTTAAAGACAAAAATGAAAAAATTAATTTTATTAGTAGCTATCGCTACAACTATCTCTTTTGCTGCTTGCACAAACAAAGCTACAACAGAGGAAACTGCAATTGAAAACGCAACTGAGGCAATCGAAGAAGCAACTGAGGCAATTGAAGAAGCAACTGAAGAACTTTTAGAAGAAACTCCAGAAGTTGTGGAAGAAGTTACAGTTGACTAGTCTCAACAACAACAAATAATCTAACAGTGGTTTATTTAAATAGACCACTGATCATAAAAGTCGCATTATCCATGCGACTTTTTTTGTATCTTACAATAAACGAATTAACTTTGTTATTAAGTATAACATAACAGACTAAAACTATTATCTATTTAAACTATAAAAGATGAAACGCTTTACATTCATAGCTTCTTTGCTATTTCTATTGATTGGTGCTGCTTGTACACAACAGAAAAACTATATCGAAAAAGAGATAGTTTTTGACGAAGGGTTCACCTCTGAGCAAAAATTAAAACTTGCTGCTAGTCTTATTCCTACTAAACAGCAATACGAATGGCAAAAGCTAGAACTAACTGCCTTTATCCATTTCGGTATAAACACATTTACTGGTCGCGAATGGGGCGATGGAAGTGAAAGTCCAGAACTTTTCAACCCAACCGACTTTAATGCCGAGCAATGGGTAGTAACTCTAAAAGAAGGTGGTTTTAAAATGGTTATTTTAACTGCAAAGCATCACGATGGCTTCTGTTTGTGGCCTACAAAAACCACAGAACACTCAGTTGCTAATTCACTATGGCGCGATGGTGGCGGTGATGTAGTAAGAGAACTGAAAAATGCAGCAGACAAACATGGAATGAAATTTGGAGTATACCTATCGCCTTGGGACAGAAATGCACCAAGCTATGGCGACTCGCCAACATACAACCAACTATTTGTTGACCAACTACATGAGCTATTGAGCAACTACGGCGAAGTTCACGAAGTATGGTTTGATGGTGCTAATGGCGAAGGGCCAAATGGTAAAAAACAAATATATGATTGGGAGGCATTTTACCATGTAATAGATAGCCTACAACCCAATGCTGTGAAAGCAATAATGGGCGACGATGTTCGCTGGGTAGGCAACGAAAGCGGATTGGGTAGAGAAACCGAATGGAGCGTTACTCCGCTGCGTGCCGATATTCACGACGATGCTGTTGACGAAAACAACCGCTTAGGAATTTCTGCCACAGCAAAAGATTTAGGTAGTCGCAAACTTATAGAGCAAGCCAAATCAATCTATTGGTATCCCTCAGAAGTAGATGTATCTATCCGTCCAGGTTGGTTTTATCACCCAGAGCAAGACGCTCAAGTGAAAACATTGGAGCATTTAGTAGATATTTATTATCAATCGGTAGGTATGAACTCTGTGTTGTTACTCAATATTCCACCCGACCCTCGCGGCTTGATTCACGAAGTAGATGCTGCACGCTTAAAAGAGTTTGGACAGTATATAAAAGAGACTTTTGCCGATAATAAAATGGCCGTAACTCATACATACTGGAAAGCTAGAAATGGCGACTATAAAGAGTATAACATAAAAGAGGGTGAAATAATTAACACCGTTCTTTTACAGGAAGATATACAAAAGGGACAACGCGTTGAAGTATTCAAAGTAGAAGGTTTGATAGATGGTAACTGGGTAAAACTAGCTGAAGGAACTACCATTGGCTACAAACGCTTGTTGCGTTTTGATGATGTGGCGCCAGAAAAAATTCGTATAACACTGATTGAAACTCGCTTTAGTGCCAACATAAGTGAAATTGGAGCCTACTATGCCGCCCCATTCAACGAGGAGGGTAGCTTAATAGAACTTACCCATATAGATGGCGAATGGGCAGAAGTGTTACAAACCAACCCACTAACTGTAGATATGCAAGGCGAGAATATAACCATAAAGGGTTTCACCTATAATCCTGACAATAAAGCTGAAATGGCTTTCACATATCGCTTCCTTCTTAGCACAGACGGAAAAGAGTGGACAGAGCCGTCGGAAAGCCGCGAGTTTGGCAACATCAAAAACAATCCTGTTCCACAATTTATCCGTTTCGATGAAGAGCAAACCGCTCGCTACTTCAAACTAGAGGTAACCGAAGGAACAGAAGGTGGTACACCAACCATCAATCCTACGCAAATAGGCATTCTTACACATTAAACACAACAGATGAAACGTTATATCATACTACTTCTTTTAAGCAGCATTAGTTTTTTGAGCTCGGGGCAAACAATCAACGAACTTTTCAAAAGTATGCCAAGTGAATACCTACCTGCTTTTTCGGAGGCAAACAAAACAATGCTGTTGGTCGATTCATCACTATCTGTAATACCCTATGCCTTAGGCGAAATAGAGCGATTGGAATACACCGATACTTTTCTATCGCTCAAAACTTCAGAGGTGGGCACTATGCAAATAAAAATACTACCTTTAGTAAATAATACGCAGATAGTAGCGCTTATTAAAACAGTTTGCAGTAGTAATGTATGCGATAGCGACATCCAATTTTTCACCAATGAGTGGGAAGAGATTCAGAAAAACAACATACTACCTACAATTCCACCAAGCATATTTTTTGATGAAACAAAAACAGACACACCAGGATTTAAATGGTCTGTGTCGCAAATCGATATCTATCCTCTTCAACTCCAATTTAAAGATGGAAGTAACGATTTGCAAGTAACATTTAATATAAAGAAGCATCTGTCAAAACAAGACGCTCTGAAAATTGAAACTTACCTTGCAAAGGAATCAATAGATTTAACATGGAATAAATCTACCTTCGTTTACTAATTATTTCCTTACATTTGCATTTATATATGCACCCGTAGTTCAATGGATAGAATATCGGATTCCGGTTCCGAAGATGCGAGTTCGATTCTCGCCGGGTGTACTATTATTTTAAACTTAACAGCTCATGAAACGAATTTCCATTACTTTAATTAGCATCATTTGCGCACTCACACTCTCATCGGCCCAAGAAAACCAATCAAATATCGATTGGAAATTTGCCCCTACTATAGAGTTGGACGGTATGTTCAAATCAAAATTTGAATATGCCGATAAAACTAGCACCTCACGCTTCTCGGTACGCAACTCACGTCTTGGCATAAAAGGAGATGTAACCTCTTTTATCAGCTACAGAGCTATGGCAGAACTAAGCGACGAAGGCGATTTTAAAATATTAGACCTTTATGGAGCGATCAATCCACTCGATGGATTAACAATTAAAATAGGACAATCGGGCATTCCTGTCCACAACTCATACACAACTAGTCCTGGCAGTGTAATGTTTGCCAACCGTCCGTTTATCGGCAAATATTTCACATTCGGTACGCGCGACATTGGCGTATCGGCAGCTTACGATTTTAAAATCAGCAATTTTCCTGTGGGTATAGATGCAGCGGTATTTAATGGAAACACCATTAACGATCCCGCTTGGACAGACAGCCCATCCTTTGCTACCCGCCTACGCATTGGAAACATGAAGGGTTTTCGTACTACAGCCAAAATGTATGTACTACCAAGAAACGAGCTACAAGACTTTATGATATATGGAGCTGACTTGCGCTACGAAGCCAAGAATTGGAAAGTTGAAACAGAAATAATGCACCGTAAAAACAAAGTAGACAATGATAAGCTAACGGGCGCTTACCTTCAAGGAGCATATTGGTTTCCACTCAAAAGCGGACAGCTATTTAAGAATATAATACCTACTACCCGTTGGGATGCAATGGGTAGCAACCAAACCGATACCGATATAGATGTAAACAGATTGACATTGGGTCTCGGCTTTAGCTTTACCAATGCCCCTTTCGATTCTTTAATTCGTATCGACTATGAATTCTATTTCACAGAAAACGACCTTCCCCTACTTAATGTCTACGAAGAGATGAGCTCAAACAAGCTGAGCGTAGAGTTACTATTAACATTTTAAACATACACCTTATTATGACTATGAAAAAACGTATTGCACCTGATAGAATATCAGAACTTGAAAACTACGAAGTGTTTGTTTTCGGTAGCAACCTGCAAGGTCAACATGCTGGAGGAGCTGCTGTAATAGCCGAACAAAAGTTTGGCGCTGTGTGGGGAGAAGGCGTTGGTCTACACGGTCAAACATACGCCATACCCACCATGCATGGAGGTATAGAGGAGATAAAACCCTACGTTGATGAATTTATAGAATTTGCAAAGCAAAACCCCAACCTTAAGTTCTTGGTTACAAGAATTGGGTGTGGCATAGCTGGGTTTACTGAAGAGGAAATGGCTCCGCTATTTGCAGAAGGTGTAAATGTTGAGAATGTTTATTTGCCGGATACGTTTTTTGATGTCATTGCGGGAAAATAGCCCACTCGCTGGCGTATGTTTCCTGACTTGTACATCTAATAAATCAAATAAAATAAACTTAAACTTCATTATAAACAAAAATATGACAACAAGAACTTGCCCACACTGTGGATATAAATATTCAAGAATTGAATACGTAAAAAGATTGTCTTTTAAAACAATTTGGTCTAAATGGGATTGCCCTAAATGCGAGCAGAAAATAACTTTCGATAATATGCGAAGACTCTTATTAGCGCTTATTTTGGGAGTGTATGTCTTCTTTTTAAGCATAACATCAAATTATATTTCTTTGAACTTTATTGGGGTAGTACTATATTTGGCAGCCCTATTTTTAGGGACAATGTTTATTTTCACTTTCGATAAATTTATAAAGACAAGCAAACTTGGTTGATATATAAGATGCTATTTATTCTATTAGCTGGCGAAAAAAAGTACAACAGCGGGTTGGCAAAATAATAGATCAATGGGCAATCTAGCCTAAAAACTAGACTGATTGCATCAGCACTAAATAGGTTTGCCACTACTATTTCACCAGCACACATCTTAAACACCTCACCACCATTCAAAAGAATGTGGCCAGTAAGGCCTTTAAATAAATTGTGAACTTCCCAATTGTCAATTAATAAATGACTGGCATTGAGCATTGGTATTGAACACCTCAAAGCTGGAAGCTTTGAATACAATCCGTGTCATCTCTGTTCTAAATTTTATTCTACCCTTCGCTATTTAAAACAGAAAGGCACGGGTTTGGAAACCCGCGCCAGTAAATTATAATATCGTATGGTTATCTATTTCTTCACATCCTCAGCATTATACAAATAACGCTTAATCTTGTTTGTTGCAGTTTTCTTAAAAGGCTCTACATAATCTATAATATCTTGCAGCTTCGACGATTTATTAACCTTCGAGTTGATATACTCCAACAAATCGGCTTTTAATTCAACAACCTTGTCCTCAATCTTTATAGAAGCATCAGATGTAATCTCTTTTAATTTTTGCTCCAACTCTTCCATATTAAAATGCACCAAAGCTACTAAGCTTCCTTTGTCTTCAATAACCAGAGATTCCTCAACAAATTCAAACTTATTAATCAAAGATTCTATCTCTTCGGGGTAGATGTTTTCTCCACTGGGGCCAACAATCATACTCTTAAGGCGTCCCTTATGCGTTAACATGCCATTTTTATCGAAAGAACCCAAATCGCCCGTCTTAAACCAACCATCATCAGTTAAGACCTCTTTCGTCATCTCTTCATTCTTATAATACCCCAACATCACATTTTTACCACGAAACCATATCTCCCCTTGGCCTGTTTCTGGATTAGGATTGTCTATGATTATTTCAGAATCTATCACTTTAGGACCTATAGCTTGGAACTTTCCTTTTCTAGGAGCGCTTCCGGCTGCCAAAGGCGATGTTTCTGTCAATCCATACCCAATAGCAAACGGGAAATCAGCATCAATAAGAAAACGTTCTACTTGACCATCTAGTTTAGCTCCTCCAATACCAAAAAACTTAAGTTGACCGCCAAAGGTTTCGTACAATTTCTTTCCTGCCACCTTGTTCAGTAATTTCTGAGTTGGTCTAAATTTGTATAAATTACGTGTTATGCTTTTGCGGTTTATTTTCCTTAGAATACTCCCTTTGTAAACCCTCTCTATTATCAGGGGTACAGTAAGCATTACAGTTGGTTTTACTTTTTCGAGAGCAGGCAATAAAACAGATCCAGTAGGTGGTCTACGCAAATAAGTAATGCTTGCACCATTAACTATAGGCAATAAAAACCCAATAGTATTTTCATAGGTATGAGACAATGGTAAGACTGATAGAAATCTATCTGTTGGTAAAATTTCTTGTACGTAATTAGACTGATAAATATTAGTAATAAGGTTTCTTTGCGAAAGCATCACACCCTTGGGTGTACCTGTAGTGCCTGAGGTATATAGCAGTACCGACATCTCATCTTCGTTAAGCGAATAATTGCCTGTGGGTTGCTTGTCTTCGTCAAAAAGAAGCGATTCGTCTGCTCCTTTGAGCAAGCTAAAATCATCGAGCCTAACAACAATACCAGTGTCAACATTCTCTACCTTAGCCAATTTAAAGTCCAACGATTTGGATATAAAAATTGCTTTAGCACCCGAGTGTTCTATTATATTACCCAGTTCATACGCATTAAAATCGGGCAATACTGGCACAACCACTACTCCCATGCATTGTGTTGCAAAATATACAATGCCCCAATTGGGCATATTCTGACTGTAAAGAATTACACGGTCGCCTGGCTCTATGCCCAAAACTTCCATATAAGCCATTACCGCATCAATGCGTTTACCCATCTGGGTGTAGCTTATAAATTCTTCACCTACAAACCCTAAAGCATTGTTGTTTGGATATTTAGAAACAACTTCGGGAATAATATTTTTGAAAAGATATGACTTCGGTGTAAACATATTCGTAAATAACCTATAAATACAATTTTGACATAATAATATACTAACGTTTGAACCCTTACACTTGTTTGCTGCTTATTGTCCAAATCTATAAATTTGTATATAAAAGACAAATTTCAGCATAATGCACAAGTTAGAAACCTGCATTAGCTGAAATAATATACTAGCAAAGTGTGCAAAAATCGAAAAACGTTTCCGTTTTGATTTGCAAAGCTAATAAAAAGAAATGAGAATAGAGGTATCATGAGCGGTACAAGGCAACAGAGAGGTGGGTATAAATTATTGCAGAGGTAGGTTTGGTTGATGGATTAGGTAGTGGTTAATTGTTGGTGGAGGTAGTAATTATTTACTAGCGCGGGTCTGGAGACACGCGCTAGCATTCCTCCATTAATTCTTCCTATTTATCTTCACCCTCGCCTTCATCTCCTCATCCGACATAGTTTTGTGCAGCCTGTAAGGATTTGATACATCAACTTCAACAGGTTCTCTGTCGGAATGTATGATGCAGTAAGATGAGTTTCCTCTGGTATCTCTATCACATCCTGGTTCTATACATGTTGAGTTGCCTAAAAGTGTGTTAAGGATACTAACACATGACGATAACGATAGAAGCATGATTGAGAAGAATACAACTATAGCAGCTTTTCTCAAAAAGGTTGAATCTAACAATAATACTTTTTTCACATTGAAAAGATTTAATTTGTTTTTTACAGGCACGAGTCGGAGAAACGCGCCAACCTGCCCATTGCAGTTTAATTCATTGCAGCAAATTTAATACAAACTGGCTTATCAATCGCTATATCTTGATTGGTATTAGTGAGCAATCCTGTTTTATTGTCTATTCTGTACACCTCCACTTTATTATCATCGCGTCCGGCAACTAGCAAGAACTTACCATTGGGTGTAATAGCAAAGTTGCGTGGATGCTTGGCAGTTAGTTGATAACCAACTTTGGTGAGTGATCCATCTTCTTTGTCGATTGAGAAAATAGCTATTCCATCTTCTTGCAATCTGTTCGATGCATACAGGAACTTACCATTGGGCAATACATGTATATCGGCACTTCCTTGTGCACCTTTTGTGTCGGCAAGTATTGTTTGTTTCTGCTCGAGGTCTCCATCGTTGTAATCATACACAATTACTTCGCCAGATAGTTCACCCAACAAGTAGAAATACAATCCATTGGGATGAAAATCGAAATGACGTGGCCCTGTTCCCGCTGGAGTTGCAAAAACTACACTATCGTTTTTCAACAGCGCTGGTTGTCCTTCAAATACCGACGTTATAGTTTTATACCTATATATCTTGTCGGTTCCCAAATCGGTTGCAAACAGATACTTTCCATCGGGCGAGTAACGCACACTGTGTAGGTGAGGCTGCTGTTGACGAGTAGGGTCTTCACCTTTTCCTTCAAACTCATACAAGTTGGATAATGGACTCAAAGTGCCATCGCTTATTATATTAAACTGCGATATGCTGCCGCCTCCATAGTTGGCCGTAATCAGATTATAGCCTTGCGCATCCACTGTAATATAGGCAGGCGAGCTACCATAGGTGAGTTGAGAGTCAATCAATTTGAGTTGTCCACTCTCCTTGTCAAAAGAGAAAGCGTGAGCATAGCTATCGTCGTCGCCGTTTTCGCCAACCGAATACACAAATTGCTCATTGGGGCTAAGGGTCAAATAAGAGGGATTGGCCACCTCCACCATACTCACCCATTCCGACTCGCCAGTGTCGGTATCAAACTTGTACACATATATTCCTCTGCTTCCCTCGTCCGAGGTGTAAGTGCCAAGCAACATATACATCTGCCCCATAGCGGCAATAGAGACGTTGGCTGTGTCGTTGTCGGCTTCGTTCGCTTTTTTTGTGGTGCACGATACTGCCACAAGTGCAATTAATAGTAGGTATAATAATTTTCTTTTCATTTTTGTCTTGTATGTTATTGTCATTAAGATGCTAAAGTAATTATTTATTTCTTTTCTAGCAACTATTAATGCGTTGGGGCGAGAATTTGATTGTTTGATGGAGCGGGGTTTTTACGCTTTCGCGGGTCGGAGACTCGCGCCAGCATAAAATATTGAACACCTCAAAGCTGGAAGCTTTGAATACATTACAATCCGTGTTTATAAGCGTTCTGCTTCATTCATCATAAAAATCATTTAATTTCATAAACCAACGGTTCAGACAGTTGGTTTGGGGCGAATGCAATACGCCCGTACAATACAATCTACCAGCACCAGTCTGTTCAAAGCTGTTGCTTGCAACGCCACTACAATAGCCGTCTACAGGCATTGGCAATTAACAATTAACCATTAATCATTCGCACCAACTCCATCTGTTTTCACAACCAATTCTTCAATTTACATTTCAGAAAAGAAACATTTAGTTGCGTATGTGCTATAGACTGTGTATTTTTGCACCGTATTGAAAATTTTAATTTAACAACGAAATTACGTATGCTTAAAAAAATACTATCTATTGCTGGGAAGCCCGGTTTGTATAAACTTGTTTCAACAAGCAAAACAATTACTTTAGTAGAGTCTTTGATTGATAAAAAACGTCTGCCTATCTATCCTCAAGAAAAAATTGTATCTTTAGGTGAAATTGCTATCTACACTACAGAAGACGAAATACCTCTGAAAGATGTATTTGCAAAAATAAAAGAGAACGAAAATGGCAATAACATTGCCGATGAGCACAAGAGCAACAACAGCAAATTGTTTTCATATTTCGAAACCGTACTGCCTACCTTCGATAAAGAAAAGGTATACGCATCTGACATTAAAAAAATAGTGAACTGGTATAATCTTCTGATTGATAACGATATCGATTTCGAAAAAGAAGAGCCAATAGAGAGTTCGAAAGCTGACAAAGAGTCAGAAAGCAAAAAAGAGAGCAAAGAAGAGAGTACAGAAGAAAACAAAGAAGAAAGTACAGAAGAGTAAAGCTAAAAAACAGATTGGAGTGTAGCTTGCAAGCTACACTCCAATCTGTGTAAGCTAAAGAATATTTATTTACACACACATTATACAAACCAGATTCTATGTTCAATTGGCGAAATATTTTTACAAGAGCGGGCGCAGGAGTTGTATACATAGCTATTCTACTTTTTGGGGTGCTATACAATAAATATTCTTTTGTAACTGTTTTTGGTGTTGTTTTAGTGCTTGCACTAAACGAGTTTTTTAGGCTAATAGAACAAAAAACCCCTCACCTAATAAGTAAGTTATTCAACATTACATCGGGCATCATAATTTTTATAAGTGCCTATCTCTTTCTCAACCAAATAAGCATGCTAGCACTGCCCCTAAGCGCACTGCTCTATTTGCTAGCCCTCTTGGTTTCGGCAATTTTAATAAACCGCAAAGATATATTTAACACCATTATCTATTCGGCCTTTGGCCAATTGTATATCACCCTACCCTTTTGCTTATTACTGCTCATATCTTACGAGTATAAAATGGCCAACACCATTTACCACTACGCATTTGTATTGGCTATTTTTGTTTTCATATGGGTAAACGATACGTTTGCTTTTGCAACAGGCATTACTATGGGTAAACATAAATTGCTAGAACGCATATCTCCAAAAAAAACAGTCGAAGGCTTCGTAGGTGGCATCATTTTTACCATGCTAGCAGGAGTAGCATTTTCGTTTTTCTTTACAGCCTATAATATCTATTTCTGGGTGGGATTTGCACTTATAGCCTCTTTATTTGCTACTTTGGGCGATTTGTTCGAATCGCTTATCAAACGCACCTACAATGTAAAAGATTCGGGGCATCTAATACCTGGACATGGTGGCATACTAGATAGAATAGATAGCCTACTGTTTGTTATACCCGCAATATATATTTACTTGCTTATCACAAACTGGTTTATCTAACCCTCACTATTTATCGCTTTTCCATTTATATATGTGTCGGGGTAAGGCTACCAACCTATTCATTTGCCTTCAAAAAAAAGAAAATAAGTAATTCGTTAAGCCAATTTCTCTACTTTATTTTTAGTAACTTTGCGCATTAAAGCAAAAAAAAGGTGTCGCTAAGCTTATTTTTTGATGCCCACATTTGCTTGCTAGGCATAATGTAACCACATTATTAATCTATAACACTACAAAAAACAACAATACAATATGAGCGAAGAGACATTTGTGTTAGACAAAAATGAGGTAAGAAACCTCATTCGAGATCGAAAAGCTATACAACTTCGCAGCCATCTTACAGAAATGTACGATGCCGACATAGCTCAACTAATGGACGACCTAAACGATAAAGTTATGGCTTTATTGCTCTTTAGAATGCTTCCGAAAGTAAAGGCTGTAGAAGTTTTCTCCTATTTAAGTATCGATAATCAACGCCAAATTATAAACGCTATAAGCGATGACGACCTGCCATACCTTGTCGATAACATTTTCTTTGACGATGTTATTGATATGATTGAGGAGATGCCTGCCGAATTCGTAAACAGGGTTTTAATAAATATACCTCCCGAGAAAAGAAAACTAGTCAATCAATTTCTCAACTATCCCGAAGACTCTGCTGGCGGACTGATGACAATTGAGTATGTACGCCTCACAGAATTTATGACTGTGGCGCAAGCATTAGACCATGTACGAGAAATAGGACTCAAAAAAGAGACCGTTTATACCTGCTATATCACCACTATTCATGAGCGACTAATAGGCATAGTATCTTTGCGCGCGCTAGTTACAGAAGACCCCGCTGCTAAGATTATAGACATAATGGAGAAAGATGTCATTATGGTATACACACACGATGACCAAGAGATTGTAGCAGACAAATTTAAACACTACGACCTTTTGGCTATTCCTGTTTGCGACAATCAAGGCCGACTAACTGGTATTATTACTGTCGACGACATTATAGACGTAATGGAGCAGGAAGCAACAGAAGACTTCCAGATAATGGCGGCTATGACCCCCTCGGAAGAAGAGTATCTTGCAACCAATGTGTTTGTTTTGGCCAAGAACAGGATCGTCTGGCTATTGGTGCTTTTGATATCGGCAACATTTACTGGCTCTATCATGAAGAGTTTTTCTGACACCCTCGAAGCACTCATTCTGCTCGGAATGTTCATTCCCATGCTTATGGATACGGGTGGTAATGCAGGTAGCCAAAGCTCCACACTCATTATTCGTGGATTGGCTACTGGCGATATAAAACTTACCGATGCTTTTCGTGTACTCAAAAAAGAGTTTCTCATTAGTCTTATTTGCGGTGTTATACTATCGGCAGTAAACTTTGCACGCATCATTGTTTTCGAGCCTCAAGTTCCTGTTCTTATAGCACTCACAGTTTCTGTAACCCTTATCTCTACTGTAATAATGGCAAAAGTAATTGGTGGCCTGCTACCTATTGCTGCTAAGAAAATGAAACTCGACCCAGCCATTATGGCAGGTCCGCTCATCACTACTATTGTTGATGCGCTTAGTTTAATTATCTATTTCAATATTGCACGAGCGGTATTGCATTTGTAGAAATAAAGGGATTCGAGGTTCGGGGTGTGTAGTTCGGGTGTGGCAAGGATTATTAACCCTTTTCATACTGAACGCAGTGAAGTATCTGTTTAGGCAGCTATTAGCAATCAGCAATCTGCCGCCCCCAACCTCATTTTTGAGTTAAGAATGAAGAATGAAGTTGCAGCCTAACTGGCACTGCAGTGTGTTACAACAACTTTAATCTGCTAATATCCAACATCCTTTGTCATACTGAAAGCAGTGAAGTATCTGTTTAAAGATTGCAGAATCCGCTCGCGCAGGTCTCTGGAACCGCCTGACCCATGAAATCGGATTTGATATTTTATTAGGGTGTGTTGCGTACGCAAAAAGGAATAGAACACAGATGACACTGATTAGGCAGATGAACACTAATAAAATGTATGTTGTAATGGTTGCAGAAATGTCAAGACGTTGTACACTGCCCGTCGTCTTTGCCCAGGGATTAATGGTTTAGCGTTTGTAACGCGAAAAGATAAACACCACACCACTATACAAAATTATGCGGTCTGTAAGACGCTGACCAATCCCGTATGTTTATAGTACAGCCTTAAAATAATAGATGAGACCACGAGGTGGTCGAATACAGTTATTACATGTACTGCTATAAACATATAACCTCTTCGAGGTAGAGCAACGTTTATATTATGGTTCACCATAGCCCCGCTATTCAACAGATTCCTCACTCCGTATCGGAACAACAATGATTTCTAGAATTATAGAGACAAACCTGCCCCGTGAAATACATTAACATTTCAATTAGGGTCGCGACTTTGTCTTTGTTCAATAACAATACCACCGTTAAATATTTGGCACGCTCCCGCACGAATCCTTTCGTGTGGGTTGATTCAATAATGGCCGATATAGCCTAAAGACTAGACTGATTGTATCAGCACTAAATGGGTACCGCCTATACTATTTCACCAACACACATTTCAATAACCTCACCGCTATTCAAAAACATGTGGCTTGTAAAGCCTGTAATCTTTTTCCTTTACACCTTTTCGTCATTATTAAACAAGCAGTAATAACAGAACCAAAATATAGATAGTATTCTAAGAGCTTTACTACAAATAGTAAGTCACTGTTTGTAGTAAACAACTACAGTCAGACCACTCCAAGCATTGTAGTTACGGTCTAAAGCTTGGTCATAGATAAACAACTTTAATTATATCAGTCAATAAAATATAAAGCAAACACACACTTTTCCCTTAAACTTTTATTTTCTCTTGGTAAACTATTAACTAAATCAGTGAAATGTTTTAACTAACATACAGTCAGTTGATTTGTTTAATTATTAAAACGTAAGACATTACATATTATATTGTATAACAATAGTATATGAAAATATATAGTCTTCAAAAAACATTCACCAGCTAGTGAATCTCAGTTTCAAATATAAAATAGAATTGATTTTCCGGCATAAAATAAAGGAAATTATGAATACAAATTTAATTAAGAAAATCGGAGCTTCAATGATATTTCCAGCGTTAGCTCTATCATTGTTGCTGTTTTCGCCCCGCATATTATCAAATGTTGATAATAACGAAGCCTTTGTAGTAGCACAAGACACCACACAGCAAGACTCACCTATTATTATTGTAGGTAAAGTTGTAGATTTAGATCATCGCCCTTTAGAGGGAGTAGTTGTAAGAGACAATAGCACCACCAAAGAGAAGTTGACCGATGGAGAGGGGAAATTTGAATTATCCTTAGACACAGCTACAGTAGTTAGTTTTACAAAACTAGGGTTCTACAATGTAGATCACAGAGTGAATGAGAGCGATAGCAGCCTAGTAATAATATTAACCCCTCAGTCAAACGAATTGATTGTAAAAGGATATGGAGTTCTAACAGTTATGAGCGATGAAACAGAATTGTTTGATACAGACACTACCTCAACACTAAAACAGAAATATGATTTAATGAGAGATTCTATTGATAGTAAGTCGATGAAGATGGATGCTGCTGATATGAAAAAAGATAATCATATGCACATGCATTTGGATATAAATGATTCATTGAAAAATGTAAAGAAAGATATGTGGAATATAGATATGGACACTACTAAAACACTTAAACAGTTACACCATGAAAATGATTCCATAAAGAAGATGAAAAATAGGATGATAGAAAAACAATAGAGAATATTTACAAGTAAGAGTAACATAAATAAGAGAAGAACATTTACTAAGGGAGCATGACAATTTATTTTGTTGTGCTTTTTTTTGGCTTTAATGTTGGGTTATTCGCTCGCGCGGGTTTGTAACCCGTGTGTGGCGTTAGCGAAACTGGTGTAAATTAATTTCTTTCTGCTTCGCAGCACACCGATTCGGAAATCGGCGCGAGCGACATATTATAGGTAGACTATGAAATAATCTGACCTTCTCACAGGCAAGGATTGCTTGGTTCGAAACTAAACGGAGCTTTTCATCATGATGAAT
>LSQX01161330.1_pt1 | contig 16384 bp, 16 predicted proteins | sample 654561 | NCBI WGS metagenome assembly LSQX01 (sample SAMN04489861, study PRJNA283612) | anaerobic digester metagenome | isolation source: 4 biogas reactors fed with cattle manure at either 37C or 55C with and... | place: Denmark: Kongens Lyngby | collected 2014 | reverse complement strand
CAACCCTTCGATTAACAGTCGAATGCTCTGCCAATTGAGCTACGGGGGATTGGCCCGTGGCGCGATTGATGACTCTAGCAGCATTCCCTCAGATGTCGAAATCGTGCCGCAGGTCAGCAAGCGCACCGGCCAGGACGCGTTCCGTCTCCTCATCGTCCGGGGTGCCCCGGCCTCGACGGGTGCGCCATTCGAGTGGCTCGTCGGGCCTGGACAGGTCGCGGCGGGCGCTGATGAAGGCTCCTTCGCGAGTGCCTTCGATCGGGATGTGTCGCTGGACGACGATCGACGCGTGCACGCGTTCCCGGAACACCTCGGGGACTCGCTGCGGGTGGTCCATGATCGCGCTTCCTCGACGACCCGTGGTTTCCTCCCAACGCAGCTCCCGGTTCTGGTCGTTCCAGCCGCCCTGTTCAATCTGGTGCCATCCGACCAGATGCCATTCCCCGCCGCTCTGCTGTGCGAGCACATCCGGCAGGAGCACACACCACCCGTCCATCGTGCGCGCGGCCGCCAAGGGCTTCTGGTGGGTGGTGCCGAAGGCGACCCGATAGGCCTCGGCGAGCTCGGACAGGATGCCTGGATCAATGCGCACACGACGAAACACCATGAGCCCATTCTGCCCAGTGGTCACCCTGCCATCAGGAAGTGCTCGGTCGAGCACTCCCCCCGGAGTCGCTCCATGGCCCGTCCTTCGATGCGGCGGACGGTTGACTTCGACACTCCGAGCACTGCTGCGATCTCGGAAAAGCTGTGCGGATCACCGTTGAACCCGAAGCGGAGTTCCACCACTTTGCGTTCTGCCGCCGGCAACCGGCTCAACCAATCACGCACCGCGGGCATCCGGATACCGATCCGTTCGAAGGCCCGCGCCGCCCCCGGGTCCGGTAGGTCGATCACGACCCCCGTCTCGTCCACCAGGGGCAACGGCGGCTCGATCGCCAGCAGCTCCGCGACGGCGCGCGCTCCCTGATTGACCTCCCGTGCCACTTCCGCAGCGGTCGCGTCCCGGCCCAGGTCGTGACTCATCCTCTCGGCGACGACGCTGAGCGCGCGTCGGCGTTCGGCACGGTGTTCGCTGAGCGGCATGGCGCCACACCGTGTCGCGACCACGCGCGCCACCTGCGCCCGGATCCACGGCAGCGCATAGGTCGCGAATCTGACGCCCTGTCGATAATCGAATCGATCCACTGCACAAAGGAGTCCGCTGACCCCCTCCTGGAAGAGGTCGGCAAATCCGAGGCCACTGCGACGGACCGCGGAGTGCGCCACCATCGCCACCAGCCGAAGGTTGGCCAGCACAAAGCGGTCCCGCGCAGCCCAGCCCTCGCTCACCAGGACGTGCAGTTCCTCGGCCGTTCCCGGGCCGTTGCCCAGCGCCAGCGCCGCAGCAGCCAGGGTGCCGACTTCCATGCGGCGCGCGAGCTCCGTCTCCTCGTCGGCCGTCAAGAGTGCTTCCTTGGGAAAATCAACTTCCGTCATACCTGTACTCTGCGCGGTTTCCCGGCTTCAGACCGCGCTTGCGGCCTCCCTGTGGAGGCAGCATTCGGACAACACCTGTTCGGGGGCACCCCTGGCAAAGTGCCGTCGCACCCGCTAGGCAGGGGTCAGTCGAGAGACCCGATGGTCAGCTGTTGGAGCTCTTTGCGGGACGCCTCAAGCTGCAACAGCTCCACGAACATCCGGTTGTACGCCGGCTGGTCGGTCATGGGGTTCGTCCGCTGCAAACGGGATTTCAGCTCGGCGACGGCGCGGGTCACGCTGAGGAGTCGGAGCTTGGCGGCGTACGCCTCCACATAGGCGCGATCGGGGTCGTGCAGAAACTGCTCGACGGCGAGCGCCACGACGAGTTGGCGGAGCACAGGGCTCTCGGACGTTTCGGCGATCTGGCGGCTCCAGTCACCGCTGAAGGGCTGGGCAGCGGCCGCCTGGGCAGCCTCCCAGACCGCTCGATAGGCCGGGTGGGTGAAATCGTCCGCGGTCACCCCGTCCCAGTCAGCACCGAGCAGATCGGGCCGCTGAACAACCAGTTTCGTATAGCCCCGCTCCACCGCCAGACGCCGTTCCTGCGGGTCGGGCCAGGGCAGGTCACCGCTCTTCCGCTCCATGGGCTCGGGTCGAGGCTCGGCAACCACTGCAGCACCGCCACCGCGGGCCGCCCGGGCGACCTCCCGGCGTACCTCCTCGACATCCAACCCGATCATCCCCGCCAGCTCCCGCACATAGGCGCCCACCAGCGAGCGATCCCGGATGCTGCCCACCAACGGGGCCGCGGACCGGAGCGCGGCCAAGCGCCCGTCCGCACGGTCGAGATCGAAGCGGTCGATGGCGTTGGACATGACGAATCGATAGAGGGGTACGCGGCGCGCGACCAGTTCCCGCACCGCCGCCTCACCCTGCTGCAGACGCAGATCACACGGATCGAGACCAGAGGGTTCGATCGCGACATAGGTCTGCGTGGTGAATTGCCGGTCGAAGGAGAACACCTTGATGGCCGCTGCCTGACCAGCCGCATCCCCATCGAAGGTGAACACGATTTCCCCGGTGAACGCGTCACCCCCCAGGAGCCGCTGAATGGTGCGCGCATGTTCCTCACCGAACGCCGTCCCACAGGACGCCACCGCGGTGTCCACTCCGGACAGGTGGGCGGCCATGACATCGGTGTATCCCTCGACCACGACGGCCTGGGACTTCTTTCCAATCGCCCGGCGCGCGAGATCCAGCCCATAGAGCACTTGGGATTTCTTGTAGACAGGGCTTTCCGGTGTATTGATGTATTTTGCCGGCATCCGGTCTTCCGCAAGAATCCGGCGGGCCCCGAATCCCACGACATTGCGGCCCGAGTCCCGGATCGGCCACAACAGTCGGCCCTGGAAGAAGTCCCAACCCGCCTCGCGGACCAGACCCGCCTTGATGAGCACGGACCGGTCGAAGCCGAGCGCCCGCAGCCGATTGCCGAGCTCCTTGCCGCCGCGAGGGGCCCAGCCGACACCGAAATGCTCGGCGACCTCCCGGTCGAACCCTCGCTGGTCGAGAAACCGGCGCCCCTCGATCGCGTCCGGACCGGCCAGTTGCGCGGCGAAGAAGTCGGCCGCTGCCTGGTTGGCCTCGAGGATCCTGGTACGCAGCCCTGGTTCGGCACGGGGGCCATCGCCGTCCACATAGCGCAGAACCACACCCGTCCGGTCCGCGAGCTGTTCGATGGCTTCCACGAACGTGAGGTTGTCGTGCTTCATCAGGAACGCGATGACGTCCCCGCCCTCGCCACAGCCGAAGCAATAGAACAGCCCCTTCGATGGGGTCACCTGGAAGCTGGGGGTTTTTTCGTCGTGGAACGGGCACAAGCCCTTGAGCGATCCGCCACCGGCGTTGCGGAGCGCAACCGTTGCTCCGACGATGTCTTCGATCTTGGCGCGGCTGCGCACCTCGGCCACGTCGTCGTCCGCGATTCGTCCTGTCCTGCCCGCCACGGCCGCGAGTCTACGCGGCCCCTGCGTACGCCGGCCCGGGCTGACGGGCAGCCAGGGGCGGTTCGCACCGGCGTTACGCTGCCCCCATGACACCCACTGCACCCGGTCTGCCCCTTGCAATCGCGCTGATCGCCCTGGTTGCAGTGACCGTCGCCGTCTCACTGGTCGCCCGCCTGGGTCTGAGCCGACAGGTCGTGTGGGCGTGCGCCAGAGCCATTCTCCAGCTCGCCGCCGTCTCCCTGATCATCACCGCAACGCTCAGTCACGTCGGCCTCGCGATCGCCTTCATCCTGCTGATGTTCGCCGTCGCCGTGTTCACGTCGGCGGGGCGCTGCGGAGTGCGGGACCGTTGGTGGTGGGTGGCGGTGGCCATGGCCGCCGGGGTGGCGCCAGTCCTGGCGATCGTGTTCCTGTCCGGCACCGCACCGCTCACCGGCGCGGCGCTGGTCCCGATCGCGGGCATCATCATCGGCAACACGATGACCGGGCACACGCTGCTGGGCCGGAAGGCGTTCGATCAGTTGCGGGGTCGGGTCGGTGAATACGAGGCCGGCCTGGCGGTGGGTCTGGAGCGCCCGATGGTGATCGAGGCGATCATCGACCGAAGCCGCGCAGAAGCCGTCATCCCCAACCTCGACTCGACCCGCACAGTCGGGCTCGTCACCCTGCCGGGCGCCTTCGTGGGCGTGTTGCTCGGCGGCGGCAGCCCCCTGGAGGCCGGGGCCGCCCAGGTTCTCGTCCTCTTCGGCATTCTCGCCGCTCAGTTCATCACCGTCACCGTTGCGGCTCGCATCGTGGGCTCCGCGCATCTCCTGCCCGAGGACCTCCGTGATCGGTTGCGCCCCTGACCCAACACCGGAAGGGCCCGGCCGCGCGATGCGACCGGACCCTTCGACAACCGTGGTGGTGCAGTGAAGCTGCTTGCCCGTCAGACGGTGGCGAGCTCCTCTTCCACGTCGGCGACCTTCTCCTCGGCCCCCTTGGGCGCACCCATCAGGCGACGATCCAGCTGGATCAGCGTCTGGATGGTGCGAACCTGGACCAGCAGCACCAGGGCCAGCAGGACGAAGTGGGTGACGGACCACATCGTGACGACACCGGTCATGACCAGACCCCAGTGGATGAAGAACATGCTCAGCACGGCGAGGGCCACGCCGGGGCAGATCAGGCCATAGGACGGGATGCTGCCCTCGGTGCCGCGGACGAAGCGATCGAAGTAGCCCTGCTTGCGCATGGCGGCCCAGCCCACCAGGCCCATCACGATCTGGCCGGCGACGAGCAGGCCGAGGACGATGAAGGCGAGGACCGGGCTCAGACGGTCGAGCCCGAGCAGGTTGTGGCTGACACCCGAGCCGAGACGGATGAACGTGATGCCCACGAGGGTGAAGATCGGGATGCCCATCCACAGCGTCGGGCCACCTTCGACGGCGAGGCCGTTGCGCAGGATGGCGGCGAAGCTCACCGGCAGCTTGACGACGATCCAGGCGGCCGCGGCAGCGAGGAAGATGAAGCTGCCCACCATGCCGATGACCGAGACAGCCATGACCTTGCTCATGGCTGCGGGGGCGGCGAAGCCGACCGCGACCATGGTGAAGGCGAACGCCGGCAGGATCTGCGAGAAGTGGTTCGTGTCGGTGTTGTCGAAGCCCTGCTGCGAGATCAGGCGGGACAGATAGCGACCGAAGAAGAAGAACGCGAGCACGCCAACCGCGGCGAAGGCGGCCAGGGAGAACGGGAACAGGTATTCAACCTTGCTCCACAGACCGGGAACGCCGAGCGCACCCAGGATGAACAGCACGTTGACCGTCATGGCGAGCGTCAACGGCATGGCCATCAGCGTGACCTCCCCGTTGGAGTTCCGCAGGGCATCATAGGCCGGCGTGCGACGCAGCTCGTTGAACGCCTTGAGGTTGGCGATGAGCAGGAGAAGGTGGCGCACCGCGAGAACAGCGATGGCGATCAGCACGAGCGTGGTCATGACCTTCAGCCCGAGCGCCTCGTTCTGATAGACGCTCACGACATCGTCGAACGTCGGCATGGGGCCGGTCTTGGGGATGAGGAACATCAAGTACATGAAGAACGACACCGCAAGCCCACCCGGGCCCAAGGCGCCGAGGAAATAGAGCGGTCGATATTCACGAGCGAACCGTGGCACGGCGCAACTCCTTTGGATCGAAGAGTCGAGGGGCATACCCCCCGGGGTACATTGCTACCTTAGCGCAATACCCCCAGGGGTACAAAATGGAGTGTTCCTTTTCCGATCCTGGTACGCACAGTGGAGCTTCGATGGCCCCGATCACCCGGCTCAGCTGTTGCGGTCGATGCCCTTCGGCAGCCGGTCCTCCGGCCAGCCCAGCACCCGCACGGCGGTATCGAACGCGTACCGATCGGTCATGCCACCCATCCAGGTCACAGCGGCCCGCAGAGCTTCCGGGCTGTCGGGATCTGCCGCTACGCCCTGCGGAATGTCCCACGGGTGGGCGGCGAAATGCTCGACGAGGGCACGCAGCACCTCCACGACCGCCACGGCTTGGGCGACCGACTCAGGACGGGTGTAGATCCGTTCGTAGTTGAAGGCGCGCAACCCGGCCAGTGCCTCGGCGGGGCCTGCCGCCATGCCGACCTGCCCCGAGGCCTCGACGGAATCGATAACCGCGTGCACGAAGGTCCGCAACTGTTCGCGTCTCGTGCGTCCGCACACGTCCGCGACGTCGGCGGGAATGTCCGCCTCGGTCACGATGCCGGCCCGGATCGCGTCCTCCAGGTCATGGGCGCAATAGGCGATGCGATCCGCCCAGGACACGACCTCGCCCTCCACCGTCATCGGCGCAGGCCTGGACCACGAGTGATTCCGGATCCCGTCCAGGGTTTCCCGGCACAGATTCAGCGGAGCGAGCACGACATTCGCTCCCCACGGTCCGTGGTCATAGCCCTCTTCGACATAGGGGTCGAAGGCGTCCTCGGAGGCATGCCCACCGGGCCCGTGCCCACAGTCGTGGCCGAGCGCAATCGCCTCGGTGAGGCTCACGTTCACCCCGATGCCCCGAGCGATGGACGTTGCCACCTGGGCCACCTCCAGGGCATGCGTCAACCTGGTCCGCTCGTGGTCAGCCGGGTGAACGACCACTTGGGTCTTGCCCGCCAGCCGTCGGAAGGCGTTCGAGTGGACGATGCGATCCCGGTCCCTCTCGAAACATGTGCGTTCCGGATCCGGCTCCTCCACCACGGCGCGATGCCCCGCTCCCCTGGCCAGGGTCGCCCCCGGGACCAGAAGAGCCGCCTCCCGTTCCTCGCGGAACTCGCGCCCCCGGCGGGCCTCAAGTCGCACAGCGGCAGTCGAATCACGATGGGCTCGCACGATCGAACGGTCGTGCTGATGGCCGGCCATCGTGGCCGCCCATTCGATGGCGCGTGGCAGCGGACTGGTCATGGGCCTCCTCAGGGTGGCGTACGCCCAGACCCTACTCGCCCCCTCGGACATTTCCCGCCCGTCGACCGGTCCGCCGAGCCCCGCTCAGGTGGAAGGAGGCTCCGGTTCGGTCCGCTCCCGTTCCAACCGCAGATCGCGCTCGGCGAAGGTTTCATCGGCGACCGCGAAGTGCGTCCGGGGCAGTTCCCGAATCATCACCCGCACCTGTTCGGGCCGGGCCACGCCGCTCTCGACGACTGCCCTGGTCAGCCCGCTGATCATCGCCCGCAGTTTCTCCGGGGTCCGGCCTTCCGTCAGCGTGACTTCGACGATGGGCATCAGTTCGTCCCGTCCGGATCCTCGCCACCGTCAATGGTCACCTCGCCGAGCGACCCGAAGCGCACCTCGACCCGACTGCCCGGGGGTGCGAACACCGCGTCGGTGACGCCCCCGGTGAGGACCACCCACCCGGGCTCGATCGCGAGCCCGCGCCGCGCCAGGTCATTGGCAGCGAGAGCGAGCGCCTCCCCCGGGTGTCCCTGAACGTCCTTCCCCGTGCCGGTCTGCTCGAGCGTGCCGTCGACATACACCTCCACCTTTTCCGTGAGGAGATCGATGTCGTCAGGAGCAACGGTCTTCTCGATGACCACATAGGCACCACTCGAGGCATTGTCCGCAATCACGTCACCGGCCCGGAACCGGAAGTTGCGATAACGGGAGTCGATGACCTCGGCGCCGCCCGCGACGGACTCGACCGCAGCCATGGCCGTCTCGCGCGTTACGCCCGGCCCTTCGAGCCGGTCCTTCATGACGAAGACGATCTCGGGCTCGATGCGCGGATGGATGAGCTTCGCCTGCGGCACCGGATCACCGACGGCCATGACCATGTCGTCGGTCAGCCAGGCGACGAAGGGCGCGTGGACGTTCATGCGGCGTTGTTTGGCCTCGCTGGTCAGGCCCAGCTTCACACCGACCAGCTTTTCACCGCGCTCGAGTCGCTTCGCGAGGTTGGCATCCTGGATCCGATAGCCGGTGTCCACGTCAAGCTCTGGCCATTCGTCGGTGAAGGGTTCCCGATCCCGACGCTCTGCCTCACAGGCGAGCAATTCCGCCGCGACGCTTTCCTCATTCCATTGGGTCATGAATCCTCCTCGACACTGATCCGCACGTCCGACGCTATCGCTTCGGCGATCATCGCGCAGTGGTTGCGCTGCAGGGCCGGGGATCAGGAGCCGGCCCCAACCCCCTGGCGGCGCACCATCTCATAGGCGATGCGTCGGGCGGACCGCTGCAGCACCTGCACGAGCAACGGGAGCCGCGCCACGACATCATGCTTGCGGCCAAGGAAGGACAGCGCGGACATCACCGGCCCCGAGGGTCCGATGATGGGGACCGCGACACTGCTGACCCCCTCGAAGGCCTCATCATCGCTGATGGCATAACCGTTCTTGCGGACCGAACGGAGCGCAGCCTCCCATTCCCTGACGGTACGCACCGTGGCCCTGGCCCGCACCGGAAAGCCGGCCGCGATACGCGCCTCGGCGAGATCCGGGTTCCACGCTGCGATGGCCTTGCCCGAGCTGGAGATGTGGGCGGGCACTCGGCGGGCGGACTCATTGATCCCCCCGACCGATTCGGGGGATTCGAGCCGCTCGATGAACACGGTGTCGGCACCCTCCGCAATCGACAGATTGACCGTGAGGCCGGTACGCCGACTGAGATCCAACAGGATCGGGCGTGCAGCCTCCCGCAGGGGATGGCGCACCTGGGCCAAGTGGCCGAGTTCGAACAAGTGCATGCCGAGGCGGTAACGCCCACTGTCGGTGTCCTGCTCGATGAAACCACGCATGCGCAGCGTGTACAGCAACCGATGCGCGGTGCTCTTCGCGATACCCAATCGGCGGGCCAACTCTGAGACCCCGAGCTCCTCCTCACCGGAGAAGCACTCGAGCAGATCCAACGCCGTCCCGACCGAGCGGAGACCGCCAGCATCCTCCGGGGTTTTCACGCCGTTGCGCGGCGGGTCGTCCGGCATCCGCGACACGTCGCCTCCCCCCTGAACGGCCGTGGCCACGCTGCCCGGCACCGTCTTCGTGGCAGCATTCTCGCCGCCCCCGTCCTGCCGGGCAAGCCAACCCCCGTCCCGGTGTGCCCCGAGGCCCACTGACCTCCTTCGGAAAGCGAAAGGGGGCGTACGCAGGCCCTGCGTACGCCCCCTTGCGAGGAAGACCTGATCAGCCGGTGACAGCGTCCGCACCGGCCTGGGCGACGATCGCGTCCTCTTCGGCGGAACCCCCGGAGACGCCGACGGCGCCGGCAACCTGACCATCGATCATGATCGGCACACCACCGCCGAACATGACCAGTCGGGGGCGATGCGGGAAACCGATCATCAGTCCGGGATCCGGGTCACCGGACAGCGCCGGAACCCACTGCGAGGTGGGCAGGCCGTTGCCGATTACCACGGAATAGGCCTTGTCCTGAGCGATCCCGCTCGAGATCAGCATGGCGCCGTCCATGCGCTCGAAGGACATGAGGTTGCCCCCGGCGTCGACGACGGCGATGTTCATCTTGGTGTTGGTTTCCTCGGCCTTGGCCAAGGCGGCATCCAGTGCAGCGCGGGCACCGGCGCGGGTGAGGGTGGGCTGGGACTTGGTCAGCTCTGACATGGAACCTTCCAGTGTTCGGGGAATGGTGGACGCTGCTCAGGCTATCCATCACAGGTTCTGGAGAAGGCCTCACCCCCGCCCCATGTGATCCACGGGACGGGGGTGAGGAGGTCGGATCGGCGGACGACTCCGGCGTGGTGGCCGCCGGCGCCGTCAACGGATCAGGTGAACACGGTGGTGAAGCGCTCGTTGAGCTCCCGTGCGTGATAGAAGATGCCCTTGCCGACCTGGTCGGCGGTCCAGGTGACCATGGGGCGGTCGCGGTGGGACAGCAGTCCACCGGCGAAGACCTCGTTGCGGTTGCCCGAGGGGTCGAAGAAATAGACGGTCTTGCCGCGGGTGATGCCGTGGCGGGTCGGGCCGATGTCGATCGGCACGTCGTCGATGGCCATGAGGTCGGCCGCGTGCAGCACTTCGTTCCAGTCCTCCAGACGGAAGGCGAAGTGGTGGATGCCGGCCTGCGGGCCCTTGAGGACAGCCATCTGGTGATAAATGTTGTTGTTGGTCATCCACACGGCGATGGTGTCGGCGTCGGCGTCGAGGCTCGTCGCCACGCGCTCGGTGGTGAAGTAATCGAAGGTGGCGATGAAGAACTTCTCCATCAGGGCCGGGTCATCACAGCTCAACAGCGAGTGGTCCAGGCACGGTGCGCCGATGCCCACCAGGTGACGCGGGAACGCGTCCGGGTTGTGGGTGCCGACCTCGGTGCTGACCTCGGTCATGTGGTGATAGACCTCGAACACATGCTCCGACGGCGTGTGAATGCGGATGCCGTCGCCGACCTCCGGATTCTCGCCCGCGGACATGCGCTCAACGGTTGCGCCGAAGTCCTGCGCGTTCTTTTCGATCTTGGCGATGTCGTCTTCATATTCGACCTTGAAGCCATACTTGATGACGCCGACGCCGCCCTCTTCGAGCACGACCGAGTGGTGGTTCCACTCGTCCCAGCCCTTGTACCACACCCGATTTCCTTCGGCCTTCATCTCATAGAGGCCGAGCAGGTTCGCGTAGTGGTTCTTTGCCTCCGCCATGTCGGTGACCCGCATGTGGACGTAACCCAATCGCATGACGCTCATTCAGCAACTCCTTCGTTGACAAGCGCTGTTCCTGCCGATCAGGCAGCAGGGGGGTGCAACAACGGGTTGGTCACCCGAAGGGCTGACTTCAGCAAAGTGATCCTGATCTGCTCACTCTGAGGCACGGCCCGGCAGCCCAGGCAAACTCCCTCGGCGCGCTCCTCTGCGGACAGCGCGGATTCCGCCACGGGGCGGTTGTGTTCGATCGTGCCTTCGTCAACGCGAACCTTGCAGATGCCACAGCCACCACGACGGCATCCGAGGAGGAAGGTGTACCCGTTCTTGTTGAGGGCCGCCATGATGGTGTCGCCCTCAGCCACAGGCACTTTCACCCCATTGGGCTCGACGATGATCTCCGGCACGGCCTCACTACCCCTTCTTCCCCGACCTCGCGGATCAGCCGTTCCGCGATTCCCCCAGTTTTTCAGGGGGGACAGAAGGACTGGCCGCATCGTTCCCAACAGAGGAACGAAACACACCCGAGCCCCTGTGATCTTGATCACAAGCAGTTCCAACGGGCTAACCGGTGCAGTCAATCACATCTGGTCGTGCAACAAAAGGGGACATACCCCCGCGCTTGAGCGCCAAACGTCTGCTCGCAGGAGATGTCTGCGCTCAGCCACCGGACACATCGCTCTCCGCGTCCGACAGGTCCAGCGAAAGGCCCGACCGGTCGTCCAGCCACCCCTCCGGCATCACAACCTTCTCGCGTGGCGAGCCTTGCCGGCCGCGCGGCGAACCCAGCTCGCGTACAGGAAACGGAGCGTGCGCGTCGAGTCGGGCGAGCCGGTCCTCGAGCTCAGCAACAGAGCTCACCATCGCCAGCCCCCGGCGGGCGTCCCCGCCGACGGGATAGCCCTTGAAGTACCACGCCATGTGCTTGCGGAGGTCCGTCAGCCCACGCCTCTCCCCCATGAGACCGGCCATCAGCCGGCCGTGGCGCAGCACGGTCGCGGCCACTTCCCCCAAGGTCGGCAGTGCCCGGCGGTCCCGGCCTGCGAACGCGTCGGCGAGATCGCGGAACAACCAGGGCCGACCCAGGCATCCCCGCCCGACGACGACGCCTGCGCACCCGGTGTGTTCGACCATCCGCAGCGCAGTATCGGCCTCCCAGATATCGCCGTTGCCCAGCACCGGGATGTCGACGGCTTCAACGAGCTCGGCGATCGCGTCCCAGTCGGCCTCTCCCGCATAGGACTGGGCGACGGTGCGGCCGTGCAGTGCGATCGCGGCACAGCCCGCTTCCTGGGCGATGCGCCCGGCATCGAGATAGGTGAGGTGGTTGGCATCGATGCCCTTGCGCGTCTTCATGGTCACCGGAACGCCATACCGGTCCGCGGCGGCCACGGTCGCGGTGAGGATGGCCTGCAGTCGGTCCCGTTTCCACGGGAGTACGCCACCGCCACCCTTGCGTGTCACCTTGGGCACGGGGCAGCCGAAATTGAGATCGACATGGGCGACGCCGAACTCGTTGCACAGGATCTCGGTGGCCTTCGCCATCGTGGCGGGATCCACGCCATAGAGCTGCACCGAGTGCAGGGTCTCCCCCGGATCGAAGGCCAGCATGTCGAGGGACTTCCGGTCCCGCTCGACGAGCCCGCGCGACGTGATCATCTCGCAGACGAACAGCCCCTTGCGTCCCGCCCCGGGTTCTCCGCCGGCCTCGGCCTGTTCCCGGCACAGCTGGCGATAGGCCGCGTTCGTCACGCCGGCCATCGGGGCGAGCACGACCGGGGTCGCGGTGGTCACCGCCTCCGGCGCGGAGGGTGCGGCGAGGACGAGTGGAGCGTACGCGGGGAGAGTCTGCATGGCAACGACGACTGGCTTCCTGGTTGGCGAACCGGGTCATTCTATGCCGCCCGCGGCGGGAATCGTACGCACCGACCACCCGCGCTCGACACGGGAAGCCCCGAAGCGTACGCAACGTTCACCGGGCATTTATCTCGGCATTCCCCTTCGTTGACGCTGGGCCGCCAGATTGCCGGACGTGAGCATTGAGACCCCGTCACGCGACAGGTCCGCTGTGACGCACCCCGCCGCGGCGGACCCGCCGCCCGTCCACAGGCGACGCCTCGAATGGGGCGAGATCGCCCTGGCCGTGGCGCTGCTCGCGCCCAACCTGGTGTTGCTCGCGATCTTCACCTATCGCCCACTGCTGGACAACATCCGGCTCTCGTTTTTCCACTGGAACATCTCCTCGCCGACGGCGACCTTCGCCGGCCTGGACAACTATGTGGAGTGGGCGACCCGCGCGGACACCTGGCAGGTGGTGAGCAACACGGTCATCTTCACGGTGGCCACCGTCATCGGTTCGATGGCCATCGGCCTGGCGCTCGCCCTGCTGCTCGACCAGAAGCTGATCGGGCGCGGGGTGGTGCGCTCGATGGTGTTCGCGCCGTTCGTCATCTCGGGCGCCGCGATCGGCATCGCGTTCCAGTTCGTCTTCGATCCGTCGTTCGGTCTCATCCAGGACCTTCTGCGCCGCATCGGCCTGCAACCGCCGCAGTTCTATCAGGACGCCGGCTGGGCGCTGTTCATGGTGACGGTCACCTATGTGTGGAAAACCGTCGGCTACGTCTTCGTCATCTATCTCGCCGCGCTCCAAGGCCGGCGGGCCGAGCTGGACGAGGCCGCGGAGATCGACGGGACCTCGGCCTGGCGCACGTTCTGGCGCGTCGTCTTCCCGCAACTGCGCCCGACCACGTTCTTCCTCTCGGTGACCGTGCTCCTCAACTCCATGCAGGTGTTCGACATCATCAACGTGATGACCCGCGGCGGTCCCTACGGGACCGGCACCACCACGATGGTCTATCAGGTCTATCTGGAGACCTTCGTGAACTCGCGCGCCGGCTATGGCGCCACGGTCGCCACGATCATGTTCCTCATCCTGCTCGCCGTCACGCTGGTGCAGGTCCGCCTGCAGGACACGAAGGACTGACCCATGACTCTTGCGACCGCCCCCGCCAGCACCACCAAACACAAGGCACCCACCATCCGGCGTGGCGTGCTGGGCAGGGTGCTAGGGTACGCGGGCCTGCTCATCACCGTCGCCGTGATCCTGGTGCCGATCTATTTCATCGTGATCACGTCGCTCAAGGAGCGCCCGGACATCTATACCCAGCCCGTGACCTGGTGGCCGAACCCGGCGATCGGCGAGAACTACTCCACGGTGCTGACCGAGGTGCCGTTCCTGGAATACCTGCGCAACTCGATCTTCATCACCACCTGTCTGGTGATCGCGAAGGTGACGCTGGGCGTGCTGTCCGCGTACGCCCTGTCCTTCCTCCGCTTCCCCGGACGGACGATCGTGTTCCTGGTGATCATCTCGGCCCTGATGGTGCCGAACCAGATCACGGTGATCTCGAACTATGCGCTGGTGGCCCAGCTCGGCTGGCGCAACACGTTCCAGGGCATCATCGTCCCGCTCGCCGGCGTTGCCTTCGGGACCTTCCTGATGCGCAACCACTTCATGTCGCTGCCCTGGGAAATCATCGAGGCCGCCCGGATGGACGGCGCCGGCCCGATGAAACTGCTGTTCCGGGTCGTCCTGCCGATGTCGTGGCCCACGCTCGTCGCGTTCACGCTGATCACCATCGTGAACGAGTGGAACGAATACCTGTGGCCGTTCCTCATGTCCACCGACGCCCGCACCGCCCCCCTGCCGGTCGGCCTGACGCTGTTGCAGAACAACGAGGGCCTCACCAACTGGGGCCCGGTGATGGCGGGCACGATCCTCACCATGTTGCCGATCCTCATCGTCTTCGTGGTGCTCCAGAAACACATGATCAAGGGCCTGACCTCCGGCGCCGTCAAGGGCTGAACAGGACCTCCGGAGCGGCCCGGGGTGCACCCCAGGGCATCCGCCCTCCGGATCACAACCATCAATCCAGGGAGAACCATGCAGATCAACCGTCGAAACTTCCTCACACTGGCCGGAGGCGTCGCCGCCGCTGCCACCCTCACCTCCTGTGCCGGCACCGGGGGCTCGGGTGCCCCGCAGGCCGGCGAGGAAGGACTCATCACGTTCTGGTCCAACCACCCCGGCAAGTCGAAGGATCTCGAGCAGCAGCTGATCGACGCCTTCGTGGCGGAGAATCCCGGCACCCGTGTCGAGCTCGTCGACGGTGGCGCCAACTATGAGGAGCTCGCGCAGAAGTTCAATGCCGCCCTCACCGGTGGTGACCTGCCCGACGTGATCGTCGCCTCCGACGTCACCTGGTTCAACTTCGCTCTCAACGATGCGATCACTCCACTGGATGAGCTCTGGACCACGACCGGGGTCGACTCCGACGACTATGTCGACACCCTGCGCGAGGACTATGCGTTGAACGGCCAGCACTACGCGATGCCCTACAGCCGTTCGACCTGCCTCATGTACTACAACCGCGACCTGTGGCAGGCCGCCGGTCTCGACGACCGCGGCCCGCAGACCTGGGACGAGTTCAACGAGTTCGCGACCAGGCTCCGCGCCAGCGATCCGAACGTGGCCCCCCTGGTGATTCCGGACGGCAGCAACTATCTGGACTGGTATTTCCAGGGCATGATCTGGACCTTCGGAGGGAAGTACTCCGACGAGTGGGACATGACCACCATCACCTCGCCCGAATCGATCGAGGCCGGCAAGTTCCTCCAGAGCATGGTCAACGAGAACAAGATCAGGATCACCAAGGACCCGGTCAACGAGTTCGGCACCGGGCTCGCCGCCGGCCTGCTGGAATCCACCGGCTCGCTGGGCGGCCTCCGCACCGAGGCCAAGATCAACTTCAACACCGCCTATCTCCCCGGCCCGCCCCCCGGCTGCCCCACCGGTGGCGCCGGCTTGGCCGTGCCCAACGGGATCAGCGACGAGCGCAAGGAACTGGCGGTGAAGTTCATCGACTTCATCACGAACGCCGAGAACACCTCGACGTTCACCCAGACCACCGGTTATATGCCCGTCCGCAAGTCGGCACTCGAGGACCCCAGCGAGAAGGCCTTTCTCGAGTCCGAGCCGCGCGCCCTGACCGCGATCAACCAGCTCAACGAGAACACCGCGCCCCAGGACTATGCGCGGGTGTTCGTCCAGGGCGGTGGCCGGCGCATCGGCGAGGGTCTCGACCGGATCTCGACCGGCGGCCAGGACGTGGAGGGCGTGTTCAAGGGCATCGCAGACGAGTCCGCCCGCATCGTCGAGCGCGACATCCAGCCCAAGCTCTGACCCCTCGGCGTACGCCCGGACCGCACTCCGGGCGTACGCCCCCTTTCGATCCAGGAGACTGCACCCGCCATGGCCACCGTGACCTTCGATCGCGCCTCGCGCATCTTCGACCCCCAGCAGAAGCCCGCCGTGGACGACCTCAACCTGGAGATCGCCGACGGCGAGTTCCTCGTCCTGGTCGGTCCGTCCGGCTGCGGCAAGTCGACCAGCCTGCGCATGTTGGCGGGTCTGGAGCCGACCAACACCGGCCGAATCCACATCGGCGGCCGCGACGTGACGTCCGTGCGGCCCCGCGACCGGGATGTCGCGATGGTGTTCCAGAGCTACGCGCTCTATCCCAACATGACCGCGCGCCAGAACATGGCGTTCGCGCTCGAGAACCACAAGATGAGCAAGTCCGAGATCGGCAAGCGCGTCGAGGAGGCTGCCCGCATCCTCCAGCTCGGCGACCTGTTGGATCGCAAGCCCGGAAAGATGTCCGGCGGTCAGCGCCAGCGCGTCGCGATGGGGCGTGCGATCGTCCGGCAACCGGCGGTGTTCTGCATGGACGAGCCGCTGTCCAACCT
>LSQX01052813.1_pt2 | contig 16384 bp, 14 predicted proteins | sample 654561 | NCBI WGS metagenome assembly LSQX01 (sample SAMN04489861, study PRJNA283612) | anaerobic digester metagenome | isolation source: 4 biogas reactors fed with cattle manure at either 37C or 55C with and... | place: Denmark: Kongens Lyngby | collected 2014 | reverse complement strand
TAGCAGGGGACATACGCCAGCTTTAGTTGCAGCATCATGCTGAGGACAAGATCCGTGGGATCCGTGGTCAGGACAAAGAACAAGGACAAATAGGCCAGGCAAAGAATACGCAGCGCCAGAGAAAAGGCAAAGATGAAATCCTCCCCCTGCCAGCGGAAGATCCAAAGCTGATAAGGGCCCTCTCCATTTAGACCCCGCACCACTAAAAGAAACAGCACAAAGCTGAGGCATATCTTTAAAAAAGGGGCAATCTGCCGCAGCAAATCACCCGGCCGGAAGTTGCCGCCCAAAACCATTAGTAGGGTCAGTAATAACAACATAGCCAAAGGCAGCGCCGGATAAAAAGACAAACAGATCAGGATCGTGGCGACAAGGGTAAAGAGGAGCTTGCTCACCGGATTCACATCATGGAGAAAGGATGGTCGATCTTCATAATGAAACATCTGTCAGCCCTCCTTGCACGAAAACAGCCCGCATAGCCCGAGTCAATTCTCTGCCGCTGAGATAATGGAGGACACCTTCCAGACCCCGTGTCAACTCGAGAATTTCCGGGCAGATCAAAGCGGCCTGCTTCGTCAGATCTGCATTGGCAAATAACTCCCCGGGCGAGCCATCGTAGGCGATACGGCCTTCCAGAAGCAGCAGCACCCGGGAGGCATAGTCCGCCACCAAGGGCATATCGTGAGTGACCATGACCACGGTGACGCCCCGGCTGTTCAGCTCCTGCATCATCTGCATCAGCTGCTGCTGATTGGCGTGATCCTGGCCGAAGGTGGGCTCGTCTAAAAAAAGCAGTCTTTGCCCGGTCAGCAGCATGGCCGCTACGGACAAGCGGCGCTTTTGTCCCTGGCTCAACAGGTAAGGGCTTTGCTCCGGGTCGGAAAAACCGAATTGCTCCATCACCTGCCGGATCTGTTTGTTGGCCTCCACTTTCGACAGCTTTTTCCCGCGCAGGCTGAACTCCAACTCCTGACTAACGGTATTCGCTACGAATTGCCACTCTGGATTCTGAAATACCAAACCCATGCGCTGATACAGATCCCGTTTTTTCATTTTCAGAATATCCCGGCTTTCCAGCAGAATGCTGCCCTGATATCCTTCCAGAGCCCGAAAGATCAAATTCAGCATAGTAGTCTTTCCAGCGCCGTTTGGTCCCACGATGGCGCAGAAATCGCCCTGGCGGATGGTCATCTCCACTCCCCGGAGGATTGGATATGTCTTCTTCCCCTTGCCAAAAGAAAAACAAAGCCGTTTCGTTTCCAGCAAAGGCGGCGGGGGCGCGATTTTTGCCGTGGGCTGCCGCTGGGGCAGGCCAAAGACGGCGAAAAGCTCCTGCCAGGTTTGACGAATAAAGGCTTGAAGCTGCGTCGGGGACAGAACGATCAGCCGTTCCCTGGCCTTTTCGGCAAACTCCTCAGCTTCCCTAGGTGCAGTGGGATCCTGCAACAGATCCCGCAAAAGCAGCAGGGACTGGGGTAGGAAGAGCTGCTGATCTCCATATTGGGGATCAAATACCAGCGCTGCCAAAACCGGGCAGGTATCACCGCAGAGCAGCACCGCACCGCTTTGATCCAGGGCCACAATATGCTCCGTTTTTTCCAGCAGGTGCTCCAGCTTGTGTTCTACCAGAATGATGGTCTTACCCTGTTCTTGATGAAGCTTTTCCAGAATTGTAAAAACGTCCCTGGTGCTTTGGGGATCCAGATTAGCGGTTGGCTCATCCAGAACGATGATCTCCGGATCCATAGCCAACGCAATGGCGATGGCGATCTTTTGCTTTTGTCCACCAGATAGTTGGTCGAGTCGTGTCTGGGCATAGTCCTCCATTCCTACCAGAGACAGGGCGTTACTGATACACTGCCGGATCTCCGTCGGAGGCAGACGCAGGTTTTCCAGGCCAAAAGCCAGCTCGTCCTCAACCTTAAAGGTAAAGAACTGGCTTTCCGGGTCCTGAAAAACCATGCAGATCCGGCCTGCCCTGCGCCGCGGATCGGATTCCAGGATATTCTCGCCGTCCAAAATGATCTTGCCTTCCAGCTTCCCCTCGATGGACCGGGGGATCACTCNNCGGCCCGCTCTGTGCTGTGGACCGAAGCCCAGAATATTCTCCCCATCCAGAATAATCTCGCCCTCCGGTTTTCCTTCGATGGACTGGGGGATCACCCCGGCCAGCATATGCAAAAGGGTGCTTTTGCCGCTGCCGCTGGGCCCCAGCAGCAAATTAATGCAACCCTGACGAAAATAAAAAGATATATGCGGCAATACCGATGATTGCTCACCGGTATAGGTAAACGCCACTTTATAAAATTGGATCGTTTTCCTGTCCATAGAATACCTGCTTATTATGCTGCTTCCGTATCTTTGTTGCAGATGCTAAAACTATTTAATACACCAGTCTTGGCCAGACCGAAGGCCACGCTTTTGCTGAAATAGGTACCAATGAAAATGGCGCTGACGAGGCGCAGGGCCAACATGGCTGCATTGGTTCCCAGGCCAAAAGCAGCATAACCAAAAACGAAATAATCACGGATGTAAACTAAAATTGACATGATTACGCCAGCCAGCATCACAGTACTGTCTTTATAGTTTTTCCGCAGCATCACCGCAGCCTCCATAGAAACGCCCTTCAGTACGGCGGCAATCATGATCTGCAAACCGAAGCTGCTGCCCGCCAGAATATTGACCAGCGCGGTGACCACGCCGCCGAACAGAGCCAGTCCTCGTTTTTGGAAGATATAGGCCGGCATGAGAACGGACAAAGAATAGATTCCGAAGGTCAGTTCCATAAAAATCGGCCCCAGCAGGCTGAAGAGAGGCATATAGACCAAATCCAACAGCATATTGAAGAGACCGACGGCTACGGCAATCATTGCGGCTACGACGACTTCTTTGGTTTTCCAGGCATTACTGTTCATTTCAAAAGACCCTCCCTAATTTTCGCACTTTTTCAACCTTATCAAGTATATCAATAAGCAAAGCCACAAGGCAAATCACAATATCTTATAATTGAACAGATTTATCGGAAATGCTAATGGAAGGGAGGGGAAATTTCGAAAAGGTCGCTGAAAAGATAGTGAGGCTAAAATCGTTGGACTCTGAACTGTTCGAAGCTATAAACGTCATCATTGACGCCCTTTTAAATGAGGGGCCCCCTCGAGGGTATCAGTGCATATGAACACGCCGAAGGCGGAGTGTCAGGGGGAGAAAACTGTCAGGGGGGCGGGACAGGGGATAATTTCCAACTGAATTAAAAAAGCACGTGACAGAGACCGTCCCCTGCCAGGGAAAAACGATCTCCTGCCACGCGCTATCCGAGCCCCTCTGTCGTAGTTAGGTAGGTACTTTTATACTTTTATAAAGGTACTACGTTAGCTGCTTGCGGGCCGCGATTGCCTTCGACAACATCAAATTTTACGCTTTGCCCTTCTTCTAATGTTTTAAACCCGTCGGTCTGGATTGCTGAAAAGTGAACGAATACATCTCCGCCTTCGCTTCTCTCAATAAATCCGAAACCTTTCTCTGAATTAAACCATTTTACTTTACCTTCCATTATAATGGCAGGCCTCCTTAATATTTTTTGAATCAAAAAGCGGAATAACACAAACATACTTCGTCCTTGCTATGTTAAGAGGCCTTAAGTTCGTTTAAGTTGTTCTCATCTTTTTAATTCCAAGTTACTTTACCATAAACAAATAATAATTGCAAGCTGGCTATAGAGAAATACAGGAATTCCGCAAATACTTTTTTAAAATAGGCTCCTGTATTAATATGGTTTTTCAGGAGTCTTAAAATATGTTAAGCCATAAAAGGGTAAAAATATCTATTTGCCACCATTTGAAAGATCTTTTGGATCTATTAGGAAAATAACAACTCTAATGGGATAAAAAGGGAACCTCCTTTTTTTGTAGAAGTAATGTTATACCGAAACCTTCTTTATCACGGGTGATTTGTTTATCTTCAGGAAGGCCGATTATTGCTTCTTCCCTATCAACAGTTTTGTTCAAGTGCTCTTGCCATATCGATATAGTACCATCTTAATATTTTGCGACGTTGCTCATTCATTGTTTCTACGGGTTTAGTCATCAAACATGCCTGATATAAAGAGGTAATACGCTGTTATCCATCAAGCACAAGCCTTTCAAAAAGAGCTGTCGCCCCTTCAGGCTTTACTCCTTCGATCAATCTTGGCTGAAAACTGGCTTTCCCGCCTACCCGTAACATCATTATTGCTCCAATGAGAAAATACTGCGAAATACTTGCTAATAAACTACGTATCCCATAGTCATCCCAAACCCAGCCTCGCTGAAAATCAGGCAGTTGTAGTTCGCCACAGTCTGCATCTACTAAAAGATCATTCAAATATTCTTTTGTACTGTCAAAGGCTGTCTGCATCATTAAACAATACCCCCACTTTACACTTCGGATTCATGTTTATGTGTAATTTCTACCTTACTTCAATGCAACCGTCTCAGCTGATCCAGCAGATCATTTGCCTCCCGTTTTAAACGGTCCAACATCGTCTCAACTAAAAGGTCGCTTTTTTTTACTTTCATGCTATCCGCCAGGCGTCGCCCTGCATCCAGGGCAGCCTGACCCAGAACCCGGGGCACGGAAAGAAAGATCGTATCCCCCATTTTGGGAATCTGGGTTTTAAAAAGCAGATCATTGCTTAGCTCACGTATCATTTTGGCCGGAATGCCGTCGGCAGCAATAGGTTCCCTTTCCCTGAACATAGACTCGAACTCCTCATGCGCCGGCCAGAACAACGCCTCTTTCCCGACAATGCGGGCTTTATCCCAGAGAAAGCTGTGCATGACCGTAAATGCTAACAACTCCTGAGCCAGGGCAGCTCTAAGATTATCCTTTTCAATGCGCCCTGCCGCCAGATAAGGCGTTAGCTCCACTCTGGCCTGTTGCCTCAATTCCTTGCGCAAAGATTCAATATCTGCTTCTGTTAGCGCATCGTTATTTGCCAGTTCCAAACCCTCAAGATCTTGCCATGCTTTAACTAGACGGACCTTGCAAGCCCGCCCCGCAGTCGTCTCCAAAGCAGCATAGCATACCATTTCCCCATCCTCGATACCGGGAAGGGGGACGGTTATCCGCCGCACACATGGAGGCAAAGCATAGCTTGTTGTATTTTCCATAATCGCATCAAACACCGGATCACCATATGAGGCAAAGCGAATGTCATAATGTATGTCATCCAGCCCCTGATCGAAGAGATCCCGCGATACAGTGAGAACAGAACCATCAGGCACACTATCAACCCCATATATATGCATTACAGGTTTTCCTCCTGCGTCGGGTCGGGTACATCCCAGGTTTTGTAAATACACCGAGTTAATCAAACAATCCCAGATTGCAGGGATGTCCACAGGTATGGCTGATTGGGTCCCCTTTTGAGACATGCGCATATAGATTTCATAAAGGTCCTCAGGGTTGATCTCCATCCGCTCAGAATGCCGTCGCTGCTCTTCCATCCGTTTCCTGGCCTGAGCTTCTAATGCTTCCGGCGTTAATGTCCCCTCAGCCAGTTGCTGAAAATCCTCGGGCTTCACCGGGAGTAGCGAAAACTGCTGTGTTCCCACAATCATGTTTGCCTCGGTCAGGCGCTGCAGCAAGCGGCCATAGACTATATGCTCTGCACTGTCGGCATAACAGAGATTCAGAACATAAATATTTGTGTGTTTTTGCCCGATACGATCGATCCGCCCGATGCGCTGTTCCACTTTCATGGGATTCCAGCCCAGATCAAAGTTGATCAGCCAATCAGCCGTCTGCAGGTTCAAACCTTCTGCAGCTGCATCGGTACACACCAGCACATCAATATCACCTCGCAGGAAACGCTCCTTGACTTCTTCCCGCTCCACTAAGATCATACGGCCTGTCCCTGGATCGAAGTATTCACCACCACGGCCCGAATAAGTCCCGATAAACATCTTGGGATTTGCTTGCCGCAAACGGTCCACAATGTCCGCCAATGTATCGTAAAAGCGGGTGAAAATTACGGTTTGTTGGATCCGCCCCCGCCTTTTATCCAATCTCTGATCCAGTACCCCCAAAAGGTACTGCATCTTTGATGATGGCCCCGTAATATCCGCAAGGTCACTGAGCATTACTCTGAGCTGACTTTGTTCCCAGCGCAGGTCTGCTTCAGTCCGGTTTTTTAAAAGAAACTCCCCGTCAATTAGATCCTCCTCGTAATCACCCTCATAAAGCCACTCTCTGATGTCAGTTTCGTCAAGATTGTCTTCTGTCTCCTGACGTATCTGGAAGTATAATGTTGTTTCTACCTTCTGCAAGCGCCGTTTTAATGTTTCCCGTAGGGCGAAAAGACTGGAGGCAAAGCGCAACCTTAAAAAGTTTAACAAAAAGCCCATCATGGTACGGGCCTGGTTGTCCCCTTGTTCGCTTATTTGCCTGGATAAGCCCGTGCAATATTCTTCCAGGCTATTATATGCCTGTCGCTCCTGATCAGTAAAAACAACACGGGGAACGGGCAGAATATGACGTTGAGCAAGGTTCTCCGTTAGTTGACCGTTTTTGCGGTAGATCTCCAGCAGTTGCCTTGTATGGCGGAGCATTACCCTTGAAAGAGGGGAGGCACAAAAGATGAAACGGTGCATTAATTCACGGTCACGACCCCGTGGAATACGCCCATACTCCAGCCACTGCCGTACTGCTGCCCTGATACGGCCATCATCCATCACACTATGCTCAAGGAAGTGCCACAGCAGCGGATCCTGTCTTTGCACAGCCTTGGCAGACTGTTGGAGGAAAGTCCAGTCATATTCGCTGGGGTCCTGATCTTGGATCAGCCGGGCAAGAATATCGTAATACTGCAGTGTTAAAGTGGGGTCATACTGAAAGGCACCCACACGGTTGGTAAGGGCTAAAAGGTCACATGGTTCCACAGGGTCAATTTGCATCGGTGTCGCCGTGGCCAACCACAAGCTCCGTGCTTTTTTACGCAAGCCGTCCCGTAATGCTGTATAGAGATACCCAAATGTGGGATGCCCCCCTGGACCACGCGTGGGATTTTGACGCCTTGCACCGTGAGCTTCGTCCACCAGGGCGATATCAAAAGGCTTTGCCTCCATGAGGGAAGCTCTCCGTTCACTCCTAGCCAGTAACCCTGTGGATATAATAGATAGATCCGGCTCGTAAAGAGCTGCCGCCTGTTCTTCCTCCAAAGGGAAAATATATGCATGTCGCGGCGTTGCTCCGGAAAGGGCCCTGCTGAATGACAGTAAAAGCTTTGATGCCATCTGGCGCTGCCACTGCAGGGTAAGGCTGGCCGGTGCGGCAATGAGAATACGTTTGACAAGGCCGGAAAGATAAAGGGAACGGAAAGCAAGCCCCGCCTCGATCGTTTTACCTAGACCAACCTCGTCACACAGCAGATAAGAGTACGGCCATGACTCCACCAGACGGCGGGCTACCAATTCCTGGTGCGGCCAGGGCGCGACCGGTGCCGTCTCCATACCAACAAAACGACCACCAGGAAGCTTGGGACCGTCTTTGATCACGGCAAAACGGAGCCGTTCAAGGGCGGAAGGAGGCCGAACCTGGCGCGGTGCGGCACTGCTCCCATCTACCTCCAGGGGATAATCAATCCCTTCAGCCAGTTGAATGAGGCGCCGGCGCACTGCATCGGGGAGCGTATAAACTTTCATATGGGGTACCTGTCCCTGCCAGAAGTTTTCAAAAGCTGCTGCCGCTTCCTCCAACCGCCGGCAATCCATCTCACCCCACCAGTCGCAATGAACATCAATATTCTCCGCATTGAGTACCAGTGCGGTCTTGGATTCATTCAGGGTCCCTGAACCATAGAGGCGGTTTCCTTCCCCGTCCTGCACCACAAACCATTTTTCGTGCACATAGCCGTCATCCATCGCTGTAAAAGGCAGGGGCTCACCCGTTACTCCGTGCACCCGGAAACTCACACGCACTTCCAGGTGCCCGTGGGTAATCATCCAGGCTAGCAAGGTAACACCCCTCTGCAAATCCTCCGGCCAGGCTGCATGTTGTTCCAGCTGGCCGTTTAACTGCATGCTCAGGCGCTGTTCATCTCCGCCAAGAATTGCCTTAACATCATCTGGATCCAGATCGGCACCCACGATCAGGCGCATCTTGCCTCTATGACCCACAAAAGCAGAAAATCCCTGGGATGCTGCTGCCAGGGATGAAGATCGAAAATAACCGGCCACACGGTCATAGGCCACTGCTTCTTGCAGCAGGGGAATATAAAAATCGTGGAGCATATTAAGCGGGCGCCCGTCGATTAGTGTAGAAGAGGTCCGGTAAGAAAGGCGCCATTCTTTTGCTCGCAGGCCTCTTGCTTCTTCTTTTTGGTAGTTTTCCATACTTTATACGTCCTTTATAACTGTAATGTAACGTCATTCATCATTATTCGCCTCTTTTTTCTCCTCTCTTAATTTAATAACATTAATCATTGGCATTTTTACGGGAGGAATGCCAGACTGAGACGTTACGCTTAAGATATATGCCCTGGATATCTGAGACAATGTAACAAGGCCGTTTATCTCCAGCATTTCCTGAAACATCTCTTCTGTATCAGTCTGTGTTTCACAGGCAAAAGCACCTTCCATTACCAAATCAATATTAAAAAACTTTTTCTTCTTCAGCGTTGACTTAGCCTTAACCATAAACTCAATGATACCGACTAACTTGTTTTCCAGCTCTCTTACATCTTTCACATTATAATCAAATTCATAAGATATTTCCGCACGTTGTTCTTTCACATTTATCATTCTGGTATCGAGGTTAAACTTAGTTACCCTGTTGCCCAGAAATTGAAATTCAGCAAGAACTTCCTCTTTCATGAACCCACCACCATTTTGAAGGGAATTACATCGGCCTCACGCTTTCCCTTCTGCAAATACTCTTCTGTAATATCCTCAGCTTCTTCTTCAAACTCTACGTTCAGTTTAAAACCAAGTTTTTGTGAAACTTTCCAAAGCTGTTCAATTGTATAATTATAATCACCGCTTTCCAGCTTTGAGACCATAGTCTGAGTAACACCAAGCTTTTCCGCCAGTTTAGTTTGTGATAGATCATGCTTAAGCCTATACTTAAAAATAGCAGTGGAAATATGATAATAGATATCATACAATTTATCTTTCTCGTTGCCTTCATCACCATCCAGCCTATTAATCATGTCCCAGGCATCAGACAAATTATTTAAATCAACCATCTTTCATTACCTCCTCATAACGCTTTTGCGCTACCGAAATAGCTTTATCATAACCATGCTTGCTTAACTTTTTAGCTTCTTTCTCTTCGAAAGCATGGAGTAAAACTGCAAATTTTTGGTTACCCGAACTGATAAAGACAAAAAGAATTCTAATATTTTTCTGAGATCTGTCAAATCTCATTGCGTAAAGAACATTTTCCTGTTTTAAATTCTCAAACCAGGCTTTTCTAAGAATACATTGTTCTTTTGACTCTTCCAGGTATTTTAACCTTTGCTTATACTTACCTGAAAAGTCTTCCCTTGATCCGCTTCGGTCGAGTATATTTTTTAAATCATCTTCAAAATCCCAATGCGTTTTAATATATTTACTATCGATTAAAGAAGGGTAACTAATTATTTTAAGTCTCGGCATCAACTTAACCTCACATCCATTATATTACCCATAGGTTATAATTGCAATACATTATAATAAAAATATTACTTATAAGTAATAATAAAATGGTTAACCATTACTGCAGCCCATAAAGGATGGCTTTACCCTCCCGCTGCAATTCCTCATTGGTCATTTTTTCTGTCCAAATATGGAGCAGGTCCAATATCATCTGCTGTTTCGTTCCCCCGTGCCGTTCCAGGTAAGCCCGGGCCACCGGCGCGTCCCCTTCCCGGTAAGCCGTGATTAAGCCGTGCAGAACATCCCATTCTGTCTGGGGGTTTTCCAGCCGCTTGGTGTGCCGCTCTTCCGGCAAGGCCATATGCAGTTTGTTCCGGTTGCGCAGCAGCGGTGCATGAAAACCTGTTTCTTCTGGCTTGTGCCGGTTCGTGCTTCTGTCCAGTCTTTCATCGTTGATGCCGATCATGCGTCCGCTTAAGTTGTAGCCGGCGCTGCGGTCTTCCAGCTTAATATTCAGGGAACGGGAGAGGTTCAGAGCCTGGTCATAAGGGAACTGGCCCAGGCCAAAGATGCCATAGAGGGTTAAGGCCATGGCCCCTTCCGGCTCCAGCTCCTCCACTTTTAAACGCCCCTGTGTAATCCGTTCTATCTGGTACTGGGCCACTACGGCACTGGCTTCGTCCATGGCTCTTTTGGGGCTGACCGCTTCATCCCCGTCCAGCACCGGCCAGTTTTCTGAGAGAACGTGCAGCGCCCGGCCGTAGCTGGCCACCATCTCATCCACCGCATTTAACTGCAGGGAGGCGAACTCCTCCAATCCCTGCCGCACTGCAGTACGCACTTCTCCTGCCACACCCGTTCCGCCGAAGCCGCTCCAGGTAGAGGGCGTTCGTCCACCTGCTTCCTGCTTGCGGCAGGTCAAGAAAATGGAGCTAGCTGCTGCCGCCATGTCTTTTTGGTGTATGGATTCAGAGGCTTCCGATTCTACGGGCATGGAACTGGTAATCACCCAGTCGTTTTCAATCAGCGAGCGGGTCAAAGTTTCCCATGCCTCTGCAGTCTTGTGGGTGAACATAATTGTCATGATCCCGTTGTCTTTTAAAACGCGACGGCACTCGGCAAAGATTTCCCCCATGAGGCGCTGGTATTCCCGGGCAGCCCCGACTGCAGAACCATCCCGGGCCGGATTGGCCACCGCCTCGTCATCTTTATTGGTGAGGCGGCGCCGTATAATGTCCGGATAAAGGTCTTTTAAGGTCCGCTTCTGCCAGACATAAAAATAGTCGGATAGCTCGGCGTACTGAACGTTATTATAGTAAGGGGGGTCAATGCAGACCAGTTCTACAGAGCGGTTGGGTATATCCATGTGTGCTGCTGTGCCGTGCAAAATCCTCAGTTGTAAGTCTATTTCGTTATGCCTTTTATGTACTGGTTCCATTAATTCTGCCATGCCTTTATAGGCATCTACCACCTGGGATAAACCCCAGGCTGCACCGGAGTTGGGACCGCTGAAAATCATCTCGCCAAAGGTCCACTTTATTGAAAAGTCATGTCTGCCAAAAGTATTAATCAAAACGCTACGGCTGTAATGCCATCGTGTTTGCTTGCTATTATAATCCAACCCTTTGTCAATCATAAACTGCAAATATGTAACCACGGCCCGACCCCGATCTTCGCCCAGCTCCTCAAGAATATGGGGTTTAAGCCGGTTCAACTCTTCCACCAGTGTGAGATGCCCTAAAAGCTGGCGCGGCGTAAACATATCACACCAACGGGTCATGCCCACACGCAGCGGCTCCATAGTTTTATGCCCTATTGGAATTTTTTCTGTAGGAATGAACCCCTGCTGTTCCCACTCGGTCCAGCGCTCTTGAAGGAGTTCTTCCGCCTCGGCCAGGGCCTGGAGATCGTCTTTGTTCGGGGAGCGAAAAAAACGCACCTTTTCCGTTTTAATTTCACCGGCCCGGGGACCGGTGTGATAGCGCTGTGGTTTGCCGTTTTTATCAAGCTTGGGCTGGTAACGGACAGCCACCACACAGTAAAGGCGGTCCTGCCACCTGCCATGAGGCGATTCGCCCCGGGCCTGGGCTTTGATTTCGGCGGAAGGGATGGCCTGCCGGCAATGGATACAGGTGCCTGTGCCTCCGCTGACGGTGGCAAAGTTGGGTTCCTCTCCATGGGGGCCGAGGCTTCCTCGCAGGCGATAGGTTTCAAAAGTAACCTTGCCACCTTGCTGCCGGCCATCGGGGATGATCTTTACTCCCCATTTCTCCCCCGTTTTCGACAACCAGCAGGTGTTCAGGAGGGGTGCATCCCCGCCGCAGTGGGGACAAGTAACCTGGCGGGCGTAGAGATAATCCATGATTTCCTCAACATCATACTCATGAATCAAGTTAGGAAACCCACATAGGTGCTTTTCCAGTAAATATCGTTCATGTTTTGGCAATGGCATTTTATCTGGAAAGACAGTTTTAACACTTACATTATGAACTTCAATGAGTCTTTCACCCCATTGTTGAATGTCACTGATTAACTCTTTACCGTAACGGGCAGGGTAATCCAAGGTTGCATATAAGATAACTGTGGCAACTGGATTAAGCTCATTGGCAATTACTTTATGTCCCAACCGTAAAGCCTCGAAAGGTATGGACCCACCACCAGATGTGGGATCGAGTATTGTCTGTGCTTCTGATGCTTGAAAGGAATGACGCACAAAAGCACGGTTATAACCATACAAATCTTCGTTATCCCACTTGAATTCATTGTTGGTGAGTTTCTTAATGCGTTCAGACTTGCGAAATGCAATGCGCTCATTTACGTGTGCTGGGTCTGCTGTTACCTTTTGAACAGTAATTTGTTCTTCCTCTTGAGGCCAGGGTTCCTGGAAAAGGGATGATTCCTCTTTCCAGCGGACCATGATAGGATGGCTGGCTAGTTCCGGCGCTTTGTCGCAGAGTTTATGAATAATAGTCTCCAGATTCTTCTTGCGCCTTTCTTGTTCTTTCTCCAGCGCTCTGATGATTACATTATCAACAGGAACATACATGGCGCCAGTTTTGTCCGTTTTAATGCGCGTAAGGAGTTGACCTGTAAGTGTCCACGGTACACCGTTTACCATGGCCTGCACTTTTTCCATGCCTAGCTGGCGCAGGAACCAGTCCGTATCTGTGCCGGCGGGCAGAAGGGAGGCCAAGACCGCAGCACGGCTCGGGGTGAGGGGACGTCTGGCCCACCAGACATGAAGACGGTGAGTGGGTGGAGCTTTTCCAGTATCCCGCTCCCTCTGCGTTTCCGCCCCCACCTGGTGGCAGGGGAATCCCGCTTCGATTAAGCGCAGGTCTTCTCTGTTGTTTACCATATGTAATACCCCCCTTAGCGCCGCAGTTGCTCAAGCAGATTTATTATATGCTTGTCTCCCGGCTGTCCCCCCAGCATAATGCGCATGCCGGACTGGGTCCAGCGGTTAACAGCAGCACTGTACTGGGTGGCACGGGTCAGCCAGTATATAGCCTCTTCACGGCTGAATCGCTCCACGCGCCAGGCGATAAGTTCGGTTCGATCCATGTCCTGTACCCGTTCCTGGAGTCTGAAAATGAGGGCAAGTTTGGCTCCTGCTTCCTCATCCAGGGGAAGGTTGCCGCGGAAGGTAATGCGGCCATTATTGAGAAAACGCTGCAACTCCAGGGGAATACCTGCGGTGTCGCATACACGGCCGATGATGGAGCGTATTACCGGAAGGCAACGGCGCTGCGACTGGCCGTATAGCAAACCCAGTTCCTTTAAATAGGTGCTGCCCGGTTCTCTACTGCCGTTTTTGCGGGTTCCATCCTGGGAGAAGCGTCCCTTGACAAGCATGACGGGGGCGGGCTTGTCCTTGTGCTCGGTAATACGTAAAACCCAGGGAGCATGCTTTAGTAAAAACTTGATTCGGTTATGTAAGTCCTGTGTCAATCTAAATTCGCCGTTTCCGTGCTTCTTAATGGTCATCATCCGTCTCCGCTTCAGCTTTTTGCAGTTCTTGGATTAAAGGGCAGTTATTATCCGGATCTATGATCTTCAAATATGCCTCAGTATTTTCATCCTTATCTATAATCCCGTCCAGCACTTCGAACAGTTCTCCAAGGGTTTTCATGGATTGGGGTGGCACATCGGTGAGCTGCAACCGCAGCAGGCCACCGCCTGACAGCGGCAGGTCTACCAGGTCCATTTCTTTAATCGTGGATTTGGCGCCTTTATTATAAAGGCTGCCGAGCCTGCGTAAAAGGGGCAGCAACTTTGCCGCGCCTTTTTTCCCATCCAGCTTAAAAGAGCTTTGTTCTGCCGTGACCCAACCCCGTTGCGCCGCCTGGGCCGGGGTTATTAAGGCATCTGTTGACTGGGGAGTGTAAAGGATTGCCCTGTTGCCGAAAATAAGGTCCGGTTTCTCATCCTGCACCGGATCTCCCTGGTACAGGTAAAGCTTGCTCTCCTTGGCCAAGGTGAGGACCGCATCCTGAAACTCCTGGGAAGAAACCTCACCGTATATTTCCGTAACTTCATTATTGATATCACTAACGGAAGCGTTCCCACTTTGGGCCACCGCCCGGCTTATCCCGTCCCGGATCTTGGCTGGATCAGTTTTTTCCGTTTCCGTCCAACTGCGCTGCTTAGCTCCCGCCGGGGTAATTAAGCCATAACCTGGGGACAAGAGGTTAACCTTCATAGGAATAATATTATCCCGGTCGTAGAGCTCATCCGGCTTGATATTTTCTTCGCTTCCCATACGAAAGACACACCAGGTGCCCTTTTGTACTCCAGTACGGATGATTTGCTCAAAAACACTAATACTCTCTATAACGGGCCAGCTGCGCCTGCAGCAGAAATTTGACCATAGTTGCTCCAGGGTGGCCGTATCCCCCGTGCTGAAAAAAAGCTTGCTCAGGTTTAGCAGGTCGGCCTGGGTGGTGTGTTCGCTGGTAAGAAGCTGCCCGTCCTTAATGAGAACTTGGCGGATCTGTTCAATAAAAGGGGCACCCCCTTCACCGCCGGCTGTTTTTATTTCCCGCCGGACGATATGGCCTTCGGCAGACGGATAATAAAGGTTTGTGAAAATGCCGGCTACGGTTGTATCAAAAGCCTGCTCCCGTTCGGAATGGCGTAAGCGGAAATCTTCCTCCCGTAAGCGCTGCGGGTTTACTCCGTAACTCTGCGGCTTTTCAAGCAATATACGCATAGCTTTTACTTGCCGTCCCAACTCCTGGACCCGCTGCCGTGCAATCTCAGTCTTTGCCTGCTGGTCCGGGATAATTTCCTGTTGTATTTTACTGCTTACGTTAACCGTATCAGGAACCAGCAGGAAAATCAGGTTTTGCTGTTCCCGGGGTTTATTGATTCCTTTGGTGGTCACCATGGCTTCCACATCGAAATTCTCTGCGTTAAGGGAAACAATGCCCAGTACCGGCTTGTTTTTGCCGTCCGGCAGGTGTTCCGGTTGTGTCACATCATGCTCTACGTGGAAGGGCCCGGACCCTCCGGTCACAATCTTGCGGGCTGCCGTTTCGAGCATTTTTTCAACTTGTGCAGCAGTTACCGTTTTGCGAATACGGGAGAGCACACTATTGATGGTGGGTTGCTGACTGGCGTAATATTTGCCCTGTTCAAAGCGCAGATAAAATGCATCCTCGTTGATAGCTTCCAGGGCAGTACGAACCTGAGGAGGAGTCAGGCCGGGAAAAGAAACTGAGAACAAGGTTTCCGGTTCAGTAATGCCCAATATTTTTGAATCAATACCTTCTTCACGGCCCACGAGGCTGTGGAGAAAAACAGTTTTCCATGTATATTCATAAAGGGGGTAGCCCTGGGGGTGGGGGTTACGAATATCGGCCAGTTCGGCATTGCTGTGGCCGCCCTCCAGGGAACCTGTATCCACGCCTCCCACGTCGGCATTAAGGATAAAGAGCAGGTCGGAACTACCGGTGCGGCCCAGTATTTCATTGACTACACGTTCGGAACGCATATCCAGATGACAGGTATGAATCATGGGGTCGTTGCACTGTAGTTTCCATAAGTGGCGCACCACCAGGGAAAGGACACGCAAAACCCCTCGAGTGCCTTGAAAGTTCTCTGCTTCCGCTAATTTTCTGTTTAAGAAGTCTACGAGTGTAGGATGAAAAGGATAGTTTGCCCTGATCCTGTCCTTAAAATATTCGTTAGTTGCTTCGTCAGGCAGTAAGGCAGCATTACGGGCATACATTTTTATATAATCTTCTGCTGTTTCCCGGGCCCCTTCCCGGTCCACGAAGCTAAATAAGCGCTTAGCCAACACCGAGGAAATTTCACTGCCCTGTACCGGGGTAATCTGCACCGCGTCCCGTGCCACCACACTGGCAACTCCGCGCACAGCCTTCTCACCAATCCCGAGGGCGTCGTCCTCATTTATTTCATCGCCCCGCACCTGGCTAATCAGCTTTGCCAGATGGCTGGTCTGTTTAGCAAAGGCATCTGTGGCACTGGCCAGTGTAAGGAGAATGGCAACGCCTGAGCGGTTACGGGCATAACCATGCAGCCCCATTAAAAAGGCTGCCAGTTGACTGGCACCATCGGGGCGTGCCGCTTCCAGGCGAGCCGCATATTGGGCTAGCTCGTCCAACATAATTAAAATTTTTCGGTCGCCAAACACTTTATTAAAATATATTTTGCCGGGGGCCGCATAGGAGTTTGCCTCCCCTTCCACCTCACGGTAAAGGGCTTCACCCCCGACCTGGTGAGCGATTTCTCCCCAGAGGGTATAGGGT
>LSQX01144680.1_pt1 | contig 16386 bp, 11 predicted proteins | sample 654561 | NCBI WGS metagenome assembly LSQX01 (sample SAMN04489861, study PRJNA283612) | anaerobic digester metagenome | isolation source: 4 biogas reactors fed with cattle manure at either 37C or 55C with and... | place: Denmark: Kongens Lyngby | collected 2014 | reverse complement strand
ATAATCGTACAGCAATTTGGCCTTTCGCGCATTGCGCTCACCGGCAGCAGCCAAACCGCCGTTGCTCTGAAGCCAGCGGATCACCTTCCCACACATATACACCGCATAACAAGGCGGCGTATTGAACATGGAACGCTCATCCAGGTGAGTCTTGTAGCGCAGCATGACGGGCGTGCCGGGCCAGACATCTTCACGGATCAAATCCTTCCGGACGATGACCAACGTCAGCCCCGCAGGACCGATGTTCTTCTGCGCTCCGGCATAGATAAGGCCGTAGCGACTTACGTCAATCGGCCGTGAAAAAATGCAGCTGGACATATCAGCCACCAGGGGAATATCTCCTGTAGCCGGCAACGCTTGGTAGCTTGTGCCAAAGATGGTGTTGTTCTCACAGATGTGTACGTAATCGGCGTCCCGGCGAATGCTGAGATCGGTCAAATCGGGGATGCGGGTGAAATGCTCCGCTTCACTCGTAGCGGCAACGCGCACATCGGTGTACTTTGCCGCCTCTTCGGCGGCCTTTTTCGCCCAGGCGCCCGTGATCAGGTAGTCCGCCTTGCCGTTCCTCGTCAAATTCATGGGCGCCATGGCAAATTGAGTGGATGCGCCGCCCTGCAAAAAAAGTACCGCATAATCATCCGAAATGTCGGCCAACGCACGAATATCGCTCTCCGCACCAAAGATAATCTCCTCATAGGCTTTGGAGCGATGGCTCATCTCCATAACTGACATGCCGCTTCCACGGTAGTCCAGCATTTCCTCTGCCGCTTCGCGCAGCACCTGTTCAGGCATACAGGCGGGCCCGGCGGCGAAATTGTAGATCCTACTCATGTTGCACCTCTCCCGCCGCCAACGCGGCGTGTCTGTGACCCCGGACAAAAAGTAATCTGCCGATACGCTGCCGCCACGCGGCGGGAAAGGCAGCGAATCGAATACCCGAGATAGTGTCGGTAATCCGGAATGCGAACATTGGATCAACGTGACCCTCCTTTCGTTCGCGCTTACGTGAAATCATAGACAGGAGCATGCGCCGTGTCAACCGTGGTAAGCGGTGGAAAGCCGGCATTTAGGTTTTTTTTATGTACTCTTTGAGCTTCACTGCATGGAATCCTAAGAATCGCCATCGGCGGACGCCTGTGCCCGCGTTGTGCTCGGCGCTTACAACGGTTCGTCTTCATATTGTCAAGGGTCTCTCCGCAGCTTTCAAGTGTGCTTTGGGTATAAGGATGAAGTCCCCGAGATGTGTTTGAAAAACCATTGCGCCGCGTTCACTTTTTCGGCACGGGATCAAAAATTGCTTCTCTTTGCATTTGCGGTATCGCTGATACTATGCGTGAAAATCCGAACGTTCCATCAACCGTTCTCATTTCCAGAATCAACCGACAACCGCTTTATCGCTCCGCACAATTCAATCCTCGCCAAACAAGCGTCGACAGTAAGCAAAAAAGCCATCCGTGTCAAGATCGGATGACCTGTGCAAAAAGTGATACTGTGGCTCACGAGATTGTAAAATCACGTTTGAATTATAGCGCTTGTGCGGAAATGAGCGTTAATGAGCGTTAATGAGCGTATTGAAGTCTTGCCGGGCCGCATATTATGTCAACCTGAGTGTCGCTTCGCGTGTTTTCCAGTATGTATCTCCTCCTAGAAAAGTAAAGACACGCGAAAATAACGGCTATTTGGGAGTACAAATATACCAAGATGCGCGGGTGCCCACATCTATCACCTGGACTGACGAAAAGCACTCTTCCAAATCAGACGTGCAGTTTCTCATTTCTTCTTCCGCGACTTGGATGAACTTGAAGTAATCGCCCTGTTCCAGCCATTCAACAAAAGATATCAACCATCCACGGTTTGCGTTGAAGTCATGGATAATGACTTTGTGCTTGGTAACCTTGTTCATTTGCTTGTACATACGCTGTCGCTCTTCTTTTTTCAGGCCATGAGCCACATAGGAGGCAACGGAAATGTCAAAGGATTTGTCCGGAAAAGGCAATGGTTCCAAAATACTTGCGTGTAAGAACTGAACACCTGTGTTCTCGGCCCGCTTCTTCGCGATATTGAGCATCTTGGCCGCTGAATCGATCCCGGTCACCCGCAATCCTTTTTCATTCAGGACGGAGCAAAGCGCGCCCGGGCCGCACCCGACATCCAGTATTGTTTCATAGGAAGAAATATCTAAGTCATTCTCCGCTCGCCGGATGACCTTAATGAAGTTTTCTCTCTGCTTTTTGTAGAATAGTCCATAGAACGGCGCTATAATATCAAAAAGTGTTTTGCGCTTTCTCTTATTCACTCGCGTCTCCTGACAGTTGGATTCGAAAATCAATCTGTCCACTCCGAAACCGGATACATCCCTATTTATGATTGGATTACATTGGGCAAACCGAATACTCTCAAGACAGGATCACACCGCATCAATATAGGTTCGATACTATGAGAACCGTTACATAATGAAGTGGTTCCTGCAACAGCATACCCGAAAACTATTACCAGTGATTAGCTTCTAAGCAAGCGTGAGTTCTTGGATTGACCTAGATTAGAACAATTGATTTTTATCCGCTTTTCTTGATCATTCAGGACTCCGGTGTGCGCGCTTTGCTAGGGCAACTAAAAGGCGCCTTTTGTATTGGAACATGCTCCCCGCAACGCAACGGTTCGCGAATTCTTAACACACACTTGCCTGATCAGTGCTTTTGGATATATTCTACCAGTACGTCCCTTACGGCAAAATATCCTTCTACACTAAGGTGAACCCCGTCTGTTGTCAATTCTTGACGCAGATTGCCATCGTTGTCAGACATGCTCTTGTATAAGTCAATATATTCGTAACCGTTTGCCTGCGCTAATTCGCCAATAATAGTGTTCATTGCGCCTATTCTTGCAGGATTTCTTGCAGGATTTGGATGTCCGCTTGACACGGGCAAGACGCTTAAAACGAATATGTCAGTATCCGCTAGTCTGTCGCGAAATGTCCTAAGAATATTCGCATAGTTTAATGCTATTGTGTCCTGTGGTATATTCAGACCAATATCATTGATCCCAATCATAATAAATATCTGCTTGGGCCTTAAACCAACGATACCGTCCAAGCGATTCAAAACGCCTTCTGTAGTGTCGCCGCTAATGCCATGATTTACACTATACGTAATACCGAACAATTCATTGAAATCACAACCTTCAGTAATGCTGTCTCCCAAGAAAACAATATCTGTTTGCTCGGAATTCTCGACAGTTGAAGCATTCGTTCGCTCCAGAAATGAAGAATTGCTGACGTAACGATATTTGTCTGCCAAACCAAAGCTATTGGTACCGAGCCTTGAATAGACGCCTTTCCGTGTTATCAGCGCCTGGTCCTTTGTTGCGCTGCTCCTGAAGTGATGGGGCCAGTTACAAAAAGATGACCCGTTCACGTCTGCAATAACGCTAATGTTTTCGGTTGTAGGAATAGAAGCGGCAGTAGCAGACAGCGGCAACAGATTTGGCAAAAGAACGACGAGCATCAGCAAATTGAAATAGATGTTACATTTCAAACCTCTACATAGTCTTTTCTTCCAATTCTTTTTCACGTGATCTCTCTATGATGTAGTCGTGGCAAAAGCCAGCGATCACCATACCTCCATTTCTTGTTTTTTCACCAGGGAATCGACACCGCGAACGATTTATGTACCTCACAGTATGACTCTTGAATGAGAATTTCACCACCGTTCCACCCCGCGTTTTTTGTCAATCGGACAAGTCATCGCGCTTTTAGCTCGGGACAGATCGCGCCTGCTGAGACTGGTGGTGAACGGCCTCTGCCTTTCACTCAAAGCTGGTGCCGTCATGACCTACGCTGCTATCGATGTTGCCAAGTTCACCCATGTGGCCGCCGCATGAAACGCCAATGGCGGTAACTCGCTGATCATCAAGGCGCATTCCGAATATGGAATATTCCTAACGAAAATCGTACATACTGAAACCGCTTTCGTATTCTACCGGAAAAAACGCCGAATAGGCGATGATAACCATGTCATAGCTATTAGCTTGGATCCACTCGCGGAGGCTGCCCAGATAGACACGCAAATCGACGATATCAATTTGGTTTACGCCTAATGCAAGAAAAGGTACAACTACATTGATATATGAGTCGCCCAACACAAGTATCTTGTGCACATCCCCCTGCGCCAGATTGTTCGTTAGTTGAGTAAGACCATGATCGGTGAGAGCGGAATGCATGTACATCCCATAAGGATCGCTTTCGTACAAATCCTCGATCTCAAGCTGAGAATAATCATAGATAATGTCAAACCCACCCGTAATATCAAGTTCAATGGAGGGTATCTTCAGTGTCAGGTCAACGGGAAATTTAGGGTAGATCAGCACGAAATCATCAAGCGTAGCCCGCGCGAGCGTCACCTTCCTACCCAGGGAGCCCAGGAACGCCTTCTTGTGGATATCAAAGGCATAGTTCTCGGGCGAGAAAAGAGCCGGATCAAACCCGAAGCCAAAATTGCGGTTGAGCTCTTGACCAATCTCACCCGCTGCCCACAATCCAACTTCCGTACGCCAATGATGGTCCGTGTTGTAGAACAAAGAGTTGTGGTTCAAACGCTGCTGCTCGATCTGTTCTCTCAAATCAAGCGTGTTCACGCCGTTGTCGCGCAGTGAACCAACAAGTCGGTCGGCATTGTCGTTGTAAAAGTCGACAACGTTATTTACAACCGTGTCCTGCTTTGAGACTTTGCCCGGCGGCTGAACAAACAACAGCGGGAGAGCTTGTCCATCAAGGTATTCCTTGAACTCGAGTATGGCTTCAGTATTCGCTCCCATATCCGTCCAATTGCTGAACAGTATCAAGTAGTCAGCTTGCAGTTCGATAACGTTATTATACTCAGAATGGCCTGCCAAGTTCCAGCCGATAGCTTTCTCATAAGCGTTAGCCGCTTCCAAAATGGGCCTGCGGAAAACCAGCTCTTCGTTCATATACGTGTCCAGCTTGTTGGTAATGCGATTTACGAAAGTTGTATATTGCCAATAGGTAACCTCAAGCTTGTTCATGAAGCCGTCTCCGCGCCTCGCCCTTTCGCCAGCCGCAACTTGCAGGTCCGGTATGAAAAGTTTGGGTTTATCCCGAAATACATAGCGAGTAAATGCATTGTCCATGCCAAGACGATCAATCAGTACATGGCGTGTCACGATCCGCAAGCCGATAGACACCATGAACAGCATCAACACGATGATGATGATGCGAATTAGAACAGTATGCAATTTCGCTGTGATACTACGCATTGATTACCTCTCTTCCTAAAAATTAAAATAGATGAAAGGGTTGTAGGTCGAGTTAACGCTAACCAGCAGAGATAACGCGAAAATGAGTACTGTGAGTATTGTTTTGCCAACATCCATTACCACCAGGAGGCTGCTACGCGCAGGATATTCGGATGATACCTCGGTTTTCGCCGACAGTTTGTTCCTAATAAACCCTATCGCGGGAACACTGCATGCCGCGGCGGCCAACAACACCCACTTACCGTTTGATACATAGTAGCGGAAAAAATTGTCCATAAAACCGCCATCGGCAACGCCGAACATGTACCCGAGATACTGGATAGCCCGGGGCAGGCTCTCCGCCCTGAAAATGACCCAGCCGACCAGAACAACGAACAAGGTATAAACGTGGGACAGAATGCCAAGCTTCTTGTGAAAACCTGTCAGCCTCTCAAATACCAAGAACGCAAAATAGTACAGACCCCACACAACGAAAGTCCAGTTCGCTCCGTGCCAGATGCCGGTTAAAAGCCATACGGCAAAAACGTTGAAAATCCACCTTGATTTGCTGACCCGATTACCGCCAAGAGGGATGTATACGTAGTCCCGAAACCACGTGCCCAGGGAAATGTGCCATCTGCGCCAGAAGTCCGTTATCGAGTTGGCAATGTAAGGAAAGTTGAAATTCTCCAGAAAGTGGAACCCGAACATACTTCCCAGACCGATAGCCATGTCAGAATAGCCTGAAAAGTCAAAGTATATCTGCAGCGCATAGGAGACGATACCCAGCCAAGCGGAAGCTACCGACAAGGCATTACCGGTGGCAAAAATATTGTCCGCAATCAGTCCGACATAATTGGCAAGCAACACTTTCTTGCCAAGGCCAAAGATAAACCTGGTGACGCCTGCGGTGAAGTCCGCGGGGGTCTCCCTGCGGTTCATGATCTGGTCGGCCACGGTCTCATACCGGACAATGGGGCCCGCGATCAACTGGGGAAACAACGTGATATACAGCGCGACATTAAGCACATTGCGTTGTATAGGGGCTCTTTTTCGATAAACGTCTACCACATAGGACATGGCCTGGAAAGTGAAGAACGAGATACCAATGGGGAGGGCGATATCGAACTGCACAGCTGTACCCCCCAGGAGAAGGCCCAGGTTGCTTAACGTGAATCCAAGGTACTTGAACAAGAATAGCAGCCCGATGTCAAATGATATCGGAAATATGAGGAACCTTTTGCGTTTCGCGGCGTCAGTCTGTCTGTCCATCATTAGCGCAAAAAACCAATTGACCAGAATGCTGATCAGCAGCACCAAAACGAAAACCGGCTCACCCCAAGCATAGAAAACAAGGCTGGCCAGCAGCAGCGTGTGGTTGCGAAATGACCTGCTTTTAAAGATCGGGTTATAATAAAGAAACAGCGTCAGCGGCAGAAAAAGCAGGAGAAAGACTGTTGAGGAAAAAACCACGATTGACCTCCCAAACCACAAGGCTGAATTCAAATCGGCCAGAAAAGCAGGTTGGTTTCTTTGATCAGCTCATGTTAAACAAATAGCGCAATCTTGAAAACTAATACGGACAATTTATCCGTTTGCAGAGAGCTTTCCTGACGTATTAAAAACCCATCCATTCTTCTCGAAAATCCCAAGTATTCAGATTCTCCGCCATATTATCTCGCGCCCTATATACCGCGTCAACGGCCTGCTTGTCAAGACCCTCATTCAGGTAACTGCACCGCCTATCCGGTTTCGTGTCAATCACTTTTTTTCGTAATCCGATTTCGTCAGCTGGATTCGATTTTCTCGGCGGTTTCCCGCGCTCGATTCCTTGCTCAGATAACCCTTTTGAGCCAACAGCCCCAGAGCGGGGTTAGTTTCACCTGACTTTCCGATATGGGATAGCAGCCAATGGTCATGTGTGGTTTTTATTTTGATCCTTCGGAATTCGTTGTCACGTTAAGAATCATAAAGGAAGATGGTTTTGCGGTCAACTATTGTCCGTTCTGGTTGGCTCTTGCTCAATGGATCGTACGGCTAATCCTTGGCGAGTAATGATCATAAGACAAGAAAGCCCGAAAAAACGATGCGAAATTCAGATTGAAAGCTATAGTGTTCTTAACGTCGGAACTCCGCGCCGGCGCCTCACTCAATAGACTTCCATTTATTGCTCCGCAACAAGCGTAGTATTCGTTCATCTTTAAGCAAAAGTATCCTCATTCAGCGTAAGATTCCAATAGATGAAAACCAACCCAATATCGCACTTCCCCCCATACGCCCTCAGACTTTTTCACGCATGAATTTGGCGATCAGGGCCGGATCGTTGCGCCTGCCTGCCAGCACCTGACCGTCTTGCAGGGACTTGTTATTCTCATGATACGTTGGCAGCTGTTTTTCATACAATACGCCAAGGGGGATGCGGTCATCCAGTTCCATGGCAAGCGCCATTGCCTTATTCAGGTCGCCGGTGTCATGGCTTTGGTCCAGTTCATAAACGCGGCTATTGTACCAAGTGAGGGTGTTCAACTTGTTGAAGGTGACACAATTCTGCAGGATATCCACAAGAGCATAGCCGTTATAGCGGATAGCGCTTTTCATCAGTTCTGCCAAGTGATCCGGACGACCGCTGAAACCGCGTGCTACAAATCCCGCGCCGGCCGCAAGCGCCACCGACAGCGGGTTGAAAGGGATACTGCTGCTTCCATCGACCTGCACATCGGTTTTCATGCCCTGCATGGTGGTGGGCGATGCCTGGCCTTTTGTCAAAGCATACAATTGGTTGTTGTGCACAAAATGCGCAATGTTCACATTGCGGCGAATATTGTGGATGAAATGATTGCCGCCCTCCCCGTAGGTATCACCGTCCCCGGAATTGATGATAACGGTCAATTTGGGGTTAACGATCTTCGCGGCCACGGCCGGTGAAACAGCGCGCCCATGAAGGCCACAAAAGCTGTTTGCGTGAAAGTATTGCGGCGTCTTTGCCGCTTGCCCTATACCGCCCACAAGCAGCACATTATGAGGGTCCAGATCCAGTGATCCCAAGGCGCCTTTCAGCGCGCTCAGGATCCCAAAGTTGCCGCAGCCGGGGCACCAAGCTGTTTCCAGCGTTTCATATGTACGGTTATCCATTAGAATCCCTCCTTGGCAACGCGCTCAGCGATTTCTTCACCGCTCAGCTGTCTGCCGTCATACTTCAGCACACTTGCACTTGTCTTGATCCCGGTCACCTCGCGAACCAATGACCCTAACTGCCCCGTATAGTTCTGCTCAACATTAATGACAGCCTCTGCCCCTAACGCCATTTCTTCCAGCAGCCGATGTGGCAGCGGCCAGATATCGCCAAAAACCAAAGCGGCATACTTCTTATCGCCCTTTAGGTTCATTAACCGCACGGCCTCATCCAGGGGGCCATACATCGAACCCCAACCGATCAACAACACCTCGGGGTTCTGTTCACCCAGCAAATCCGGCTCGATAATCTCACTCTTGAGCATTTCCAACTTATTCATGCGCTTATCCATCATGCGCATGCGGGTGGTTGCATCCTCAATGATGCGGCCGTGTTCATCATGTTCGTCAGAATCCGCAGCCGCGAAGCCTCTGTTATCTCCGGGGATGATACGCGGCGAAATGCCGGTATCCGCGTAGCGGTACCGCGCGTACCCGCCTTTCGTAAGAATGTCGTCCTTCTCGCTGGATTTGGCTAGGCCCGGATCCTGCAGAGGAATCGTGGTTGTGGCATCAGCCAGGTACTGGTCGCTAAGCAGGATAACGGGAGTCTGGTATTTCTCCGCGATATCAAACGCGCGTATGGTCTGCAGATATGCGTCCTCGTGATGGCGCAAAGCGATAACCATGCGCGGAAACTCGCCCTGAGCAGCCGAAATGACAAATTTCAAATCGGCTTGCTCAGTGCGGGTGGGAAGACCCGTGGCCGGCCCCGGGCGCTGCACGTCCACGACAACCAGCGGAATTTCTGCTATGCCGGACAAACCCAACGCCTCCACCATTAGGCTGAATCCGCCCCCGGACGTACCTGTCATCGCCCGTGCGCCGGCAAAAGATGCGCCAATAGCCATATTGATGGCTGCGATTTCATCTTCCGCTTGTTCCGCCACGATACCCAATTCCACGGCCTTACCGGACAGGAACTCCAGGATAGAGGTCGAAGGGGACATCGGATAAGCACTGTAGAACTGAATCCCGGCAGCCATTGCGCCCAGTGTCAGCGCTTCGTTGCCGGAAACGATCATATGATCCGAAAACGTCCCGACGGCCGGATCGACCTTTTGCGCCATCGCTTGATGCCCCGCCAGCGCTGCCCGAACATTGACGTCTACCAGCTCGGCTTTCAGGGAAGCCTCAAAAACCGCAGCAGCATGTTCCGCATCCACAGGAATACCGAAGTACTTAAGCGCAGCGCCCGCGGCGACGCTGCCCGCTGCACGAACATTCCCCAATGTCTTGGCGATATTCGCCATATCCATCATGATGGCTCGCGGGTCATCGGTTTGGACGCTTGAGTCGCACAGGATGAAACCCTCAGGCTTCAGATCGTCTTGATGGATCCCTATGGTTTCGGCATTCAGGGCAATAATGCCGTCCAAAAGCAGAGAATGAGATTTTGGGGCGTTTTCACCAAAGCGGATACGCGCAAAATTGTGCCCGCCGCGAATGCGGGACATGAGGTCGCGCATAGTGAATATTCCGCAGCCTGCCTGCTTAAGGAAACGTTCCAATATCGCGACTGTCGTTTCAACCCCCTGTCCTGCAGCACCGCCAACCAACAAATTGTACATACTATTTCCCCTCTTTCCATGTTCACGCGAAGTAATACTGTAAAGATGATACCCAATCAGCGGACGGCCAATGCATTGGCGTCACACGCCAGTCGGTCGATTGCTTCCATAAAACGCCCGTAACCCTCAAAAAGGTCAGTGTGACATGGGTCAGGCTTGGAGCGTTCATGATATCAGCGTCTAGTCACAAAACTCCACTTGATCACAAGGAATCATCGTCAGTTTGGCCTTGGAGTGCGGCTATGTTCGTTACTGCCACATCCTTGAGCGCGACGACAAAAAAATTGCGAGCCCTGCTTAGCGAAATTAGATACGGGGCCTACGTGATTGACGATTCCTGCGTATGGAACGTAATCCGTCGTTTGCGGCGTTATGATGCCCAATTCCAGTTCCACAAGAACAGGTCTGCCCAGCAAAATGTCTTGAATGCTGATATCCAGGGACAAAACCGTCTCGCTTGCGTCGCTGCCCGTTATTCGCAGGGTGGGAATCCAGCCAAAATAGAACGGCGCGACACCGCTGTTTTCCCATGTAAGGTTTACGGTCACGAAACAATCTCAAAAATATGCAACTTCGATTTCCGACACGCGCAGGCGATAGCCCAAGATGCGGATTGCTTTGTTCAATGCGAGAATCAGGTAAAGAATGCCGGTGCTACGCATGGTCTTCCTCCTCCGCTGCCACTTCGCAAGAAAGGCCGGCTTGTTGGAATCTACTCACTATCAACGGCAAATCATGGTTGCTTGCCTGGGGAAGCAAAACAAGATAGTCGCCGTTTTCCGCTTGTCCCACCAGATCCGTGGCTCTGATGACACGGCCCAAAAGGCGGTCCATCTCAATCAAAGGCGCATCACAGGGGTTCTTTTTTACTCGTAGCAGAAGAAAACTGGAAATGCCCTGCTGTTTCATCCGCCGGTAAACGCCCAATGCGGAGCGGAAAGCTTTGTCGTTCAAAATATGTGTTTTGTCCACAAATAATTCGCGTGACAGCTCAAAGTATCGCAGGGTGCTCACGATCGCTGATTGCACAAGTCCTGCCACGATACCAAAAAGGTTTTGGTGATATAATGTTTGCTGATCTGAAGGGACATCCCACAGCGCGATCATGGCGATAGGTCGATCGTCTTGCATAATTGGCGCACTGAGCGCGGGGTAACCCGGTTCCAGCGTCGTATTGACGAAGGTTTCGCCGCGATCGATCCGCTCTTTCATCAGCGGAAAATCCGCCAAATCCGGGGACTTGGTGAGTTTCCCCTCATACCCCCGTGAATGCACCACTAGCCTGGCAAAAGAGGTATCGCCAATACGTGAGTAAATGGCGACACTATTATTCTGCATGGTATTTTCGACCACGTTCAGCGTTGAAAGGAAGACCTGTTCGGGCTGCATCGTTTCCAATTCACGCGTTATGGAATAGATCCTGCCGTAGCTGTTTCTGCTGCGCATCACCTGCTGTTGCAGTTGGCTGCGGTCTTCGGACGCCTCCCTGTACATGTTTTCCATGAAGGCGGCTTCCCTGTCTCGCTCTTCCTTTTCCCGCTCCAGCGTTTTCACGCTTTCCTTAAGGCCTTTGAATCGTTTCCGCCGGGAGGCGAACCCCTCGCCGCGCGAAATGATCAGGCTCAATTCCTGGGCCCAATTGTGGCGGGGGACCCAATTCATCTGCCTGACCGCTTGCGATGTGACCAATGACGCGCCCCTGACTTGCTTTCCCGTATAGAGAACCTTAAGTGATGGCAAGTGTGTCTTAAGCGCATTGACCACTTTTGAATAAGTGCACATGTCACCGTATGACAGATGTACAACGCCCCGCACGTCTGTATCCAGGTAAAGGCTGATAAACTGTGCAAAATCGTCCACGTGCAAAAAATCACATGGAGAATCCTCCGTCCCTTCGATCACCAACGGCTTACCACTGATGTTGTCTTGCAAAGCGCGGCCGAAAAAGGCATCATCCGTGCCGGGCAAATATAGGTTTGTTACGCGTACGACAAGTGTCTTCATCCCGCTTGTGTTGCCAACTGCGAAGATATCCTCAGCGGCCTTGATAAGCACACCGGCAGACGTATCCGGCACCGGCACTTCGTTTTCGCCGATGCGCTGGGAGAAACCAAACACACGCTGGTCGGTCACAAGAATGAACCGCTCTACGCCATTTTGTACTGCGCTATGGCGAAAACGGGAGAGTTCGTCCAACATGACGCCTTGTGCGAAGCTATGCTTGTTCGTTTCCTCGCACTGATACGCATAGAAAAAAACCACGGCCTGAAAGTGGCCGGGTTTCATGACATGCTGAGCCTGTGGACTACTGAACTGTGTGTTGTGAAAGACCGCAGACGAATCTGCCGGCTTGCCGCTCTCCAGCTTGCCCACTACCGTTACATGATGCGAATCCCGCTTAAGCCCATCCACCATTCCCCAAACCATAGGTGAAAGGTCACCGGTAAGAAGTATCTTCATAAACAGATTCCTCGTCAGGGTCTGAAAATATCGTCAGCAAAACTGGCGCAAAATTGTAGGAAAAAAAGCCTTTTCAATCGATTTATCAAATCGGAGGTTTCTCAGTGTCCCATTGTCTTACCCTTGTTCTGCCGGGACGTCTTCGCCGACTTGTCAAATCACTTCAGCCGGGGAATGCTTGTTGGCTCCGCCGCCAGAAACCTCCTAGACTCATTATTGACACATAAAGTATATCCCAAACATTAGAACTCAACCCTTGAGGAAATTTTCTCGGCCCTGCACACTCCTGTGGCGCAGAATGAGTCCACCAATTCCATTACCGCGATAGGCCGCCTTTTGCGAAAGGCATCCTTTATCCGGCCAAAATAATCCTCGCAACAAGCGCAAAAACGTTGACATTTGGAAGTTCTGGGTATCTTCATATTCAGCAAGAACCACGTTTCGAGGCGACCCGTGAGGTCATATTCAGACGCCTTAATGCGCCAATCACCGCATCAGTCAATCCTTTGGTGGTAGGATATACTGTGCAGACGGTTTCTGCGACTCCGCACTTTTTGCGGCAAGTTACATTATTCCGGGGAATTGGCTGACCGATTGGGATGAGGAAGATATATGTTAACTGAACACGCGTACACAGTACTGAATGATGAAGAAAAACGCAGGCGTCTTAAGGAAATTGCCGCTGTGTTTTTGAGACTGGGTGCGTTGGCCTTTGGCGGTCCGGCGGCACACATTGCCATGATGGACGAGGAGGTCGTCCAAAAGAAGAAGTGGCTTGGGCGTGAGCACTTCATTGATCTCATTGGCGCAACGAACTTGATACCCGGGCCAAATTCAACCGAGTTGGCCATCCACATCGGCTTCATCAGGGGCGGCACAGCGGGACTTTTTATCGCGGGAGCGGCCTTCATTATCCCCGCGATGCTCATCGTGTTGACTTTTGCCGTGCTGTACACGCGCTTTGACGGTATTCCGGAGGTCTCAGGTGTCCTGTACGGGATCAAGCCGGTAATTATCGCTATTGTGCTGCACGCAATATACCGACTGGCAAAAGCAATCATTAGGGGCTGGCTGCCGGCGACGCTGACCGTATCGGTGATTGCCCTGGCTTTCCTGGGCGCAGAGAACATACTTCTCTTGGCAGTGGCCGGATTGGTCTCCATGGTCGCGAAAAACTATGGGAAAACGAAAAACGCGCTCTTCGCGGCCGCTGCTCTGCCCATTGCTTTGGGGGAAGCGGACGAACTGGCAAATGCGGCGAAGCCTGCCGGCATAGCGCTGCATTCTGTTTTCCTTGCATTCATGAAGATCGGCTCCGTACTTTACGGCAGCGGGTATTTTCTGCTGGCTTTCCTGGAAACAGAGTTTGTCAAAGGCTTTGCTGTCATCAGTAATCAGCAATTGTTGGATGCAGTGGCGATCGGCCAATTCACCCCCGGCCCCGTCTTCACGACGGCTACCTTTATCGGATACCTGATCAGCGGATTTCCGGGCGCCCTCGCTGCGACTGCCGGCATCTTCCTGCCGTCTTTCTTGCTGGTTTTGCTGCTAAACCCTCTGATCCCCAAGCTGCGAAAGTCAACCTGGGTTGCAGGTGCGCTCGACGGCATCAACGCTGCTTCCCTGGGTTTGATGTCTGTTGTCACTGTCAAATTGGGTATCGATTCACTACGGGATCCGCTGGCAGCCGGCCTGTTCACCGTTGCTTTTGTGCTTATGAGCAAATTCAAATTCAACTCCGCCTGGGCAATTTTGGCCGGAGGAGTGGTTGGGTTTGTGTACCATTATGTCATGATGTGATGCCTTATGTAATGACAATGTGTCGCTGGAAGGTATCTCTCCTGCCGACTCAAGAGATCGTTCACCTATCTCGGGAGTTCTCATATCGTAATACCTGAACCCGGTGGTCTCCTTATGCCGGATATATGCCCGGCATGCTTCAAATGACCGCCATCAGCAGTATGAACGCTGCCATAGACACCACCAGATGAAGCGAAATGAAGCCCATCACATACTGTTTCTCCTCGCTCTGCTCCGTGATGGACAAGGGGATGATGAACGACGGCGGCAACAGGAACATCGTGTACAGCGCCATCTGGTACGTTTTGTCCAGCCCCAGCCAGCCTGCGATGACCACCGTATTGAGCACATAAGCGATAAGCAGCATCATCCCCAGCCTCAGCAGCACATCGGCGAGAGTCCTTCCAAGCTTCTTCACACGCAAGGGTAACTCGTATCCCACCAGGATAAGCGACAGCGAAAACGCCGAAGACGCCGCCAAGTCCACCGCTCCAAGCGCCGCCGCTCCGGCGGGATATCCCTCAATCATCGGCGCATACCCTGAAAAAGACAGTGCGATGCCCGCGATCATGGCAATTGTCATAGGGGATCTTAACATACTGCAAAGCGGCACCCAAAGGTTTTTTCGCCCGTCTACTGTGCCCTTTGTCCCTGCTGAGCCCATAAAAGCAATCAAAACGGTAAAGAGAAAAATGGAATGTCCCGCGTCCAGAATGGCCAGCTTGTACAGATTCTCTTCCCCAAAGTAGGAACTGAACAGCGGAAACCCCACCGGGCCCGTCAGGAACGTCGTGAACAGGGCAGGCAAATACGGGTTCGTGGATCTGCGCTGCCTTTTTATCAGGAAACCCAGTCCAAACGCTGTCAAACACGCTGCAAACGTAACGGCCGCCAACATCAGCATTTCCTGCGTCATGTCCGCCCGGAAAAATGTGGTGAACAATATGGACGGTATGGCGATATTAAGCGTGATTTTCTTGATGCCGCTAATGACGTCCGCGCTCACAAAATGGCTTTTGCGCATCCAAACACCCAACAGGAGCAGCAGGATAATGGGCATTATTTTTAGAAAAACGACAAGAACATTGTCCAAACGTTATCACTCCCATCCGTGTGCAGAAAACCCCCGACATGTGCGGTGCGATGGTCTTATGTTCTCTATATACGCCACTTCTCTGAGGATTTCAACTCCTCATAAGCGGGCTGCGAAAAGCCGCGTGATCCGGGTGTTTCTGAGGTACTGAGACTTTTCGTTTCGCACAAAAAAACCGGTCACCCAAGACCGGAGCCGGATTGACGATAGACGGCAAGAACCGTGTACTGCTCATTAGGGCATCCAGCGGACGTTTTTACGGGTGATTGGCTATCAAGCTCGCCATTTCCACGCCTGCGCGGGTTTCATCATCTCTAACGCGCCTGCCGATCACCACAAAGTAGTCGCTGTCGCCTACACAGGTCGAAAGCATGATCAGCCTGTCACTTGGCGCGACATCCAGTTCGCTTTTGACCACAGAGCGCTTCCTGACGTCTTTCATAAACGCGGTGAACTGCGCGTCCGTGCCGAAATGGCTGTACGCGTAGCGGAAATAGGTTGGCTCACCGCTGTCCCCGGACACTGTAAATGCTGCGAATACAGCGTATTCGCTTGACTCATAGAGCGATTCAAAACGTATGATCCAGTGCTGCGTGTAAAATGACCGCTCGGCATATTTCTGCAGGCGTCCGAACATGGAACCGTCGCGCATGTTGTGCCCATGGATGAGCATATTCTCGCCAGGAGGGCTGAATTTGTAATTTTCGTCCAGGAACAGGGTGCCCAAAGGGCTCTTGTCTCCGTAGAAATCATGTGTCAGGTAATATTTATTGTCGCGCTGGACCACGGGAAGATCCAGAAAGTTGTCGATCGTCAGCCAGCCGACTACATCTTTGTTGATTTTTCGAAGAGGCAAAAAGCGTTCCTGAGTCAGATTGATCTTCCAGGGAGCTTGCGTCGCAAATGACCGAAGGGGCGGCGCGGTCACTTCAGGCGGGGAAGAAAAAAGCACCGCGGGCAAAGGAGGCATGATAAAAAGTA
>LSQX01121672.1_pt1 | contig 16387 bp, 9 predicted proteins | sample 654561 | NCBI WGS metagenome assembly LSQX01 (sample SAMN04489861, study PRJNA283612) | anaerobic digester metagenome | isolation source: 4 biogas reactors fed with cattle manure at either 37C or 55C with and... | place: Denmark: Kongens Lyngby | collected 2014 | reverse complement strand
GAAGATGTGAGCCTGGAGCTGATAGCACGTGGAACGCCGGGATTCAGCGGGGCGGATTTGGCAAATATCGTGAACGAAGCCGCCTTGATTGCCGCCCGTCACAACAAGCAAAATATCAATATGAGCGATTTTGAAGAGGCGAAGGATAAATTGATTCTGGGCAAGGAAAAGAAGAGCCGCGTGATTCCAGAGGAAGACAAACGCCGTACCGCCATCCACGAAATCGGGCATGTGCTCACTTCCGTTTTTCAGGAAAAGACCGAGCCGGTGCACAAGGTTTCCATCATCCCGCGCGGTTTTGCCGCTGGCGCCACTCACTTTTTGCTGTCGGACAAAACAAATTATTCGCGCAGCTATCTGGAACAGATGATGACCGGAACCCTGGGCGGACGCGCAGCGGAAGAGATTGTCTACAATGAATTTACCACCGGAGCGGGCAACGACCTGGAGCGGGTGACCGACATCGCCAAAAAAATGGTCTGTTCCTGGGGCATGAGCGAAGCTTTCGGACCCATGACCGTGGGCAAGGATCACGGTGAAGTGTATCTGGGCAAAGAACTTATCGGCCGCGATACCCATAGCAACGAGACCGCCCAGCTCATCGACAGCGAAGTGCGGGGCTTCATCAGCCGCGCCTACGATCGGGCACTGCAGATTTTGCGCAAACATCGCGGACTTCTGGAAAGCTTGGCAGAGGAGCTTTTTGAAAAAGAAACCCTGGGCACGGATGAGATTTTTGAATTCATCCTGGCTGCAGTGGACGACGATGACCGACAGCACATTCAGCAAAAACTTGCCAAGGCGCGGGAAATGCGTTTTGGACACAGCGAAAGCCAGGAAGAGGAAGCCGACAGTTGATGAGCGCTCCAGCCCCAAACCCAACAAAACTGAAGCCCTGGCTGCATCTGGGTGGCAAAAATCCGGAATTTCACGCGCTGTTGCGGGAAGGGAAGGATTTTTGTGTGGAAGGCAAAAAGATAGCGCTTTCCAGCCTGGTGATTGCCCAACAGGTTCACGACGACGGGGTGCATGTTTGCAAGGCTGAAGACAGCGGCGCTGGAATCACCCAGCCGAAAATTGCCGGAGCGGACGCGCTGATCACAACCATCCCCGGGCAATATCTTTTGATTCGAACCGCGGATTGTTACCCCATCCTGTTGGAAGATAAACAGGGTCGGGTAGTTGCCGCAATCCACAGCGGCCGCGAAGGCACCCGGTTGAACATTGTTGGCAAAACCATCCGTGTTTTGAGCGAAGAATTTGGCATCCAACCCGTCGAGCTGTGGGCTCACGTGGGCGCCGGCATCTGCGCGCAACACTATCAGGTGGACGAAACCACCTGGCAACACTTTCGCCAAAGCCAGCCACTGCCGTGTTTATGCAATCCCGAAGATGGCAGCCGCGTGATTGACCTGCGCGTGGCGGTTTTTCGCCAGCTTATCGAAGCAGGTTTGCCCTTTTACAATATCGAACAGGATTTTGCCTGTACCCTTGAATCTTCGAACCACCATTCGCATCGCCGCGACGGCGGCCCCCAAAGACAGATAAACTTAATCGGACTTGAATATGAGCAAGATCCTCAGGAACCGAGCCGGGAATATCCGGCTGGAACTGCGTGAAGACCGTCTTTCCGCCTGGCTGACCATCAGCGGCGAAAAAAGGCTGACCGACGAACAGGACATCCTGGACCTGATCGGGGAAGCGGGTATCCGCACCGGATTTGAAGAAGCCGCGCGTTATATGCGCAAACACGGCTTGGAAAAAGATTTTGACGTGGCTTTCCCCATCGCCATGAGCCGGCGCGTGAAGGGTGAAAGCAAGCTGAACTACTTTTTTGACCTGAAGGAAGCGAAAGATTTCAGCGGAAAAGTGGATGTCACAGAGTTGGAGGGGCTCACCTGCATTGAGGCAGGCACAGTGGTGGCAGATTATGGCGGAAATATCTTCGAACGCCAGGGCTCCATCTACGACATCTATGGCGAAATGCTGCAGGATGAGGATTTTGACATGGAATCCGCAGGGCAGGTGGCGGGTGAAAATGTGGTTTTCCAACCCGAAAAACGTCAATTCATTGCCGAGGGCAGAGGATTTATCAGCGTGGACGAAACCGGACGTATCTCCGTTTTGAAACGTTTGATTTTGGATGAACTGCCCACGCAAGCCGGTGTTGAGATCAGATGTCCAGCGGATTTGGAGATTCTCGGCACGGTACACATGCAAAAACTGCGCGTGGCGGGAGACCTGATCGTACGTGGGGATATTTCCCACAGTGCGCTGCATTGCCTGGGCAGTTTAAAAGTTGAGGGCGACATCGTGGATTGTCGTGAGCCCGGGCTGAACGTGGAGGGAAACCTGGTATGCCGGGATATTCGCTCTTCGCGGGTGCTTTGTGGCGGCGGATTGCGTTTTGAGGATCTCATCAGCGGCAGCGAAGTGGTCGTCGGCGGCAGCATCTTTAGCGAAAACGGCAGCATCCGCGGTGGTCACAGCGAATGTGGCGGCAGTTTGGACGTTTTTAACCTGGGCGAGCCCCAGGGCGGGGAAACCGAGGTGGAACTTAGCATCGGGCCCTACCACAAAGCACTTCTGATGCAGATGACCAAAGAGCTGGTTCGCCTGCGTGAAATGGGGGACAGCGAAGCCAGCCAGGAATTGAGTGCGCGGGTGAAAGCCCGTGAGGAAGCGCTGGACGCGGAACTGAACCGATTTTTAACCCGCCCCAAGGCGGAAAAGTATTTTTTGAGGGCGCGCGGAACAGCGTATCCGCCTTTGGAGGCAAGGGTTTTAAAATATGAATATAGCATCCGGGAGCCCAAACAGGGCCTCGAGATCTGGGAAAAAGATTAAAGGAAAAAACACAATGAAACGAATTTTCGCGGCAATGCTGATTCTGATTACTGCGACGGCTTGGGCATTGGAACCACGCTTCCCAACCGACCCCGCCGTCTCGCCTGATGGCAGCGAGATCTGTTTTGTTTACGACGGAGAGCTGTGGCGCGTGCCCTGGAACGGCGGAACCGCCATCCGGCTCACCGCCACACAAGAAGACGAGTTTGGCCCACAGTGGTCTCCCGATGGCAAAACCATTGCCTTCAATTCGAACCGTGGCAGGGGCAGTTTTGTGTATCTGATGCCCGCTGAAGGTGGCGAGGCGTGCGCGGTTTTTGAGGAAAGCTACATGCTTTGCGATTGGTTCGCGGACGGACAGGCGCTTTTGGTGACGCGCTACAATCCGGGTTTTGGCTCATCATTTTATAAAATGCCCTTGGATGGCAGCAGGCCTGTGCTTTTGGCGGAAATCGGTGATAGATTTGCCAGCCTTTCACCGGATAATAAAAAGATTGTGTTCAACCGCCGTGGCGATCCCCATCGTGAGGCCTACCGCGGCAGCACCGCCGGCGAACTTTGGGAAATTGACATCGACACAAAGAGCTATACCAGGCTGACCTTTACGGACTTCACGGAGCGCTATCCGCGGCATTCCCACATCGGGGACAGGCTCTATTTTTGCGCTTCGGATGGACAGCGTTTCCAGATTTACAGTGCCGACGACATGGATTTTTCCAAACCCAGACAGTTGACGGATTTCCCGCAGTGGTCTGCCCGGGATATAAATATCGCGCGCCAAAACGACCGCATGGCGTTTGAGATGTTCCACGAAATTTGGACTTGGGAACCCGAGCGCGGCGCGGCGAAACTGGAAGTGAGGATTGGTGAAGACCAATGGCGGCGCGACCTGCAAACAGAAAACGTGAAGGATGCCATCGAGGCTTTCGCGGTTTCGGGAGACGACCTGCTGGTGGGCTTCAAATACAAATATGACGCTTTTTTCATGCCCCGCAAGGGGGGTGAAGTGCTGCCGGTGGGGACGGATCTCACCGCCATCGGTGCCATGGAATTCTTGGAAGATGGGCGCAGCCTGGCTCTGAGAATGATGGACGGAGGCATCGGCAGGCTTTTCAGCGTGAAATGTGAAGAGGGCGCCAAACCACAACGCATGGAATGGTTCGGCGCGGACAGCCTGGACGTGGATCGTTTTTACCGGGATGAAGCTTCCGGGAAATGGGTGCTGTTTTATGGCGATAAACTCCAGAGCGGACGCATCGCCGTGGGCGGTCCCGGACTGAAAGACCTGAAGCCCATCAACAATAACCGCGCTTCCATTGGCGATTTTGCCATCAATTCCACCGGGGAATATGCCGTTTTTGCCACCACCCGTGAAGATATCTGGATGCGTGAACTTTGGCTGCACGATTTTGCCAGCGGTGAAAACCTGAAGCTGATGAACGACGATATGTGGATTAACTCCCTGGCTTGGACACCGGATAACCGTTCCATCCTGATTGGCAGGGGCGGGGATATCTTCAGGCTGGATCTGGCACCCAGAGATGAATTTGAATTTGAGATTGACAATTGGGACGAGATTCTGAACCCTTCCGAGGAGGAAAACGCGGAGGATGTGGATATGGAAATTGAGATCGACATCTCCGAGACAAATGAAGACGAGCCCCAGGAAAAACCGGCGCTTCCACTGAATATCGTTTGGGAAGGTTTGGAAAAACGACTGTATCCCATTTTGGAGGAAAGCGAGCGCAGCCTGAGCGTGGAACGCGCCATCGACGACAGCACTTTTTATTATTATGCTTGGGGCAGCGGTGATGACCCTGGCATCAAGCTGAAAAAAGCCAATATCCAGGGTGAAAACGTGAAGGACGTGCACGACCTGGGAAAAAAAGCGAAAAGCCCCCGCCGCGTGGGAGACAAGCTTTACTGGCTGAACGACGGCAAAATCAGTTGGTTCCATCTGGAAAAACGCAACAAGGGTGAAGTGGGCGCCAGCTTCAAATATGAATACAGCCTCAGCAAGCTGAACACCCGCGTTTTCGAACAGGTTTGGGGTGCTTTTGGCCTCAATTTTTATGATCCGAACATGCATGGCCAGGATTGGGACGCGCTTTACGAGCTCTACCACCCCTTTGCCGAAAAAGCACGCAATATCAGCGATATTGCCTCCATCGTGAACGAAATGATTGGCGACGTTGACGCCTCCCACACAGGTTTTTATCCCCGTCGCGAAGGGAGCATGAAATATGAATCCCCGGCCTATCTGCCCTTGGAATTCAACTGGCAAAAGCAGCTTGAGGAAGGCTTGGAAGTGAGATTGGTTTATCCAAATTCATCTCTTTTTGGCTATTATGGCATCAAAACCGGGGATATTGTGACCGCCATCGACGGCGAGAAAATCATGGCCAACACTCCGCTGGATAAGCTTTTGTTGGGCAAGGAAGGCAGCCGTATCAACCTCGAATATCTTAGCGATGGCGAGGAAAAACAGGCCACGCTCACAGGCTTGGGATGGGACGAAATCCGCGCCCTGCGCTATGACTATGAAACGGCATTGAGCCAAAAAAAGGTGGATGAACTCACCCAGGGACGCGTGGGCTATATCCACATCCCCAGCATGGGCAGCGAGGACTATAATAATTTTTACCGTGATCTTTTCCGCGACAACGTGGACAAGGAAGCCCTCATCATCGATGTTCGTGGCAACACGGGCGGCCATATCCACGACCAAATCATCAACCTTCTGAACCGCCAGCCCTATGCCTGGTCCACTTCCCGGCGCTACAGCGGCATCCAAAATCTGGAGCCCAGGCGGGTTTGGACCCGTCCCAGCATCGTGCTGGTGGATGAAGGCTCTTTTTCCGATGGCGAGATTTTCCCCACCGTCTATCAGGAATTGGGCTTGGGAAAGGTGGTGGGACAGCCTTCCAGCGGCTCCGTGATTGGAACCTGGCAATATCGCCTTTTGGATGGTTCGTCCATGCGCATGCCTGGCTCCGGCTGGTATAAACTGGACGGCACAAACATGGAAGGAACCGGTGTGCGACCCGATATTTTGGTGGAAATCACCCCCGAAGACCTGATTTCCGGCAACGATACCCAGCTTTTGCGCGCCGTGGAAGAAATTCTGAAGGAACTGCCCTGAGGTTTTTTAAATGAAGATTGGAGCAACAAATGCCGGCAGATGAAGATTTGCGAAAACTGATTCTGAGGGCGGAAGCGCTGATGAGAACAAACTGGCTGCACGCGGCTCAATTGCTGATGCAGGCGGTGGAGGAAAACCCCAACGATCCGAGGCCGCTGATTGCCCTGGGGGATTTCTATCAAAAACGTCAGCTTTACGACAAAGCTGTGCGCTGCTTCCAATCGGCATTGAAGCTGGATCCAAACGATAATCAGCTCAAACTGGTCATCGGCAACACTTTTTTTGCCCAGGGCGAATATCAATTGGCCATTGTGTATTACGACAAAATCAGCCAGCCCAGCACAGACGTTCGCTACAACAAGGCATTGGCGCTTGCCTATTTGGGAAAACACCGCGAAAGCATTGCCATTATGCGGGAATTGATGAGCGTGATAGACAACAATCCCTTCATCTATTTCCTTTTAATCGAACAGCTTTTCCGGGTGGGAGATTTCGAAGCCGCTCAGCTCTGCATCGCCAAAGCCGAGGCGAGAATCGGATCTCATCAACACCTGCTTTTGCTGAAAGCGCTCAGCTTTGCCCATTTCAAAAACTGGCTGATGGCACTGAACGCGTTTATGGCTTACGACCGCCCGGGAAACAGAATGCAGACCGAACACAGGCTGGTGTATGCGGATTGCGCCGTCAGAAGCGGAATGCCCGGCTTGGGAATCTCTGTTTTGGAGCGGGCTGTGGTGGATAATCCATATTCCATCGGGGTTTACGAAGACTTGGTGCGCCTGCTGTTGCGTGAAAAAGATCATGTGAAAGCGCGTAAATACCTCAAACAGGCAAAGCGCTTTTTTCCGCTGTTGAGCCCGATGCTGCAACTGCTGCAGGGACGCCTGGGCAGGATTGAGGAACAATGATGGCGCTGCACAGGCTAATCGCGCCGCTGAAAAACTATGCCTGGGGTTCGCCGGAATTCATTCCCCATCTTTTGGGAAAAACGCCAGATTCGGGACTGCCTGTGGCAGAAATGTGGCTGGGAGCCCATCCCAGCGCATCCAGCATTTTGGCTGAAAACGGGCGCAGCCTGCGCGAACTGATTGCTTCAGATCCCGATCGCACCCTGGGACGCGGCGTCGCTCTGGCACAGGGAGAGCTTCCCTTCCTGCTGAAGGTTTTGGCGGCGGCAGAACCACTTTCCCTGCAGGCTCATCCCAGTGCGGCTCAAGCCAAGCTGGGCTTCGAGCGCGAGAACAGCCTGGCGCTGCCTCTGGATTCGCCGCTGAGGAACTATCGCGATCCTCTGCCAAAGCCGGAATTGCTCTGCGCTCTCACGCCCTTCAAGGCCATCTGCGGTTTTCGTCCCGCGGATGAGATTGCCAAAAACCTCAAGGATGCCGGTGTTTCGGGGTTTTTACGCAAATATGATGTGTTTGAGCTCCATCCCAATCCGCGCACTTTCGCCGATTTGTCAATGGAACTCTTGAATTTGGGGCAGGATACGTTGTCAAAGGCTTTGGCAGCCTTGGATGAAGCCCTGCCAGGAAATGTTCTCGATCCCGAGATTCGGGATTGCATTTTGGGGCTCAAACGTCACCATCCGGGAGACCGGGGTCTGCTGGCACCGTTGTATTTGAATATTTTCCAGCTCGAGCCCGGTGAGGCGCTGTTTTTGGAAGCGGGCGTGTTGCACGCTTACCTGGAAGGCGCGGGCATCGAAATTATGGGAAATTCAGACAATGTTTTGCGCGGTGGACTGAGCCCCAAACACATCGACAGCCTGGAACTGGCGCGTGTTTTGGATTTCAGACCGTATCCGGGTGGAATTTTGAAGCCTGAAAACATCGGCTCCGGCCTGGAGGCCTATCGCACTCCCGCGCGGGAATTTGAACTGCGACATTTGCGCTTGGATGGCTGTGGCGTCGTTTTGAAATTAAACGAAGCTCCGCTGATACTTTTATGTGAGGATGGAAACGTCAGTCTGAAGGCAGCGGGGGAGAGCCTGAGCCTCAAAAAGGGCGAAAGTGCCTTCGTGAGCGCGGAACCGGAAAGGCTGGAACTGGAGGGAGTGGGGAAGCTTTGGCTGGCGACTTTGCCGCTGTTGTAAGTTTTTTGGCGAGGTAGAGAGATGGCGAGGTAGTGTGTGGAGTCAATTGCACTGAAAGACCTGAGTCTACGCGTCATTCTGAACGAAGTGAAGAATCCAGTCCATGTAGGGAAAAGGCTTTAAAGGACAATCCCCACTTCGCTCTTCAGGCTGAAAACCCTGTGCCAATGAGTCATTATGTGGCGTAGCGATAGAATCCAGTCCCTGTTTTTCAAGCGGCGCGTTAGCGCCGACGGCAGGCGATAAGTCTTTGGGGTGATAGGCCGGTTCGGGGCTGGTTCACGGTTTACAGAGTCTGGCTTGTCAGAGGAACATTCTTTAGCACCAAGGCCTGGATCCTTCACTTCGTTCAGGATGACGGGCTGGGCTGGTTTGGCGGTAATTTTCAGGCACAATATGAAAAAGCCCCGCTATCCATTTTCCGGATAAATCCGGAGGTCCGACCGGTTAAAAACCGGTGTTCCTCAATTTCAAATCCTCCCTGTCTGGCAGCCCTGGAGTATTTGCATATTATCCGCCGAACATCCCCTGTTTTTATGGGTTTGATCATGAGGCATGAATGTGTGACGCCTGAGCCAGGGTCAAGGAAGACCAAGAGTGTGAGACTTTAAGACGGGGGACTGTTGTAAGTTGTCAGTATAGAGTCGTCAGTTGGTAGTGGGTGCTTTTTTCGTCTGACACGCAGCGAAACGACAAAACGCTACAACTTTTAATACATAATCAGCCTAATCGGCGTAATCAGCATGAACCTTAAACAGAATCATCAAAACTGGAATTCAATCCCCAAACTCAGGGATTCGATTATCTCATCTTTTCCTTTAATCTCCCCGTCACCATTCACGTCACGGTAATACTCCCGATAGCGGCAAACCAAATTGTAGTTATCACTATAGCTGTAAACGATTCTGCCGTTTATCTGCGAATTTGGGTTGCGCCAGTTTCGCAGGTCCATTTTATTCACATCTGTCTGCGCGTAATAGATGGAAGCCTCTTTTAGGCGGGGAAATTTTTCCGGCATGAAGCTCAGTTTTGCCCACAGCGATTTTCCCTTCACAACGTCATCACCAAACATATTTTGATATGCCACCTTCATATAGGCAAAATTCGCGATGTTTGCCTTCAGATAGCCAAACCAACCCAGGCTGGATGTTAGATCAGCCAGCTCATCCTGTTTCAGGCGCAGGCTGTAATGGCGGCGGCCATCTATAACGGTGTCAACCACTTGGCAACGCTGTTCGTCGTAAAGATAGTTGAAATATGCCGGCAAAAAACTCTCGTTGAAATGGCGGAATTCCACCTTCATATCGAAAATCAAAAAACGTGCCGCCAACCCGGGCAGGATGATGCCGTTGCCGTGGTCGCGCATGATGGCATACTCGCCGTAATTGCTCAGACGCAGGCCCTCGGTGTCCACCAGCGGCAGCTCATAATTCAAGCTGTAAATCCACATGGGCTGGTTTTTGGGATAAAAAGCGGCGGAATCCGGAAACACCGCCGTGTCGAAAGGATAATCCGGATAGTTTTCCAAGATATTGGGGAAAATCTCGTTCACATAGGGGTTGAGGTCGGGATGGTCGATGATGGAATTGCCGTTTAAATCGATATCCAGTTCATCTGGAATACCGTCGTCATCGGTATCCAGCCAAAACCGTGGATCATGGGGAAATTTATCGTATATGTCTGGAATGCCGTCGCCATCGGAATCGGGATATTTGCCACAGGGATTGCGATCGGCGCCAAAGCTTCCACCAATGCTGATGTTTTTTAGAATTGGCAAGCGTGTGCCCAGCAGGGGTTTAAACCCTGCCTTGCCGGCAATAATCTCGTTTTTGGAAATGTCGTGGGTATAGAGTTCAAAACCAAAGCCATAGGCGTTCGTGTTCGCGCCCAGGTAGGCTCCGATTGGTTTTTCCTCGGGATAGCGGAGCATATTTGAATAGTCGTCGAAAATCAAGCCATGGCCCAAAGTGTAATCCGGAATGCAGCCCACCTTGAAATAGAGCGAATCCCGCCGGTCGGCAAAGCGCAGATAAAAAAGCTTTTTGGCGAGGTCTTCCCAGTTTTCCCAGCCGGTTCGGCGCAGGCGGCCTTCACCATCGAAAAGCAAATCGATGTCCATGCCGATGCCCACCTTCCAAATTGACATTTCCGGACGCAGCCTCACCTGGGAATACCAGTTTCCCCCCACCATAATATTGCCGAAAAGCCCACCCAGCCCATAATTAGGCCGGGAAAAAACCTCATAAATGGGGTCATCCCAAGCTTCATCTCCAGGGAAAATATATTCGTCGTTCAAGCTTTGCGCGCTGAAAGCCGCCGGCAAAATCAGCAGGACGAAGAGAAGAATCCCGGGTGCAAAGTTTTTCTTTTTCATAGCTTTCGCTCAAAAATGCCTTGTTTCCGCTTTCTGTCAAGCTAAATTTGTTTTTTGGAAAATAGATTGTGGGATACACGGGAGGGGGAAAATGAAAAGGATTGATGAACCAAAAAAAGCCGGGCGACGTATAGCCACCCGGCATCGAGCTTATCTTATGATTTAGATTATTATTTCATCAACACCGCTTTGCGGAGGAAGCTGTCGTTTCCAACCGTCATGCGGATATGATAGACTCCGGTTCCGCAGGCGCGGCCCTGATCGTCACGACCGTCCCATTCGGTGCGATAGTGTCCGGGAGCCTTTTGTCCCATCGGGATGCGCTTCACCAGCTGTCCGCGGGCGTTGTAGATTTCGAAGTTGACATTGGCGGCTTCCTTCAAGCTGAAGGGGATGAAAGCCCTGGGGTTGAAGGGGTTGGGATAGATGGCTTTAAGCTCTGTGACCAGCGGAATTTCCGGAACGCTGCTGCCAATCGTGTTAAACTCGATGCTCACAGGACCGTGGAAGCTCACGGTGCCATCCATGTCTGAGTTTTGCAGCCAGTAGTAGTAGTATCCGTCTTCAAAGAGTTCGGTGTCCTTGAAGATATAGCTCTGCTGTTCGGATGTGTTCATGGCGGGGATAAGTTCACTCACCGTGATGGCGTCGGCAAGAAGGTTTTCCGTGCCGCGCAGCACATAGAAGCCCAGCACGCCGGTTTCCGACTGCGTAATCCACATCAGGTTCACAAAGTTGTCCGCCGAAATGGCTGCGGTGAAGGAGGAAAGCTCCACCGGCACAGATGGGTTGGCAAAGGCCCAGATGCGGGTCTGGGTGGAGGCACCCAAGTCTGTCACGCCGTCCAGAGTCGCGATGGAATTTGTGACAGGCACATTTGATTCATAGAGGGTCCAGGTTTGGCCGCCGTCGTCGCTTACGTATGCGTCCACATACATCGCGCTGCCCCACTCGGTGGGGTTGTAGAAATTCATTTCCACTCCGCCGTTTTGGGTGCCGTAAGTTTCCCAGGTGTGCAGATATGTAGCGACAGTGCCGGGAATATCATATTGGGTTTCTTCATCCAGTTCCACCTGGAAGTCGTCCACGTAAACATCTTCACCGCCGGAAATATAGAAGTCCTCGGCGTTGTAAATCAGAGCGTAGCCATTGAAATAGAGTCTGCCGCCGATGAATTTTACCTCGTCTTCCCAATCATCATCATCCAACCTGCCGGAGATGATGATGTGGCTGCTCATCGTCAGCTCGTATTGGGTTCCGGAATCCATGTAAACCAGCATATAGTCGATGATCCCATCCTCGGGAATCTCGTAGCCGGTGGAATAGTCTGAATCTCCGGAAGCATAATAGATAAAGATGAAGGTATTCTCAACATAGCTGGGATGCTTATCGAAACTGCCAGCGGGGTTGTTCTGTTCCAGGTTTCCAACCTGCACATAAGCAGCGCCGGGATAGCTTCCCAAAACCAGTTGCGAGGCGTTGGACATCTGTCCGGTGAAGAGGTTCACCCTGCGTGCAGGGATGGGATTATCGCCCGCCAGGGTGGCTCCATATACGTTCGACAGGCACAAGTTGTAGATCAAGCCGGTGATGCTGCCATCATTGGTGAAGGCTTGGGCTTGGTCGCCCTGAAGGTAGAAGTTGGTGTAGGTGCCGGAAAAGTCCAGTGTTCCGCTTAGGGTATTGGTAAAATCTCCAGTGACAAAGAAATAAGTTTCTTCATTGTCATAGTTGCTTCCAGTTCCGGGATTCATGGTGATGCTGCCACTGTTGTCCACATCACCAAGCACCGCCAACACTGCTCCGGAATCGATGATCAATTCACCACCATCATGAATGGTGACTGATGCCGCGTTTGCCTGATTATTGGCATAGCTGTAGATACCAGTCCAGTCCGGATAGGTCATATATTCGCTGTCCACAATCACGGTCATGCCGTTGGGGATGCAGACATCGTCGGAGGAATCGGGAACATATCCTGTGCTCCAGGTGTTGGGATCGCTCCAATATCCACTTTGCACTGCGTAAACGCAACTGGAGCTGCCTGCCACGAAGTCGTCAACCATCAGGAAAAACTTATCCTGCGAAACACACTGGATGGCGAAATACACGTCGGTGTCGAAACAGTCATAAGGGAGTTGAATTTCAAACAGAGTCCAATCCAAACCCACAGTTATGGGGCTGGAATTTAAAGCTGTGAAATCGGTGTAGCTGTTGCCGGTGGTGGAATACAGAACGTTGAAGGTTTCAGGATAATAGGACGGGTCATACGACTTTGCGAAGAAGCTGATGCGTGGATATTTTCCAAAACTCAGTTTGGGCGAGATCAGCCAGTCGTCGTTGGAGCCAGAAGTAGCCGCAAAACAAGCTGCATATTTATCTCCGCTTAAAGCGTCTGCATCGCTGGTGAGTCCAGTGAGTGCAGGGTTTGTTGCACTGGGGTTAAAGATAATGTAGCTGCCTGTGTAGCCGGTATTAGTGAAGTTAATGTCTTGGAATCCATAGGTTGTAGAGCCGTCTCCATCATACTGGGTCCAGGGCAGGAAACTGAGCGTGAAATCTGTGTAGGATTCAAAGTAATCCTCATAAACCTGGCTCACGCCAAAGCCGCGCAGGGAGATGCTTTTGCTGTCTTTCTCACTGAAATCCGCAGGTATAATCTGACCCATTGTGATGTGGTTAGGGGATTTTTCATCCTGGGAATTCGGTATTGTGATTTGCTGCCTGGCTTGCATATTTATGCCCGGCTCAGTTCCCTTGCGGGAATCGGGATATATTTTTTGTTTTTCAAAGCTGATTGGCATCAAATCCAGGCTCTTCTCTCTCGGCTGAACGGGACCGAATGCGCCCATCTTCACAAGTTCAGCCTGCGAAGCGGTTTCAGGATTTACTTCGGCAACGGTATATTTGGCGCCGTTGGAGTCTTCAATCACCAACCGTGCAATTTTTTCACCCTCACAAGTGGGATTGAATTTCACGGTCCAGGAAGCGGACTGACCACCGCCAAGATTGATGGGATAAGTGTTGTTGTCCGTCAGCGTGAACTGATCAGCGTCCCGCCCTTCCAGCCTCACATTGCCGTAGGGAATGGTGAGGGTCCCGCCTCCCGTGTTTGTGGCAGTGAAGGTGCGCGGGGTGCAACTGCTGTTGTTGGCAAATGCCAAGCCGTAGTCCCATTCTTGTTCTGAGACAGCCAAGACTGGGGTTGCAGAAGTTGTTTCATACACCCGGATATTATCAACCCACAAATAATACCCTTCTGTTGTAGAAAAGCAGTGAAACGCAAAATAGTAGGTGCCTGAACTTGTGGGGGTAAAATCTGCCGTTACTCTGTTTATATAGTTTTCGTTGGTCACACCTGTCAAGGTAAGCAGAGTTGTTGTCTGCGAAGCCACGGTCTGTGCTGTGCCCACGGTAACTTTCATGTTTTCAGGAGCCCATGACGCCCTAACCCGCTGGTAAAATTCCACCTTGTAGGTGTTTCCTGCAGTCATGGGAATCCCTTGCATAAAAGCCCAGGTATTGGCAGGGTAATCATCGTGCCATTGACAACCCAAAACGTTGTTGCCAGTATAAGCATAGGCTGGGGCGTTATAAATGCCCCAGTTATTTCCGCTGCCGGCGTTGACGACGATCCAGCCTGTGGGTGATGATGTGAAATCCTGTGTGTAAATTAAGGTTTGGCCAAACAAACCGGAGCAAATCCCCAGCGTCAGAACCAAGGATAGTACAAAAATTGCAATCTTTTTCATAAGATTCTCCTCGATAATCTCACTGTCTATTTTTTAAAAAAACCAATCCGACCGTGAGGCCTTCAAGCCCTGCCTTGTCGGTCATAACACAATATTCTAAAAGCTTTTGCAAGCCAAAAAAATCAATTAAGCAGATAATACTGCTTAGTATGGGTCAAATTTGGGCAAGCATAAATAATTGTCAAGCACAATCTGTGCGCTTTTATTGTTATTTACAAAGAACTCCGTGACGCGATAACCTTTTCACAAATGCATATATTGTCTATAATATGCAGAACATAATTCTGATATTACTGCCATTCTCTTGCCGGACAGATCGATAATGCTGAAGGCGTTTTTGCGTTTTAGCGTTGGAACTCCGAATTCAGAGGTCGTAGGTACCGGATTCATCTGGCGCAAAGAACAAAGCCGGCATCCTTTGCCACCGGATAAATCCAGAGGCTCCGACCGGTTGGAAACCGGTGTTCCACAGGCTCCATCCAGCCACATCGTCACTTTGTCGCTTCTTAACTTTTTATCTCTTTTTCATCATCCCAATCCTGTGCATCCCCAATCTATTAAAAAATCAAGGACTGGATTCTATCGCTGGCGCTCGGAATGACGCGGGGCGGGCAAGCTGGCAGCGAAATTCGTTAAAACATTAAAACGTTACAACGCTAAAACCTTTAATGGACTGGATTCTATCGCTGGCGCTCCAGAATGACAGACTGCCCACCTCGCCTGCTTCCTGTGCATCCCGAGTCTATTAAAAAATCTGCGTGAACCCTAAAATGCCATAAGCTTAAATCCCTTCATTCGTGTCTATTCGTGGTACATATTCGTGTTCATTCGTGGTAAGAAAAAGCCCCGACCGAAGCCGGGGCATATAGTTCAGTAGTATTTACCTGAGTGAATTACTTCACAATGACCATCTTCTTGGTCCGGTTCAGGCTGGGGGTGCTGAGTTTGTAGAAGTAGATACCGCTGCCAACTGCGGCGCCTTTGCTGTCGCAACCGTTCCAGTTCACAGTGTGAGTGCCTTCGGTAAGGCTGACGGTTTTGAGAACCTGGCCCATCACGTTGTAGATGGTGAGGGTTCCGGTCTCGCCGGCTTTCAGGGAAACTTCGATGTTGGCGCTATTGCCAGCCTTGAAGGGGTTGGGATAAGCATTTTTCATGGAAGTGACTTCAGGAAACACGGGAGGAACGTTTCCGGTGACGGTGACGCTCACGGGACCGTGGAAGTTGCTGGTGTTGTATTCAACGGCTTCCAGCCAGTAGTAGTAGGTGCCGGTCGTCACGTCGTTGTCCACAACGTTGTAGGTCTGGGTTTCGCTGGTGTTGGTGGCGGGAACCATCGGATGATCAATCAGCATGGCGCTGCTTTGATCTGCGGTGGTATTGCGATAGACGCGATAGCCCAACATCTGGGTTTCGGTCTGGCTGGTCCAGGCGATGTTCACAAATTCGCCGGCGATGGTGGCGGTGAATGAAGACAGCTCCACCGGTACATATTCGTTTATAATGACAAGCTGCGCTCTGGGCTTACCGGTTGTCGTCATGGTCGTTTCTTTGTTTTCTTGAACTTCGGTATCCGACCATACTCCACGCATCTCAAAAGGGGTGTTTTCATTGTAAAGCCAAACCCGGCCATTATTCATTGAGCCGTCATTCAGTCCAAAACTGATGTCAACAAGTATGTTGCTTTCTCCGTCCCAAGCAAAACCTTGGTCGAATGGGATTGTGCGCCATCCCTCGACGTTTCCGGGTGGGAATGTATGCGCATTTTTAACGGTTGTCAGGGTTGCGGTATTATGGGTTGCAGCATTTGTGGCTGTAGTCTGTGCCATTTTAACTTTGTAGTTTAACAAATCTCCAGTGGCAAAATCGTCGCAAAGTTCAAAAGCAATGGAGATTATCTCTCCGGCACTTCCGCCTGCCGCGGTAATTTCGGTGGCAGTATAAACCCATTGAATGCGACGGGATTTATGGAAATAATTTGTGGGGCCCATTTCAGTGGGTCCGTTTGTGCGCCCCTGTGTTCCCAAAGTTATCAATGTTGCTCCCCATGCTGTGGAACTGATAACCGCCAAAGTAACAAATGTTACAATAAACAATAGTGTCTTTCTCATTATAAGTCTCCTTGTCTTCAAGACGTTCAATATTTTTTAAAACTGATTCCGGTTGCCGGATGGCGA
>LSQX01404853.1_pt2 | contig 16391 bp, 14 predicted proteins | sample 654561 | NCBI WGS metagenome assembly LSQX01 (sample SAMN04489861, study PRJNA283612) | anaerobic digester metagenome | isolation source: 4 biogas reactors fed with cattle manure at either 37C or 55C with and... | place: Denmark: Kongens Lyngby | collected 2014 | reverse complement strand
TCATCAACCTGTCGAGTGTGCACGGTTTGCGGGCGAGCGCCTTCAAATCGGCGTATGTGACAGCCAAGCATGGCCTTGAGGGGCTGTCGAAGGTGACCGCGCTCGAGGGCGGGCCGCACGGGGTGACGAGCAACTGCATTAACCCCGGCTATGTGCGCACGCCGCTCGTTGAGAAGCAGATCGCCGATCAGGCGAAGGTGCACGGCATACCCGAGAGCGAAGTGGTCGAGAAGATCATGCTGACCGAAAGCGCGATCAAGCGGCTCGTGAACGCTGATGAGGTGGCGTCGTTGGCCGGGTGGCTGGCGTCTGACGCGGCGACCATGGTGACGGGCGCCTCGTACACGATGGATGGCGGGTGGAGCGCACGATGATCACCCACAAATACCGCACCGTCGATGTGCCTGTTGCTGGGGGGCTCATGCGTGTGGGGGTGTGGGACCCGATCGAGGTCGCTGCAGGTGAGTGGGTGCCAGATGTGCTCGTGGTGCACGGCATCACGGCGTCGCACTTGGCGTGGCCGTTTGTAGTTTCGCAACTGCCGGGCAGGCGTGTGATTGCGCCAGATTTGCGGGGGCGAGGATCAAGCAGCACGCTCGTTGGCTCAGCCGGCATGCGGGCCCATGCGGCCGATCTCGTGGCCGTGCTCGATGCGCTCGGCGCTGAGTCGGTGCCTGTCATCGGGCATTCGATGGGCGGTTTCGTTGCGGTGGTATTTGCGCACTTCGCCCCCGAGCGGGTGGCGCAACTGGTGCTGGTCGATGGCGGGCTGCCGCTCGATGCGCCCGCTGACCTCGCGCCCGAGCAGCTGGTGCAGGCTATTCTTGGCCCGACTGCGCAGCGTCTGTCGATGACGTTCGAGTCGGTGTCAGCCTATCTCGACTTCTGGCGCGCACACCCGGCCATTGGTCCTGCGTGGAGCTCCGAGGTGGCCACCTATTTTGCGTACGATCTGGTGCCGACTGAGGGCGGTTTGCGCTCTGCGACAAGCCTCACTACGACGACCGAAGACACGATCGATATGAACACCGGGTCGGCGCTGCCCGAGGCGCTCGAGGCGCTCGGTCGGTGCGACAAGCCGGTGGTGTTTGTGAGTGTGCCGCGGGGCCTGCAGAATGAGACCCCTGGGCTGTATGCGCCCGAGTATCTTGAACGCGCGCTGGCCAAGTGCCCGGTTGTGCGGCACGTGCCGTTGCCAGACCTGAACCACTACACCGTGGTGATGGGTGAGGTGGGCGCTGCGGCGCTCGGCGAGGTGCTGCGCGCCGAACTGGGCTGACGCTCTGGCGAATGATTCAGGCGCGCGAGAACACCATACGTTCGCGCGAGAGCGCGACGGCGGCCACGAACTGCAGGGTGCCGGCAACGGCTGCCGCGAACAAAGGCAGCAGCCAGCCACCACTGATCTCAAAGAACCATCCGAAGACCAGTGGGCCGACCCCGGCGATGAGGTAACCAATCGACTGCACCATGCCAGAGGTCGCCCCAGCGATCTCGGTCGTCGCCGAACGCTGACCTATCAGTGTCATCGAGACGGTCAGGGCGGCACCGCTCGAGAGCCCACACGCGACCAGCCATGCCACCTTGATATCGGGCCCGAACACGAACCCCCAGAAACCGATGAAGCTGATGACCGGCAGCATGATCGGCAGCAGTCGACGCATCGCTCCGCGTGAGAGCAGTGGGCCGAGCAGCGACCCCAGCATGCCGAAGATGTGAAAAATGGTCACGCTGAAACCCGCAGTGATCGGGTCGACTCCCCGCGACACGTCGATGGGTGCGAGCCAGGTGGCATAGATGTAGAAGGTGGCCGACTGTGAGCCCATGTGTAGGGCGATCTGCCAGGCGACGCTGTCTCGCCAGACGCGCCGCGCCGCGCCCTGAGTCGGAATGCTCGTCGTATCGGTCGACGTGTCGGTGCGGGCTGTTTGATCGCCGCGCCGCCCCTTGAACGTGGCCAGCACCCATGCGAGCAGCGCCAATGGCAGCGTGATTCCGGTCGCGAGCAGCGCCCATCGCCACCCGAGCATCGAACCATCGTTCTGTACCTGGTGCGCGATGGGCGCGACCATGGCTGCACCGGCAGCGCCCGACACGCCAATGAGCGCCGAGTAGAGCCCCATCATCAGTGGAATTTTGTTGGTGAAATCACGCTTGATGGTGGCCGGTAACAGCACATTGGTGATTGCGAGAGCGATGCCAAGCAGCACGGTGCCGAGCCACAGGTTTGCGGGTGCCCCCGGTAGCGAGCGCCACACGGTGGCAGCCATGAGCAACACAAGCGCCCAACCGACCGCGGCGTCGAGTCCGATTCTGTCGGCAATGGATTGGGCGAGTGGTGACACCACCGCCCACACCATGAGCGGCACGGCCGCGAGCAGGCCGAGGGCCGCGGGGCTCACACCTTGATCACTGGCAATCTCGTCGAGCAACGGCCCGACCCCGGTGATCGTGACACGCAGGTTCAGGGCGACCAGGCACACCGCCACAAACATGAGCACCCATCGGTGGCGCGGGCGGTGCAGAGGCGTCGTCATTGTGAAGCCAGCATATTCTATAGCGCAGCAGGCAAGCCCGCACGGCGAGAAGTCCCTCGTGAAAATGCTGCCCGAGTCTTAGAATTTCACCTACAAACACCGGCCGCGGGGTCGGTGTCTGCCGCAACGAAGGGGTTGCCATGGCTTGCGTGAATCTAACGGGTGTTGTTCGGTCTCGACTTCAACCTCGACCTCGACTTCAACTCCGATCGCGACCGCGACTTCAACTACAACTCAGTGCTGAGGCGCACTGATGCAGCGCCAACGATTTGGCCGGGAGGGCACCGAGTTCGGCCGTGGCCTCGGCTTTTTCGATGCGATCTTTGGCTTTGCGATCACGCTGCTGGTGGCGAACATCGATATGCCGCCGGCGGAGGCATGGTCAAGTTTGTCGGCGCTGTGGTCTGGTGATCTGGGGGTGCAACTCACCGGGTTTGTGATCAGTTTTGTGGTGATCGGCGCGTTTTGGAAGGTAAACACCGACCTTATCTCGAAGATCAGCGGCATGGACAGCGCGGTGATTGCCGCAAACCTCGTCACTGCCGCATTGATCGTGCTGATCCCTTTTACCACTCAGGGCATCAGCGACCCTCGAGTGTCTGACCTGCCGCTTCCGGTGGCGCTGTATGCGGTGAACGTTGCGGCGGCGATTGCCTCGCAGTTTGTCATGTTCGAAATTGCGAGGTCGCGTGGTCTCGTGACCGAGGTCCTATCTCGACGGGCGTTGCTGGTGTCGCGGCTCGATGTGCTCACGAAGGTGGGGGTATTCGTGCTCTCGATCGCAGTCGCATACCTGGTGGGGCCAAGCTGGGCGATGCTGTGCTGGGCGTTGCTCATTGTGGTGGGCCCCGCGATGGGCCGTTGGCAGCAGCGGGTAAACGTGCCAGCGGTGGCTTGAGATCCTCGAAGCGAACTTTTGGCACCCTCATCGGGACTTCTAGTAGCGCTTTCTGCGTGCACCTACTAAACTTGAGTCAGCATCACTCAAGTTTGCGATTCGAGGATCGCATCACCCATTCACGCATGAACAAGAGAGGGCACATGCAAGCAAATTGGCAACCCGCCCCAGAGGGCGAAGAACAGAGCGCACTCGAGCAGTTCGGCGTCAACCTCACCGAGGTTGCACGCTCAGGCAAGCTCGACCCCGTCATCGGTCGCGACGGCGAAATTCGGCGAGTGAGCCAGGTGCTCACGCGGCGCACAAAGAACAACCCAGTACTCATCGGTGAACCCGGCGTCGGCAAGACCGCCGTGGTTGAGGGGCTCGCCCAGCGCATTGTCGCTGGCGATGTGGCTGAATCGCTGAAGGACAAAGAGCTCATCTCGCTCGACATCTCGGCGCTGATTGCAGGCGCCAAATATCGCGGCGAGTTCGAAGAGCGCATGAAAGCGGTGCTGCAAGAGATCAAAGACTCCGACGGCAAGATCATCACCTTCATTGACGAGCTGCACACCCTGATGGGTGCCGGCGGTGGCGAGTCATCAGTCGCCGCTTCGCAAATGTTGAAGCCGATGCTCGCGCGAGGCGAACTGCGACTCATCGGCGCAACGACCCTCGACGAGTATCGCGAATACATCGAGAAAGACGCGGCTCTCGAGCGTCGCTTTCAGCAGGTGTACGTTGGCGAGCCATCGGTCGAAGACACCGTCGCCATCTTGCGCGGCTTGAAAGAACGGTATGAGGCGCACCACAAGGTCACGATCGCAGACTCGGCGCTGGTCGCCGCAGCCTCACTCTCGAATCGGTACATCACGTCGCGGCAGCTGCCCGACAAAGCCATCGACTTGATCGACGAGGCCGCGTCGCGACTGCGCATGGAGATCGACTCTGCGCCGATGGAAATCGACGAGCGTCGCCGCGCGGTCGACCGCATGAAGCTTGAAGAGCTCGCGCTGAAGAAAGAGAAAGATGATGCCTCGAAAGAGCGCCTCGCGAAGCTGCGCAACGAGCTTGCTGAGAAGCAAGCCGAACTCGACGTGCTCGAAGCGCGCTGGGAGCGCGAACGCTCGGCGCTAAACCGTGTGGGTGAACTGCGCGAGAAGCTCGATCAGCTCAACATGCAGGCGCTCGTGGCGCAGCGCGATGGCAACCTTGAGAAGGCCTCGAAGCTGCTCTACGGTGAGATCCCGGTGATTCAGAAGCAGTTGGCAGAAGCCGAGCAGGCCGAGGCCGAGAGCAGCGAAGACCGCATGGTGAGCGACCAGGTGAGCGACGAAGATATTGCCGGCGTGGTTGCCGCCTGGACAGGGATACCCGTCGGGCGGCTGATGCAGGGCGAGACCGAGAAGCTGCTCGCGCTTGAGAGCGAGTTAGGCAAGCGGCTCATCGGCCAGGCAGAGGCAGTGCGCGCGGTGAGTGACGCGGTGCGCCGCTCACGGGCGGGCATCGCCGACCCCAACCGGCCAACTGGTTCGTTCTTGTTCTTGGGTCCCACGGGTGTGGGCAAGACCGAACTCGCCAAGGCGCTTGCCGACTTCATGTTTGATGACGAGCACGCCATGGTGCGCATCGACATGAGCGAGTACGGCGAGAAGCACTCGGTGTCGCGTCTCGTGGGCGCGCCTCCCGGGTACGTTGGCTATGAGCAGGGCGGTCAGCTGACGGAAGCGGTGCGGCGCAGGCCTTATTCGGTGGTGCTGCTCGATGAGGTTGAGAAGGCCCACCCCGAGGTCTTCGACGTGCTCTTGCAGGTGCTCGATGATGGCCGCCTCACCGATGGTCAGGGGCGCACGGTCGATTTTCGCAATGTCATCTTGATCTTGACCTCGAACCTCGGGTCGCAATATCTGATCGACCCCGATATGCCGTGGGCCGAGAAAGAAGATGCGGTGCGCGAGACGGTGCGTCGCGCGTTTAAGCCCGAGTTTGTGAACCGACTCGATGAGATGGTCATCTTCCACCCGCTCAGCGAAGCGAATCTTGCGCAGATCGTGGAGCTGTCGGTAGATCGGCTGCAGGTGCGCCTCGAGGATCGCCGCATCACCGTTGGTGTCACCCCCGAGGCGCGGGCCTGGCTGGCGTCTCGCGGGTACGACCCGGTGTATGGGGCGCGGCCATTACGACGACTCATGCAGCGCGAGATCGACGACAATCTGGCCAGGGCCATTCTGTCGGGCGAGGTGCGCGACGGCTCGGCCGTGCGCGTATCGGTCGCGGCAGACGGTGACTCGCTCGTGCTCGAACCGCTCGGCATTGCGCCAGGCAGTTTTGGCGGGGCGACAGGGCCGCAAGACGACGACGTCGTTGAGGCCGAGATCATCGACGACTAACTCGCCGCGTGCGATCGCCGTGCGTCAGCAGGAGTACGCTTAACACGTACACCGAGCAGACGCACGGCGACGACGTACAGGTAGTGCGTGGCGCCGTGGGGCAGGGAGCGAACATGGCGAAGAACGTGCTGCTGCGTTTCGCACCCATGATCTATGGGCCGACGGTGCTGTTTGCGCTCGGTGAGGGCGCGGTGGTGCCGCTGATTCCGATTATTGCGACGCAGCTCGGCGCAGACCTGGCCATGTCAGGTCTGATTGCTTCGGCGCTCGTGGTGGGGCAGCTCTGCGGCAACCTGCCGGCTGGCTGGCTCGTTGCGCGGGTGGGTGAGCGGCTCGCCATGGCGAGTGCTGGCACGCTTGCGCTCGCTGGTGTCGCCGGTCTGGTGTTTGCGCCAAACCTTGCGCTGCTCAGCCTGTCAGTGTTTCTGATTGGCATGTGCGCGGCCGCTTTCGGTCTCGCACGTCACGCGTTTATGACCACTCGGGTGCCACTGTCATACCGTGCCCGGGCGCTCTCGCTCTTGGGCGGCACGTTCCGCTTGGGCATGTTCATTGGTCCGTTTGTGGCCGCATTGCTGTTGGGCATCACCCAGAGTGAGGCGAGCGCCGCCTGGTGTTTCGCCGTCTGTCTCGTTGCAAGCGTGCTGCTCGTGTTGCTCGGGCCTGACCCAGAGACGGCGCTGCAAGACGAAGATCGCGCAACCGTGCCTGCCGCTCACCAAATCGCAGACACTGGCGAAGCCGTCACCGGCGCAATCAAGCTGCCCGCACTGAGCAGCGAGACAGCGCAGCCGAATGAGGGCGTCTTTCGCACGATGGTTCGGTACCGCCGTGTGCTTTCGCGATTGGGGCTCGCCGCCGCCTCGCTGTCTGCGGTGCGGTCGGCACGCAACGTAGTGCTTCCGCTGTGGGGGCTGTCGCTCGGCCTTGAAGCGCAGACCATCTCGCTGGTCGTGGGTATCGCCGGAGCGATCGACTTCGCACTTTTCTATGCCAGCGGTCAGGTGATGGATAGGTTTGGTCGCCTCTGGGCCGCCCTCCCCGCCATGCTGCTGATGGGCGTCGGTTTCTTGGCGCTCGCGTTCACGCACGATCTGCCAGACGCTTCGATGTGGTTCGCGATGCTCGCAGCGGTCATCGGTGTGGGCAACGGGCTCTCGAGCGGTATCCTGCTGACGCTCGGCGCTGACATTGCGCCGCAACACAATCCCGCGCCATTTCTCAGCTCGTGGCGCACACTCACCGACGCGGGCGGTGCCACGGCCCCCGTGCTCTTCTCTGGCATTGCCGCGATTTCGACACTCGGCCTTGCAACCGGGGCCATGGGGCTGATCGCTCTCGTGGGTGCAGTTGGCTTCTGGCGTTGGGTGCCAATGTTTGTGAGCCGACAGGGTCGCAAGAGCTGAGCTCTGCCTGCGGCACCCTCGGTGCGCGAAGCGCCACCGAGTGCGTCGCTCGGTCGGGGCTCGGCATGAGGTCGGGTTGCGTCGCTCCGTCGGAGATCTGCACCAGGTCGGACGTTTCTTGGCTGTTCTTCCGACCACAGCTCGATCTCCGACCGTAGTGCGGTGGCTTCGCTAACGGGTTCGCGGGCCCGGTAGCCGCCCTGTGCGCGCCTCGATGAACTCGCGGGCAGTGAGCTGATGGCTGCTCTCGCCGTAGTCCTCGGCAGTGATGCCACTGATGAGCGTGCCCGGGTCAATCTGCAGTGCGTGTGCGATGCGAACGAGCGATTCAACGTTCGGGCTTGATGCGCCGCGTTCAATCTTGCCGATTGTCGTCCAATTCACTTCTGAGAGGTGCCCAAGATTCTCGAGCGAGATGCCTCGTTGGTTTCGGGCCGCGCGCACACGGCGGCCGATCTCTTCTGCTGCGGGTGAGTGGATCTTTGACACTGCTCAAGCGTGCTCGCAGTAGGGAAGAAAATCCAATGGTTTGACAGCCAAGGTGTTATCCAATAAAGCGAAAAAGCATAATATGTTTGTCTCGTTGTCTCGTTGTCTCGGCGCACAGGTGACAGAACCCGCCTAATAGACTGAATGGGTGCGGCGACTGACGCGCGATCCTCGTTTGAAAGGAAGCCTTGGTGAGCCAACCTCAACGATCAACGCCCATGCGCATCATGATCGGGTGTGACACCTTTTCGCCAGATGTGAATGGAGCAGCAAGGTTCGCTGAGCGTCTCGCCGCAGGGCTAGTTGGACGGGGTCACGAGGTGCACATTGTGGCACCAGGGCTGCGCTGGCGACGCAGTGCGCCCGCCACCGAAATCATCGAAGGTCAACCCATGACCGTGCACCGGCTGCCGGCACTGCGTTGGCTGCCGCACGACTGGATTCGCTTCGTCTTGCCATGGCGTGCCAAACACTATGCCCGTCGGGTGCTCTCGTATGTGACCCCCGACGTGATCCACATTCAATCGCACATCATCATCGGGCGGGGGCTCGCAAAAGAGGCGACAAGGCGACGCATTCGGCTCGTTGCCACCAACCACGTGATGCCCGAAAACGTGCTCGACTTCACGCTGCTGCCGCTGTGGGCCGAGAGCCTGTTCGTGCGATGGGCTTGGCGCGAAGCCGACAAAGTCTTGCGGCGTGCAAGCGCCGTCACCACGCCGACACGGCGGGCCGCAGATTTTCTCGAGCGCAACACCACGCGGCGGGGCGTACGCCCAGTAAGCTGTGGGTTGCGGGCCGCCGACTACGAGTCAGACCTCACCCCGCGCACCGAGAACAAGCTCGTATTTGTCGGCCGCGTCACCCTCGAGAAAGAGATTGACGTCATTCTGCGGGCGATCGCACGACTCGACCCTGCGAGCGGGGTGACGCTGACTGTGGTCGGCGATGGTGACCAACGCAAGAACCTTGAGAAGCTCGTGACTGAGCTTGGGCTGGACGACCGCGTCGAGTTCACCGGTCGAGTCACTGACGCCGAGCTGCGATCGCACCTGACCGGCGCGAAAGCTTTTGTGATCGCGTCGATCGCAGAACTACAGTCGATTGCCACCATGGAGGCGATGGCGAGCGGCCTGCCGATTATCGCGGCAGACGCGATGGCCCTGCCGCACCTCGTGCATCACGGCGAAAACGGCTATCTGTTTCAGCCAGGCAACGACAACGAACTCGCCATGGCCATTGAGAAGGTGCTCGCACTCGATGACGACGACTACCTCGCCATGCAGCAAGCCTCGCTCGAAGCGGTGCAAATGCACGATCTTGACCGCACGCTCGACACGTTCGAGGCGCTCTATCGAGGCGAGAACCCCAGGCACAGTTCGAACAACTGACCATGCACATTCTTGTTGTTACCGACCAACACCCCGACTCATTAGGTGGGGCGCAAGTTGCAATCAGGGCACAGCGTGCCTCGCTTGAGCGCGCGGGGCATCGGGTGTCCATTGCGGCGCCGGCGCTGCATCGCGTGGGTTACGAAGTTGCCGCGGCAGATCGTGACGCGTACATAGGGCTGTCGTCGATTGCCCTCACCAAGGATCGCGAATACGGCATCACCTGGCCCGGCCGACGCGCGCGCCGCGAACTGGCGGCAGCCCTGGCTGACCGACCAGCGGTCGACCTGGTGCATGTGCAAGGAGACTTTTGGGGGGCAATGATCGGTGTGCGTGCCGCACGAGACCTCGGTGTGCCGCTGGTGTGTACGCTGCACAATAACGTTGATCAGGGCACGCGGGCGGTGACACCACTAGCGCCACTCGCATTCGCGGGGCTGCGTGCTTGGCGAAGGTTGGTGCTGGGTCGCGTGCGCGGCAATGTGCGTCGAGGCGGCCAAGAGTTCACTCGGGCGAACGGTGAACGGCCGGTGCGCGCGCGAGGGGCTTGGCGATACCTTGCCGAACTGACGGCCGAGGCAAGCGTGGTGATTGCGCCGTCGCAGCACTTCGCCGACACGCTCACACAGCAGGGTGTTGCTGACGAGGTGACGGTGGTGCGGGGCGGTGTCGATGACGAGCTTATCGACACCGCTCTGGCCCTGCCTCGCAGCCCGCGGGTGCGCCCGCGCCTCGCCTGGCTCGGCCGCATGAGCCACGAGAAGCGTGTACTCGAGTTCATCGCCGCGGTCTCACGCTCAGGCATCGACGCCGACGTGCAACTGTTCGGTGCCGGTCTGCTGCTCGGGCAGGTGCAAGATCGCATCGCCGCCGCGGGCCTGGGCGACCGGGTAAAGGTGATGGGCCCGGTGCCGCACGCTGCCGCGCTTGCGGCCTTGCGTGATGCTGACGCGCTGGTGCAGACCTCGGTGGGGTTCGAGACGCAGGGCCTCACCCCGTTTGAGGCGGCCGCGCTCGGCACGCCCACTGTCTTCTGCGACCCGGCGATCGCGGCAGACCTGTCGGTGACCCCTGCTTGGGTGGTGGGCGAGAACGGCGCGGGTGCGCAAGACACGGGTGCGGGCGCGCAAGACGCGGGTGCGGGCGCTGCGGATGAGCACGCTGCGGATGAGCGCAGTGCGGGCGCTGTGGCGCCGGGCTCGGGCGCAGCAACTGCGGTGCCGCACACAGCGGCACCGACCGATGCGATCGACGAACTTGCCCGCACGCTGCGGGCGGTCGTCACACAGATCGCTGCGACGCTCAACAAAGAGGGCGAATCGACAGCGCCAGCGCCGGCAGCGGCAGCAGCGGCATCGGCATCAGCGCCAGCAGCGGCCTCGCAGGTGCGGGTCAGCGCCGAACAGTCGAGGCGGCTGATGCAGAGCGAGCAGACCAAGCTGCTGATCGGCGTCTATGAAGAGGTGCTTGCCGAGGCGCGCAACGGGTAACTTGAACCGCGTCAGCTCGGTGTCGCCGGTGACAGTCTGTCGTTGCCGTGCAACGAGTAACTGCTCGCCGCAACTGGGGCATGCCAGGGCAGCGTTTCATTTGCCGGTGGGCCGAAAGCGACCCTCGCTTAGAAGCGCCAGACGACTGCCTGGAACCCTGCAGGTGGTGCCGGTACCCAGTTCTCTTCGAGCGTCACGAGCCCGCTGCCGTAGGGCACGTTCGACTGCACGATCTCAAACGTGCCGTCGCTGTTCACTCCGGTGATCAGCAGAGTGTGCACGCCCGACACCCACGAGGTGGGGTAGTCGATGTGCTCGTACTGCACGACGTCGCCTGGCTGTGCGTGCTCGATGGTGAGACGCAGTGCGCCGCGGTAGTTATCGACGGGGTTGCCGGCAGCCTGGCTGCGGTCTGCGCCGCCCACATCAAGCCAACGACCAACTGAGACGACGCATTCGCCGGGGGCGCTCCAGCCGGTGGCGCGGCTCGTGCCGATCTCGCTCTTCGCGGCGGCAATGGTCGCATCAACGTCGAAATTGTGGCCCGAGTTGACGTAGTCGGTGAGGTCGAGCAGCGAATCAAGCGACTTGGTTTCGAGGCCATTTTCGCTGACTTTGAGGTTCTGCCCAATGCCAGCGGGCTGCACCGCAGCCTGCTCGCTGAAATCGACTGCCTGCTGAGGCAGGGCGTTCGCCGGAGCGATGCTGAACGAGAGAGTCACCAGGGAGATGAGAGAGACGACCAAAGCCTTTGCGGGTGTCTGCACTCGTTCTCCTTATCTCGAAATGACTGGCCTGAACAACTGGCCAAATTCTCTCGCTGCGCTCGGCACAACGCTAACCAGTATGCGTTACCTTTCCGTTATAAAGCAAGTTACGTTCATCATTCATACAGGCGGCATTCAGATTTGCGCCGGTTTCTTGGTGCGAAAAGCGCAACGGAGCCCCGCATGCTGCCGACCGCCTACCGCAGCCCGCTAGCTAACCCGCTAGTCCTCGAGCAGGTGTGCTGCCAAGCGACGCAAAAACAGCGCCTCTCCGAGAGCAATCCGCCGAATCTCTTCGGTATGCACGCTCTCGTTCGTTGAATGGATGCGGCTCTCGGGATCAGACACGCCAAGCAGCACAATGTCAGCAGTTGGGTTGATCTTTGACAGGGTGGTGGTGAGCGGAATCGACCCGCCCTCACCCGAACTCACCGTCTCGACACCGTCGTAAGCGTCCGTGAGCGCCCCCGCCAACAGCGCAAACGACGGCGACGACGTGTTGCTCATGAACGGGTAACCAAGTTCGCCGGCCTCGGTCTCAACCTTCACACCCCACGGGGCCACCGCGCGCAGATGAGCGATCAACGCATCGCGCATCTGCGCAGGATCCTCGCCCGGCGGCACACGCAAGTTCAACTTTGCCGCAGCCTTCGCCTGAATCGCAGCCACCGCACCAACCACCGGCGGAGCATCGATGCCGAGCACCGTGATCACCGGGCGCGCACACAGCTGATCGCTGACCGTGCCAGAGCCGAGCCGCGTCGTGCCCGGCAACATGCCCGAATCGGTGCGAAATGCCCCCTCATCGTATTGCTGCCCCTGCCACACCTGATCGGCGCGAATGCCCGGCACCGTGACATTGCCGTGCTCATCGCGCAGGCTCGCGAGCATGCTGATCAGGGCGGCGAGAGGGTCGGTGGCGGCGCCGCCAAACATTCCCGAATGCACCGACGCCTCAAGCGCTTCGACCCGCACGATCACGTCGACCGCGCCGCGCAGGCTCACTGAGAGCGTCGGCAGCCCGAACGCCGCGTTGCCCGCGTCTTGAATCAGAATCACGTCAGCGAGTTCGAAGAGGGCAGGGTTCGCGAGAGCGTATTGGTCGAGGCTTGCGCGGCCCTGTTCCTCAGAACCTTCAGCGACGAGGATCAGCCCCACCGGGTACGCGTCAGCGTTCTCGGCGGCAATGTCACCACGCAGGGCCCGCAGCGCAGCGAGGTGGGCGATCACGTTGCCCTTGCAATCTGCCGAGCCACGCCCGTAGAGGCGGCCGTCGCGCTCGGTGAGTTCGAACGGCGGGCTCAGCCATTCGTGCTCGTCCAGAATTGGTTGCACGTCGTAGTGGCAGTACAGCAACACCGTGGGCGCACCCGCGGGCGCCGGGCGGTGACCGATGACTGCATAGGTGCCGTCGGGGGTCAGCTCGAGCTCGGCGGGAATCCCCTCTGCGCGAAAGGCCTCGCGCACCCACTCGGCCGCGCGCACGCACTCTGCCGGGTCGATGATGCGTTCATCAGCGATTGACGGGATCGCCACAAGCTCTGTGAGTTCGTCGATTGCGCGGGGCATGAGCGCCGCGATGCGTTCGCCGAGTTCGATGCGGTCTGCGGGTGGGGTGAAATCGGTGGGCTGAGAGTGATCGTGTGCCATGCCTCTATTCTCTCTGGTCTCCTGTCGTTCTGGTTTCGGCTCTGCCGTACCTGACGCTTGCGCCGCCCGGCACACCACGAGCAGACTGTTCACATGAGCACAAGCGACATCAGCCCCGCCGACATGCCGTTGCGCGACGTGACGGTCACCCTGCCCGACGGTTCTACGAGTCGATTCGGCGATCTCGCGCCTGGCGCGGCACTCGTCGTGAACGTCGCCTCGAAATGTGGGTTCACCCCGCAATACGAAGGCCTCGAGGCGCTGCACCGCGAGTACGGCCCCCAGGGACTCACCGTGGTTGGTCTGCCATGCAACCAGTTCTTGAAGCAAGAACCCGGCACCGACGAAGAGATCGGTGAGTTCTGCAAGGTGAACTACGGGGTAACGTTCCCGCTGCTCGCCAAAGGCAAAGTGAATGGGGGCAAGGCTGATCCTCTGTTCAAAGAATTGAAGCGAGCCAAAGATAGTGCCGGGCTCGCCGGCCCCGTGCTCTGGAACTTCGAGAAATTCGTGGTGGCAGCCGACGGCGCCCTGACGCGATTTCGCAGCAAAACCGAGCCACACGACCCCGCGCTGCGAGCAGCCATAGAGCGTGCGCTCGCCGCATCACCAGCCGCGGGCTAAGATGGAGAGGTTGGCCTAGCGCCAGCACTGGAGGTATCGCCTAGCGGCCTATGGCGCACGCCTGGAACGCGTGTTGGGTTCACGCCCTCGTGGGTTCAAATCCCACTACCTCCGCTGACCTGGTTCTCGGTCGCGAGGCGCGACCGAGCGCCGTGGCCGCGCGAAGCGGTGCCTCGCGTCTTCTAGCGCCCGAGCATCGTGCGGGCCTGGCGAAGCACCGGTTCGTCGACCATTTTGCCCTCGAAACGAAACACGCCGGGTTGCCGGGTCGCCTCATCGAGCACGCGTTCTGCCCAATCACGTTCAGCCGCAGACGGCGCGTAGGCCTCGCGAATCACGACCATCTGCGAGGGATGAATCGACGCTGTCGCGTTGAACCCGCTGGCCGCGGCATCTGCGGCTTCGGCACGCAGCCCGTCGAGATCGGGAATGTTGACGTACACCGAATCGATCGCCATCTTGCCGGCAGCCTTCGCAGCGAAGAGCACACGTGAGCGTGCGTAGCGGGCGAAGTCACGGTAACGACCATCATCATGGCGCGAGGATCGCCCACCCAAGCTCGCCGCCAAATCTTCGGCGCCCCACATGGTGCCGATCACGGCGGGGTGCGCCGCGATCTCGGGCGAACGCTCGACTCCAACGACGGTCTCGCAGAGCGCAATGACGCTGAGCCCAGCATCGCCGAGCGCATCGAACTGCGAGGCAGCCTCTGCTTTGGCGAGCATGATGGTGCGGTACTGGGTGCTCAGCACGGCTGCGATGTCGAGGTCGTGGTCGTCGGTGCCGACGGGGTTCACGCGCACAATGACCCGTGCCGGGTCGAGTGCGCCCGGGCCCGCGTATGCGCCTGCGGCTGCGCTCGAGGCAATGAGTTGCTCGCGGGCCGCCACTTTGTCTGCGGGCGCGACCGCGTCTTCGAGGTCAATAATGACGCTGTCCGCAGCGGCGAGCGCCTTCTGGTAGCGGTCGCTGCGGTCAGCGGGGCAGAAAAGAATTGAGGGGCCGAACATCTCGGGTGCTCCTTAATGAATGAGGTGAGAACGAGGCGAAGCTGAGCTGAGAACGAGTGAGATTGAGCGACGTGAAGTTACTCAGAGCCGTCTGGTCGACTAGCTCGTGGGGAGACACTGCATCAGCGTTTGCCTCGTTGCCTTGGCGACGATCACTCCGTTTTGGTTGCGCATGGTGTGTTCGAAGCCGACGATGCCTTGGGTTGGTCGCGACGACGAGAGCCTTTTCGACACGATGCGGGTCTCTGCATAGAGTGTGTCGCCAGCGCGCACGGGAGCCGGAAACGAGACCTCACTAAATCCGAGGTTCGCGACGATGGTGCCCATGGTGAGCTGCCCTACTGACAGGCCCACCATCGTTGAGAGGGTGAACATGCTGTTGACGAGGCGCTCGCCGAACTCGGTTTCTTCGCTCCAGGCGGCGTCGAGATGCAGCGACTGCGTGTTCATCGTGAGCGTGGTGAAGAACACATTGTCGGCTTCTGTCACGGTGCGGCCCGGGCGGTGCATATAGATCGCGCCTTCTTCGAATTCTTCGAAGTACAGCCCGCGCTGTTCGATTCGCTTGTCGGTCATGATGCTCCTTCGCCGTCAGTTTCGATAGTAGCGAGTGTCTGGCCGCGTGCCACCTGGTCGCCCACCTTGGCCCGCAGCGACACGGTGCCTGCGACCGAGGCCCGCAACACGTGCTCCATCTTCATCGCCTCGACCACGATGACCGGGTCGCCCACCTCGACGTGCGCACCGTTCTCGGCGGGTACCAGCACGACGGTGCCCGGCATGGGTGAATCGAGGTGCGGGTCGCTTGATGTTTCGTCGTCTGCTGCGTGTGACGCGCGTGCGATCTCGAACTCGAAGACCGCGCCGGCGTGGCCGATAGCGATGCCATGCGCGGTGGGAGCCGCGGTCACGGTGCGGGTCTCGCCGCCGATGCTGATGGTGAAGCGGGCATCGCCGTGCGCGCGCACTGAGGTGACACCATCACCTTGCGGCCGCGCAGCGGATTGCAAGGCCTCACCCTCATGTGCGTCAGTCTCTGCGATGTCACGCAGCACGACGGGCGAGCCGCCGGTAGCGCTCAAGAGCACCGTGCGGGTGCCGCTTTCAGCTGTCAGCCGGTACTTGCTCGCGCGAGCGTCGCCGAGCTGCCAGCCGTCGCGTCTGGCCCACGGTCCCGTGGTAGCAGTAGGCGTGGCAGTCGAGCGCTGTGCGTCGCGAGCAAAATGCTCGAGCAGCACGGCCGCCTCGGCGAACTCGCGATCACCGGGGGTTGCGTAGGTGAGCGAATCCTGCACCCTGCCGATCAGCCCCGTGTCGAGGTCACCCGCAACCACTTCGGGCAGCTCAAGCAGGTTCTTCATGAACTCCACGTTGGTGGCAAAGCCGAGCACGGCAGTGTCATCGAGCGCTCGAACAAGAAGGCGTCGTGCGGCTTCGCGATCCTCGCCCCACGTAATAATCTTGGCCAGCATCGGGTCGTAATCGATCGACACATCGAGACCCGACGAAATTGCGGTGTCGACGCGCACGCCGTCGCCGCTCGGGTGGGTGACGTGGATGACGTGACCGCCGGTCGGCAAGAAGCCCGCCGCTGGGTCTTCTGCATAGAGCCGAGCTTCGATGCTGTGCCCCACCAACTCGATGTCGTCTTGGGCTATCGAGAGCGGCTCGCCCGCGGCGATGCGCACTTGCTGCTCGACAAGGTCAACCCCCGTGACTTCTTCGGTGACTGGGTGCTCGACCTGCAGGCGGGTGTT
>LSQX01356554.1_pt2 | contig 16395 bp, 12 predicted proteins | sample 654561 | NCBI WGS metagenome assembly LSQX01 (sample SAMN04489861, study PRJNA283612) | anaerobic digester metagenome | isolation source: 4 biogas reactors fed with cattle manure at either 37C or 55C with and... | place: Denmark: Kongens Lyngby | collected 2014 | reverse complement strand
CGTTCTCGATCTGCAACTTCTGCCCTGCCCGGCAGACTGAGGATGGGTGATCTCACCCCCTTGTATGGCTGCCTTCCCCACTCCTGAACCCCGATCAAAACCAGAGATGGTCCACCCATGAATTCATCACCCGTCGTTGACAGTATCCTCTCGGCACGTTACCTCCGGAGAGACGAAAAGACGTTTGAAGACATCTGCCGCCGTGTGGCATCGGCGCTCGCCGATGATGAAGCCGACAGAGCCAATTTTTTCGAGGCAATGACTACGTTACGGTTTCTTCCAAACTCCCCCACTCTCATGAACGCAGGAACCGAACTCGGGCAGCTCTCCGCCTGCTTCACCCTGCCGGTCCCGGACTCCATCGATGGCATATTCGATGCCATGAAGCAGGGAGCGATCATTCACAAGACCGGCGGTGGAACGGGCTACAACTTCTCCCACATCCGACCGGAGGGTTCTCCCGTTCAGTCGACCGATGGGGTTGCATCGGGGCCGGTCTCGTTCATGCAGGTCTTCAATGCTGCAACAGATGTGATCAAACAGGGAGGCCGTCGACGCGGGGCAAACATGGGGATCCTCAACGTCTGGCACCCCGATGTCCTGCCGTTCATCGCCGCAAAACAGAATGAGGGTGATCTCGCTAACTTCAACATCTCTGTGATGGTGAACGATGCGTTCATGAATCTTGTATCTGAGCGCCGATTCGACGAGATCTGGTTCACCGACCCCCGGACAGGCACACCGGTCACGGTCGGCCAGATCTGGACTGCCATCGTCGAAGGGATCTGGAAGAACGGTGAGCCCGGCGTTCTCTTCTACGACGAGATAAACCGGCACAACCCCACCCCGCACCTCGGCGAGATCGATACGACAAACCCTTGCGGTGAACAGCCGCTTTTCCCCTATGAAAGTTGCGTCCTCGGGAGTATCAACCTCGCCGCCTGCATACGCAAGGGGGCCCTTGACGAGGAGATCCTTGTGAGCACCGTCCGTCTGGCGGTCCGCTTCCTCGACATCGTCATCGACAAAAACATCTACCCGATACCAGAGATCGAGGGAGCGACGAAGAAGACCCGGAAGATCGGCCTCGGCGTCATGGGGGTCCACGACGCCCTGCTCATGCTCGGCCTTGCGTATGACTCCGAAGAAGGGCGGGGTTGGTGCGAGCAGACGATGCACCTTATAACCGGGACGGCGGTCGACGAGTCGCACCGGCTCGCGGGAGAACGAGGAGCATTCCCTGCATGGGAGGGGAGCACCTGGGAGGATTACTCCGTCCGGAACGCCGCAATGACGACCGTCGCCCCTACGGGGACCATATCGCTTCTTGCGGGATGTTCCAGCGGCATAGAGCCTATCTTTTCATTTGCCTACACCCGGAAAAACACGGTGGGAAAGACGTTCGTCATCGAAAACCCGGTCTTCCGGAACGCTCTTGCCCGGACTCTGGAGGGTATGGATCTCACCGAAGACGAACGAACAAAAAAAGAAGATGAGGTTCGCAACCATGTTCATGAGACCGGGACGATTCAGGACATTTCCTGGCTTCCGGAAAGGTTTCGTGCGCTGTTCAAAACAGCGCTCGATATCTCCTGGCGGGACCACATCAGGATGCAGGCAGCCTTCCAGAAGCATGTCCACGCCTCGATCAGCAAGACGATCAATATGCCCGGTTCTGCCACGAAAAGCGACTGCGAAGAGGCGCTCCTCATGGCATGGAACCTCGGGCTCAAGGGAATCACTATCTACCGGACCGGGAGTAGAGAGGCGGTTGTCCTCGCCCTGAAAGAGCCTGTAAAGGCTCCGGCCGATTCTCCCCGGGCCAACGACGGGCGGAGACTGCTGGAACAGATCGCGACCCTGCCGATTGAACGGCCCAAAGAACTCGCAGGGCGGACTTTTCTCTGCCAGTCCGGGTGCTGCCGCCTGTACGTAACTGTGAACCTTCTCGACGGCCAGCCCATCGAGGTCTTCATCAGGACGGTTGGAAGCGGGGGATGCGATGCAAACAGCAACGCCCTCGGCCGGGCAATCAGCACCGGCCTTCAAAACGGCGTGCCTTACCAGAAGTTCGTCCGACAGTTTCGGAAGGTAAACTGCATCTCCGCCATCAAAAACCCGTTGTCTGAGGGGCACTCGTGTGCCGATGTCGTCGGGCGGTGTATCGATCTTGCGGCAAAAAACCAGAGCATCACCACGCTGCAGGACTGGACGATTGAAAAGACCAGTGAAGTGCGGCTCTGCCCGGAATGCCACGAACCGCTCGACTTCGGCGAGGGATGCAACCAGGGGATCTGCAAGCATTGCGGCTGGAGCGGGTGCAGCTGATGCGCACTCCTGATACGTTACAGTCAGCGGACAGCCCGGCCAGAGAGTTCATCGGGGAACTTTTCGGGCGTTCCCGTAGATCGGCTTGAAGAGCAAGAGCGGTGATGGACTTATCACACCATGGTAAAGGTGTGGTGATGCCGGTGCCGTCATGCGTCTTGCCGGGGTGGGGGATGGCGGTGGTGGCATAATCCCCCACCTTCTCCCGGGACTACCGACGGATGCTGTACCCGGCTGTCGTGAGAATATGGATGAAGGCGTCGTCCCATTCCGTGCCACGGAGTCTGTCCAGCTCCGGTTGCACCTGTTCCCAGAGCCGGATGAGGTCGTCAGTCTCCGGAATCAATGCTGTCTGATACGTCACACGTCCGGCTAACTTCCCCTGCGAGTCAAAGACAAGTAGACGACAGCAGTATTCGCGGCAAAGAGCAGGACGAGTCTGGTGGACCGTGCACCACGCTTTTCCCGTCTCGTTGTCAAACCTCAGAAAAAAGCATGCGTTCGGCAGTTTCTCAATGCTGCTCCAGTCTTCGAAGAGGGCTCTCCTGTCCGGGGCGACCTGCACCTCTTCGATATCCCCGGTATAGTGGTTGTGCACGACAAACGTGTAACCGCCACACTCTTCGATGACCCTGTGGACGTCCCGCATGTGGGTGCAGCATCTGCCGCACTGGCAGCACTTATCGGTGATGGTGCCCCCCTCCCCGGGCTCCGGACGGATGGTGTATCGGCATCCTCATCATCCGGTATTTTTTGCCGCAATAGTTTAATATCTGCCGGGCACCGGTGCACCCCCCGCCCTGTTCCGGATGCGGCCCGATGACGATGGTAGTGACGGTACGTGGGCAGTATAACACCAATGACTGCCATCTGTGCGAAAATTTCCGGGTATTTCGGGAACACAGCCTGTTCAGGATACCTATATGAGGGAATATGGTGAATAGAGGTAGTCAAAGAAGTGGCAGGATACCTGTATGCCGACAAGCAAGAAACAGATGGAGAAACTGAACAGAGCAAAGAAGGTTAAGGCAGAAGAACTTGCGCAGCAGGCGGCCGGGGGTAACGAGGCAGCCAAGAAGAAGCTCAAAAAACTCCAGAAGAAGATCAAGTGATCCGGAATATTCAACTATTTTCAGGCTACCTCTGGTAAAAAACTGTTCCGGTGCGATGTTGCCGGAAGAGGATACCTGCTTGCACCTCCGGCGCTCAAACCCGCTTCGTGAGGGATGACTGCCCCCGTGGAGGTGACAGATATGCTGAACTGGTGGGGCTACAGAGGCAGCCCCTACGGTGGAGAGAGGGAGGTTTCTCTCGCAAACCCTATCGTAAGTTCTCCCGTGCGTTACATCACCACTGTTCTGCCACAATCGGGATGACGGATGGGATGACTGCCCGGGCGGGTACGGGCGAGATCTCATGCGATGGGTATGGGGGGCATTACGGCGGTGAAGTAGGTATATATGGATGCAAGGACAGGTGCGCCCACCCGGGGAATATGCCGGAGAGACTTTGGACGAGGTGATGCTTGTGAGAAGAAATGACCTATGTGGAGTGCATGAAGGGCGATGGGCGGCATTTTGCCGTATCCTTGTGTGCGGCCTGATCTTTTGTATGCTGCTTTCGGCGATACCGGCTGGAGTGGTGGCAGCGAACGGAGCAGTCTCGTTTCCTGATACCAACCTTGAGAATGCGGTGCGTGATGCGCTGGATAAACTTGAAGGGGATATTACGGCAGATGATATGGCCGGGCTCGTGTTTCTCGATGCGGATGATAAGGATATCGGCGATCTGACGGGGCTTGAACATGCAGTCAACCTGCGGAGTCTTGACCTTGAATCAAACGAGATCGATGATCTCAACCCGCTTGCGAATCTGACGAACCTGCGGAGTCTTGACCTCGACTCAAACCAGGTGAGCGATCTCGGACCGCTCGCGAACCTGACGAACCTGCGGAGCCTTGATCTCGACTCGAATCAGGTAAGTGATCTTGGACCCATCGCGAACCTGACGAATCTGCGGAGCCTCGATCTCGACTCGAACCAGGTGAGCGATCTCGAACCGCTTGCGAACCTGACGAACCTACGGGATCTCGATCTCGACTCGAATCAGGTGAGTGACATCAGCCCACTTGCGAACCTGACGAACTTGCGGGATCTCGATCTCGACTCGAACCAGGTGAGCGACATCAGCCCGCTTGCCGGTCTCACGAATCTCCGGGATATCGACCTCGAGCACAACGAGATCAGCGATCTCGGGCCGCTGGCCGACAGCAGCGAGTTCGGTTCGGGCGGCTCTCTGGAGGTGGAGTACAACAACCTCGACCTCAGCCCGGGATCCGCTGCGATGAAAGATATCGGGACACTGGAGAGCCGGGGGGTGGATGTCAGTTATATACCGCAACGCGGGTGACGGTTTCATTCCGGAACGGGCACCGGGGGTGGCGGCATCCCCGGGCCTTATGCAGCCGGTCGGAGAGGGACTGGCACCGGTGGGTGTACGGGGAGGGCAGGGGATACCGTCCCCTCATTTACAAAATTTATCAAAATGTAACAAATTGATAGATAGTAGTAGTGATGAGCGAAGCAATTCCTGAGATCTCAGATATATATCGGGAAGATGTAGTGAGGGTAAACAGGTGTTAGTCATCCTTCAGAGAGGCGAAGGGCTGAGTCTTCGCTAGGCGGAGAACTTGAAAAAGCAACGCAAAAATTTGGATATGCTGGAGTTATGCGCCTAATTGCGCGGGAAGTCAGGTTTAGAGGAATTTTCATACAAACTATACTGCTAAAGAGTTCTCAAGTTAGTTGTATGGATCATCAGACCCTCATCTCCGGCGAGGTCCAGGTGCTGGCGGACGCCACCGTTCTTCCACCACCTTGCCACTCTCCACTTTTACCTGCTCAAGATCTTCGCTGCCGCGAACTATCAATGAACTACTAATAAATATAAAATTAGTAATTTCATAAATCGCAGGGACGCCGATAAGGATGATACATCTCCATCGATCAAGACCGGCATCTCTGCACCCCACCTGGCATCGTTTCACGAGATACTAATTAACTACTAATAACCTTAGAATTAGTCTTTCAGAGATCCCGATCGGAATACTGATGAACTACTAATGAAATACTAAAGAATGTAAAATTAGTAATTGCGAGACGACCCTATGAGCAAACTCCCCGAAAAACCACCAAACATATGGGATGAGAGTATCTCCCAACGGATCGGGAATATCCCGCAAGATCCGGATTTCATGAGAATGGTGACCGACTACAACAGTCGCTATCTCGCCTGGGACGAACTCAAGTATCGCATCAGCGATCCTGATAAGAGGCTGGCAGTATGGGCACTCATGAAACTGCTCCGGGCGATGCGCTACGAATCTGTCTCCTTTGCCTTCTTCAACCTCAAATACTCGACCACCCCCGAGATCCAGCGGAGTCTGCACATCTTCGACCAGTACCTCTCAGGTATCATCCGGATCCACAACAAAACCATCAGGCTCGACCAGTCCTACATCATCAACTCATTCATGGAAGAGGCCATCGCCTCCAGTATCCTCGAAGGGGCGGCGACCACCCGCAGGGCCGCCAAAGAGATGCTCAGAAAGGGGACAAAACCACGGAACAAATCCGAGCAGATGGTCATCAACAATTACGAGGCGATGCGGTCAATCCTGCAGCGGAAGGACGAACCCCTCACCCTCGGGTTCATCCTCGACATCCACCGGATCGTGACCAAGAACACCCTCGACGATGCCGCCGTCGGACGGTTCAGAACCACCGATGATATCGAGGTCGTTGACCGTGTCACCGGCACCGTCTATCACACGCCCCCCGATCATACAAAAATCCCGAAGTTGATCGAGGAACTGTGCCGGTTCGCAAACACCGATGACGAAAACCCCGCAGCGTTTATCCACCCCATCATCAAGGGGATCATCCTCCACTTCCTCATCGGCTACATCCACCCCTTCGAAGACGGCAACGGGAGAACTGCCCGGAGCATCTTCTACTGGTACGTCCTCTCGCGGGGCTACTGGCTCTTTGAGTACATGCCCATCTCCCGGATCATTCTCCGGTCGAAGAAGGGCTATGCCCTTGCCTACCTCCACACCGAATACGACGAGATGGACCTGACCTACTTCATCCAGTACAACATCCGGTGCATCGAGGAGGCACGCAGGGATCTGATCGCCTACATCGAGAGAAAGCAGAGTGAACAGAACGCGACAAAAGCGATACTTAAAACAATCAGAAACATAAATCAGAGACAGGCAGAGATCCTCCGGCAGATGATGGAGCAGAGCGACGAACACTTCACCATCCGCCAGATTATGGAGATGCATGGGGTCGTCTACCAGACAGCCAGAACCGATCTCCTCCGCCTCGCCGAATTAGGCTATATCAGAAAGGAGAAACGCGGCAGGGAGTTCATGTTTATCTTCAACGATACGTGCGGCCTCTGGAATGGGGAGACTGCATAACAGAGGGAGATATTGGGTAGTGCTCCATGAAACAACTGACAATGGAAGCACACTCGCCGTGTGATTGTTTCGTCATGAATACAGGTTGTTGCGCAACGCAATTCAGTCGGATCCTCTGAAATCAATTATCAGTTATATGCTGGAGCACTACCCCGATTATCGCCATGTACTGCCCCCGCCTCTTGTGGGCGGGGAAGGAGCGCGAAGCGCGGGTGGGGTGGGGGCTACACAGTTCGCTACGGGATGGATTTTCATCGCCACCGGGGCTGAGGAATGGATGTGATAGACGACAATATGATGATACATTTAGGCAGCAACAGCCAATAGTGTGAGCATCCATTTAAGAATCAGAATGCGAGTGGCAGGATTCGAACCTGCGAACTCCTACGAGAATCGATCTTGAGTCGATCACCTTTGGCCGCTCGGTAACACTCGCGCCTGTACCTTTTGAACCTCAAAAGTAATGAGCTTGCTGGAGGTCCGACCCCGGACAGAGACCCCCACTCACATAAAATCCGCAAGCCCCAGTTGCTTCTCCGGCGGCTCGCCGAAGGTCGACTCGATCTGCATGAAGAGAACCTCCACCCGCTGCTTCGTGTACTCCGATATCGCGTAGGTTGCGCAGATGTTTCGCGACATCTCCAGGTACTTCTTCACCGAGCCCTCGTGGACGGTCGGGATGACGTTGCCGCCGCAACGGGTGCACTTTCCTGCAAGCGGCATCCGCCGGTACTTTGCGTTGCACTTCGTACAGCGGACCTTCTGCTTTGAGAACGCATTGAGATTCCCCTGAAGGTCACGGATGAAGTGGGTATTCAAGACCCGCTCCGCAACGTCATCCTCGTCCACCGCCCGGATCTTCTTTGCGAGGTCGAGTTCCGCCTCGAGTTTCTCAAGCATCGACCCGAGCTTCGTGTAGGTGGACTCGAGCGGCCCCGCCGAGATGTTCGATGTCGGGTGGGTGTAGGAGAACCCCTCGACCTGTGCCGGGGTTCCGAGCCGCCGCTCCACCCGGTCAACGTATTTTTCGAGATCCTTTGGGTGGGCGTAGGCAAGACAGCCGTTGTAGACCTCGATTGGATAGTGGTCGCAGACGTCGACGTTGTGGCTCTCCTTGTCGACCTCCGCCGGGTCGAGCCGTGTCGTCAGGACGAGAGGGGCGTCCATCGTCCCCCCCCGGGTCTCGGGGAGGTAGGCGCGGGAGAAGTTGATCAGNNCGAGGAGGAGCATCACGCAGTCCTCATCACCATCGCACTGGCCGCAGAAGATACCGTTCGCAATGAGCGTGTGGTTCTCGGCGACCGTGAGACAGTAAACCCGGTCGTCGAGCGCCTGCACCGTCTCGCGGGAGGCGATCTCGTCTGCCACGACGAGCCCCCCCTCCTCCGTCGGGACCCGGTCGCCGATCGCGACCTCGATCGCCCGGATCTTGCGAAGGTAACCGGTATCCCAGACCAGCATCGCGTGATCGGGGGTGACGGTGAGGACCTTCCCCCGCCGTGTCGTGAACTGGATGAGGTGTGCCGGAGCACGGTGGACGGAGACGGACGTGACCTTCTTGATGCTGACCACGCCCTGCGTATCGATACTCTGGACGTAGAATGGCTGCCTCGGATCGGAGTAGAACGTTCCCATATGGTCGAGCCCTGGCCTCGCCACGTCGAAGTTCTCCACCACGAACTGCCGAATGGGAACGGTCGTCCATCCCCGTCCATCTGAGACGGTGATCTCCGTATCGCCGGAAAAGCAGTTTCGCCGCTTTGCTGCATGGAAGAACGGGTGAGCATAGCCGACCGGCGCTTTCGAGAACCCGATCAACCTAGCGAGAACCCCGGCGCTCGTGTGGGGAGCAAGCCCCATCAGGAGGTGCCCCACGAGGTCGAGCGGTCTCTCCGCCCGGTAGAACGGTTCAAGACCGTAGATCCGCACCAGGAGGTCGTCGACGAACTTCGCCACCCGGACGAGCCACTCGCCGCAGTCTTCTGAGACCAGGATATCCTGGTGGCGGAGTTCCAGCACCTGATCGTCTGAGACCAGTTCCCGGCCGTCGGTGTCGTGTGTGTAGCCGAGCTCGCGGAGCCGCTCGATCGGGACGCCGACCTCGTCAGGCCGAAAATGAGTCAGGGGAAGATCGATCATATCGTAGCGGACGGTGCCGTCCTTGAAGACATAAAGGTTCTGCAGCGCCCGGAGAATCCCTTTCTCGATCGGTTCCACCGGCCGTTCGCGCGATATCAGGCCCCTCACGCCCTTTAAGAGCGTGATCGAGGATTCACGCACCCCGAGACTGTCAAGCGCCGCCAGGTACTCGTTCTTCACGTTGATCGTGACCTTCTGGAGGCAGACCGTCGGCACGTTGCACCGGGGGCAGACATCCTGCCCGACATCCTTGCCGCACTTCGGGCACCGGAAGACCGGGTTCGTGTGCGCCCCGCACTCGCAGAGGTTCTTGTACGTGAAGGCGCCGCAGGCGGGGCACTGCCGCTCCCCGACCTCCACCTCGATCACCCCGCCATCGGTGTTCGACCGGGGTTTTGAGGCACAGGCTGCCTGAAACGACCGGCGGGCGCCGCCGTCGTCGCCGATTGGAAAGAGGGAGTGAGGCGGGGGGCGCATCTCCCGCGGCTTTGACTTCCCCGGTCGCCCCATCCGGCCGCCGATACGGGTTCCCGCTCGTGAGCGCACCGTAAAACCCGAGAGATGCATCACAAGATCGAGTGAGTTCTCCATCGGGGCATCCCGCCATTCCGGCCGCTTATCGAGGTGCAGCGTCAGCCCGAGACAGGCAAGGAAGACCAGGTGCTCGGGGATCGCGATCCGGTCTCCTGCGAAGCGGTGGGGCACCAGAAGTTCTTCGAGAACCGCCTTCGTCTCCGGGATATGAGGGAGCATCAGTACGCCGTCCTCGATCCTGCCGCCCGCGCTGACCGCTTCTGCAAGGTGGGCGATATCGGTCGGGGTGACGTCGTCCCACATGTAGGTGTAGTCGGGATAGAGCGGAACCCCGTCGAGCGCGAACTCGATCGCCTCGAGTTCGTTCTCCGGGCGCCGCACCCCGCCCTCGAGCATCCACCACTCCTCGCAGTAACTCGGGGGCATCAATGGGTGGTTGTTCTCCATGAACTCCCCAAAACTGACCAGGATCTCGCCGACATCCAGGATCTCATCGATCTGCCCGGCAAGCCGCTTTGCCTCCCCCGCATCGTCCACCCGGCGCACCTCCCCGCTCCGGAGCTTGACCGTCGGCCCCTGGATCGAGTCCACCGGCACGATCCCCGCTGCCTTTCCTGGCCGTTCGACCTTCATCTGCGTCCCGACCGCGAGGAAATCGCCGAGGATGTGCAGCGTTGCCGGGTTCAAGCCCGCGGCCGCAAACCCGGTGTTCCGCGCCCGGCCGAGGCGCAGCCGGAACCCGCCCTTCCGCATCGGGTAGGAAAAGACCGGCCTCCCGCCGATCAGGTCGCGGATGTACTTGTCTTTCGGCTTGATCGCAGCGCCAGCATCATCGTCGCTGCCCTTTGCCGAAGCGCCGCCGATCAGGTCTGCAAGCCAGTCCCAGCCCTGCATCTTCATCTTCCGGACATTCGACTGGATCTTGGGTGCCTTCAGGGCGAGCCCTTCCGCGACGACGAGCGCCATCCCGCCCCGGACGGTGTTCGTCTCCACCCGCTCCAGGTTCCGGTAGCCGCTCACCTCCTGCTGCTCCGTCGGTTCGCCGTCGATGCAGACCGGACAGTTCTCGATGATCATCCGGAACTCCTTCTCGCTCGGGAGATACTGCAGGCTCATAATGTTGTTGTACTGCCGGATCTCCTCGATGTAGCGCTCCACCTCCTCGGGGCGGGAGATGTAGCGGTTGATCCCGAGCGCCTGGCGGACGTAATCACCCACAAGCACCGAGAGCGCCTGCGCCGTCCCGCCTGCGCTCCGGATCGGCCCCGCGTAGTAGATCTTCAGGTAGTCCGTCCCGTCGTCGTTCTTCCCGAGACTGACCTTTGCAATCCCTTCCGTCGGGGCGGCCACCACGCCCTCCGTCAGGAGCGCCATCGCCGCGCGGATGGCATGGTCGAGGACCTCCTCTGGCGTGGTCTCGCCGAACTTTCGCGCCACAAAATCGTCGCCGAGTCGGAGTGCCGCCTCCTCACGGGACATCTCCTGCTCGAGCTCGCGTATCCGTGCTGCGATCCCCTGGTAGCCAAGGAGCGCCTCCACGCGATCGGCAAGGTCGCTTGCCACCGGGATCTCGGTCTCTGTCCTCGGATCAAATCCCCGGGCGCGTGCAGCGGCAGCAAGGCGCATCACGGTCTCGAGCCCCGTCTCAAGTTCGCCGAAATACCGGGCGGTAGCAGGTGAGACCTCCATGCATGAAGTATGAGCCTTCCACGCATTTAGAGCAGTCGCCCGGGCTTACCACCCCTGTCCGGGCGGGCAGAGTATCGGGTCAAATATCAGAGAATCCCGGAAAACTGGATGAGATTTTCGCGAATTCCCTCTGGCGGGAGCATCTGGTCCACCCTCCCGGTCTCGAATGCGGCGCGGGGCATGTAATGTATGGCGCATGTCTGAAGGGTCTGTGCGAAGGTGGTTCCCCCGATCGACCGGATGTGACGGATCCCCTCGGCACCATCCCTCCCCATCCCTGAGAGGATCACCCCGGCAAGCCGATCCCCGTCGCGCCGTTCAAGCGATGTCATGGCGACGTCGATCGAGGGCCTGACGTATTGCACCTTTGCGTCGTCGAAGAGGCAAATCTTGCGGTTCTCGACGAGTTTCAGGTGGACGTTGCTCGGGGCCACGTATATCTTGCCATGCTCGATCTCCTCGCCGTCATCCGGAATCTGGACCTTCATAAATGAGATGTCATTGATATGGCGGCAAAGTGCACTGTTCATAGAGTGCGGCATGTGCTGGACGAGGATGATAGCAGCATCGAGGAGCGGGAACTGAGAGAAGATAACCTCCAGTGTTCGTACACCCCCGGTCGATGAACCGATGACGATGATCGTCCGTCCATCGTGGGGATGCGATACGTGACAGTCCATGCACTCCTCTCCTTACTGCAGATAATTGAGATACTCCTTTACGAGGGCCACAATCTCGTCCGCTTCAAATGGTTTTGTGATATAGTCGATGACGTGCTCCTTGAGTTCATCCAGCTCTGCGTCGGGGACATCTTTTGCCGTGAGCATTGCTATGACGTTCCCCTCCACAAGATCGCGATCGATCATCTCCCGGATCGTCTCCCATCCATCTTTCCGGGGCATCATGATGTCCATCAGGATGACGCCCCGGTACCCGTTCACGAGTTCCGCGATACAGGCATCGCCACTCTCCGCGGCGATAACCTCTATTCCCTCCGGTTCAAAAAGCTCCGCCATCACCTTGAGGATAAACGCATCGTCATCGACGACCATAATTCGCCTGTGAGAAAATTCTGCCATCCGCCCTCACTATCCCGAACTCATCAGGTTGCTAGGTAAATCCTCTCGTCTGGAAAGGTATATAACAGTGTGGATTCTTTACGGCGCATCCACTGCCTCAAGGGTGAATATGACGGCTGTGCCCATCCCCGCCCCGGCGCTCTCCGCCCATATCCGTCCTCCGTGCCGCTCCACGATCCGCCGGCAGATTGTGAGGCCTAGACCTGGAGAATCAAGATCGTGCCGGGATGCGTCCGCTTTGTAGAACTCGGCAAACGCCCTGTCGAGCTGCTCGCGGGTCATACCGATCCCGGTATCCCTGACCGAGACGACAATAGACTTCTGATCACGGATGGCATCGATGGTGATCGCTCCTTTCTTGTCTTCCAGGGATTTTACGGCATTGGCGATCAGGTTGTTGAAGACCTCGCCGAGGAGGACACGATCGGCATGGACAACAGTCCCTCCCGGGATGTTGTTGTTGAGGGTGATGGCCTTCGTTTTGAAGAGGATGGTGTAGTTCCGGAGCGTGTTATCGAGTTCCGCCTTCAGGTCGAGGGGTTCGATCTCGAGTTCGATGTAGAGGGAGTTCATCCGGGCGAGGTGCAGGGTCTTCTGGACAAGATCTTTCATGTAGGTGACGCTGTGGCCGGCGATCTCGAGAAGGCGCCGGAGATCCGGGTCCTGTTCCTGTTCGATGATCCGCGGCATGAGGGCGACCAGCGGCGTCAGAGGCGTCTTGAGGTCGTGTCCGAGCTGCGATATAAACTCGTCCTTCTGGGCGAGGAGTTTCTCCACATCGGCGGTCCGCTCCCTGACCGTCATGTCAAGTTCCTGGTTGACGAGACTGAGCTGACTCCGGAGCACCTCCAGTTCCTGGTTTTTTGCCTGGAGATTTCCTGCAAATCCCTTGAGTGCTTCTTCTGCCTGCACCCGCTGGGTGATATCGATCCCGAGCTGCAGCATCAGTGGCTTTCCATCCGTATCGGTGAACGGATAGGCATAAACACCGTATGTCTTTCCGTTCGTGTGATCCCACTCCCACTGCTCGGGACTCTTGAGGGTGAAGATCATCGCTCCCTTGCAGGGGTTGCAGGGCCTCCGGGAGCCCCGCTGCACCTCGTAGCAACGCCCTCCACCCGGGTCGCCGAAAGTCTCCCGGAACGCCCTGTTGGCAAACCGGATGGTGTGATCCTCCCCTTGCAGGGTGACGTAGGCGGGAAGGGTGTCCAGTATCGTGAAGAGGCGATGGCGTTCGGCTTTTAAGGCTGTTTCCTCCTCCCTGTAACGGGTGACATCTGAAACGCGGCAGGTGATGATGACGTCCTCGAGGCAGCGTCCCCAGAGGACGAACCAGCGTATCTTCCCGTCCCGGCCGATGAACTGCGTCTCAAGAACCACGTTGCCCGTTCCCGGCTGCGCCTGTGACAGGAATCGTTCGCGGTCATCGGCATACGGCCATATCTTTGATATCGGCAGGTTTTCGAGTTCCCTTCTTGTATATCCGAGAAGTTCTGCAAAGTCGTGGTTTGCGTCCACTATCGTCCCATCCTCGCGCCTGAGGAGAAACGCACCCCCGGGAGCCCGTTCCATCGCTTTCCGATAGTGAATCTGCTCCCGGGTTGAGTAACTGACGATCGAGGTGAGCGCTGCAAGAGCGACCATGGCAACGAAAGGGAGGACTATATCCGGATTTGGTGGGTATGCGCGCCCTGCTGTGATGCCGAGGTAGGCAAGACCGAGCACGGTTGCGGCAACGACCCCTTTTTCGCGGTAGAGATGACCGACCGCTACGGCTGGTATGAAGAGAAGAGACCAGAGGATGAGGTTGGTGCCAGGCGGTTCCACGAGGAGAGCAGCAAGGATTGCTGCACCAAACGCTCCGGCTACCAGGATATTCTGGGGTTTGCGGAGGCCGCCTTCCTGCAGGAACCGAAGGAGGCTCTCCACCATACGGGATGCCATCAGTCCTCAGGGATCTGAAGGCGGCCTGATCATTTATTGTGTGCGGGTTGGCATCCCGCTTCCAGTGCCCTGATGAGCGGTTCGGCGCCCGTCTCCCCCATCTTCCAGAGGAGGAGGGCGGCGCGTTCCTGTGTCTTCGGATCAGGGCTCTCCATCAGGCGAAGGAGTGGTTCTATGGCGGCTTCACCAATCCGTGTGAGGGCCATTGCGGCAAACGGCTGGAGGTCGGTATCGGCGTTCTCGATGACGTTGATGAAAGGTTCGACGGCGGCGGCGCCGATCTCCACGAGGGCGGCCGTTATGTACCGGCGGAAGTCGCGATCGTCTGTGGTGCGCATCGCCGCGAAGAGGGGGGCGACTGCGGGTTCCCCGATCCGCACCAGTGCGCGGGCGGCATACCAGCGGACATCGTTATTCTCGGTCTGCATCGCGGTGATGAGCGGCTCTATGGCCGCTTCTCCACCCCCGCCGAGTTCGGTGGTTGCTGCCCGGCGCGCCGCGAGAGGGCCGTCCCGGAGATCGGTGATCAGTTCTTCGATCCGGGTTCTGTCAATCATAGCGTTCAGGTACACCCTTGCTGTTGTTATGTCTTCCTTAAATCATCGAGCGCTTCCCGGGCAGCCTCGCGCACCTCAACCTCATCGTCTTCAAGCGCCCGGTTCAGGATATCGGCTGATCTGTGATCGCCGATCGCTCCAAGGGCGCGAATGGCCCCCATTCGTATGCGCAGGTTGTCACCATGCCTGAACGCCATAGTGAGTGCAGGGATAGCGGGTTTTCCGATAAGGCCGAAGGCGGCTATCGTCTCCCGCCAGAGGAGTTCGTTCTCTGACCCGAGCGCCCCTACAAGAGGTGGAATAGCCGGTTTCCCGATATCCCCAAGCGCAGATCGGGCCTGCCGGCGCACTTCATTGTCCGGATCGCTGAGCGCCTCTATGAGAGGCGGGATGCTGCTCTCATCCCCGAGCCTCCCGAGTGCCATCACTGCACTCTGCCTGATGTGTTCGCTTCCGCTGGAGAGAGCGGCGATGATCTCTGTCCGGGCGGGCTCGCCGATCGCGCCGAGGGCGAGAGCCGCCCTGCTCCGGACATAGGTGTCTTCATCGTCGAGCGCATCTATCAGCGCCGGGATGGCTGTGGGATCGCCTATATCCCCGAGAGTGACCGCGGCCATCCAGCGGACATCGACGCTCCCGCTCCTGAGGCTTGCCGTGAGCGGTTCGACTGCCGGGGTTCCCAGTTTTCCAAGCGCTTCCGCCGCCTTCCAGCGGACGCCGACCTCGGGGTCATCGAGGAGGGGGAGAAGCGGATCGACCGCGACAGGGTCGCCGGCGTCACCGAGGCACCCGGCCGCCTGGTAGCGTGTATCGGGGTCGCGGCTCGAGAGCCGGGAGATCAGCCGTCTCGTGCTCCGGTCGCATGCAGGCGCGCCGGCATCGCCTATGCGAAAGTGCAGGCCGCCGGTGTGCCTGCCTGCTATCTCGAAGAAGTGGCCGAGGAGGTATGAGGCGACGATGATGACACCCGCGCGGAAGAGGGTATTTGCTCCCACGTACCCGGTGGTGATGTAGTCGACAGCGATATGAAGCCCTGCAATCAGGATTCCCGGGTATATTGCGTGTTTGCGGTACCAGTATGTAGCCGGGATGAGCACAAGGTAGAAGAGATCCCCATACGCGATATCAGCATTGGAGAACAGATGGGTGGTTATCTCCAGAAAGGCGATGAGTCCTGCGGTCAGGATGAGAACCGCAAGCCTGCTCCATGCCGTCTTCGTGAGCCTCATCCTTGATGAAAAGGTGCGGGCCATCCTGATAAAAGCATGTGCCGGGGCGATGGGGGGGCAGGAATGGCTGCATCCCACCAAACCACCTTACCGTTGCCCTGCAACGGCAGTCTTCGGCCTTCCGGCACCGGCCTCTTCGAGCTTCGTGAGCGATGCCTCGATGAACGCGGGGATGTCATCGGGCTGCCTGCTCGAGACCAGGTTGCCGTCGATGTACTCCGCACCCGCGTTCCTGATATCCTGCGCAACAGATCTCCATCCGGTGATCCTCCGGCCACTGAGCACCTGCGCCGTGATCAGGAGAACCGGTTTACCACTCCCGATGAACCGCCGCACGAACTCGACGGGTGCGTCATGAGCCCGAAGTTGTCAGGCGATACGTCCGATGCGTTCCGGTCGATCGTGACCGG
>LSQX01351604.1_pt2 | contig 16396 bp, 22 predicted proteins | sample 654561 | NCBI WGS metagenome assembly LSQX01 (sample SAMN04489861, study PRJNA283612) | anaerobic digester metagenome | isolation source: 4 biogas reactors fed with cattle manure at either 37C or 55C with and... | place: Denmark: Kongens Lyngby | collected 2014 | reverse complement strand
GAGCGATCGGCGACCGCCTGACCGGCCGCTGATGCATCCACTTCGGTCAGCAGATTTATCTGGCTCGGGGTGGATGATATGAGCAGGGTTTTGTCGCCGACCTCTATTATGTGAAGAGAACGGTTCGCTCCCAACGACGCATTTTCCACCACCTTTACGATGTTGGAGTTGTTACCCTTCAATGCGCCGACGTTGAGACGCTTCAGCGCATAAATAGTGCCGTAGGCCAGCGCAACCACCACCGCCAGCTTGAAAATAAAGCTCAGCAGGGTTATATAGACCGGCTCCTGCTTTACCGCAGGCTCAGCGTCAGCCGCCTGCCGGTTTGCAGCTTCGGCTTCCATTCTTGAGATTAGATCCGGGCCGCTTGCCTGATCTTTGGCTGCATCCGCCGCATACGCAGCCGACGCTATGGCCGCTGCAAACAGCAGGACCGCCGCCAGCCCGATTATCCATCTGGACTTATCAAACTCAGGCAGCCAGCGCATCGGATTCTCTTGCTTTCCCGCTGATAATTTCAGTGATCCTGACGCCGAAGTTCTCGTCGATTACAACCACCTCGCCGCGAGCCACCATTTTATTGTTCACGACAATTTCTACGGCTTCCCCTGCGTGTTTGTCTAATTCAACAACGGAGCCTGGCCCCAAGCCCAACACATCTCGCACGCGCATAACGGATCGTCCCAACTCCACCGACACCTGCACGTTTACATCCATAATCAAATCAACTCCGCTGCCGGTAACGTTATCAGCTCCGGCTCCAAGTTGGCCAAATGCAACTGATCGAACCACCGGATCGGAGTTTTGTTTTGCCTGCGATTGATCCACCGGCTGCCGATCGCTGACAAGTTCCGAATCTGCGCAGGGAGATGCCGCGTCTTGTTCGGATCCGGCTTTGATCAACTCCTGCAATTCTTCTTTGGACAAGGCTTCATCAGACATCTTTGAGTCCTCCATAACGGCGTCATTATTCGCGCCGCATATATGACTTTCACTGCATAGCGAAGTCAGAGAAATATACGTTCTGCACCCGCACGGTTTTCAGACATTTTTCGCAGGCGGTCACAAGCTCGGTCTTAAGCTGTTCTTTGCCGCACGGTTTATTGATTTCGGCGAGACGCTTGCTGCTGAGCACGCTTATTATCGCGTCGCGCAGCGGGGCCTTAACCGCAGTATCATCTCCCTCAGTTGTCGGCAGTTTGCCGGTGACTTCAAGGATAATATCCGTCTTGAGGTAATGTATTTCCGGCGTGTCCGCCAGGTTTACGATAAGCTCCCCTATCGGCAGCATATCGCCCGGCTCCTCTACTACGGGGATTTTTCCCTTTGGCGGAGGAGCTTTCTTCTGAAGCACCGCAACGCCTGCCACCGCGCAGGCAATGACCATTACAATTGCCATGATAATGATCGCAACTTTTCCCTTAGTGCCTACTGACATTCTTACTTCTCCCTGTCTGTATCCATATCATAGGATCCCGGCCTTTGTTCGGTCTGAGTATTTGCACGCGATTTTGCGCCCGATGTATTCTCGCTGGGCGTGTTTTTATTGGAGGCTTTGTTGCTTTCCGCAACAGCCCGGGCTGCAATGTCCGGTTTGATTGCGGGCGGCGGCGGCGCGATATCTTCGCGGGCCAGGATCACAATATCGACCCGTCGATTTTTGCGTCTGTTTGCCTCCGAATCATTTGTCGCGACAGGGTGCGTGCCCGCATATCCCGCCGCCGAGAACATTGCCGCATTCAAACCCTTGTCCTCGACGAGATATCTGAGCACGTTAGTAGCCCTGGCGGTCGAAAGCTCCCAGTTTGTGGGATACCTGCCTCCCAATCGAGGCGGAAGGTTGCAGGTGTGTCCCTCCACGCGCACGTTATTGTCTATTTTGACAAGCAATTCGGCTATCTTATTGAGCAGAGGCAGCGCGTGTTCGCGTATATCGGCGCGTCCGGAATCAAACAGCATATTGTNNGTCGCTGAGCATGCTGATTACCACGCCTCTGTTGTCGATGGTGACCCGTGCATTCTGTTTGAGCTGAGGGTCCATTTTTATATATTTGATCAACGGGTCGATCATTTGCCAGGTCGACACCGTTGTATCTCCGCCCATCGGCGAAGGCTTGGGAGAAAAGGACCCGGTTGTCCCCAGTATCGACTTGCCCTGCCCGCTGACGATGCCGCCAAAGCCACTGCGAATTGAGACAGCGGCTTCTCTGAACTTTGATAAATTGAGCACAGACATCGAGTACATCATAATAAAGAACGCCATAAGCAGCGTGATCATATCAGCGTATGTCAGCAGCCATCGCTCGCTGTTTTCGTGGCCAGAATCGGCCTTTTTCTTTCTCATGCTGCGAGAGCTTCCTCATGGGCCGCAGCCGTCGGCCTGTCGGCTTCGATTTTGTCTCTAATTGCCGGCGGCAGGAACGCCATCATTCTGGTTTCCACTATTCGAGCGTTGTCCCCGGCCTGGATCGAGAGGACTCCTTCGATAATCATTTCGCAAGCTACCACTTCCTCAGCGGTATTAGTCCTGAGCTTGCCCGCAATCGGGAGATATACGAGGTTGGCAAACATGACGCCATACAGCGTAGCAACAAACGCGGTTGCGATCGCGTGTCCCATCTCTCCCGGCTCCGAAAGTTTTGCAAGCATGTTAATCAACCCGATTACCGTGCCGATGATGCCCAGTGTCGGGGAGAACCCGCCCAGAGACGAGAAGAACGTTTCGCCAACCTTGTGGCGCTCCTGCATGCCGATTACTTCTGTTTCCAGTATTTCTCGAAGCATAACACTTGGGGTTCCGTCTACTACCAGCATAACGCCTTTACGCAGGAATTCGTTGTCCACCTCCTGCACGGCGACCTCGAGGCTGAGCACTCCTTCACGGCGGGCCTTTCGAGCAAAGCCGACCATAGTCCTGATCAGCTCCGGCGGGTTCATGACAGTTCCCTTGAACGCGCTGCGCACAATCGCCGGCAGGGAAAAGAGGGTCTTGATGGACGTGCCGGCTATGGCCGCGCCGATTGTGCCGAATACTACCAGCACAAACGCCGGCGTATTGACCAGCGATCCAAAGCTGCCGCCCTCCAAAATGACGGCAATTACCAAAGCTCCCCAGGCGATCACTATTCCGAGAATTGTTGCTATGTCCATGTTTCGAAGCCTCTCATCTCGGTACGAAGGAGATTCTGCCCTCTGGCGCCAAACGTTCGTCCGCTCTTGGATATCAAGCGCCTGTAGGCGATTACCTTTCCTACCACGTCCTCAACAGACTCTTTGACCATCACCTTTTTACCGGTTGTAAGTGAGATGATGGTGTCCGGAGTTTTTTCGACGGACTCTATCATGTCCGCGTTAACCACCAAGTCTGCATCGTTATATAGCGTCAGTTTGATCACTGTCTTCACCAACTCTTATCTTCGGACGATCAACCGTCAGCCATCAGGTAAGAGATGACTGACGGCCGATCGAACCCGACTCGATTATTACCTGATTTGCACCAGTTCCTGAAGGACCTGATCTGCGGTCGTTATGATTCTCGAGTTCGCCTGGAACCCGCGTTGAGCGATTATCATATTGGCAAATTCCTGTGCCAGGTCGACGTTGCTTGACTCCAGAAACCCGGAAGCGATCAATCCGCGTCCGCCGACTCCCGCCGCTCCGATGCGAGCCGTGCCGGAGTTGGGGGACTCTCCCATCATATTATTGCCCAGTCTGGTAAGGCCGGAAGGGTTTGTGAAAACCGCGACGGCGATCTTGCCCAGCGGACGCTTTGATGAGTTGCTGAAGTGGCCTGTGATAGTGCCGTCCTGGCCTATGCTGAACGACTCCAGAGTTCCCAAAGGAAGCCCGTCATTGTCTCCGCCCGGCGTTACCGACGACTTGCCGTCCATAGTGCCGATGCAGCTCATGCCGCTGGTATCGATTCTGATGTTCAGCGGCTGCAGGGATCCGTTGGGGACAGCAAGCTGCAGCGCGACATCGATGCCGCTGACCTTGCTCGCGCCTCCGGTGTCGAACCCTATCGTGCCGCTGGCGATCACGTTAGCAGCATCCGGCGATGTAACCTCATAAGCCCACTGCGGCTCACCGGTCACGCTGTCGTTGGGCATTCTGGTTAGCGCGATGTCCACATTGTGAACCGAGCCGAGCGAGTCATATATCGGGCTTTGAATGTGCTCGACGGTGCCTACCGCAGCTCCCAAATCCAGGTTTCCTACTACATTGAACCTGCTGGTTGCCCTTGCGTTTGCCAGCACGCCGACCGGGATATTGATTCCGGAACCGCCGTTGATCTCGCCGCTGGTGTTGATTTCACCGGTGATAAGGTCTGCCGACCATCCGAGGACTCTCATACCCGATGACGATGCCACAAGGTTGTTCTGAGCGTCAAGAGTAAACGATCCATCTCTGCTGTATACTCTTCGGCCGCCATCCGAGAGAATGAAATACCCGGCTCCATTCATCATCAGGTCTGTTTCGCTTCCTGTCGCGGTAGGGGAACCGCCGGTCATATTGGAGTCAATTGCTCCTACCGTCACGCCCAAACCCACTTGCACGGGGTTTGTTCCTCCATGCCCATCAAAAGGCCCGGTTCCGCCGGATATGGTCTGCGACAATGCTTCTTTGAAAGTCACACGACTGGATTTGTATGCAACCGTGTTGACGTTTGCGATATTGTTTCCGATCACATCCAGGCTGGATTTGAATGCTTTCAGCCCGGCTATGCCGCTATACATTGCTTGTATCATTTATTTATGACCTCCCGCGATCATCGGCCGCCTCAATCAGTCGGCGGCCACGCACTTCCTCAACGAGGTCCAGTGCGCGATTTCAGATTATTATTGCGCTGTCAATGTTGGTGAATACGCCGTCTTTTGCGCTCTCAGCGTCCAGCGCCGTTATCACTACCCGGTTCTTGACGCTCACAAGCAGCGCTAGGTCGTCCATAAGCACCAACGATTTGTCCGCGCCCTTGCCGTCGGCTCGATCAATTGCGCTCTCGAGCCGCGATTGTTCGCTTTCGGAGAGGGATACGTTGCGCTCGGCCAGCCTCTTTACCGCGTGGGCGGACAACTTGACCGCGCCCTGCTTCAAGACCTCAGCCTGAAGCGCTCCCGCGAAGTCGCCCTGCCCTGCCGTCTTATGCCGGACGGGGCCTGTTTGCGGCGCACCAACTCCCGATATCTGGTTGTTTAATTGAACCGGAGCCAATTTAGCTCATCTCCTTTCATGACCGGCTCCTGAAACAGCAATTTCCGTGCCCGGACATGATTCTCGCATCCTAAGGCGCGCTGCCCCGGATTCGAGCCTGCCATAGAGGCGCAATTCCCCAGCCTCAGTAGACAGTGACCACATTCGCCAAAAGAACCTTTTCGCTGCCGATATTGAGAATCGGCGAGCCATATTCGAATGTTACCTTGTCCACCCTGCCTGTGCGCGGCCCCTCAAAGTTCGGATCGGCGTATTCGATGGTCTTGCCGATCAGGGCAAACGCCTGAGATGCAATGCTGCTCTTTGACAGGCCTTCGAAGCCTGTGTTGAGGCTTTGCATCTGCTCAAGTGAAGAGAACTGCGCAAGCTGTGAGATGAACTCCTTGTCCTCCATAGGATTCATAGGATCCTGATAGCGAAGTTGAGTCACCAGCAGCTTCAAAAACGCGTCTTTATCGAGCGATTGCATTGTGTTTTGAGACACAATCATGCCTGAATTTGCCGTCGCGCTCGATACTCCGTCTATTGCCATTTATCCTGTCACCTCCTTTAAGCCAGCCAACTGTGGGCTGATTGTTTTGACATTGTCCACGCTCTGTGCATTGCCGTTTCCGCGACCGCAGGATTGATCGCTGCGTCGCGAACATAAGAATCGCTCGGCCTCGGCCTGAAGCCTCGGGAGTGCGGGTCGTTGTGACGCGGGTCCTGAGTGAACGCGTTGAACTGCGCGCCGACCGATACCGACACCGAGTCCATTCGGACACCGACCTTAGCGAGCGAATCTATGAGCAGAGGCAGATGCGCCTCCAACAGACCCTGAACTCTCCTGTTGGACGCTTCGATGTGCGTTGACATCCCGCCCGGATCGCTCTTCACGCTCAATTGCAGAGATCCGAGATCGGGGGGATTGAGCTTGACTATCAGGTTGCTGCCGCCATCTATGTGCTGCAGCCTGACCTGCCGGACAACTTGATCAATAACCCGAACGTGTAACTCCGCGCTCGATGCGGGGGATACAGGGGAAACGGGCGCAGACTGCAACTGCGCCGCTGCCTGAAAACCAGCCGCCACGGTCGCTACCGGAAGAGGCTGTTCGGGACGCGAATTGACCGGCTGCGCTTCATTCGCTGCATCTACTGTCGGAACGGCTACGCGCTCGACTGTTGGTGCGATTGACTCATCTGAAGCTGCAGCCCTGACGTTCATCGCCACTTGAACGGGCAGATCCTCGACCGAAGCCCGCCTGACCGGATTACTGGCCGCTTCGTTAGTTGTCACAGTCGATACTTGAATCGGCTGTTCAGGCCGGGAAATAACCGACTGCGCTTCGTCAGATGCATCTACTGTCGGAACAGCTACTTGCTCGACTTGCGGTGCGACTGACTCACCTGAAGCTGCGGCCCTGATGTTCATCGTTGCTTGAACGGGCAGGTCCTCGACCGCAGCCTGCCGGGCCGGATTACTGGCTACATCGTTAGCCGCCGCAGCCGACTCTTGAGGCACGCGGCTGATTGCATCAGTTTCGAGGGCAGCCTTCCGAACGATTAACTCGTCGGAGGGCGTTTGCTGTATGGGTTGCTCCGAAACTTCGGACATAGCGAGACTGATGAATTGTTGATCAGCCTCCGCCGACTCCACAGCGAACTGCTGAAGAGTTGCAGCCTGAGGCATAGACGATTCGCGGGCATTCACTAGAATATCCGCCGTCACGCTGTTCGCATCCGACTGCGGTTTCACGCCCGATACTGATGCATTTGACGACACTAACCAGTCCGGCATTTTTATGTCCGGAACAAGTTGCAGTTCAAAAGCGGCCGTATCCGACGCAATCGCCGGTGTTGCTATCAGGCCAGGATTGAACGCGATTTGATCGGTTGTCTGCGTGACCGCGTCCTCTTCTTTGGCCACAGGCAGCGCGGAATCGTCCGTCAATAAGCCACGCTCGATTTTCGCCTCAACAAGCGGAATCAAGGTGTCTGCGAACAGAGACGACTCCACCGCCGTTTGCAGATCGACAGGCGCTTCCGTTTCGAGGCCAGCCATCGGCTTCGCAGCCAGATCACAGAATATATTCATTGCTTCATCACCTCCTTTCTGTATGATTGAAATCTCAGGGCGTAAAGTAATCGTCTCTATATGAGAGCACTTTCGCCACGTAGTTTTGTGTCTCTCGATAGGGTGGCACGCCGCCGTACTTCGCCACGCTGCCGGGGCCGGCGTTATACGCGGCAAGCGCAAGATCGACATCGCCGTAACGATCTAGCTGTTGTTTGAGATATCTCGTGCCGGCATCGATATTCTGAGCGGGGTCAAACGAATCGGTGACGCCCAGCGTCCTTGCGGTTGCCGGCATCAGTTGCATCAACCCCTGTGCGCCCGCAGAGGAAATTGCGTTGGGATTGAAGCTGCTCTCCGCTTGAATTACTGCCTTAATGAGCGAGGCATCTACTCCGTGTTTTGCGCCGGAGGCTTCTATGAGATCATCGTAAGCGGAATTTGAGGGAGCGGATGCGGCATTCGCAGAAAGCTGATGCGCCTGAAGCAGGTACTGCGGAAAAAACGGCTGCAGGGCGTCGCGTTTAATAGCCGGGCCCGCAGTAGAATGCGAGACTACTCCAACAGCCCCTTCCTGTCCGGGATGAGCGAACCTTGCCTTTATTTCCCCTATTCTGGCAAGCACGGCAGAGAGGTTTTCCAGCATCACATCCTCCTTGCGTAGGCGAGCGATGCGATTTCATCGAGCGTGCTTTGTTCGATTCGAGCCTGCTCTGCAATATATTCGATTTCTTTGCGATCACGCAGGGCTTCGATCAATTTTCTCTGCTTCATCGCTTCTGCGACCTCATCACGTTTTTCGTCGAGGCGTTTTTTTATGGCCTCGATGGTGAGTATTTGGACCTTTATATCGTCACGCAGCGCCTTCGCCCAGGTGTCGCATATCTCGAACGCACCCGCTGACGAATCGCCGCTCTCAGTTAACTTATCGAAAAACTGCCACGCATGCTTTAGCTCTATTTGCAATTTGCGCAGACATGCCTTCTCCTGCGACTCCTCGCGAAGCAGTTCGGCAAGCTGCGCCTGAAGCAGATTCTCTTTTGATTTCCGCTGATCAAGCAGCGTCTGCAGTTTGAACTGAAACTTCCTCACTGTCCCCGAATATCTCCCCAAGGGCTATTCCCGCCGCTTCGAAATCAGATGGTTCATCGACTCCCTGCCGCAAAAATGAGTTGACCTCGTCTATCTTGCTCAGCGCGTAGTCTATTCCGGGATTGCTGCCCGATACGTAGGCTCCGATGTTGATGAGGTCTTCACTGGTGCGATATGTCGAGAGCACATCGCGCAGCCTGCCCGCACGCATTCGTCTTTCAGGCTCGGTGATCTCCGGCATCAACCTGCTTACGCTGGATAACACGTCGATTGCGGGATAATGGTTGCGCGCAGCCAAGTCACGGCTAAGCACAATATGTCCGTCCAATATGCCGCGGACGGTGTCGGCGACCGGCTCGTTCATGTCGTCGCCTTCCACTAAAACGGTGTAAAGGCCGGTGATCGATCCCTTTGAGCTTGTCCCGGACCTTTCCAGCAAAGATGGAAGCACGGCAAAGACCGATGGAGTGTAGCCGCGTGTTGTGGGGGGTTCCCCGGAAGCCAGGCCAATTTCACGCTGCGCCCAGGCGACTCGTGTTACGGAGTCCATCATCAGCAACACGTCCAGTCCCAAATCCCGAAAATACTCGGCGATGCCGGTTGCCACTTGCGCGCCTCGAAGACGTACGACCGGAACCGTATCGGAGGTAGCCACGACCACCACCGACCGCGCCAGACCCTCCTCCCCAAGGTCTCTTTCAATAAAATCTCGAACCTCGCGACCTCGTTCGCCTACCAGCCCAATCACATTCACATCGGCGGAGGTATTGCGAGCCATCATCCCCAACAGTGTGCTTTTTCCCACTCCGCTGCCCGCGAATATGCCCACCCTCTGTCCGCGGCCTATCGTAAGCAACCCGTCGATCGCTCGCACTCCCAAAGACAGGGGTTCTGATATGCGCTTTCGATTCAATGGGTGTGGCGGCTGACCTGCCGCGCATATCGTCTGCTCACCAACTATCGGGCCTTTGCCGTCAATCGGATTGCCCAGACCATCCAGAACACGTCCTAAAAGCGCGTGTCCGGCTGGCGCTTGAAGTTGAGAGCCGGTAGACACCACCGAGCAATCCGGGCGGATATTGGCGACGCTTCCGAACGGCATCAATAATGTCCGGCCCTCGCGAAACCCGACGACTTCGGCGCTGACGCTCTCCTCGTTGCGCCCGCTCTCTATGAGGCATAGCTCACCCACGCTGCAGGCCGGGCCTTGAGATTCCACCAGGACGCCGATGACCTGCACAACGCGACCGTTAATCCGGCAGGTGTCCGTCCGCTTTATCGTCTCCCGGTATTTGGGCAGGTTCAGTATTCGTTTGGCTGAATTCATTGTTGAATGCGTCCATCAGCTTTCTGCGTATTTGCTCCATTTGAGTTTCAATGCGCGCATCGAACTCCCCGGATGGCGATTCGACGACGCAACCGCCTGCCGATATTCGCCTGTCGTCAACAATGTTGAGTTCGCGCAGGTGTTCCGCTGCGCTTAGAAGCTCGTCTCTTGTGGCGCGCAGATGCGCAACCTCAGCGGGGTTTACTCGAACGGTGGCCTCGTCTCTGACTTTGAGCCGACGCAGGCACATCTTGAGGGTGCGGGCTACAACCTGCGGGGTTGTCTTGATCTCGTGCCTGATGATCTTCTCGGCGATATCCACGCACAGCGTCAGCGCATGCTCCTCTATCGAATCGACAAGCTCCGCGCGTTCCTGCGATTCTTGTTCTATTGCGGCTTGCAGCTCCCCGAAAAGCTCATCGAATGATCGATCCGCAGCTTTGATTCCTGCGTCGTAACCATCGGCATACGCGCTGTCCATAAGCGCCCTTGCTTCGGACTCCGCCGTTCGGACGATCAACTCGCACTGCTGCTTTGCCCTGGAGATAATGTTATCCGGGTCGAGTTTGGCTTCGATTTCTTCCTCAAAAGAATCCGGGCTGAGTAGCAGCGGTCTGGAATCGAACAGATGACCCGGGCCGGATTTGATAACTTTGCTCATGACTGGCTCCCGACGCCGGTCAGGGCAGCCTGACGCATCGTCTCGACGACCTTGCTTTGCGCATCCTCGACCTCTCGGATTTTCAGACGCGCCGATGACTGTAGTTGCTCACGCATAAGTTGCGCGGTCGCAGAAGGCAGGTTTCGCAGGACTGCATCCGCTACATCCTGACTTGCCACCCTTAGACTCAGGCTCAGATCATCAATTTCGACGTTTTCAAGTAAAGCGCGGATTTGATCGTCAGACAAGCCGACAAGGTCATCTAAAGATGTGATTTCCGTTCTGGATTGTCCAGCCGAATCTGCATTGGGAGGCGCGTCGAACCGCTGGCGCATAAGGCCATCGACCGCAGCAATGACGTCCGGCGATGCGTTATTCCTGCCGGCAAGGCTTTTCACTACTTTGTCCCGGCAGCTATCATCCAACCTAGCCAGTACCAGCGCAGCAGCTTTGGAGGAGAGATGCGAAAGGACAAGCGCAATTGTATTAGGACGCTCCCCGGCAATGGCATTGGCGATTTCGGTCGGTTGGCGACTTTCGAGCCAGCCAAATGGGCGGGTATTTGATTGTTTTATAGCCGCGCTCACCTCGTCGAGCACCTGGTCACGAACAACCGACCTGACCGAGCGCATCCTGACGATCTGCGCGCCAAGCAGTTCGCGCTCGTGCGGGCTTAGTCGATCGAGTACCGCCTGCGAGGCGCCGGCGTCCAACGACATCAATAGAATGGAAGCCTTTTGCAGGCCGCTGAGTTTTTCTTCTGTCGCTATCATTTATCCTATTTTTCCGCCATCCACGATCTCACCAGCCGAGCCAGATCCTCCGGATTCGACTCACTTACCTCCGGCGGCAGTTCGCTCTTTGAACCGCTCTCTGACTGTGCGGTATGCGGCTCCGTGCGCTCGGGCTGCATTTGCGCAACCGCCTGAGCAACTGATGTATGTTCCGCCTCTTCTTTGACCGCTGCGGACGGGTTTGTTGCGGGAGCCTGCAGCTTTATGCCCATCACAATGGATCGCAGCAGCAGGAGAAATCCTATCAGGAGTATTACCGCGCCGGCGTTCTTGGCGATGGTGGCGATCAACTCATTTCTTGAAGCGGTTGCCATCTCTTTGGCGACCTGTTTTTGAGTTGACGTGTCGAAGGCCACGGCCTGCACAGTCACCTGATCGCCACGGTCTTGATCGATGCCAGCGGCAGCATTTACCGCCTGGCGGATGTGCCCCACCTGTATGCCGCTGACCGATTTATCCACCAGCACAGCCACAGAAAGTCTTTTCACCTGTCCCGGAGCAACCGTCGTTTCTTCGATGGTTTTGCTGACCTGGTATTGGGCCGTGGTCGTGGAGCGGCTGTATTTATCGCCGGTCGATGAACTGATACCCGTCGTCACACCTTGTATCGCGGGAGGGATCACCGAACCGCTGTAGTCCTCACTTGAGGTCTCCTGAGAGAGCATCACGCCTGTCGCGGATTGGCCTGTATCCTGCTGGCTGCCGACTCGTTCGGAGGCGGGCTGATAGGTTTCGGACCTGGTCTGCCTCTGGTCAAAATTCATGTCCGCGCTGACACGAACGACCGCTTTATCGGCTCCGACGATTCTCGTCAGCATGCTCTGCAGGTTGTGCGCTACTTCATTTTCGTACTGCCGCTTGAGCTTCGACTGGCTGGCATTGAGCATGCCATGCGAGCCGGAGGATGAGGACTCGCTGAGCACGTTGCCATCCTGATCTATCACATCGACGTTTTCGGGTTTCAGCCCTTCGACCGCGCTTGCTACAAGGTGCACGATGCCTCCGACCTGTTCGTCGGAGAGCGGCACGCCGCGGCGGATTTTCAACGCTATCGAGGCTTTAGCGGGCTGCTGTTCGCTAGCAAACACCTTGTCCTCTGGCAAACTGATATGAACTCTGGCGCTGAGCACAGGCCGCAGTTGTGAGATTGTGCGAGTCAACTCCCCGGAAATCGCCCGCTGGTAGTTGAGTTTTTCGGCGAACTCGGTCATGCCGAAGTTGCTCTTATCGAACAATTCGAAGCCCACGCTTCCGCCTTGCGGCAGTCCTTGAGTAGCCATCTTCAGGCGCAGGTCGTGGACTTTATCCGCCGGCACTTCGATAGTGCCTCCATCGCCGGTAAGCTGATACGGAACCTTATCGTCGTTGAGCTTTTGCGCAATCGCGCCCGCATCCTCCCCTGCCAGACCGGAAAATAACACGGCCATACGAGGCTTGGAGGCAATCATGGTAACAAATGTCCCAACCACAACCGCAACTGCGACGAATGCGACCACCACAGCGCGTTGCGCACTGCTGAGGTCGTTCCATAGTCTCCCCAGGGCTGCAAAAGGCCCCAGTTTCTTTAACTGATCCATAGATCTCTCCGAAATCCGTTGGCGCGATCAAAAACCGCGCCCGGCGCAACCGTAAATCGCGTTGCTATATCTGCATCCTCATAATTTCCTGATAGGCTTCTATCACCTTGTTTCGCACCTGAATGGTGAAATCGAGTGCGAGTTTTGCTTTTTGCATGGCGATCATAGCCTTGTGCACATCCTCAACATCGCCGGAGGCAACGTCTACCGCGAGCTTATCGGCCTGTGTCTGCAGCGAATTGACTTCTGCAACCGCTTTTTTTATGGTCTGCGTAAAATCGACAGGTGAAGCCGTGCCTGTTTCGCCCGCCTTCAATCCCTCGCTGCGCTCAGAGACCGTCTTGTTTATGCTCGTCAGCGCCTCGGTCATTTTTGTCGGATCAATTGGTCCTATTCGCATAAGCAAAATCCTCTATGGCTAAAACTCTATCCTTTGCCTATTTCAATACCGGCTGCAATCATCGACTTGGTGGCGTTCATCGCAGTAACGTTTGCTTCGTAGGCTCTGGTGGCCGATATCATATCCACCATTTCTTCAACCACATTGACATTGGGCATTTTGACGTAGCCCGCAGTATCCGCATCCGGATGGGCCGGGTCGTAAACCATCCTGTAGTCGGTGGTATCCTGCGATATGCCGGCCACCTGTACTCCTGCCGGCGCATGATTGCCCAGGGTTTGATCGTAGACGCTGCGAAATGATATGCGCTGTCGACGATATGGCCCTCCGTCTGCGGTGCGGGTGGTGTCCGCATTTGCGATATTGTTGGCGATGACATCCATTCGCGTGCGCTGGGCGGAAATACCCGATGCGCTTATATCAAAAGAGGAAAATCTACCCATCCTACTTCTTGCCCTCCGTTATTGCGGCGCGCAGCATCGCTGATTTGTTTTCCAGAAGAGTAGCTACCGCCTTAAACTTGAGTGATGTCCGGGCGAGATCGGATATTTCCACGTCAATGTTGACGTTGTTGCCGTCGAGCCTCGAGGGGCTGAGCGTGTCTATATTGTCCACAGGAGCCAGTTTTTGCAGACCCTGGCGAATTGCATCCCCGGTTTTGTAGTCCAGCACGCGCCTTAGCTCGTCCTCGAATGAAACACTATGGCGTTTATAGCCCGGCGTCTCCACGTTGGCGATGTTGTTGGCTATCGCTTTCTGCCGGCTGGCAGCGGCGTCAAGTGTTTTCGAAAGCGCCGTGGCTGTAATGTCGCTTAATATATCTGATGCCAATATAACTCCCCCTTTCGGACGCGCAGCTATGCAGCAATTACCGTGCCAGGGGAAATTAAGAGGAATGCAGTATAGGCGTGGATATGAGGTTGCTGATTATAATCGGGCGTTGGCGAGCTTGATTTTGCGCCGTATATCCAAATTTCTAAGCGTGAAATAGACGAGCAGGGTCAATATGGCGTTGCCAAGGCATTCTCCGGCAATCTTGCGCGCCACAACTATAAGATCGGACTGTGGGTTTCCGAGCAGAAACAGCACCTCGCATACCACCGTAAGCCATACGGCGGAAAGTGCGGGAACAAGGGGATTTTCACTAAAAAGACGAGTGGTGACCAAGCCGGAAAGAAAGCCGGTGATTGTTCGGGTGATGATGAAACTGCCCATGCTCAGCCCGACATATCGGCCCTGAAGCAACCCGGCAACAAAGCCCAGCACCGCGCCGAATTCGGGATCGGCCGCAAGCGCATACGAAATGAGAACCACTATGATAAGGTCAGGTTTTGCGCCCCATATCGATATGAAATCCGGCAGATTGCCCTGAAGTCCGGCAGCCGCAATCAGTGTCACTATGGGCCAAAAGTACCTCATAGTGATATACTCTGTCCAGGTTCGGCCACAAAAACCTGCTCAATTTGATTGAGCCGCACGCTCGGTCGAACCAATGCCGTAGCGCTGCCAAGGACCTTGTTGTGCACCACTTTTACGACGCGCCCGATAATCAGCCCTTTTGGGATCACCCGGCCCATTCCGGAGGATATGACTACATCGCCGATTTTTACATCCGCATCTTTTGGCAGATAGGAAAGGGTTAAATAGTCCCCGCCCTGCCCTTGAATTATGCCGTTGCATCGGGATCGCTGAACCATTGCGCCGACGGCGCTGTTGGAATCGGTGAGGGCGATTATCCTTGCGCTGGAACGATCGACATCGAGCACCTGTCCTATCAGCCAGCGTCCGGAGGTAATCACCGCCGCGCCTTTTCGAATGCCGGATGTTCTTCCGCGATCTATCGCAGCAGTATCAAACCAGTTGCTTTCGTTGCGGGCTATAACTTCTACGGCAACCATTTTCAGCTTTGTGGATTGCTTGAAATCGAGGGCTGCTCTCAGGCGTGCGTTTTCGAGTTTGATCTCGTCAAGCTCCGCGTTTTTAGCCCGCAGGCTGACTACTTCCTTTCGCAGTTGTGCGTTTTCCTTGAGGATAGATCGACGGGGCCTTGCCGCATCGCCGGTCACTCCTGCCGCCACCGCGGTCAAATGAAAGGCCGATGCGCTCGGTTTCATAATGAGGGAAACCGCTTCAAGTACGATAAAGGACCTGCCGCTTTCAACCGCTCTATCGTGCGCGACTCCTATCCCGATTCCGAGCGCGACAAGCACAAGCAGCGTCAATACAGCCTTTTCTCGAAGCAAAGAAAGCATTGTCAATTCTGTTGGAGCTGCCAGGTCGATTGCCTTAGCAGCGCTTTTTTCAAAGCAGGATTGGTCTCGGATTCATCAAGAGCCTTGGCCGTGCCCAGAACCACGCAACTGAGAGGGTCCGCTGCAATGTGAACCGGCATTGCAGTCTCCGCGGTCAGAAGCAGGTCCAGTCCCCNNATCCCGCGCTCCATAATATCGGCGGCAAGCTCCGGCGGAGTTAGCTCGAGGGTCAACTTGACAGCCTCGACGATCTCAAAAACCGGCTCGCGAATCGCTTCGCGGATATCCTGGCTGGTGACAACTGAGCCGCGGGGCAGGCCCGATACCAAATCGCGTCCCCGCACCTCCATAGACATCTCCTGCTCGATTGGATATGCCGAGCCAATCTCCAGCTTGATTTCCTCTGCCGTTCTAGGGCCAATTAGCAAATTGAATGCCTTGCGCACGAAGTTGATGATCGCCTCGTCAATCTCGTCCCCTGCCACCCTGATGGATCGACTGGTTACGATGCCTCCCAGGGAGATCACGGCGACCTCGCTGGTTCCTCCGCCGATGTCAACTATCATACATCCCGTAGGCTCGCTTACGGGCATCCCTGCCCCTATGGCTGCCGCAAATGGTTCTTCGAGCGTATAGGCTTCCGCAGCTCCGGCTTTAATGGCAGCTTCCTTTACGGCGCGCCACTCGACCTCGGTCACTCCTGAGGGTATTCCAACCGCCACCATAGGCTGAATCAACCCGTTGTGACGGTGCACTTTGCGAATAAATCCGCGAAGCATAGCCTCCGTCTGGTCGAAGTCGGCAATTACACCATCTTTGAGCGGGCGAATCGCGATAATGCTGCCCGGGGTGCGTCCCAGCATACGCTTGGCCTCTTCGCCCACTGCCAACACTCTTCTGGATTCGCTGTCCAGCGCAATAACACTTGGCTCCCTGAGCAGAATGCCTCGCCCTCTGACGTGTACGAGCGTATTGGCAGTGCCAAGATCAATTCCGATAGCCCTGGAGAACCTGCTGAAAATTTTGG
>LSQX01036243.1_pt2 | contig 16396 bp, 18 predicted proteins | sample 654561 | NCBI WGS metagenome assembly LSQX01 (sample SAMN04489861, study PRJNA283612) | anaerobic digester metagenome | isolation source: 4 biogas reactors fed with cattle manure at either 37C or 55C with and... | place: Denmark: Kongens Lyngby | collected 2014 | reverse complement strand
AAAAAGGTAGCCGCTCACGCAGAAATAGAAGACTTGGATCAAACCATTTATATTCCTAAAATCCATACTTGGGCTACTGGTTTAAATGGTAGTAAAAATATATACGCCGGTGAAGGTGTAACGATTGTTGATGTAGTTAGTTACAGCAATCTCATTACCGGAAAGGAGTACACAGTAAAAGGACTCCTTATGAATAAAGACACGAACCTTCCACTCTTACCAGGTGGTAACGAAGTTACAGCAGAGAAAACCTTTGTAGCAGGAACTCCTGATGGAAAGATTGACCTCGAATTTACCTTTAGTGCAAGTGAGCTTAAAGGTGCTACCATTGTAGTTTTTGAGAATCTATATAATGGTGAAAAATTAGTTGCAACCCACAGTGCAATCGATGACGCGCAGCAAACAGTTTATATTCCTAAGATTAGCACCACAGCTACTTCAGCAAATGGTGCTAAAGATGTTGCCCCTAATGCTGAGAGTAAAATTGTAGATAAAATTGAGTACAGCAATTTAGTCCCTGGAACTAAGTATTTTGTGAAGGGCTCTCTCATAGATAGATTAACGAATAAATTAATTGCCTCGGCTGAAAAAACCTTTGTAGCAGAGTCTTCAGAGGGATTTGTGGAACTTGTATTTACCTTTGATGCAAGTAAATATGCTGGCAAAGAAGTTGTCGTATTCGAGGAAATATACGAGGGAGAACACCTTGTAGCAACTCATGCAGACTTAGAAGACAAAGCTCAAACGGTAAAAGTGAATCTTGCAACACTTCCTGGAACCGGCAGCCAAAATAGCATAAAGTATCTACTAAGTGGGACTGTGCTCTTACTAATTGGACTACTACTACTAAAGAAAAAAAGAACGCGAAGGTACTAAGAAAGGGGCTTTAAGCCCCTTTTTGCTTTAAAGACGAGGAAAAAAGCATAATGCATCAGATACCGATATAGATAGAAGCCTGACTTAAAAAGAAATAAAGGGAATGGAAGGCCATTAGAAACTATAGGAGAGATAAATGAAATACAAAACACATCAGCAAAGCAATGAGCCTGTGTTAGACGATAGTTTGCAAACACATGCACTAGCAATCCTTGAAGGACTTATTGATGAGAAACTAGATATTATTTTTGAATATGATGAAGATATTTATAGTCTCATTAGTCAGCCAGAAAAGTACAATCTTGAGCCTGATCTTGTAAGGAAAATAAGAGAGCTTAAGGATCTACTTGTGATTATGGGAGGTCTTTATGTCTACTAAACAAGATGAGTTTATAGAAATATATAGTTATTTCACAAAGATACATCCGGGGAAAATAAGAGAATATTTAAAGCTAAATAGCATAGAAACACTAATTGAGCATCCACAGTCTATTCATTCTAGTCAAAATCAGCTAGACAATATAAATAAGTTAAACGAGCTCACTAACATTTATGACAGACTTGCTCACTACAAAAAGTATCAGTTTAATAATCCTTCTGAAATGGTAAAGTTTTTTTCTACCCAGTATGAAAATAAGTTTGCGAAAGAATCGTTTTTAGTGGCTTTTTTGGATGATGAGAATAAACTGCTTGGAGTGGATAAGATATTTGAAGGAACACTTTCAAGTTCAGTGGTCCACCCTAGAGATATTATGAAAAAAGCAATTCAGTATAAAAGCTCAAAGGTAGTACTTTCTCACAATCATCCGTCGGGCGATGACATTACTCCTTCTGAAGAAGATGTGGTGGTTACTGGACGTCTTTTTGGGGCAGGAATCATTTTAGGGGTGGAAGTACTCGATCATATCATTGTGGGAAGAAGAGACCAGTACTACTCCTTTGCAGAAAGTGGCAGACTCTTTCCAGAAAATATTATCAGAGAAACAAGTAGTACAACTCATAACAAAATATACAGTAAAGACCTAGAAAAAGCGGTTGAGCTACTGAGCAAGTTTTTAAAAATTCCTAAGATGAGGTTAAAGGAAACATTTAAAGAGGTGGATATAAATGAGTTTAATAGCAGGCCAGAAAAGTATATAGATAGTCCAGACCAGTTAGAAAAAATGAACATGCTAAAAAGTCTTTCCTCGATCTATCACAATAGCTCTATCTATCAGTCACAAGCCAGAGAGAATTTAAGTTCTCCGCAAAGTGTCAGTGAGTACATCGGCGAAAAATATAAAAGTAAAATCAATATTGATATCGTCTTATACCTCAACAGTAAGAATGAAGTTATTTCGGGAGAGATTTTAACTGATAATCATTTTGGAGAAAAAGAAACGCAAAGAATTATAAGTAAGGCCATATTGTATGACAGTGCTTCTATTTTAATCTCTTCAAAAGACAAAAAACATCAGCCAAATGAGAGGGCGAGGGAGATGAAGAAGCTAAGCGAAAAGTGCAAAGTTATAGGCATACCACTATTAGATAATTTAAATATTACAGGTGGACAGTTTAAATCATATCGTCAGATGGATATTTTAGAAGAGAAGAAAGATTATGTATCTGGTAAGGATTTAGAAGAAGAAAGTGAAATGGAGCCATAGAAGAAAGGAGGCTTAAACTGATACTAAGTGAAGACCTTGAAAAACTTTTAAAATACAATGAATATGAAAACGACGTTGATTCTGCTCATAAAGTAAACAAAAAACTCAAACAAAGTTCTGGTAAAGAGAGTACGCAAGAGAGATACAAAGAAATGAAAAGCACTTTAAGTGGTTATATGCAAAAAGACTATGAAAGCTATATAAAAGCTGTGTTGTCAGTAGAGAACTCCATCAGTGATGATGAAATTTTACAATATTTGTATGATCAGTATATGCAGAGAGATGAGATGCATTTATTAAATGATATGTTTACTCACTTTCAAATGGAGCATTTATATAAACTTGAGAAAACGGATCACACAGTGCAAGACTCAGACTTAAATGGTGAAAATGAAATGGACTTATAAAGGAGGCTAGAATGGATCTTACTACTACCATTGTAAATTTAACTGAATACGTAAAAACACTTGGAATTCCTGTGGCCGTACTAGCTATTGTAATCCAGGGATTTAAGTTTTTTCGGGGAGATGGTCAAGGAAAAGCAGAAGCAAAAGATGCACTATTTTGGATTATAGTTGGGCTTATCCTTATTTATTCTGCGGCTCATATTGTGGGCAGACTACAAATGGATATGGGCTGGTAAATAGGCCAAGGAAAAAAGGAGATTAAAATGAAGAAGTATAAAGCACACTTAATTACTGATGTGAATGTATACGATGAGGACGATGCGATTACACTCCTAGATATTGTCGCAAAGTTTTGTAAGTCTCAGGAAGAGATGGAGAATATAAAAGTAATAATAGAAATAGAAGTAACACCTGAAAAACAAGAAACCATATAGCAAAAGGAGCCAGTATAATATAGCTCCTTTTTTATTTTGAAAGGATTATGTATGGCAGAAAAAAAGAATAAACTTCCTAAAAATCATGAAGCACTTGTAGAACGGATTATCGAAGATTTAAAAGAAGGAACTGTCCCTTGGCAAAAGCCATGGAGGAGCAGTGGCCCCCCTCGTAACGCACTATCCTTTCACGAATACACATCCTCAAATAGAGCTTATCTTTCAATGGCCATGCTTTTTAATGGATACAGTGATCCACGTTTTATGACATTTAATCAAATGCAAGATTATAATAAAAATAGAGCGGAAATAGAGCAACTAAAAATTCCTAAAGGGACAAAAGGACACTCCATTTCTTTCACCTCAGTTTATAGTAGAGAGCTTAGAAGAAATTTGTCTCCAAAAGAGATTTCTGAGATGAGCTACATGGCATTTAATCAAAAGGTAAAAGAGAGGAAGCTGTACCACTATTTGAAATGGACTACTGTATTTAATACAGAGCAACTGGAAGGGGAGTTTCTACCCCTTGAAAATATTCTTAGAGAGAAAACAAATGTAGATCTAAGCCTAATAGAAAATGTAGCAAAACGGATGAATCTTGGTTTAGATATTTCAAGCAGTTATGACAGAGCATTTTACCGCGCCACTACAGACAGCGTGGCTTTACCTGCACCAGAAAGGTTTTTCGAAGACGAAGGTTTTTATAGGACAGCTTTTCATGAACTCGCTCACGCCACGGGGCATGGCACAAGGCTTGATCGTCCTCTTAGTGGCAGGTCGAATATAATTAGTTACGCAAAAGAGGAGCTTAGCGCGGAGCTGGCCTCGCTTTTTTTATCTCAAGAAATTGATCTTCCCTTTCGTGAAAAAGATCTTAATCAATCGTCAGCTTATCTTGAGTCTTGGATTATAGCGATAAAAGAAAATCCCGAAATACTTCACGAGAGTGCAAAGATAGCGTCGGGAATATTTAATTATCTGATTAATCATGTTAGAGAAATTGGGAGAGAAAAATACAAACCGCAAGGTAAAGAGTTTTTAATAGAAAATTCTTTTGAAAACGATCTAGAAGATGATGAAATGCAGAATTAAAAAAAGGAGAAGACTTCAATAGCTTGTGGGTCTCTTTTTTTTACTAAGTAAAGTACGTTACAGCTTAAAGTGAGAGCAACTTACAGGTAGCCCAGGGAGGAAAGATGAGTTATAAAGATTGGATAAAGTACCCTTTACTATTTATTTTAGAAGCGCTCATAGTAAATCTAGTAGTGAATGTATTTATAAATTCAGTCTTAACTGCTATAGGGAAAATGGGTCCAGGTCTTTCACTTCAGTCACTACTACTTTATAAAATAACAAGGGACCAGATACTGCCAAGAGTTCTTGGAACTCTTTTAGTTTTTGCTTTTACTCTATACAAGATGAAGCGGGTTCATCTAAAAGCAATCAGGCTTAATCAGAATGAGTATGGCAGCGCTCGGTTTAGCACTCTAAAAGAAATTAAAAATCAGTATAAAGAAATAGACGCAACAACAAGTAGCTACTCTGGCCATGGCGGAGCTCTTGTGGCAAGACATAGAGATAAACTCTATATTGATGATGACACCGTTAATACAATGATCCTTGGTATGACTAGAAGTGGAAAAGGAGAACTCTACGTACTACCACTTATAGATATTTTATCCAGATCAGAAGAAAAGCCTTCCATGGTCATTAATGATATGAAAGGAGAGCTCGTCACGATCAGCGAAAAAACCCTCAAAAACAGGGGATACGATGTTCATATATTTAACTTAATTGATCCTTCCTTGTCCATGCGAGTGAATCTTCTTGAACCCGTTATTAGAGCCTGGAGAGAGGGAGATAGAGACGAAGCACAGGTGATTGTAAAATCGATTACTCATACAATATTCCCTGCTCATGAATCAGGAGACGACGCCTACTGGAGAGATGGCGCCGTCTCTCTAACAAACGCTTTTATATTTGCCTGTCTAGAATATTTTAACAACTCTGAATTTGAGCACAAATTAACGCTTCCGGAAATTGCTTTAGAGATGCAGTCTATTTCTGCGCAGCAACATGGTTTTGATTTATTCTTTGGAAATCTAGCAGACAAACATCCAGGAAAAGTTGAGGCAGGAACATTTTTATCTGGAACGGATAAGCAAAGAGGAACATTTTTATCCATTGCTACATCAAAGCTTAGGAACTTTACTTTAGATAAATTCCAAAAAATGATGAGTAGCTCGACTTTAAACTTCGAAACCATCGGGTTTTCTCAGACCCCTCAAGCGGTTTTCCTTGTTATCCCTGATTATGATTCTTCCAATCACTTTATTGCTTCTCTTGTGATTAGACAAATCTATGATTCTAACATTAAAAAAGCAAGTAAATCCACTGGCCAAAGAACAAACCGTAGAATTCACTTTATATTTGATGAATTTGGGAATATGCCTCCTCTTTCTGACATGGGGGCAGTGGTAACAGCCGGCCTTAGTAGGGGCCTTTTTTTTCATCTGGTCATTCAAGATTTTGAGCAACTTAAAAGTAAATATCCAAAGGAAGCCACTACTATTCGTGCCAATTGTGGAAATCTACTATACATTTTATCGAAGGATCCCGAAACACTAGAGTACATCTCAAAATCATGTGGAAGCATTACTACGCAGACGTATTCGGGCAGTGAAGTGAAAAGTGATAGAAACATATCGATTATTGAAAGGCCCCTTATTTCAACGGATGAACTGAGACAGTTAAAACTGTGGGAATCAATATTTATCCGTTCTTCAAAAAGAAGTGACTTAAAAGGACAAGCCATAACCGCCTATCCCATTGATAACCGCAGTGTCACTAAGCTTGTGCCAAGGTTTATGTATCTTTCGTCTGATTTTTCCTCTGAGAACGCTCCAAGTCTTGAAGAGCTCGCTTATGAGAAATATAAAAGCCAGATGAATAAATTTGAAAATACCAAAGCCAGAGTCACTGAAAAAATTGTAGGGTTTTGAAGTAAATAGTTAGGAGAGTATATGAAAAAATACAAGAAAATACTACCACTACTTATCCTCCTTCTTCTTATTTTTACACCTTTATCCCAAGGCTTAAAACACGATGGAGGACTTGAGGTTTCACAGCAGATTGAGGAAAGCATGAAAAGCGAGGAGTACGATGGCGAAAGTTTAACAAAAGAAGAAGCAGAAAGTATTCTGATTCATTATAGCGACTACTTTGAACAAAGGAATATAACATCTACCACGATCAGAAACCTTAAAAGGGGACTAATAAACGTTGCTTTTTCCTTTGCTGAGAGCGCGGAGAAAAGTTTTTATACGGTTCTTGAACATTTAGATATTATTCAAAGTTCTGCTATTTACCTAGGATCTGAAAGTAAACTAAGACCTATTGTAATGACTCTTTTAATACTGGCTCTATCTCTAAGCGCCTACAGTATGTACTACGGCTCATCAAGTAAACCATATAAAGACATTTCAAAAAATGTCATTGTTATCATCTGTCTTTTTGTCTTAGTGCCAAGTCTAGCTAATAGTCTAATAAAACTTACGCAAGTTGCATCAAAAGAGATTCCGGGTTACTTCCAAGAAGGACAGCAAGTTACAACCATCTCAGAAGCGATTTATCGATCTGCTTTTTATGACTTAAAGCTTATGGATCAGGCTGATTTTCCTATTCCGCTGGAGTCTGATGAGTTCAACACTACTTTAGATGCATCTCTTCTTAAAAGCATGAACATAGATGAGATTATAGATCCTAAAGAAAGCAAGTATCCTGAGGTTTTTACTCATGAGATTTATGGAGATGGTCTGGTAAAAATTCCTTCGCGGGGTCTACTTGAAAAAACCACTTCTCTAGGGAATTTTTCTCCTGGTTATTTCCGGTGGTCTCTAAAGTTTCTACTGCCTTTTGCGAGTCTAATTATTCTAGTGATGACCTACCTGTTTGCAGGGCTTCGTACAGCGAGAATTATAATTGATCTTGCCGTAAACCGAATTGCCCTATTTCTAGTGGCACCACTATCAGTTAACAATATCGAAAAACTAAAAGTAGTGCTTAGGCAGTTTATTCTCAGTTTTGTTCAAATATTTGGGATCGCTCTTACTCTGTCTGTTTTTGGACTTTACGTAACGCTTATTAATAATTCTGAGCTATCAGGACTCATGAAAACAATGTTTTTTATGGGCGGAGGATACGGCGCGATTGACGGAGCCAAGTTCTTTGAATCCGCATTTGGTATTGATGTCGGACTTAGGTCTCAGCAGGCGATGCTGGGAGCACTTACTTCACCAATTACAAGACTCGGTGGGTCAGCAAAAAACCTTTTATATAATCCGGCAAAAAACCTGCACAGAACCTATGGAACAAAAGCAAGACTCGAAAGAGCTTCAAGAGACGCTCACCGTAAGCACTCAACAGGTATGGGAACAAAACGAGAACAGCTAAAAATGTACAAAGACATTGCAAAGGGAAAAGGAAGCTTTCCTAAGGATCCACCTAGAAACAATGTGGATTCTAGTGGTGGCGTTGAGTATGCAAATGAAAAATCAATTAGAAGTACAGTAGGTAAAAATGGTTCTGATGCCACTAGCAGCTCTGCAGGTCAAGCAGGTAGTACAACTTCAACAAAAGCTAATACTGCGAAAGTTAACAAATCCCTGAGTAAAAAAGCATCTCGGGAAGCAGAGCAAAATAATGATGTCCCTACAGCTTCAGGTATTGAGTCTAAAGACAGAGGTTATATGGAGGATAAAGAATATAACAAAGAGTATCTTGACAGATCAAGATACAACTTGCCGAATAAAGAAAGCGAAACTGCGAAAATGGAAAGTAAAATACCAAAAAAAGATCCTGCTCAAAAGGATAAAGTTTAAATAAAAGAAAGGAGGCGACTGTGCATGAGATTACAGACAACATAAAAGTTCAGTACAAGCTCTTTGAGGGAGTGTATTTAAAGGATTTACTGATACTTGGAGTGCTCACACTATTTCTTTATGTTTTTAGAGATATTTTTCATCCTGTTATGCAAATACCTATTATGGCATCAGGCCTCATAATGGGCCTTTATTTTCTTTCACCACCAAAGGTGACGCCTTTTTATAGCAGGTATAGTAGCTTTTACGCCTATATTAAAATGACCAAAGACCCTGTTTATTATGGATCCAGAAAATGTGATAAAAAGCTTACATCAAACTTAATAAATCTATATCAAATAAGTGAAGATGGAGCAGTACAAGATGAAAAGGGATATTTCAAAATACTTGAAGTAGCACCGAGAGATTTATATAGCTTGAATGAAGAGAACAAGCAGTCTCTTATCGGCCGCATGGCAAATTTATATAGAAATTACAGTGGAGATCTAAAGTGGCTAACACTGCGGTTTCCTTCTGATTATTCTCATGAAAAAGAAGTTCTCAAAAATGTTTTAGATAAAACTACACATGATAGGGCGAGAGAGCTTCTATATCTAAAAGTTGAAGAGTTAAACTTTCTGGAAAAATCAAATCAAGATTTAGAGTATTTTATTTTCGTATATGCAGAGGATGAAAGATTACTACAGAAAAACATCTTTCAGCTAAGACATATGCTTGAAGGAGAACTTCATTTGTCAGAAATCCAGGGAGTCAAAACAGAGCAGCTACTGTCTAAGCTAATGAATCAAAATACAATGATTTGAAGGAGGGATTATGATATTTAGTAAAAAAAGAAATAGGGAAGCAAAAAACACAAAAGACGCGCAGTTTTTAGACCGTATTAGTCCAAAGGGCGGCATTGTATTTAAAGATCGTTATGTTAAAAAGGGCGATGGATTTGAGACTTGTCTTATTGTATATGGATTTCCCAAACGAAACGGCGCCTACTGGATGGCCAGCATTTCTGATTTTCCCGACAGCATCGTAACGATAGATGTATCATCGGCAGATCAAAAACAACTGCTATACAATCTAAACCAAGCCCTCTCAGAACACGAATCCAGATACCTTCACGACAGAAAAATAACCGATACGAAATCAGCTCAAAATAGATACTTGGAGCTAACGGGACTGTACGACGATATATACGAGGGGGAAGTAGTCAAAAATGTTTTAGTTAGAATCTACCTTAGTGCAAGAACTAGAGACGAACTGGAAGAAAAAGTAGCTTCTACTCTTTCTGATTTAGAAAGTGGAGGATATAAGGGAGCGCTGCATCTGAACCTACTAGAAGACGACTTTAAAGCCCTTCAGAGACCTCTTAGTACTCAGAGGGAAAAAGCTATCGTACCGCTTTATACGAAAGAAATCACATCTTCTACACTTGCTGCAGGGATACACACCCATTATACAAAGCTACATGACCCTGAAGGGACTTATTATGGTCAGTGCCTTTTTTCTGATGGGGCCGTCCTACTGGATCCTTTTCATAGTGATTCATCTAGGAAGTTTTATAACTCCATTGTCCTTGGCAAGATGGGGAGCGGCAAATCCACACTTCTAAAAAAGATTGCACTAACAGAAATAATTAAAGGAAACAAGGTTAGAGTATTTGACGCGTCTGGGGAGTTCTTCTTACTTGCTAAGGATTTCGGCGGAGCGTTCTTGTCACTGGATGGAAGAGACAATAGGATTAACCCACTTCACATCTATTCTACTTCTGCTGATAAAAATAGAACTCAGGAAGAAAACGACCAAATATCATTTCAAAATCACATGTCTAAACTCGATGTTTTCTTTACCTATTTATTTCCCGAATTAACAAGTTCAGAAAGAGCAGAGCTCACTCATTTTATCTATAACTTTTATATACAAAGAGGGATTATTACAGAAAAAAATGTCAAAGGGGCGTGCTTTTATGAGCCGGAGAGGTACGGAGTTCTGAGTGACTTTGTGCTATTTTTAGGCGCGTATCTAGCGAGTAGCGATATAACAAGTATTAAAAGAGAAAGAGCAGAAACGCTACAACTTAAAATTAAAAGCCTCCTTCTAAACTATAAGACGATATTTGATGGCCCCTCCACCTTTGATATTGGGTCAAAGAAAGTAGCGGTATTTAATGTAAAAGGAATCGCTAATCTGCCCAAAGAAGTATTTGAAGCCATACTATTTAATGTACTAAATATACTTTGGAATGAAATGCTTGAAAATGTTACCTATGGAGAAGGGGCAGAAGAAGGAAATCAAAATCAAAAATATTTATTAATACTGGATGAATCCCACCGTCTTATAAATAGCTCCTCTGCACAAAGTATACTCACTTTCTATGAAAACTTTATGAGAGAAGCTAGAAAATACCTCGCTGGTATTGTTCTTTCTAGTCACCTGCTGGATGACTTTGGAGACAATGTAGGGGGAACGATGAACAGGTTATTTCAGCTAACACAGTATAAGTTTATATTTAAACAAGACATCTCATCGAAAAAAACCTTTGAAGAAGTATTTTCAAAAGAGCTGACAAAATCAGAAATTAACCTTCTTCCAACATTTGGAGTAGGCGAGTGCCTTCTTTCTATTTCGGGATTTGCTAATATCGCTTTTAAAGTATCCCTAGGATATGAAGAAGAAGAAAAGTACCTTGTTACTGGGGGAATTTAAGTGAAAAAGTGGGCAATAGGAGCTGCCTTTATAAGCTTCATTCTCGTCTTTTTAGCCCTCTTAGTTCTCTTTCTAAGCATTCACTTTCTTGTAAGTAATGAGCCTTCTTTTATGGCTACGCAGACTACAGGTGAGTATCTACTCCTGCTTCCTGAAGGGTCTCCAGTATATTTGTATATGAGGGCCGTGGGTAGGGAAATGCTCCTTCAAGTCGTTCCCGCTAAATATCTAAATATTCTCCTAGCTATAATGCAGCAAGAAAGTGGTGGGAATGCTGAGGCAACCGGTGGCGATATAATGCAGGCTAGTGAGAGCATTGATGGAAATTTAGGAAACATCACTTCTGCAGAGGAAAGCATAAAGCAGGGAGTCTCATACTTTGGACACCTAATCGAGATAGCGCAGGAGCTGAATATTCAGGATATTAGAGTGATCGTTCAGAGCTATAACTATGGAGCAGGTTTTCTTGCTTTTGCAAAAGAGCATGGGGGAGTCTACTCTGAGGAAATTTCTAACTCATTTAGGCAAAAAATGCAAGACGAGTACGACTGGTATGGATATGGAGATCCTGATTATGTTGCTCACGTATTTAGATATTTAAATGTAGTATCAACTGAAGGGAGCCCAGGTGTTTTTCGTTTTCCTATCCCTACAACGAGGCCGTATCTTTCCTACGGTTTTGGAAGTCGGATTCATCCCCTCTTTGGCAGTGAAGATTTTCATAAAGGCTTAGACTTTCTTGCTAAGGAAGGGACACCGATATATTCTTCCATAGAAGGCGAAGTATCGGTTGTCAGAAATGAGTCAATGGGGCTATGCGTTATTACTAGGCTTGAAAATATATCTGTTTATTATATGCACCTTAGTGCAACAAACCTCGAAGAGGGAGAGCTAGTACAGGCAGGCACAATAATAGGTCTAATGGGAAATACCGGATACTCAACTGAGTCACATCTTCATTTTCAAGTTGAAATTGATGGAACGCCTATTGATCCACTACCGTTTTTTAGTCTTGATGACTATGATAGATAAAGGAGAGTATCGTGAGAAGAAGAATATCTACGGGAATTAGCCCGAACACCATGTACAAACTAGTGCTTGGTGTTTTCATTTTAGTGATAGCAATCGCAGTGGGAGGAAGGTCACTACTAATTAAAACGCCCTCTAAAACAAGTACTCCTCTTGATGAAACATTTAAAGAAGATGAGCTGTTATGTTTAAAGGTAAACAGAAATAATGATTTTTTGTATGTTTACTTTAGAGATCCTAAATGGGCCACTAGAGATTTTAGTAAAGTGAAAATTCTTCCCTATCATATGGGAGACGCTGAGGGCGAACTCTTCTTAGCTCACCGTGAACTTCAAGTATTGAGGCTGCCAGTTAAAGATAAATTTTTTAGTGCCAAAGTCGATTACGATGGGAAGTACTACTACTTTAATGAGGTGGATTACAAAGAGATTATTATTAATGACCCTACCTATGAGGAAGTAGTACTTGATTACCTATATCTCATGAGCACTACCTTTGATAATTTTATAGAATATGGAAATCAAGAACATCAGAGGCTTGCTGAAGAGATAAAAATACTCGAAAAAAAGAAGCTAGATCTTGAAAGTGATAAGCTGTTTTTAAACGAATCTCAAAGAAGTAAACTAGCCCAGGATGTAAATAATATTGAGGGAGAAATACAAAGTTTTAAAAAAAATTTGGAAGACTATGAGACTTATATAAAAAAGTATGTAGAGTCAAAAAGATTAACAGAGGAAGAAATTGATTACATAAAGACTGGGAAGATAGCTCCTCTGCCTATAGAAATCGAAACCTCGGACACTAAAGCTTCTAATAATCCCCAAAAAGAAAAAACCTTTAGATTTGTATTTACTCATTTAGATGATAGTAATAACGGAGTCTTTGAAATGCTTTACTCAATAGATTTTAAGGATGATTTTCTCAGTAAAAAACTTTATAAAACTGATTTAAACGGCCGGTTTTATGAGGACTATTATTTTATTAGCGAGGAATATCTATTTATTAAACAAGAAAAGGAATATGAGGAAGAAGATATTGATACTACCACAAAGGTTATTTATATTAATCCTGTTAGTGGCATCATGGAAATCACAAACCGAGATCTTAACAGAGTGCATTTTGAGATAACTGCGCTGCTTACAGACGAAAGCCTACTAGGTGGAAGAGCGATATACATTTCCCATAATGCTGATATGTCTGATTATTTAGAATTCGTAAGTCAGGATAATGGATTTGTTAAAATGCAAAATCTTGAGCCTAGTCCAACAAACAAGTGGTATGTGCAGGCCGTTGGCACGTTAATGCCAGTCGAGATAGAGGGGATGAAGGGAACTCTTAATATACAAGAAGTAAAGTTTGAACTGAAGCCAGAACCAAAACCTGAACCAGAACCAAAACCTGAACCAGAACCTGAACCAAAACCCGAACCTAAACCTGAAATAGCACCAGAACAGCCAGCTGAAGATAAGGGGGGAGACGAGTAAAATAGAATGAAGTGGAGAACTCATCAGTTAGTAACACTTGCCACAGCTTTTCTAGTAACAAAAAGTGCGGTTAATGTATGCTTTGCTTTTCTAGGAAGCACCTTTCCAGATGTGATTGAAAGAAATAGCGGACAAGAAATCACATTTAAAAATCACAGACAATTAAGTCATTGGTTTGTTATATATACGGGATTTGGTTTAGCTGTATGGATATTTTCTCACTATTTAGAGCCTCATCAGAGTGAATTAAGCACTTTGATCGAGGCTCTATATTATTTCATTTATGGCTGCATTAACCATCTTCTTCTAGATGCTTTAAATGGAACTATACCTGGAATAAATCCTAAGAATCATAAAAAAAGGTGGGGCAAAAACATAATCAAAAAAGATTTATTTGAATTTGTTTTCTTGCTATCTTTTGTTCTTCTTTCATGTATTATTTACAAATTAAAGGGCTAAATCATCAATAATATTTTATATTATTTAGTGTAAAGCACTCATTTTGATATTATTTAATATTATTCGGCCCTAAAAAGAGGGTATTTGCCCCCACTAGTGCCACACAATCAAGTTGCGTGTACCCACTTTAAACCCTTGGCACTGCCAAGCCACAACTGCGTTGGGGTCAGTTTCCTTATCCTGCTTAATACCGTATTCCTTACCCTATTTTCACTTTATATATTTATTACTAATTATGTGCTGATAAACACTTAATTTTATGAACCGAAGAAAAAAAGGAGATAAAATGGAGATTAAAATCAGAAAAGTAGCACCTGAAATAATTGCACTCCTTGATACTATTTCTAGAGATAAAGGTATAAGCCGTGAAGAGTTAATCCGTAGAATTTTAAAACGATATAGTGAAGATAGAGATTTTGAAACCAATCCCCTTAAAATGGTTCTGAGAAAAAACGAAGAATTATTAGAGGATGTAAAAGTCATCTTAATAAAGATAGTCTCACTAATGGAAATAAAATGAAAAGGTTGCATCTATATATAAAGCAAAAGCAGTATGAGTTTTTAAAAGATAAGTATAGTAATGTTTCCCTTGGCATCAGAGAGGCTCTCGATGAACTAGAAAAAGCAAAGGATATCGAAGAGTATTCAGTGGAACTCGAAAAAATAGTTAATGACCTGAATGAACTTAAAGTCTGGCTTGAGAGCTATTCAAGTAATATGTATTTAGAGGAGTATATATCCTATCTGAGTTATTATTCGTTAAACCGGGGTTTTATTCTTCCTTCGAGAACTGTTTATACAGAGGATCCTTCACTCCTAGAAAGAGAAAAAGAACTTTATAACTCCATGAAAGAAAGTAATCTGATCCGTTATAAAGATAGGAAGTTTGTAGCTTTAAAAAATCGGATTAATCTTAAAGACTATAAATATCCAACTAATGACTTAGCAGATGAAAGATATAAAATTGACCTTCTTGTTAGAAGTTATGATTATAGAAGTGTATTCCTATTTCTTTCAAAAGGAAAAGGCAAAATCAAGCTTCGTACTTGGAATGATTACTTTATAAGAAAGCTAAGCTTCAAAGAAAATGGAGATGTCATTACCATTACAATAATTATTAATGAGAACCAAAAGCCCGAAATAGCAAAAATAGAGTAAGGAGGTGACTTTGAAGTGGAAAATAGTACTGAAAAACTTATAGTAAAGTCCTATACGCTAACAGAAGGACAAAGTGAATATTTAGGATCTAAAGAGAACTCATCTAAATATCTAAGGGATCTAATCGATGAAGACATGCTAGGAAATCTAGGTAATGTTCCACCTGAAACTATTTTAAATCAGATTAATTATAAAACAGCTATCCTTCTTACTATGATGAACCAGATTATGAAAAGCTCAAGTGAGCATGATAATGTGCCTTGGAGTAATAAACAACTATCTAGTGATATAAATCTGAGCAGGACATTCAGAGAAGCATCCGTCCACTACCAAACACTTTTAAAAATGAGGAAATGAAAATGGCGAATGTAATTGTAAAAGTAGATTTTAAAAAAGGAGGAGACGCTCCCTACTCAGGATACATCAGTTATATGGATAGAGAGGAAGTAGAAGTAAATTCACATAATAATGTAAATCACTATACAGGCTATATCGATTATATGAACCGAGATGAAGCAAAAGGTAGTGGACTTTTTACTGGAAGCAAACACAGATTAGATGACGAAGATATTGAAAATCTGAAAAGTATATTTGATAGTGCCCAAGAAAATGGCGGATTTTTATGGAGAATAACTATTTCTTTTCGCACAGGGTTTTTAGAGCAAATAGGGCTTAAAAGGAAAGATTTCTTTGATGAGGATTTAATTAAAGACGTCACTAAAAAAAGCATGGAAGCCGCAATTAAAAAAACAGCACTCTATGACCCGATCTGGGTTGCAGAAATACATCACAATACAGAAAACCCTCATATTCATATTGCTATGACAGAGACGTCTCTATTTAAAAAAGACGGCTTTTTAAAAGGTGTCCATAAGATTGTAAAAAGCACTATAGTAAATGAACTTATGTATTACGATAGACCAGAAATAAAACAGAGGCAAGAAAAAATAAACAATATGATTCGGAGTGAAATCATTCCTAGAAGAAAAGAAAAATTTGGTCTTACATTTGATAAAAAGAAGAACCGGGAACTCTATATTCAAATATTTAAAAAATTGCCCCAAGACAGGAGGCTATGGTACTACAATATGAGTGCTATGAAAGATATTAGGCCATATATAGATGCTTACACGAAAAGGTATTTGAGCGAATATCATAAAGAAGCAATTGAAGATCTTAAAGAAGCCTTAGAGGAGCAAGTTAGTGATCAAGAAATATATTACGGCCACGGTGAGGTAGAACCAAATCAATATGCTGAAAATAAACTAGAGGATCTTTATGTAAGACTAGGAAATGTTCTTCTAAGTGAGATGAAAAGACTAGATA
>LSQX01077835.1_pt1 | contig 16397 bp, 14 predicted proteins | sample 654561 | NCBI WGS metagenome assembly LSQX01 (sample SAMN04489861, study PRJNA283612) | anaerobic digester metagenome | isolation source: 4 biogas reactors fed with cattle manure at either 37C or 55C with and... | place: Denmark: Kongens Lyngby | collected 2014 | reverse complement strand
CCGTCAAAATAATGCTCGGCGTCAAAAATACATTCGCGGCCCTGCTCCACAATGTAGCGGCAGGTTTCGCGGATCATCTCCAGGTTTTCCTCGTTGGAGCAGCGCAGGATTTCCCTGACTTGCATGTCCCAGGACTTGCCGAAAATAACCACTGTAGGCGTATTCGCCGATAACAGCTCCTGTAGCCCGGGGTCCTCGGCTGCCGGAATGCCTTTGCGCTTGGTGCTGCCAAATGCGGTGAGGCGGCTGGTGCACATGTCCGGTTGCACCTGGTTATACTTCGCGAAAAATTCACGGTCTTTGGGATTCGAACCGGGGTTGCCGGCTTCAATATAGTGGATGCCAATAGCAACCAGTGTCTCCAATATTTGAAATTTGTCACTTACTGAGAATGAAATACCCTCAGCCTGAGCGCCGTCGCGCAAGGTTGTGTCCAGAATTTCAATGTGTCTTGCTTTTACTTCTTTAGTCAATGCCAGCTCTCCCCTTTCATTTTATGTTGCCCAAAAACGCGGCAAAGCCGCTGAATAAAGAAATCATAGCTGGCAGCTCGGAATTGCACAAGGACAAAGAGGCGCTATTTTCTTCATCATTTCTGCCGCTTCCGCCAAATAAAGCTGTTTCCCGCTGATTTTCCACTTCATACCAAGGGAGATCGTTTTGTTTTTGGCTAATTCTGTGATGTTCTTGCTTATGTTATACTTTACGCTGATTCAGTATCCGGGAGCATTGCCTTGAGCCTACTATCTATTGAACAAGTTGAACATTCCTATTTCGGCCGCCAGGTGCTGGCCGGTATTTCGCTGCGCCTGGACCGTGGTGAGCGGCTGGCGCTGATCGGCGAAAACGGCAGCGGCAAAACAACATTAATGCGACTGATTATGGGTTTGGAGAAACCTGATGCCGGCAGGATTGTGCTTGCCGGCCAGGCTGTACCCGCTTATCTCTCACAGCAGATCGACCTATCTGAATACGCGGGTGCAAGCTCCTTACTTAATCCGCAACTGGCGCGGCTCGAAGCCCGGATGCGTGACTTGGAACATGAAATTGTCGACGCGGCTGCCCGCAGCCAATCGGCTGAACAGCAGGCAGTAGCTGCGACAGCGTCAGCAGAGCCGGAGACAATAGAAACGGCACTTAAATCAGCTGCAACAGCTAAGGCTGAGGGAAAAAGACTGCTGACTAGCTACGCGGACACTACTGCGGCTTTTGAAGCTTTGGGCGGTTACGACTTCGAGCATCGCATGAATGAAGCGCTGCGCGGTCTGGGATTGGCAGAAGATGTGATAACCCGACCTGTCGAATCGCTTTCTGGCGGCGAGAAAATGCGTGTCGCCCTGGCACGGATTTTGTTGAGCGATCCAGATTTACTCCTGTTGGACGAGCCGACAAACCACTTGGATCTCGAGGCCATGGAGTGGCTGGAGCGTTATTTAGTCAGTTTCAAAGGTGCCGTGCTGCTAATTTCGCATGACCGCACATTTATTGACCACACCGCCACTTCTGTGGCCGAGCTCGCGGCCGGCCGCGTTACAGTACGCCCCGGCAATTACACCCAGTTCCGGGAAATCGAAGCCGCCGAGCAATATACGCTAAGCCGGGAAATCAAGAAGATGGAACGCGAGCTGGAGCATCAAAAAGATGTCACCCAAACAATGCTTTCGCACCGTAAAATGTCTTCCTATCATGCCCGGGAAAAAGTTGTCGCCAAGCTGACAGCTGAGCTAGGGCAGATCCGCGAGCGTAGCAACCGCCCCGGTCAACGGCTGAAGTTCTCATTTCTGCCCGCGGCCAACGAGGGCGATCCCCAACGTATACTGCTTGAGACAGAGGGTTTAAGCCGTAGCTTCGGCGAACGGGTGTTGTTCCGGAACGCCAGCTTCTACTTGCGTTGCGGCGAGCGTCTGTTTCTACTGGGTCCAAACGGCTGTGGCAAGTCAACCTTACTCTCGGTTTTGCTGGGCAGGCTGACAGCAGACAGCGGCACGGTTAAACTTTCCTCTCGTTCAGTTTTTGGCTTGATGAGCCAGGAATTCAACTTCCCCGACGAAAACGCTACAGTTGTCTCGACTTTGACCAGCGGTTATGAACTGGCGGAAGGCCAGGCGCGCAATCTGCTGGCCCGCTATGGTTTTCGCGATGTTGATGTTTATAAATCAGTTGGTGTGCTCAGCGGTGGCGAACGTGCCCGGCTTTACCTCTGCCACTTATTGCTCGACCGGCCGGATTTGCTGTTTCTCGACGAGCCAACCAACCATCTTGATATCCGATCAAGGGAAATCCTGGAATCGGCTTTACTGGAATATACCGGTGCCCTACTGGTTGTCAGCCATGACCGTTATTTAATTGAGCGGCTGGCAACCCGTGTGCTCGGTTTTGTCGGCACCTCTGTGCTGCCGTTTGACAGCTATGTCACCTAAACTAAAGCGCGGGATAAAGCAGCTGATACCACAACCGGCGAAGCGCCTGACGAAAAAACAAAAGGGAAAAATTCGACTCAGGAAAAGTCTGCGAATTCAGCCGCCACAGCTGAAGCGGAGCCGGCGTTTAAAGCTAATCCGGCGACTGATACTGATCCGGCTGCTACCTCTGATCCTACTACCGCTTCGGACGTCACACCGCCTGCTGCAGCTGAAAACCGCCAGCCGCCACAACGCGCCATGGGCGCCAGTAGGGCAAAAGAGCGCCGGGAAACAGCCCTGCGCAAGGAAAGGCTGCGGGAACTGGAAAATCAAATTGAAAATGACGAACAATTGAAAGCTGATCTGGAGTCGTCGTTCAGCGGCAATACTGATCCAGAGCTTTACGACTCCTACGCTTCTCTTCTCAGCGAACTGGAAGCAGCGTATGCTGAATATCTGGAACTCGCTGAGGAGTTAGATTAACTTCTGTTAGGGCAAGCTCACTGCTTCTATTAGGGCATCAGCATCCGGATCGCGTCTTCAACTACGGAAATTTCAACTGGCAGCTGGCCCACCTGTTCACCGTCGAGGTCGAGTTTGACCGGCTCCGGGCCTGTACTGCTGACTTTTACCGACTTGGTTTGGAAGTAAGTAATACCTTCGCTCTTAACATGTTCACCATTACCGAGAGTAACCACCAGCGGCAGGAGTTCTAGCAAATTTTGCTTATGGATAATAATTACGTCCAGCAGGCCGTCATCAAAACTGGCTTGCGGCGCCATGCACTGGAAACCGCCAACACTTGAAGTGTTGGAAACTAAAAACATCAGGATCTCGCCTTGGAAGGAACATTCCTCCGACTCAAAAACCGCGCTGATTGAGCGTTCCAGCTGGTTGGGCAAATCCAGCGTGGCTGTAATGTAATACGCGAGCTGGCCCAGAACCGTTTTGGATTCCAGCGTTGTCTTGTAGGCAATATCTGTCATCATGCCCGCAGCCAGAACATTAAAGAAATAAGTGTCACCGGCTTTACCAACATCAACAGGCCGCACCTTGAACTGGCGGATCATCTTTTTGAAATCCTCCACCTCGCGCGATATCTGCAAAGAACGGGCGAAATCGTTAATTGTTCCCGCCGGGTAGATCGCCAGCGGAGTTTGATGGTGGCCGTCGACCAGGCCGTTGACAACTTCATGCATGGTGCCGTCGCCGCCAACCGCAAGTACCAGGTCTACCTGAAAAGGACTGAAATAGCGGGCTGCGCGATATGCGTCACCCTGGCCGCGCGTTTCAATCAGATCTGCCTGACTAATCGTGCCGTCCTGCAACAAACCCTGAATAATCAGTTCGATATTTTTTTGCGCGAACTGTCGTCCCGCAGACGGATTTAGAATAACTCTGACTCGCACCTTACCATTACCTCGCTGACTTATTGCCAGGCTGGCAGGCAGTCTCCGTTCTGATATTGAACCATTTGGAGTGATGCGTGCCGCTGCTTACAACACTAAATTATATCATATGTGAATAAGCGCCACTATTAAGGGACAATTTCCAAAAGGACAATTTCTTTATCTACTCGCCCGCGGTAGTTGATTCCGCCGTCATACCAGTTTAGCGCGAGCGCATCGTTCAGCATTTCCTCAACAGCGCTGAAATCAGGCGGCTCGCCGGTATAGAGTAATTCAAGCATTACCGGTTCGCTCACAGGCTGAGGCAGATTTTCGACCAGCTTATCAAGACGCTGCATCAGTTCATCGCGATTGTTGACCACTAAATTGTTCAAATTATAATAAGCAGCTGAATCTGCTGAAGCTGCCGGAAAATCGGCCGCCGTCCAAATGTGAGTCCGCCGCATTTGCGCATCAGAACGTAAAAAGTGCACATGCTCAACCGGGGCATTGGGCCCGCCGTCAGGGGGGGGGTCATCGTATGTCAGGTCAACATGATAGTAATTATCGCCGAGGCGCACCAGATTCCAGGCATGGTTAACGCCACCGGCAGTGCCTGTAGGCATCAGCACTTCAAAGCCCAGCTGCTGAGCGACCAATTGAAAAGACGCGGCATAGCCCTGGCAAAGTGCCAGGCCGTCGAGTAAAGCACTGGCGGCGTGGCTGCGCTCACGATTCAGTTCGGGGTTCGAGGCAGCAGCTTCATCGTAGCTGATCAGTCGTACCAGGGCATCATGAATCGCCAACAACTGGAGCTCGGGTTTGCTGCTTTTTGCTTTGGCGGCTTTGGCCAGTTCGGTCGCTTTTGTCAACAGTTGACGCTGCCTTTGCGCGATTTCAGCATTAGATTTATCGGCTGCTGAATCAACATAATCCGGTTTGAGAGTTAACGCTTCGAGGGTAGATTCCGTGCCGTGTTGCAGGGTGTAGCTGGAATGCGCCTGGCCGCTGAGAAAATAAAACTCGGGATGGCTGAAATAAATAGCTTGATACAGGTCAAAGATCCGTTCAATTGTGGCGTCTGCCATCGATGCAGGAATCCGGACTTCGGCAAGCGCGGCATCGAGTTTGATTTCTTTGGCGAAATCCCGCAGGCCGACCAGGATAATGGCACTGACCCGGGCTTCAAATGCAGCCGCGGTAGATGGCGCGAGTGTTGGTCTGGCTGTAGGCGCAGGTTCAGACGTTTTTGCCGGACGTTTGCTTGTGGGTCTGGTTTGCTCTGATTCTCCAAGCTCAGCTTCGGTCAGCCAGGTCTGCTTAGATTCTGTAAGCTCAGTTTCAGTCAGCCGGGGCAGCTGCTTTTCGGTGGCTTTGCTTTCGCTCCAGGGCTCATAGATTACCCGCAGCATAGAACAGCCGCTCAGTATTACAGTAAGCAGGATGCAAAGCAGAATAATTATCGCGGCACGGCGTTTACCGTCCCGTCCAGGGGGAAAAACAAATTTATTTGAAGTCATTGCAGTAAGTCGGCCTCACCATTACGGGCTAATAGTTTCTTAACGGCCGCACGGTCCGGCATTGCCGGAATTCCGCCGCGATGGCCGATACAGCAGCTGGCAACCGCATTGCCAACTCGGGCAAGCTCATAGGCTTTCATCAGGTCAATAGTATTCGGGGTCAGGCCGCGTTCCAGCATGGCAGCGAGAAAACCGCCCCAAAAGGAATCGCCTGCGCCGGTTGTATCAACTACTTTACCGGGAAATTCCGGCACTTGAACTGCGCCTTCACTGGTAGCGGCCAAGGCACCGCAGCTGCCCAGAGTCACAACAACTACAGCCGGGCCCATGCTCAACAACTGCTGGGCGGCAGCTGCCGGGTCAGCAATCCCGGTTAGCAGCAAACCTTCTTCAATAGAAACCTTAACAACATTCGCCAGCTTGATTCCAGCCAGCATCTGCTTAACAGCAGTACCTTCCGACGACCACAACAGCGGCCGGTAGTTAGGGTCGAAAGAGATAATCCGACCGGCTGACCGGGCAATTTCAACAGCCTTCAGGGTTGTGCTGCGTGTAGGTTCGTTAGTTAGCGAAAGCGAGCCAAAGTGCAGCACTTTGCCTGCCGCAGCTAAATCGTGCCGTAGCTCTGCTTCGGTAAGACAAGTATCGGCACCGGGTTTGCGTGCAAAAGAAAACTCACGTTCACCTTCATCACTGATTTCAACGAATGCCAGCGTTGTGAAGCTGTCATTGCCCAAAACCATGCCGTCGGTATTTATACCTATATCAGCTAAAGTGCCTTGCAGAAAACGGCCGGGACCGTCATCCCCCACCTTGCCGATAAAAGCAGTCCGCAAGCCCAGGCGGGCGAGCGCGGCAACCACATTCGCGGGAGCACCGCCGGCGTTCTGCTCAAACAAACGCATACCGCTTTTGGATCGGCCGTGTTCGGTAAAATCTATTAAAGCTTCCCCGATCGCCACCACATCAAAGCGCAACTGGGAAATCTGGGCCGTAGATACAGGATCGGCAGCCGTTTTGGTTTGCGAGCAGGAACCGAGTGTGTTTTCAACCATAATAACCTCTTTTACGTGTGGCTTTATCTTAACATAACACCCGAGTATGCTCTAGCATTAAAAAACAGGGCGCCGCTATGTGCGACGCCCTGCCTGGCTGCGTTAAGCTGACCAAAGCTTACGCAGGAATCTAAAGAGGACTTAATTAGATATTACCTTCCCAGGTGCTGACAGTCTTGGCTTTTTTCTCGTGCTCGTCGAACCATTTGGTGGTGACGACTTTGCTTTCGGTGTAGAACTGAACGCCGTCTTTACCAAGAACATGCTTGTCGCCAAAGAAGGATCTCTTGTGGCCGGCGAAGGGGAAAATTCCCATCGGTACCGGAATGCCGACGTTGACGCCGACCATGCCGCCATCAGTCTTCTCGGTGAACTCGCGGGCATAATAACCGTTCTGAGTGTAGATGACCGAGCCATTGGCAAACTCATTGTTATTCATGAGCTCGAGGCCTTCTTCAAAGGTTTTGACGCGCTTGATGCAAAGGACCGGCCCAAAGATTTCCTGCTGGCCGATTGTCATTTCTTCAGTGACATTGTCAAAAATTGTCGGACCAAGATAGAAGCCGTTTTCGAAGCCTTCGACGACATGGTTACGGCCATCAAGGATCAGGTCGGCGCCTTCTTCAACGCCCTTTTCGATCCATTTAATGATTGACTGACGATGGGCTTCGGTTACGACAGGACCAAGGTTGGATTCTTTGTCGTAGGCCGGGCCGATTTTCAGTTCTGTTGCGTACTGTTTCAGCAAGCCAACCAGCTCATCAGCGATTGATTCCTGGGCAACAACTACGGGCAGAGCCATGCAGCGTTCGCCGGCGCAGCCGAAAGCCGAGTTCATGATACCTTTGGCGCTTCTTTCCAGAGCGGCGTCTTCGAGTACGAGGGCGTGGTTTTTGGCTTCGCAGAGAGCCTGAACGCGTTTGCCATGGGCAGCGGCGGTTGAGTAGACATGCAGGCCGACTGAGGTTGAGCCGACAAAGCTGATGCCATTGATTTCAGGGTGTTTGAGCAGAATTTCCGCCTCGTTGCGTGAGCAGGTGACGATATTGATAACGCCTGCCGGGAGGCCTGCTTCATGCATCAGTTCTGCCAGGCGCAGGCTGGTCATCGGGGTCATGCTGGCGGCTTTAATAACCATGGTGTTACCTGTCGCGATGCAGAGGGGTGCCATCCAGCCAAAGGGGATCATGCCGGGGAAGTTAAAAGGAACGATACAGCCAAAAACGCCAACCGGCTCGCGATAGAGCACTGTGTCAAAGCCTTTGGATGTGTTCATCAGGGATTCACCCATCATGAGTGTAGGAGCGCCACAGGCCAGTTCAACAGGTTCTTTGACCTTCAGAATGTCGCCCTTGGCTTCGTCCCAGACTTTACCGTGTTCACGGGCTACCATATCGGTAAGCTCGTCCAGGTTATCTTCCAGAAGTGTGCGGAATTTGTACAGTACCTGTACGCGTTTTGCTACCGGGATACTGGACCAGCCGGGGAATGCTTCGCGTGCGCACTTGATGGCGTATTCAACTTCATCTTTAGTGCAGCGGGGTGCCTGAGCCAGGACTTCACCGGTGCTGGGGTTGAAAACGTCCATATACTTATCTGTTTTCGATTCCAGCCATTCGCCTCCGGCGAAATACTTGAGTTTTTTTGGTGTGTTCATTGTGTTCCTCCCTTGATTTTACGCCGGTCTTGCCGACGATTGGTCATGATGTGATTTGGCTTTATTACAATCGGCTGTGCCGTTTGTTTTTAATTGCATTTGAATCCGGGCTTATTGTTCTGCTATGTGAATCCGGGCTTATTCTGCTTTTTAATTCGGGCTTATTGTTCTGCTATGCGGCTTTAGTTATGCTGTTTTATGCGACTTTAGTTCTGTTGTTTGCGTTCAATAGCGCGGCGAGCTGCGGCTGCGATATTGAACGCACGCAGGCCGAAGCGTTCCAGCAGGGCATCGATTGTGCCGACCTCGCCGAATTCGTCTTGCGAACCAATTCGCTCCAGCGGTACAGGGCAGTTACCTGTCAGAACTTCGGAAACAGCTGAGCCCAGTCCATTGATAACACTGTGGTTTTCGGCTGTAACCAAAGCGCCTGTGCGTTGGGCGGATTCGATAATTAAATCGCTGTCGATGGGTTTAAAGGTAAACATGTCGATAACGCGGGCACTAATTCCGTCTGCGGCCAGCATATCTGCCGCCTGCAGCGCTTCGGCCACAATAATCCCGTTGGCAATCAGCGTAACATCAGTACCTTCACGAAGCAAGGCGCCCTTGCCGATTGTGAATTCCTGGTTTTCCTGATAAATCCCGGGGCTGTTCTTGCGGGAAAAACGCATGTAAACCAGGCCGTCATGGTTGGCGATCTGCGGCAGAATAACACGCAGCATCGCGGCGTCTGTAGGTTCAATTACTACCGCACCGGGGATATTGCGCATGATGCCGGCGTCTTCAAACGGCATGTGTGTGCCGCCATTATGTGCGGCTGTAACACCGGGGTCAGCGCCGATTATTTTGACGTTGAGGCCGGCATAGGCACAGGATATAAACGCCTGGTCATAAACGCGGCGGGTGGCAAAAGCAGCAAAGGTATGAAAAAACGGAATGAGTCCGGTGGCGGCAAGCCCCGCAGCTACACCAACTGCGTTGCCTTCGGCGATACCGACATTGATCGAGCGGAGAGGGTACTTGTTGGCGAACATTGCGGTGCCTATTGTATTGCTACAGTCAGCTTCCACAGTTACTACTTTGGCATTAACCTCGCCAAGCCGGGTAAGGGCCTCGGCATAGGATTCTTTCATGGTGATTGGATCAGCATTATGCTCAGCAGTCAGCTTTATCATCTCAGGTCACCTCCGGGATAAGTGCCAGCCGCCAAACGGGCTTCGATTTCCTCAACAGCTGCTGCGGCCATCTGACTATCGATATTCATGTAATGATTGAACGAGGCGCGTTCAGCAAAATCAGCACCAAGACCTTTTATGGTGTCGCAAATAATCGCGGTTGGTTTGCCTTTACTGGCTTTAGCCCGGGCAAGAGCGGCGTAAAGCTTTTCTACGTCATGGCCATCTGTGCGGAAAGCATCCCAGCCAAAGGCCTGGAACTTTTCGACAAAATCCAGCGGGTCGTTGATATCACAGGTGTTGCCGTCAATTTGTTTCTTATTGTCATCGACGAGCACAATGAAATTATCTGCCTTTTGATGAGCTGCGCTTTGTACAGCTTCCCAAACCTGGCCTTCCTGTGATTCGCCATCGCCGATAATACAGAATACTGTATTGTCTTTGCCCTGCATTTTCAAGCCGAGCGCGATTCCAAGCGCGGCAGAAATGCCCTGGCCGAGCGAGCCTGCGGTCATGTCGACGCCGGGCGTTTTAAGGCGGTCAACATGGCTGGGCAGGCGGGTGCCAAGCTGGTTCAGGGTTTTAAGCATTTCAACAGGGTAATAGCCACGGACTGCTAAAGCAGCATACAGAGCCGGGCCGCAATGACCTTTGGAAAGCACGAACCAGTCGCGCTCATCCCAGGCGGGATCGTTGGGATCAATTTTCATGAAACCGCCGTAGAGTACGGCCAGCATGTCGACAATTGACATCGAACCGCCGATATGGCCAAAGCCAAAGTTGGCCAAAGCGTTGATCGTTGCGATGCGTATGTCGGCTGAGAAGCGGCGGAGCTTGTCGTAGTCGATTTTTTCGCTCATAAGCTTAACCTTTCCTTCCATACTTGCTGTTTGCTTTTTCCATATTTTCTGATTGTTTAGTTACCAGAGCAGCGACACTCTCCCGGACAGACAGCACGGGTGGGAACAGGATTTTCCGGTGCCTGGATTCGACACCCTGCAGCGCTTCCACCATCATTTCGGCAGCAGCTCGGCCCATCGGGTAGGGATCACGGCTGATAGTCGTCAGCTTGACACCGCCGCTGACGGCCGCTGTGGAATCATCAAAGCAAATAACGCTGACATCGTCCGGCACACGCCGGCCGGCTGCCAGCAGTTTTTCGCAGAAAGCAGCAGCCATCAGGTCGTTAGCAGAGAAAACCGCGGTGCATTCGGCTAATTCGCTTTGGAAATACTCCGCGAATTCAACGCCGGAATCACGCTTTAGGTTGCCGTAATAAATCATGTTTTCCTGAAGTTCAATGTGATGATCTTCCATGGCGTCAAGGAAACCGCGTTCGCGATCCTGACTGGCTGTTGAGTTGGCCGGACCGGCAAGATGAGCAATTCGACGGTGGCCGCGTTCAGCCAGATAGCTGCCGGCCATATAGCCGCCGCGATAATTATCGATGCAGACCGCATCAAGATCCATTGACCGGATATAACGGTTAGCCAGTACGACCGGGCACTTGACTGTCTTCAACAGACTGACCAGGCCGGAAGTTTCCGTAGCTGTAATCATAATGATGCCGTCGCTGTTTTGTTCATTGGCATAACGAACAAGCTCTTCTTCCCTGGCCGGGTCGTAATCGCTATTGTAAATGGCAAGCTTGATATTATTTTCGGTGAGGCAGTCGTTGATGCCTTTAATTATTCCAAGGTAAAAAAGATTCATAATGTCGCCGACCACCAGCGTGATCACCGGGGCGGCTTTGCTGACTTTACGCACGTGCGGGGCATATTCATAACCTAGCTCTTCGCTGGCAGCAATAATTTTTTCCCGGGTTTCAGCCTTTACTGTTGGGCTGTTGGATAGGGCGCGCGAAATCGTGGCGATTGAAAACCCACAGTGTTCTGCGACATCCCTGATTGTAACTGCCATAAAAAACCTTTCTGTTAAGCGGACATTTCTGGTAAGTAATTTGTCGGAACTGTACGAACTGTTTTGTAAGTGTAGTTGTTAGCGAAACTTGTGTTCCTGCAACTTTGTGTAACATTCTAGTGAAACAAACTGGCAATTTACCAAATAATTGACGCCTAAAGCTTTTGCTTCAACACTTTAACCAAAATCAGCTTCTTAAGCATACCATTGAACGCGCGTGTTAACAAGTATTTTTAACGAAACAAATTATTTTTACAACGATTTGCGCTATTTGTTTCAGAAACAAATAGCGCAAATAGAAAGCGATAACAGATATCGACTAAAAGCAAAATCGATAAAAAAAGCCTGCCGGCACTTTTTCAAGCACTGGCAGGCTTCGTTTCAAATATAAGTTATGTTTACCTAAATATGAGTTAGTGAATGATCTCCGATTATTAGCGGTTGACGATGTTAATTGGGTTTCCTTTGAGGAACTGTGCCAGGTTATCGACGGCAACATCCATCAGACGCTGACGGCTTTCCTTGGGAGCCCAGGCAATATGTGGCGTAATAATGCAGTTTTTGGCTGTGAGCAGCACATTGTCTGCCTTGATCGGCTCAACGGAAACTACGTCAGTTGCGTACCAGCCAATTTTGCCTGTTTCCAAAGCAGCCTTCACATCCTCTTCCACTACCAGCGGGCCACGTGAAGTATTGATAATAATCACGCCGTCTTTCATCCGGGCGACGCTTTCGCTGTTTACCATGCCATTGGTTGAAGGGAACAGCGGTACGTGCAGGCTGATAACATCAGATTTGGCATAGAGCTCATCCAGGGTTACGTATTCGCCGAGCTCACGGCCGGCTTCGTTGGGATATTCGTCGTAAGCGAGAACTTTCATACCGAAAGCACGAGCAATTTTGGCGGTTGCCTGGCCGATGCGGCCAAAACCGATAATACCCATTGTTTTGTCAGCAAGTTCAATCAGGGGGAAATCCCAGAAGCAGAAATCAGGATTATTGGTCCAGCGGCCTTTTTTGACTTCTTCAGAATGGTGGCCAACGTTGTGGCAGACTTCCAGCAGCAGCGCGAAAACAAACTGGGCAACGGCTGTGGTACCGTAGGTAGGGATATTGGCAACAGGAATGCCCTTTTTCTTGGCATATTCATAATCGACGACATTGTAGCCGGTGGCGAGGACGCCGATAAAACGGATGTTCGGGCAAGCATCAAGGGTTTCCTTGGTTATCGGGGTTTTGTTCGTGTAAACGATATCGGCATCACCGATACGCTCGACAATTTTGTCTGCTGGGGTACGGTCATATACTTTTAAATCACCCAGTGCTTCCAGACCTGACCAGGACAAGTCTCCGGGATTTTCCGTGTAACCGTCAAGAACTACAATCTTCGTCATATCAAATCTCCTTATCTATTTTGAGTTTTCGCAAAGCAATCATGTTCAGGTTTACCGCAAACTTTTACCAGACGCAAGAGCAGACTCAACAAAATGTGAAGTCGAACAAATAAATTAGCGTAATCGTTTACGAATTTGGTTAAATCGTAGGTTTTTTCTAAAACTATTAGAGCATATTTTGCACTCATCGGAAATGACGTTTTGCTTAAAAACAGTCAGCCGAGGCTCCGTTTTCGGGAGTCAGCGGCTGACTGTTCGAGCACTTCAATAAAAATGACAGCAAAATAAAATTTAGCAAATAGCTGTTTGATTAAAGTTCGAGCTTAGCCCAGGCCGCGTTGAGGTAACGCTTGGCATTGGCAATAACCATCTCGGGATCTTCATCGCCCCAGGGTTTCACTTCAAAGCTGACGATCTTACGCGGGCCGCCATCTTTAAGATAACCGATTTCAAACAGAACCTTGAGGAAGTCGGTCAGTTCGTCAACACCATTGGCGCTGTTGGGGAAACCGAAACGTGGATGCTGGTCACCGTAGGCGTCATGTTCTTCACCGCAAACGGCGTTGCCGATATGGACATGCTTGATGTATTCGGCAACCGGAACAAGGCTTTCGCGGTTGGTTTCATGCAGCAGCGGTACATGGCTGAGGTCGACCATCAGGCCAAAGTTGTCAACCTGCTTGCAGACATCTTCTGCATAACGGGCAGCTAAATCAGCAGGGCCGATCAGCGAGGATTTGTCGACGTCAAAGTCAAAAACTTCGAGGACTACAGGCATATCGCCCTTGGATTTGGCATACTCGCAGAGCTCAACAGTTGATTTAACCAGCGCCTGGTAGCTTTCTTCCTTAGTGGCTTCTTCCCATTTGCCGGAAAGAAAAGCAAAACCGGTGCAGCCCAATTCGTAGGCTTCGTCAATGCCTTCTTTGAGATTGGTAAGGGCTATCTGGCGCTGTGCTTCGTCCAGAGAGTTGATATTCTGCTTGGTGCGGAGCAGACGCGGCTGGGCGCCATAGGCCATTGTGATGGCAGATTCGGTCACCATTTTGCGTACGGCGGCCCGAACTTCAGGATCCTTCATCATGGTAACTTCAATTGCATCGAAGTAATCGTCATTGCAGATGCGCTTTACGGTATTAACGATATCCCCTTCACCGCTCATGGCGAAAGGATAGGCCATAAAGTGGATCAGGCCGACTTTCATGTACTTTTGCATAGGTTGGTTCATATTTTTCCCCTTTCTTATTTCAGCTTGTGCTGGATTGGTGTTGAAATTTTCAGCCGTTATACGGGCAGACAATTATGGCAATATCCGGCCAGTTGTTGTGTTTTACCATTAAGCGCCGGATCGCGCTCTTACTAGTTTATCATAAACAGGCGCTAACGGTTATCACCGAGCTGGCTTTTTCGCGGTTGCCAGTTTACCAAGGTAGGCTTTGATAATGCGTTCGTCGTGCCGCAGTTCTTCGGCTCTGCCCGACAGAATAATTTTTCCCTGCTCTATAACGTAGGCTTCATGCGATATCTCCAAAGCCAGTTTGGCATTCTGTTCCACGAGCAGAATCGTCGTACCGCGCTTGTTAATTTCGACAATGCGGCGGAACAGATCTGCCACAATTACCGGTGCCAGACCCATGGAGGGTTCATCCAGCAGAAGCACCCGCGGCCGGGCCATAATAGCCCTGCCGATCGCCAGCATTTGCTGCTCGCCGCCGGAAAGGCTCCAGCCGAGCTGATTGCGGCGTTCTTCCAGACGCGGGAAAAGCTCAAAAACCGATTTTAAATCCTCGGTGTATGGCTTTCGGCCGAAAAAACCGTGCCAGGCAATAGTACCTACCTCCAGGTTTTGTTCCACCGAAAGGCCGGGGAAAATATGGCGGCCTTCCGGCACGTGCACTATGGCTTTACGCGCCAGTTGGATTGAGTTTTTATTGATCAGCTCTTCATCATCGTTAAAAATGATACTGCCGGTCCGTTCAATCATACCGGAAATCGCCTTAAGCAGTGTTGTTTTGCCAGCACCGTTAGAACCGATTAAGCAGGTGATGTTTCCTGCTTTGATATCCAGGTCAATGCCTTTGAGGGCCTCGATCGGGCCGTAATATGCATGCAGGTCCCTGATCTTAAGCATCTTCAAGACTCCTTCCCAGATAGGCCTCGATAACCTCATCGTTGCTGGAAACTTCAGTCGGTGTTCCCGAGGCGATTACTTTGCCGAAGTTGATAACAACGATCTGCTTGCAGATATTCATAATCATGTCCATTGAGTGTTCAATCAGCAGTACGCCGATTCCACGTTTGGCAGCCAGATTCAAAAGATCCATAGCGTGTTCAATTTCGACGTTGTTGAGGCCTGCGGCAGGTTCGTCTACCAGCATTACCCGCGGGTTGGCCAGCATGGAGCGGACAATTTCCAGGGTTTTGCGCTGGCCATAAGGCAACGCAGTGATGTCATCGTCCCAGTTAAAACTGAAACGCGCGACTTCCATCAGTTCATTCAGATTGTCTTCAAAATCTGTATAAGGTTTTGAAAAATATGATTTGAGGTAGCCTGGCTGTTTGCCGAGGTCAGTGCCCAGCAACAGGTTGTCACGGATATTGGAGCGTTGCAGAAAACGTGGTGTCTGGAAGGTGCGGCCGATACCATGGCGGGCCCTTTCATGTGAAGGCCAGCTGGAAATATCTTCCTCATCCAGAAAAATCCGCCCGGCATCAGGTGTGTAGATGCCGCTGATCAGATTCATAATGGTGGATTTGCCGGCACCGTTGGGACCGATCAGCCCTTGCACTTCGCCCGACATGACGGAAAAAGAGACCTCATCGGCCGCGACGACACCGCCGAAGCGTTTGCTGACGCCATCAAGCCTTAGTATTGGATTCATTCACCGTCACCTCCACTTTTCTGCGAAACCGCGTAGTGATTGATTTCACCATACCGGCCAGACCCATGGGCATAAAGATCATAAGCAAAATAACCCCGATGCCATAAGCAAGCTTCAGGTACTGCTGCACAGGGCGCAGCCATTCCGGCAGCATGGTTACGAGCAGTGAGCCGACGAAGGTGCCGACCGTATTGTTGACACCGCCCAGCATTGCCATAATTACGTAGGTTGTGGATACGTCAAACGTAAAAAGATCGGCAGCGATAAAGCGGTTGTGCATTGCCACCAGCCCGCCTGCAAGACCAGCGAGCGTGCCGGCAATTGTGAAGGCGATGACTTTGGTGTTGTAGACGTTGACTCCGAGTGTCTGGGCAGCGATTTCGTTGTCGCGAATTGAAGCCAGTGAACGTCCGAGCTGGGTGCGGCGGATACGTTCAACCAAGATCATGCAAACGATGACGATGCCCATAATGATATAAAACCAGGTGTTATAGGAGGCGGGCTTGAGGTCACCAATGCTGATGAACGGAATGCCGGAGATCCCGTCGGGGCCGCCCGAAAGAGGTTTGAAATTCATGTAGATGGCCCAGGTGACCTGCACTAGTCCGATAGTGGCAAAGGTAAAGTAGGTACCATGCAGACGGAACAGGATCAGACCCATTATGTAGGCCAGAATTGTGGCAACAACAACCGCAATCAACAAAGCAGGAATTGTTTCCATGATAAACCCATTGCGGCCGTTAGTCAGGTTGGCTACCGTGTAAGCGCCTACCCCCATGAATGAAACAGCGGCAAAGGAGAACTGGCCGCCCATGCCCAGCATAATGGAAATGCCGAGCGTGGCGATGCTGTTAATGCAGGCGATGTTGAGCACCATCATGCTGTAATCATTGGTAAAACGCGGCGCTATGATGATAAAAAGTGCCAGGCCGACAAAAACCAGAATGGTGCCAATGGGAGTACTCTTGTAATGTTTAATTCTTTTTTCCATTTTCTTCCTC